>Ga0116229_10006778_pt1 | contig 18347 bp, 19 predicted proteins | sample S1TSphgellanicum_3_FD_87313 | JGI IMG/M metagenome (GOLD analysis project Ga0116229, IMG submission 87313) | Host-associated microbial communities from peat moss isolated from Minnesota, USA - S1T2_Fc - Sphagnum magellanicum MG | ecosystem: Host-associated > Plants > Peat moss > Unclassified... | reverse complement strand
TAAAACCTAACTTTAAATCTAAACCCTCTACATAAACCCCAAATTGTAAACCATAAAACCTAAAACCTAAATGAAAACCCCAAAACCTAAAACCTAACTTTAAATCCTAAAGTTTTAAGCCTAACCTTAAATCTAAACCTTCTACCTAAACCCCATAAATGTTTTTAAAAGATAGGTAATACTTGCACATAGGGCTTGTTGAAAAAGTTGTCTATTGGTCGAAACCCCCTTAAATGAATCCCCATTCAAGAATGCAATAGTTGCATCCACCATATTAAAATGTTTGAATATGTGGAGCACATATAGGTTTATACGACCATTATGTGGATATTGCAAAAGCGGAGAAAAAAACCAATGTTTGTTTTGAGGCCCCATGTGGGTACTACAACTAAGGAGGAAAAGTTAAATGTGGGTTTTGAGCCCCCATGCGGGTATTACAAAAAAGGGAAAAAAATCCAATTTGTGCTTTGAGCCCCATGTAAGTATTGTAATTGAAGAGGAAAAATTTACTATGTGTTTTGCCAATGATATGCAAGTATTGCATATAATATACTTACCTAATAGCAAACAAAGCAAAAGAATGGGTATTGCATCTTTGGTATTAATGAATTTTTGGTCTTTATGGAGGTATTATGGGTTCATTATTTTAAGCATGTATATTAGGGTTAAAGCATTAAAATATTGCATCAGAAAACAAGGTGATTCCAAATAATTGTTTAATATGGCCTCTAAAACATTACATTAAAAAATGCAAAAAAAACTCATGGAAAATCGAAAATATAAAAAATAGTAATCCACATCAATTTGTATAAAAATGTCCATCATCGTTAAAACCGTGAGCTTGGCAATAAACTTTGGCCATCTCCTCCACTTATATTGTGTGATAATGGGTGTACATTTGGCAATGATTTATAGTGAAAGAAATTACATCAATCACAAATCAATCCTTCAAAATTCCATGCAACTTAAATCAAAATTTACACATTTTCTAAAAAATAATTTTAAAAATTTAATTGAACAATTTAACTTAAAACAATGAAAGGGTTTGAAAATAAACACCATTAATGAATGATTTTTTATGCATGGAAATCAAATATAGCCTACATCTTTTCAAGTTGAGTGGACTTGTACGATTCCTACTCCCATAAGGTGGTGGCATTCCATGCCACTTTTGTCTTCCTCACATAAAATAACTTGCATTGAAGGATGGTGTCACCAAATTCTCCATCTTTTCAATTTGTGAGAATGCATCTCCAGGGATGTATCCCACACCCCAATTAGAAATGCCAAAAAATTTCAACAATATTTTTAAAGCAAACTTGACCAAATGTGATTTTAAAACCTTTTGATGCCCTTGTGTTTTTTCCTCCAAGTAATCTCATTCCAATGTAACTTTTGCTCATGCACAAGTAATTGCCTTTCATTCATTCCATCCCAAAATTGATTAGGCAGCAATCAAGATGTAGGCATTCATTATCGATTTTGATGTCAGAGGCCCCCTTCACAAGTTGAAAGGTACCCAAGATTTCCCTTTTTCAGCAATGGACTGATGCACCTTCTTTTGGTGTGTAGTTAGTATCCACTTTACAACATATGATTCCTTGCAGTTTCCAACTTTGCAAGATCACTTCAAACCCTTTTTGACCCATTTAACACTCTTTCTTGCAATTTAAAGAGGGGGAAGGGCCTCCAGAAATATTACATCATGGGCTGTTGGAAGGATTTTTGGAACTTTGTGCTCTTGGTTTGATAGTTCATTAGTTGCATCAACTTCAAGAATCACACCACTAAGAGCATCTTCCTCTAGGTTGCCCATAATGATGGGGGTTTCAGGGTGCCCCTCTGCGTTTTTTATGCGCCTTTGCACCATATATTGGAGAAAGAAATTAAAATTGATCAGATGTGTGGTAAGGCAAACAGGATAGAGCCGGCCTTTCTTCTTTTTGGCGATGGTTGGGCAGGCAGGGTAGGGTAGACATGGATAGATCCTAACTTGCCTTGATTTTTTATGGTTTTCTCTGGCGATAGTAGCGTAGGGAAGACAAGGACAAAACGTGCCTTGCCCTGCTTTTCTTTGGTTTTTTGTGCAAGTCAAACTAGGACAAAACCTGCCCTGCGCTGTGGTGATGGCAAGGCAAGGCAGACAGGGGCAAAACTTGCTCTCCCCTGCTACTTTCTATTTATGTGTGGTGATGACAAGGCAAGGCAGAAAAATCTGCTCTGCCTGCAATTGTGGTTATGTGTGGCGATGGCAAGGTAGAAGAACATGCTTTGCTTCGTGACTCTCTGGTTTTGTGTGCCCTACTTCTCTTTGGTTTTGTGTTCTCTCAGGTTCACACACATACACACGGACGGGATGGTGATGCACTGGAGTAATGGCGGGGGCAGCTTTGGTAGCGATGGCAGAAACTACAATGATGCAGCACGGCTCCTCCTTTAGCGGCAATGGTGAAGGGGCTACTACAGCGCTGTTGCGAAGGAAAAGGAGACAAAAGGAAGAAGAAGAGGAAAAATAATGAAGAAGAAGAGAAGTGAGGGGGCAGGTAGGTGTTTAGGTTTGAAATTGAGGGGCGTGGTAAGGTAAGGAAAGGGGAAAAAAAAAAGGTTCCCTAGTCTAAGTTCATCCAAAAACAACTTGAACAGACTCATCCCTCAACTGGTGCACTGGTGGGTGCTGGGTCAAGGGGCCCATAGATGCATGTGCATGGTTAGTACATAGCTAACAACCCTGGATAGCTATGTGTCAGGAATACAATAGAAAAGTGCTTTTTGTCCACACATCATCCATCCTGCATGGTGCCTTTGTGGGTTCACTCTTTTTTTAAAGGGGATGGGGGCTTCTACAAATATCCCCCTGGCCCCATGCACAAAACATCCAGATGCATTTTTATCATGCAGATGGATATCATCATAAAATGTCATTGGGTACCCAGTTCTTCACTGAAATCAAATCATGCCCCTCATGTAAAGTGCCACTTGTGTAACAGTTCTGTAGTACCTAGCCCAGTTAGGCAGTAATTGATTACTTTTTGTGGAATTGTTGGAAGCATGAAATATACCTGCCTACCATACAAAAAACCTGAAAGGAAAATGGAAAGAAGCTAACATCATTATTTAGAATATAATATATAATATCGAATTACAAAATAGCATTACTTTTACTGCCAAATATAAATGGCAAAAAACATAATAATTATTATGTTCGTGATCACGCTATGTACTACTGGATGTTGAAGAATGTTTTGATGTCTTAGGGCGACTTTAGACCAGGGTCCAAGGTCCAGGGACCAATGAATTCAAGCAATTTTATTGGTCAAAAGCTTTAAATTGGTCCCGAGCCCTTTAGATGAGGGTCCAAGACCAAAAAGTGGCAAACTGGGGCTGAACTTACATGGCACCTGTTTTGGAGGGAAAATCAATTGGTTTGGACCAAAAAACAGTGCTAAAAGGAGAGCTCCTGATTTGGAGAACCAAGAATCAGGCTAGGGACCAAGGTATAGCCCAACTCAAGGATTCAATTTGCTTCAAATCAGTCCAAATTGGTTCCTAGGAAATCGGACTCTGGACCCTCGTCTAAAGTGGGCATTATTGTTTCATGAGAATTGTTCTTAACTTAGGTTCGTCTCATTGCGACAAGTTTTTTGACTCAAATAAATTGGTTGCCACCAAGATGTTGGCTTCTGGGGTACCTTCTTTTCTGAAGACAAAATCTGTTCTTATTCTCTTATTGTACTCAAGATGCAATTCTTGTTTGTGCATGGACTGTGTGTTTACGGTTTCTCATCAAAGATCCTCTTGACGCTGTAGCCACACAGACATGAATACTACAGAAACTTCGAGTATGACCAGTCTATTCTTAATTGTGTAGGCATAAAAACCTGCCTTAATTTGTGTAGTGTACTTAGAGCATCTCCAGTGGTGCTGAGTATGTGATCCTGCACAGTAAAAATGGATGAAGTAAATCCAACCTGTATGAGTTTGACTCAGGAAAATGGATTTAGCTCAGCATAATTGCGCAGCTGGTACGACGCGCAGCAGCACTGTGCACCTGCAGAGAAGAGTGTAATGAATATGATCTAAGTGCTGCTCAGTGTTTCTGATTCACCCATCGTAATCATTGGTCCATGTGGTTTGCTATTAGTAGTCCCCTGACCTATTTGCTGTCCCCAGTTTCAGTTTTATTGGTGGGGTTGCAAAGGAATACATAACTAAACTTGGCTATGAAAAATGTTTCGGCATGGTCACGTACTGAGCATCGCTCGAGATGCTCTTAGACAACCATCGTCAGGCATTAGAACTCAGCCCTGATATCTTGCAGGATATCTTTTGCCATGGACTCTCACATCCTCTGAAAAGTAGGGCAGGTTTTTTTTTAATGGCTGGAGAAGGGTGGGCAGGCGGAAAAGCCTGCCCTAATTTTCAGAGGTTGAATTTTTTCTGAAAATTAGGGTTGCAAAATATTACCTTCCTTAATAGATCTAGATTAGCTTTTTGGAAACCCCAAGTTCAAAAAACAATCATTTTGTGATCAGTCACTCTCTTCTAATAGCCCGTCTCCCAAAATATGTCCACATTTTGGACACTCCCAGAATAGAATGATTGTAATGTCTCACTTTTGACTGACCTATGGTTACAAAGAGTGGAACTTTGGTATGTTGGAAACCAATTTAGATGACATTCCAAACACCAAAATCCAACATAAAATTTGCCCCATTCCCCTTTCCTCTAAAAGGAAAAAACTACATTTTCTAGTTGCATGTCCCTAGCACCCAAGTCAACTAGCACCCACACTCCTACCAGCATACAAAGTACAAATCAATGTTGGGCAAGTATATTTGTTGATTGACATATAACATCCTCAAAGGCATTAACTAATGATCGGATGGATTTAATATTGGATATGAAGTATTGAGGAGGTTGATACTTGGATTCATTGGGTAGGAGAGTTCAAAGAATAATACAAAATGTGACTTCCTAACATGGGGATGTGATAGACTACCTTCAATAATCATAATAGGATGTCATATGCTGTTATGCAGCTGGTATCAATTCAAGCTGAGGGTTCAATTAAAGTCTACGGAAGGCTAGGAATGCTCACCTCTCATTAGCAAAGCATATGAATATGTGATGAGAGGTGAGGATGTCTATTGCTTTGTCATGGTTCAGTTGTTGATGATGATCACATTATTGAAATGAGACAAAACATAAGCGACTGAGGGAAAGAGGACAAGGGGATTGGAGAAAGGGGGAAGAAGGCAAAACTACTTACATCCGAATGACTTCAGAATAGCTTTTGCGCATTGAAATCTGAGCTTACTCATCAATTTGGTTATGTGAAGAGGTAACAACATGATTGCCTTTCACAATGCTTGCAATTTTGTGTGTGTAAGAACTTAGACGATGAAACCCTGGCAAACTCCATTAAGAGTGTACTTAGGACTTAGAAGATGTTGGACCTAAAAATCATATTATGAATGTGTTATGACCATTTGGAATAACCTCCTAGTTGTATTTAAACTTCTTAATGAGCATAAATTTGTAATTATTATTATTTTCAATTTTATATTAATTATATATTTATATTATTGGGAATAAATGAATGTCGTTTATGACTTTTTTGAGAAATAATCTAAATATTAAATCTTATGAAATTCTAAAGAATGAGGAGAAAAACTAAGAAAAAATTAAGAGAATGAACTTAGGGAGTGGAGCCTAAGACTAGGGAGGAGCTTTATGAATCTGCCGAAATAGTAGTTGGTTTTTTGTTGACCATCCTATCAAACTGGGAGAACTGGAGAAGAAGATAAGACCCATAGTACAAAAGGTTGGCAATGCCCCTCAAAAAGCACCACTAAAGAGTATTGAGAAATGCACATCCCTGCCACTAAGAATTTGATATTGCAAGGTTCTCAAATTGTCAGTCTTACTACTTTCAAAGGACTTGTTCACAAATTGTCAGTCTTACTGCTTTCAAAGGACTTGTTCACACATTGTCAGTCTTACTGCTTTCAAAGGACTTGGTCACACATTAGAAGTCGGCATGAAGTACCCTTAAAACCTTTGGTTCTAGTCCTTATGCTTGGTTCTTTCAATGTTTCAAAACATATTGAGCTATGCAAGGAAATTGTATACACCTTGGAAAAGTGGGCATGAAGAATCTCCTAACTTTCAATCACTTTTCAAAAGTTTGTGACCCACTTTGGGTTTTCCTCTTCTGGCCCAGACTTGGGTCCTCTCTCTTTGTTCTTCCTTCCCTCCCTTTCCTCAGTGTTTTGTTTAATAGAGTTTACCAGTGTTCCATCATTCTAAAGCATATTTTGAGCTACACAAGAGGCTAAGAACTAGCATACCAAGCCACTTGGCACAATCAATAAGCACTTTGGAAGGACATCAAAATCTGGGCATTACAATCTATCCAGTATTATTTCCCAGTACTGCCCTGTCAACAGACTGACATACCTATTGGCCCATTATGTCATGGCCCCCTTATTTTGGGAATTGCCCCCCACCCAGGGGCTTTGCCCAAAACTTAAAATTTGTCCAGGTTTTGTGGATTGCATTTAGAGCATCTCCAGCGGTGCTCAGTATGTGACCCTGCGAAAATATTTTTCACATCCAAGTTTAGTTATGTACTCTTTTGCAACCCCACCAATAAAACTGAAACGGGGACAGCAAATAGCTGGGGGACTACTAATAACACACCACCTGGACCAATCAGAAACAGTGAGTAGCAGTTAGATCATATTTACTATACTCTTTTTTGCAGGTGCACAGCGCTGCTGAGCCTTTTACCAGCCACGGCAATCTGAGCAATTATGCTGAGCCAAAACCATTTTCCTGAGTCAAACCGGCATATGTTGGATTTTCTTCATCTATTTTTACTGTGCAGGATCACATACTGACCACCGCTGGAGATGCTCTTACACCCCTTTCTCATCTGGCCAGGGTGAACCAGCACCCACACTGGTACCTCCACCTTCTTCTTGGAGTGAGGGCCTCTTAGTGGCCAAATGAACCCAAGAAATGTTAAGCAGTTTTGGTGGGGGCATTGTTGTTGATGAGTGGGGGGACTGAAAACCTTGACTAGTTGGGGAGAAGAAGAAAGTTCAGTAATCTCTTGATGCATGAAACTTCAATGGGGTATCTATCACTGGAAACTTTGGGTTGCTGTATAACCAGAACCCAAGGGGGAAAAGGATATTTTGTATTCACAGGTTTCTGGGATTTCTGTGACCACTAACAAGTACTCACATGGTTGTCAAACCATGCATATATGGGAGATACCCAACACTCTGTGAAGGCCAAAGGTGTAGAGGGATGGGCCAACCTTTTGTTAGAATGTTGAATGCATGAATGTTGGGTTTACGATTAGGAGTTTAAATGGTACTTGAACACTGAGGGAACTGACCCCATCTCAGTTTAGATGAAAAAATTCTATAGCAGTTAGGTTTTGTCACTGGAAAGGAGAAATGGCAGTTGCATGTGTAAATGTTGCAAGGGATGGAAGAGCTACAGGTTAGGTTAATGAGCAAGTTGTAAATTTCAGTGATGAGGAATTTCAAGGAATTGGTAAATGGATGATTTTTCAGAATCTACCTTGAGGTCCTTCTTGCAGAATTCCAAACACATTTCTTATCCATGTGCTCCCCTGTTTATTGCTTTTACCAGGTTATTAAAAAGGGAAAAACAATTTGGCCTATACAGGTTTCGAACCTGTGACCTTCGCGTTATTAGCACGACGCTCTAACCAACTGAGCTAATAGGCCGCTGTAGATTGCATGATCCCATCTTAACAAGTTTCCTAGATATAGAGGAAATTATGTTAAGAAAAAATGGGTTTTAGAAATAGGAGCCATTGTGTTTTTGCTGAAAGTTAATTTTCATAATTTCCAATTTCAAGTGGGATTTGCAGATCAGGTAGTTTATTGACCGGATGCACTTTGCATTATTATCTATGGAAATTTGCCCCAAAAGAAAAATTCTAAGGCTGCCAATGTAAAGGTTTTTTCTTTTTTCTTTTCTCCATTCCAGTGACACAACCACCCTTTTTCTTTCTTTTTTCCCTTTTGTTTTGGTTTGTGCTGGGAAGTGGTATTACACTGCCATAGCATATTGAAGTCACAAATCTCATGAAGTCTGGAAGCCAAGATTAATCTCAGTCACAATGTAGCAACCGTTCAAGAGACATAAAAAATAATTTAAAAAATTAATACCATCATTATTCAAGCAGGAACAAGATTGCAAGGGTAGACTTCATTTCATTTTTAGCTTCTCACTATGAAGGCAATCATCTAAAACAAGGGCGTAGAGAGGGCAGTGTATATCAGTAGTAGTATAGAAATGAATTTGTGATTCAAATCCCTTTGGTTTCATGTTGGTTCTGTGAAGAGACAGACTTTACAGTGATCATGTGACAGAAAACTCTGGGACTAATAAAAACACACCTAGGATAAGACAATCATCTGGTTTGGCAAAATTGACCGATCTCGAAAGGAGTTGGCATTACAACCTAGCTTCTAAACTGAGTGTATGGGAATTATCTTACTTTGGGAGGGTAATGTACTCTCTGCCAAGGCGTGCTGGGCTGGTGATGACAAATTTGATTCTCAAGTTCATAATCTTTGGACATTGTCCCCGTGGATACTGACATAGCCTTCTCCTGAAAGGGAGCTCAATGCATTGCGAAGCTGCAACTCGACATTCAAATCCATACTGGCATTAGATAAAAGTCTCAGATGAGTTAAGGCAAAAGAGAGCAGACAGAATAGCAAGCAGGCCAATTTGGCACAGTACAGAGATAGAACTCACATCTTGCAAGCTCACATCCACAGTGCTTTGCTTCCGCATATCCTCCAAAAGCTGTGGATTCATTCAAAGAACCTGAATCAGTGAGCTGATTTTGACATGAAACATAGATATACTGATCTCAATTGCTCCATTATCTTGTTACAGGTAAACCCATGGTAAAAAGGTTGGGAATTTTCAGGTACATAATGATGAGAAAATTAGTGGGTGGAAATCTTCGGTACCTGAGGAACTTTCGCTGGGGGACTGCCAAGAGGTAGTTTCTCAGCAATAAGGGTCCGCAAGGCAACTATCAAATTGGCACGTCGGGTTCGCTCACTTGCAGACACTCCAGTTGTGATGAGATCCATGTCAATTGTGCCTGTAGTGAAGGCCCCCAAAAGGCATATTTTACTTCATGTGAAGGAACTGCACAGCAGATAGAAGCTTTCCTGTGTTGAGTTTTACCTGTAGCATGATCAGTAGCAGACTGTTGCAACGCCACTTCAAGTAATCGTACTGCCTCAGCCGCATCACATCGCTCAACCTGTCAGATATAGCAATCCATGTTTTGAGGAAATAAGCCAGCAATATAGCAGACTTCAACAAAATTTGATCTGTTGGCACTGCCCACTTGTTTGAAGCCATTAGATAAATCAAGGTTAGTGTATGCTTGTGACTACTTTGAATGTGTGCCACAGACCAGCACATACAAACCCAACCAAGATTTGCAAGAGAGATAGAAAGAAAGAGATTGTATGGTCGCACCACTTCAGAGAAGCGTATCCGGGCCAAGGCTTCACTGATGCGGATCATGCTTTCTAACTGCCGTGGTGTGGCAGTTATTACCTGTGATTAAAAAGTAGATCTTGTCACAGATCAAATGCAAACAATAATGCACATCTTGAGAATATCTCAATGCAGAAAGTACACTTGTGACACCCAATTTCAGCATTCCAAGGCATCAAATTGGTGCCACAGTATGTAACTGCCTTGCCCAACAAAACACTGAGGAAATATCCTTGAAGGGCATGGATTCCTGTAGATGTATACTCAAAGGTCAAGTGGTATATCAAGCAAATTTGACATACCTTCTTGCTGCTTCCTGGGAAGTTGCCCTTGCGACGCATGGTAACATATCCATTGACAAGATCATCAGCAGCTTCAGACGATAATGTGGGGTGCACATGTTGACGCGCATATGTGATGTATGCTGTAAGAGTGGGAAGATCTAGAGCCTCCTGCTTTGGAGCCTGCATAAACCCCCACCAATTCAGGATAAAAAATTAAAGTCATTCATAACTCAAGTTTATCGTTCTGGCTCACAAGTACATTTCTAGCTTTGAATGCCCCATTGCAGGATAAGGAAAAATTACTCCTAGCAAGATATGAGGACTCATTTTCCATTAAACTATGCAGAGATATCATTACAAAGCAACCCAAGTACAATAGTATCATTACAGCTGTATACAGATGTTGACAAGACTTGAATCGATTCATAGGATTGTGAGAAATGCTAGTCTTTGTTGCACCCTCCAGCTCTAGATTTTCATAATTTGATTGAAATTACCTTTCAAAATACACAGGATAATGGGGGGCAGTAAAGGACCTCAGGAACTTCGTAGTGCAAGGCAACAAGATGCCTGGCAAGGCGGCGATCATTTTGTTCATCTGGTTTGTCTAACACCAGATATATCAAATCGAATCTGCTTCCACAACAAGATCACAGTGCTCATGCATGAGTGGTCTCCTTCAATACACAATCAAGAGATTGCCAACAGTGAAGATGGGAGTATCCAAAAACTATACTGACAGCATCAAGTACTGCAAACATACCAAGTTCCAGAGGAATGGAAGCACATGAACCACTGATACCACATTGTTTTGCAGATGAGACAGGTCTAGTCAATATTGCCATCAAGTACAACATGATTGAATTCACATGAGGATAAACACTAGCACCTTGAGAGGAGGGTGGGAGGAAGCTGAATGTTATCAATAACGGAAAGGCGTGGATTGTAGCGGGACCCGCTGGGATTAGCACATGCTAACACAGAAGTGCGGGCATTCAGTGTTGCAATGATACCTGCCTTGGCTACAGAGACTGTCTGCTGCTCCATGACCTGCACAAGGTATCTCAGCATTAGTCTTGACCAATTTCTGTTTGCTAGAGGGAAAAAGCTCAACGTGTTATGAATGGCTTGTTCAGCTGAAATTTCCCAACATGTGCAAAGGAGTATGTAATGACGAGCCAAAGGATAAAAGTTGAGTACCTCATGGAGCATACTACGAGCATTGTCTGACATTTTATCAAACTCATCAATGCAACAGATGCCACGGTCACTCAGTACGAGTGCGCCACTCTCTAGAACCTGCAAGATGTATGCCAATAGACATTGCATTACAGGTAATCCATACTAAAAGTCTGCACTCCTTTGTGCAGAGCCCATGATGTGAAGTACATTCCACAAAAGCACTGCAAGATAGGGTTGAAGATTACAGTTTCCCGGGTCTCAGGATCCTTGGCAACATATGCCGTCAATCCTACAGCTGAGCTTCCTCGCCCACTGGTGTAGATGCCTCGAGGTGCAATTTTGTGCACATATTGGAGCAGCTGAGATTTGCTGGTTCCAGGGTCACCAACCAATAGCACGTTCATGTCTCCTCGGAAAGAAGCCCCTGATGACAATTTCTTGACAGACCCACCAAAGAGCTGCAACAGGAAAAAAAAATTGCAGAAATGAATAAGCAGAATTAGTAAAAAAACCATTCCAAACATGCTTGTTGAAAAAAGTTCAAAAGCTCAACAGCAAAACCTGAGAGTATATCAGGAGCTGCAAGACATACCTGACAAAGAAGCCCCTTTTTAATGTCTTCAAGCTCCCAAATGCTGGGAGCCAGTGATCTTGTCAGGAGCTCATAGATGTGAGGCAACTTTGAAATCTCTTTCAACTTTGCAATCTGCATGGTTTTTCATGAATATGTCAAATGGTTCATCACAGTCCAGGAATTATTTTGTTCAACACTAGATGTATAAGCCAATCATAAAAGCTAACCAAAGGGCAACATACCATATAACTTGCTAGCAGTGCACCTCAACTTACCTTTGCTTCATTTGCTGCATCTGAGCTATCACCCTCATGAAATGATGCATAATTGTCACTCTCCCTGTTTCTCTCCAATGGATCTTCAGCTTGCATTCGGGACTTTTCAGCCTTCTTCAAATGAACACAGTCAATATATGTCTGCCAACAACACACCAAAAATACAAAGTGACAAGTCTGGATTTTTCAATGTCAAAACATCTAACCTAAAGCAATCACAAGAATCTGATTAGCTTGGATGCCAGTGTTGCCTAACTGAGGATTATGAATGCATAAGATTAGGCACCTTGTAAAGTGACTTCAGTGTCCGTTGGTTAGGCCCAACACGAACGGCCATAGCTTTGAATACCCCCGTCACCTGAACCAGAGTCCAGAGGTGCAACACAGATAATCAGTCCTCACTATGGGCTTCTCTGTTGCAGAACAACTTTGCATTTTAGTCTACAACCCTAGGATAACGTCCCAACAAAATCTCAAGGGTCACACATACCTCAATGCGATCCCCAGGCTTAGCTGCATCAACCATGGTGTTGTACAAGCACAGGCTTACAGTATGTGGGGTTTCGCCTTCAGGGATGGCATCAGGTGTTTCTTGCAGCCGAACTATTTGCTTGTTTGCAAATCTGCAAACCATAAACCATGTCATTGAACACTACAATCCACTGATTGCTGTCTAGTGCACATGTGCGAGTGCAGAGAAAATCACACAAAATACTTTATAGTAACAATTGTGTCAGTTCTGGCTGAATCCAAACAGACATGACAGGAATCAGTGCACTCATAACCTAGTGAGTTCTCTCAACAAAAAATCAGACCAACACCTTCATCTAAGAGATTGCAGAGAAATATCCACAATAATGCATTGACAGTAATAGTTGTGTCAGTTTTTGCCATACCTGCTATCTGGTGCAAAGGCAAGATAGATACAGAGATGAAAAAGTCAAATGACTTACGTGCATCGGTTGTGTATGAGAGCGAGAGAATTTCGTGCTGCACATTCAGGCTTTTCACATCTTGTCGGTTCCTCAACCCTCCCTACACATAGTCATCAATCCTCTTAGAAACACCTGTGAACATTGGGAAGCATTAAAGCCTGCACTCCCCATCCTCACATTGCAGTCTATACCCATGGGCTTTATTGCATGTGGCAATTTCTCAAGTACTAATCCCAATCGCAATTTGTATCACTGCAATTCTCTGTCACAGCCGCCAGTTTGTGCTTGAAGAGCTTCTGCATGAAGGGCCCAGAGAAGAACACAAGATTTGAGGCCAGACAAGACATGTAACAAGAAAGGTGAGCCAGAAGCTGATCATTCGACTATAGGTGATTGGCTTACCTTTGATAACTTGAAGCATCTTGGGTGAGTGGTTGCATACTAAACACCTGAAGAAGGCCTCCTTGATTTCTGGAATGATGGAGCTGCACCGAATTACCATCCCCTTCACTGACACCAACTTGTCTATGTCTGCAAATACCCATAGCAGACACTTAATTGCAGCTCAGATTTGTGAAAACTATTCTTCAAAAGATCTGGCTTCAAGAGAATGGTATGCAACATGGAAAAAATGGAAACATGCAATTTTCTGGGCAACTGTACCTGAGGGATTGAGGTCCCGCATGTTAACAGAGTCCCTAAGGTTGAAAGGTCTAGCCTAACAGTCCAACATGAACATGAAGTCAGCAAGCAGACAGTGGGGATGAACAACTGCAGATTTATGATCAAGTTCTAGAGTTTACAATCTGACAACAAATTGACAAACAAGAAAACAAGGAAGCCACAATTCTGAAGAACAAAATCAAACCAAACACAATACAGGAGCAGTTTGAACAACAGTGACAGTCACATGCACATTGAGAGGCCTTCAACAACATCTACAGCATTGACCAGCTACTGTAACATCACCATGGATGTCATCAGCTACTGGTAATTGGCCTCTGGAGGTCAATAGCATACAAAACCAGTGCAGAGAAACTGAGTTGCAGCTGGACATTGGTCCAGTTGACAGTTAGGATTTTTCTCACATTACTCTTTGCATCAGCATATCCAAGAATTGAGACAGTTGAAGAAACTGGCAGAGAAGCAGAAAGATCACAAACCTCAATTGCCTTCTCATAGTCTGGTTTGATTTTAACTGCTTCCTCCAAGCAAGCAACGTCCAGAAGAGGTATGATGTCAAGTGGGTAGCGCACAATTTTTGAGTACAAATCTGGATCATGTTCATAGACATTTGAAGCATCGATGTTCAATGTATCCTCCTCTCTCTCTGTTGCCTGATAATTGGAAGAAGCATGTTGTGCACCTGATTGTTAGCACATGAATAGTGAAAGGGGACATATCCTTGACATTCACTTTCATAACACCACCACCACCACCACCAACCCTCAATGGTGTCTTGCAGAATTGCAGAACCTAACTGGCAACAACTGATTGGTTCCCTATGCTTTGTAGCAAAACCCCAAACCCCACCTGCTCTATCAGCTGAATGTATTTCGCCTCCATATCTTCAGGGCTTGTTCTGTAATTCTGGAGGAAGCGGGCAATTGCATTTGTGACATCTGGCACATTGATGTTGGTGCCCCAGACATATGAGAGAGTGGTAGGTCCATCTTCTGCATCAGATGATGGTCGTGCCTGGAAAGAAACACAAAACCAAAAGAAACTGAGGCCAGCATTGCATGATAAGGACAAAGAAGCACCATCAAGCAGATTGTCTTCCATCACCTTCAGACCCTCAATGCATGGTAAGGAAATAAAACTGGAACAAAAAAGAGCAGGAAATTGTAGAACCTGTGGACCCACTTACATCCATTGGATCCCGAGAAGTCGAGCGTCGTCGCCGTCTAGGCCTGCCTGTGGAACCTCCTAGATCACTTCTCTGGTTTTGGAAATACTGTGGTCTTCACCAGGAGTTAAGAAATTCCAGATGAGTGAGTGGGTTGCGAGTTGCTACCCATTTTGCAAGACATAGGTAATGCTTTCTATAGATGATGGCAGATTACGATGGCGAGCACTCTGTTGTCCTTTAATAAAAGAGAAAGTTTCATCAATGCAAACGGAGAGAATGGGTGGATGGGTGGGGTTTAAGGTTTCCTGAAGATGATGATTATGAAGGATACGTGCCACGGTTGAAAATAGGAGTGCCAGGAGTGCCAGGCGTGGCCATATCATAAGGAGAACTGTAGCCTGAGTTCGCAATGCTGGGAGAACGACTTCGTCTGCGAGCTGTGGTGGTGCCATTTTCCCTCTCTCTTCTACCCCCTCCTCGCGTGGCGGATGCCGGCGTAGTACTAACCCTCCCGTTGCGTCGTGTCTCTGCTGAATACGGGGTTTCCCCTCGTCGGTGAAAAATTGGGGAAGTCATCGGAGGAAATGGCGACGACACTCCTGAAAACCCAAGACACAAAAAGCAGTCTCAAGATTTGATTTCCCCGTTTGCCACCCAAGAAGTCCTCCCCTCTTCTACGCAAACAAACAAATTAAAAAGAACCAGAAAATGAAAACAACAAGAGTGTAAACAAAAAGTTCAAGACCTTGTGAAAGGCGACCGGGAGAAATAGAGGAAGTGGGTGCTGCTGCTGCTGCAACATCCCTCTGCTCCTGCTCTTCCTCCATAACTGCTTCCCTGCTGCTTGTAAAGCTCTTGAAAGTCACTACGACAAACCCTTGGACATTCAGCGCTGGGAGATGCACAACGGAATTCCGCGCGAGTTCTCGACGACGCGACGAGCGCTTTCCTCGTCCAGAGAATGGCGGGAACTGGCCTAAATCATTTCCCGCCATTTTTGCATATTATACAACCCTGTATGTATTATGTACTATACTAATCTGTATGTATTTGTGTACAGGCTACTAGGTAACCAACTGCAGGGCGCTGGTTACCGGACATCGCCGTCTCTAAGGAGAATCCGTCCAGACGGCCTCTTTTCATCCACGCAGAGAGCGGTTATGACATTTTCTTCTATTCGAAGACTGTATCTGGTATTCATCCATGCTGAGAGCGGTTCTCAAATCTTCATCCATTCATTGGGCTAATGAGACCTGAGGGTGGTACCTTGTGCTAGCTTAGTAGGTTGCCGATGATGAAGTGTAGGTTGAAGGTTATGGACAGGGTAACCCTGTGCACCCGAGCTGGTTATTGCCATAACTCATTATGCATATATCCTAGCTCCTTCAACCTTGATTCCTTGCTTGCAAGCAGCACCTCCTCCTCCGCATCAATTGCTACAAAGATCAACAGAAAGGTATCAAACATGATCCCAGTCCTTTCATAGCCATTTAGCTCACTTCTCATGTTTAAACGAGGGTTGGGTAGTTATTAGCAACTCCACCAAACCCCCGTTGGGTATCAAGGCAATTTTTAGGGACGATGACCATAGTTCTCAAAAAATCAAATACCTGGTTCCAATATATAACCACAGTTATCACAAAGTAAAATACCTAGTTCTGATATCCAACTATGATTCTCAATTTTTAGGGTTTAGGGTTCTAGGTTAGGGGTTTTAGGTTTTGGAAATTGGACAACAAAATGTACCTAAAACAAGAGTTTCGAAAGTTGTAGTGTCATTATGTAATGTGTCACCATCCTCATCTTCTACAACCGGACGTGAAACATTATACTCGTGATATCGGACGTGAAACATTATACTCGTGATATCGTAAAGAATTGATCTTCTTCTAGAAGTCCCAAGTACCTCCCTAGGATGTCATTGTCAGCAGCATTTGCATTTCTACAAACATAGGTGTTGAAAGCAACAAGTGGTGGTCCAAGTCTGGAATTGCTGGAATATGACCATGTTTTTCAAAACTTTTATCATTGTGAGATGCAGGTAGCTTACCATTGAGAGTGACCGCATCTTTAGCCATTGCCTCCCTTAGACCCTCCCTTGCTTCCTGTAAAACAAATAGCAAAATAGGCACAGAAAAAGTGATTTTCACAAAAAAGGTTTGATCAAGTTATAAAGGAAGATGACACCATTGACAAAGTATTAGAACATAATAAAAGAATAATGCCAAACATAATTGAAACCCAAAATGGGTTTAGGGTTTATGTCTATTTTTCATTTTCTCTTTCTCTATTTCTTATGTTGCTGGCTCATATTGAGGAAAAGTGTTATTTGGTCCACAATTGCAAATGGTGCACATTCAAAAGCCAAATCATCCACCGTCTGTATCACATGAAAGCCACCCAAAATTAGACCCAAACACACATCACATCAATGCTTTAAATTCCAACAAAGAACTAAAGAAAAGGAGAGATAATCACACATTTGTTCTTGGAGGTACAAAAAACAACACTTCTGCAAGCCTTTTTTTTTTTGGTGTATTTGTTGCCCTGCCTATTAACTAAACTACTTGTTTTATTCTGCTTCAAACTCACCCTGTTAAGATCAGTCTCCCCCTTGTTTACACAAAACACTCCTCATGGTGTGACCATAGAAAGTGGGTCAAACTTATCCAAATATCTCTCCACTGACAGCCTCATCTTGGCTCACATCAATAACATAAAAACATTGTCAGCTTTTTAGTGTAAATCTAAGTCCTACCCAATGCAAAAGCCAAAGCTTCCTATGGGTTTTATTTGCGACGAGAGTGTGTGCGGTACTTACAATACTTTATTTTCCTTACAGAACATTATTTTCCTTTTTTACATATAATCAAAATTGATTAATTTCGCTTGTTCCTTGGATTTATCCAAAGTGTATGGTTTCAAGTGGTATATATATATATAATATAAACTTATAGTATGATGATATTAAATAGACCATGATGAGACGAATGGATGACCGAACGGATGGATAGATGGATGACGAGACAAATGGATGAAATGATGTTTCATTTTACGTTGTTTTTTAATATATGTAATCAAAATTAATTAATTTATCTTGTTCCTTGGATTTATCCAAAGTCTATGGTTTCAAATGGTATATATATACATATATAATAGAAACTTATAATATGATGATATTAAATAGACCATGATGGGACGGATGGATGATGAGACAGATGGATGAAATGATGTTTCACATCATGACATCCTTTAATATATGTAATAGTTTGAACCCCATGCCTAATCACAGGTGCGTGTGTATTTGATGGTACATATTACAAAATTAATGAACAATAAAAAGGAAAAAAGAACATTGCTAGTATTGTTAGGAAAAGGATTAAAAAAAAAATGTATGAATAGGACACCCAAACAAATCTCTACATGTCGCAACCTCACTTTGGCAAAGTGTGGGGGTGAAGCCCAACACTCCCAAAGTTGGGGATTTGGTGTCACAACCCCACTTTGGCAAAGTGTGGGGGTATAGCCCAAACTCCCAAAGTTGGGGAGTTGGAGTCCTCCGGGACTCCCGAATGTTTAGAGTTCGACAGCAAGGCCCAAAACACCTCGCATTGGGGTGTTCTTGGTGTCATTGGAAAGGTCTTGAAGCGTAAATATCGAAAATGGCCTCGC
>Ga0116229_10006777_pt1 | contig 18348 bp, 15 predicted proteins | sample S1TSphgellanicum_3_FD_87313 | JGI IMG/M metagenome (GOLD analysis project Ga0116229, IMG submission 87313) | Host-associated microbial communities from peat moss isolated from Minnesota, USA - S1T2_Fc - Sphagnum magellanicum MG | ecosystem: Host-associated > Plants > Peat moss > Unclassified... | reverse complement strand
GATCTGAGCCTCCGCACATTCCTGGGTTCGCAGGGCATGAAAAAAGGTGATCTCTCGAAATTCGTCGAGGACGCCGTTAACCGGCGGGTGCTTCAGTGCACCGTGCAGGATATCTGGCAGCGGAACGCCGAGACCGACCCCGATGAAATCCAGCACATCGTTGACGAGGCTGTCAGTGAGGTCCGCTCCGAACGCCGCACCAAAAAGAAGACCGACAAAGTCTGATGCGTGTTGTGCTCGATACCAACATCATCGTGTCCGCCCTGATCGCCCCGGCTGGCAAGCCTGCCGCTATCATTGGCGCTTGGATGGACGGAAAATTTACGCTCCTGACCTGCGCCACGCAGCTTGACGAGCTGCGCGCCACGCTGCAAAAGCCGCGTGTGGCCGAACTCGTCAAACCACACAAGGCCGGGCGCTTGGTCAACCAGGTCAAGAAGCTCGCGGAGGATGTCGCGCTTCTGCCACGCGTGGAACGATCTCCCGACCCCACTGACGATTTTCTGCTGGCCTTGTCCGAAGGCGGTAAAGCCGATTACCTCGTGACGGGCGACAAGAGCGGACTGCTCGCGCTCGACCGACACAAAGTCACGCGGATCGTCTCCGCGCGAGAATTTGCGGCGCTGTTCAGTTAAGGAGGTTCGCTTAGCATGAGCACCGAAATCATCCTCTCTCCTGCCCCGGCGCTTCAAGCCGCCCCGCTTTTCACGCCGACCCCCCAAGCCGCCCGGCGGGTACTGGAATTCTTCACCGGCCAGATCAACAACGACCACACGCGCAAGGCATACCTGAATGCAACGCGCCGCTTTGCGGCCTGGTGCGGCGAGAAAGGTATCGGCCAGCTTGCCGACGTGCAGGCGTTTCACGTCGCCTCCTTCGTGAAGGAGCTGCAAGGAGAATTTGCTGCGCCCACGGTGAAGCAACACCTGGCCGCGCTGCGAATGCTGTTCGACTGGCTTGTGACGGGCCACGTCTTGGACGTGAACCCAGCCCACGCCGTGCGCGGCCCCAAATACGTCGTGAAAAAAGGAAAGACTCCCGTGCTGGCGGCCGACGAAGCGCGGGCCCTGCTCGACTCCATCGAAACCGAGCGGCTGATCGGCTTGCGCGATCGCGCATTGATCGGCCTGATGGTTTATACGTTCGCCCGTGTGAACGCCGCGCTCACGATGCGCGTGGAAGATTATTTCATTCAGGGACGCCGCGGCTGGGTGCGGTTGCATGAGAAAGGCGGCAAGCTCCATTCGCTGCCCTGCCACCACAATCTGGACGCGTATCTGGAGGCGTACATCCACGCCGCCGGCATTGCGGACGATGCCAAGGGACCGCTGTTTCGCACCGCCTCGACGCGTACTGGCAACCAGCTCACCGCCAATCCGATGTGGCAGCAGGACGCCTACCGGATGATCCAGCGCCGCGCCAAAGCCGCCGGCATCCGGACCCACATCGGAAACCACAGCTTCCGCGCCACCGGCATCACCGCGTATTTAAAAAACGGCGGACGCCTGGAGATCGCGCAGCAGATGGCCAACCACGAAAGTAGCCGGACAACGGGTCTCTACGACCGCCGCGGCGATGAGATCACGCTGGACGAGGTCGAGCGGGTTGCAATTTAAGGGTATTTCCTGGAAGGCTCTGTATCGCTTCCGGGAGCGGTTATCATAACCTCGGGTGGGGAATCCTCAAACAATCGAACCGGGCTGGCCGTGCTGCGTAGTGGCGGGCGCTTACCAGACGGGGGTGGTACTGATGCGGGCGCTCCACAGGCGCGGCGTGCAGGTTTACGGCATCGATCACCGGCCGGAAATGTCCGGCTTCAACACGCGGTATGCCGATGTGCGGCTATGCCCCGATCCGGACACCAAGCCCGAGGAATGGGTGGCGTTCATGATCGCTCTGGCGGGGGAGATCGGCGGCCAGCCCGTCTTGATTTCCAGCGCCGACCAATACGTCAGCGCGATCGCCGCACATGGCGGCAAAATCGAGGGCCAGTTTCGATTCTGCAAATCGTCGATGGCCACGCAGGCGCTGCTCGCCACCAAGGAGAGGCAGTATGCGGTTGCCGGAGAGCACGGGCTTCCGGTGCCGCGCACGCAATTTCTCGAATCGGTGGAAGACGCCGAGGCGTTTGCACGTCAGGCCCGTTTTCCGTGCCTGCTGAAACCGCTGCACTTTCGTGAATGGAAACGGGATCCGGCGCATCCCTTGTTCGATCTCAAGGTGGTGATCGCGAAATCGCCGGAAGAACTGCGGGATTGGTACGTTTCCGCAGCGTCCATGTCGCCGCAGATGATGGCGCAGGAGATTATCGAAGGGCCCGATACAGCGAAGCTGGTGTATTTATCGTGCTACGGGCAGTCCGGCGAACGGATCGGCACGGCGATGGTGAAGCAGATCCGCACCACGCCGATTTACTTCGGCTCGGCCAGCGTGGTGGAGCCGGTGACGGACCCGGAAACGGACCGGCTGTGCAACCATTTCCTATCGAGCATCGGCTTTTGGGGATTGTGTGAGATCGAATTGAAACGCGACACACGCGACGGGCAAGTAAAGATGATTGAGGCGAATCCGCGCTTCAGCGTCACCGCCGACGCCGCCTATTACAGTGGCGTGGAACTGGGCTGGCTGCATTACCTGGACTTGATCGGGCAGAAGGTCGAGCCAGTGGAACCGTCGACGCGCGATTTCCGGCACATCGTCCTGATCCGCGACTTCGATACCATCCGCAGCTACCGCCGCGAAGGCCTGTTGACTTGGCGGGAACTGCTTCGCAGCTACCGGCCTCCCGTGCATTTTTTCGATTTCGACATCTTCGACTGGCGCCTGACGGCCAGGAATGTAGTGCAGCTCGCCAGGTTGCTCGTCCGTCCGCTGGCGCGTCGGTTATTCCCCAAACAAAGCAGGGTTTAGGGTTTTTTTCGCTTCTCTTGCAACAATGACGCTTCGCCCCGAGCCGTATTCAAAATACCGTTTCAATCGCAGGAACCATTTTTCCAGCAGTACCCATGAAGCGCAGGCTGCCAGATACGTTGCGACGATCGTCATCGGACCCAACAAAGCGTTGGGCAGCCCGGCTTTTTGTAGCCACGTCAGAATGAATGGATGAAATACATACATTCCGTAGCTGTACTTTCCAATCGATTCGTCTCTAGCCGTGGACGAGATCGCGCCATCCGCTGACGGTGTAGCGAAACACCTCCGGCGGACGGTGGCCGGAGATGATCCAGCGGCGGATGGCGAACGGGTCGCTGGAACGCTCCGCAAAACGATCGCCGACAGCGAACGCATTCTGATAGCCCGCTTCCCTGGCGGCATCACAGGTGTTCGGGGTGTAATCGTTCGCGCCTCCATTGGGATAGGCGATGGCGGATGCTTCACGCCCGGTCTCCGCCGCGATGCGGGCGCGGCTCTCCGTCAATTCCCAGCGCAGCTCGGCAGCGTCGAGCCGGGAAAGAATCGGATGCTCCACGGTATGCGAGCCAAGATCGAAGCCCAATGCGGCAAGCCGGCGGACTTCGTCCCAGGAAAGGAAATCGTTCAATTCGCGATCGATCACCGATAAATCGAGAGACGTCGAAGCACGCAATTCCTCGAGGTATTTCAGCCGCTCGGCGTTGGAAACGGATTTCGAGTAACGGCGGCGCTCGGCCACGAGAGAAACGTTTCCGGGCTGCGCCTGCAGCAGACGCGCTTCCATTTCGAGAGGCCAGAGCAGGCGATCCGTACCGATGTATCCGGTGGCCAGGAAAAACACCGCAGGAGCGCCGGCGCGGCGCAGAATCGGGGCGGCGAGCGTGAGGTTGTTGCGGTAACCGTCATCGAAGGTGATCAGCACGGGAGGCTTTTTTGTGTTCCGTCCATCGCGCAGCCAGCGCGATGCGCCCGCCAGATCGACGAACTCGAACCAACGGCCCAAGTGCTCCAACTGCGCGGCGAACTCGGATTCAGAAACCGTATTGCCGTAGAGAGCCGGATCGGCGGAATGATCGCGCGAAACCACGCCGTGATAGCAGGCGACGAGAAGGCGCGGCTTCCTGTACCGGGAGGCGAGCGCATACGCGCCGGTGACGTCCAAGGCGCGAAGCGCGGCGGATTTTGCGAGAGTGCGCGGGCTCATGGGAGCTTAGACCCAACCTTTGGCTTTGTAATAAAGAATTCCGGCGCATTCGGATACGATGTCCTCAAACACGCGCCAGCGGTCGCGCGGGTCGTTGCCGCGCTTGAAGGCATCCGGAGCGGGGCGGGGAAGCGCGGCGATGCCGGCTTTGCGAAACGCATGCAGGGCTCGCCACATGTGGATGTCGCTGGTGAGCAGCAGATAAGGCCCCGGAACATCTCGAGCCAGAGCAGCCGTGCATAAAGCGTTCTCGCGAGTGGTTTTCGAACGGCCCTCTACCGTGACGGCGTCAGCGGGGATCCCCTGGCCCAGAATCCAGGCGCGCATGGATGCCGTGGTTTCCGGATCGCCGCTGATGACGATGTGCCGGATGCCTCCCCAGCGCCACAGGTCGACGGCATAGACGCTGCGCCAATAGGAAGAGGTCCCCAACATACCATCGCGAACCGAATCGCCGCCCAGCACGATCAGGACAGGAGCGCCGCCTTCCTTCCAAGGGACGGCAAGCCATTGGGCATACCAAGTGGGAGGCACGATCGTGACCGCCACCAACAGAACACCCAGCAGAGCCGCTAGCGCTTTCAGTCTTCGCATTGGTCCACGATATTAGAATAAATTGGAGTTACATGAGCCAGAACCCGGAGAGCTTCGGTGTGTTTGCGATAGCCGTGGCGCGTCCTGTCCAGCACCTGCTTTACCGCTAAGTATGAGGGTTCTCTTTCTTTCTCCGCGGCAAAGCTGGCCGACGGTAAGCGGCGCCAAGCTGCGCGATTATTTTTTCGCCAAAGCGCTCGGCGCGAGCTCGCAATTGACCTACGGATTTTTCGCCGAACGGGGCGGGGAAACGCCGGGCGCGGCGCAGTTTCCGTTCTGTGAGCGGGTGGTCGCCATCCCTGCGCCCAAGATGTACACTCCTGCCAAGATCCTGCGCGGGATGCTGGGCCCGTGGCCTCTGCCGGTGGTGAACTATACCTCGCCCGAAATGGAGCAGGCCATCCGTCAGCTGGCCGGTTCCTTCGACATCGTGCACTTCGATATCGTGCAGATGGCGGGGTATGCGCCGCTGATCCGGCAATGCATGCCGGCGGCCCGCATCACCTACAACTGGCACAATATCGAATCCGAACTGATGCGGCGCTATGCGGAAACCGCTCCTTCGGCGGCGCGGAAACTGTACGGCCATCTCACGGCGCGGCGCATGGAGGCGCTGGAAAAAGAGCTACTGGGCAACTCCTTCGGGCATCTGGTCTGCAGCCAGCGCGAAAAGGATCAACTGCTGGGCATCGTTCCCGGTGCGCGCATCGCCGTGATTGAAAACGGCGTGGACGCGGGCGGATTTGTTCCCGGCGCATGGAGCGAACAACGCAAGCGGCTGGTGTTTGTCGGTTCCATGAATTACCACGCCAACATCGACGCCGCGGTGTGGTTCACCCGCGAGATCTGGCCGGCCATCCACGAGCGGTTCCCCCAATGGAAGCTGACGCTGGTGGGCTCGAAACCCGGTCCTCCGGTGCTGGCGCTTCAAAGCGAATCGGTCGAGGTGACGGGCACCGTGCCCTCGGTCGCTCCGTATTACGAAAACGCTCTGGCGGCGATCGTGCCTTTGCGTACCGGCGCTGGAACACGGCTGAAGATCCTGGAAGCGATGGCGGCCGGGGTGCCGGTGATTTCTTCGGCGCTCGGCGCGGAGGGCTTGGCCGTGAATCCGGACGAGCATCTTCTGATTGCCGAACAGGCGGAAAGCTGGATCGCCGCGCTCCGCTCCCTTTCAAGCGATCCAACCCGCTGGAGCGCGATCGCCGCCGCAGGCAGGGAACTCGTGGAAACCCGATACGATTGGGGCGTTTTAGGCAACAACTTGGTGGAGACCTATCGCCAGTGGCTGGCGCCGGCATGAATGGGTTGGCTATGAAGGTGTTGGCCATCGTCGAAGCCAGCACGGTGACGGGACCGGCTAAAAACCTGCTGCAATTCGCGCAGATGGCCAAGCCTCTCGGCGTCGAGGTCACGGTCGTCACGTTTCACCGCGAAGGCGACCCGGATATTTTCCTGAAGGCCGCAGATCGGGCAGGGGTCACGGTGCACCAGATCGAGGAACGAGGCCGCTTCGACCGCTCGGTTGTGCCCGCGCTTCGGGAAGCCGTGCGGCGTTTTGCACCCGACCTGGTGCAGACCCATGCCGTGAAATCGCATGTTCTGGCTAGGCTCGCCGGGCTGAGGCCATGGGTTGCATACCATCACGGTTACACGTGGCCCGATCTGCGGGCGCGCCTTTACAATCAGGCCGACCGCTGGAGCTTGCGCAAGGCGTCCATGGTGCTGACCGTGAGCCAGCCGTTCGCCGAGGAATTGAGCCGCATGGGTGTCGAGCGGCGCAAAATCCACGTGATTCATAACGCGATCGATCCCGGATGGGGAAGCGCGCCGCCCGTCCAGCTTGGGATCGACCCAGGCAAGAGGGTTGTGTTGATCGTTGGGCGATTATCGCAGGAAAAGGACCACCTCACGCTGCTGGAAGCGGTCCGCGACCTGCCCGTGCATCTGCTGATCGTTGGCGAGGGACCGGAGCGCGGCAGGATCGAAGAGTATCTCCGCGCAACGGGCAAGAAAAGCTCGGTGACGATGACCGGCCAGGTTCCTTCCGCCGAGCCTTATTACGGAGTAGCCGACATCGCGGTGCTTTCTTCCCGAAGCGAAGGCTCTCCTAACGCCCTGCTGGAGGCGATGGCGGCCGGTGTGCCGGTGGTTGCAACAGCGGTGGGAGGGATTCCGGAGATTGTCACCGACGAGGAAAGCGCACTACTGGTCCAGCCTGGCGACCGGCAGGCAATGGCGGCGGCGATCGGGAGATTGCTCCAGGAAGACGGCCTGGCGCAGCGACTGACGCACAAGGCGCGGCAATGGATTGCCGAGCGTCATTCGCCGGAGAAGCGGACAGCGCGCATCTGCGGGATATATCGTGATCTGCTGGAGAAGAATGCGAACCTTGCTGATTTGTCATGAAGAAGACGAGCTGAACCGCGTCGGGCTCGCGGCGTGGATGGCGTCGTTTTCCGAACTGGCGGGGATCGTGGTGCTGCGCGAGACCCCGGAACGAAAAAAGAGGCGCATTAAACGCGAGATCCAACGGGTGGGCTGGCTGCGATTCGCCGATGTGCTGGCGTTCCGTGTTTTTTATCGCCTCTTCCTCGCCTCGAAAGACCGTGCGTGGGAGCGCGAACAGGTCGAGAAGCTTTGCGCGACATATTCCAGGCCCGAGGCGCGGGAGCTGATCACGCCTGCGCCGAATACGCCGGAGGCGGAAGCCTTTATTCGCCAGGCGAAACCGGATATGGTAATTGCGCGCTGCAAAACGCTGCTCGCCGAGCGGATTTTTACACTGCCTGCAATCGGGACGTTTGTCATGCATCCAGGTATCGCGCCGGAGTATCGCAATGCGCATGGATGCTTCTGGGCGGTAGCCAACGGCGACGCAAAAAACGCCGGCATGACTCTGCTGCGTATCGATAAGGGTGTGGATACAGGCCCGATTTACGGCTATTTTCACGCCAGCCCAAAACAAGGCGAGTCCCATATCGTTCTGCAACACCGGACGGTATTCGATAATCTGGAGGAGATTCGCGCTACCCTTGCACGGGTCGCCGCAGGCCAGGCGGAACGCATCGACACCACCGGCAGGCGGTCGGCCGAGTGGGGCCAACCCTGGATGACTCGCTATTGGGATTGGAAGCGCGGAGTAAATCGGTGACGCGCGCATTGCTCTATCACGACATCGTGCCGGAGGGACAGTTCTCCGCGAGCGGCTTCGTTTCGCCGGACGCGAATATCTATAAGTTCTCGACCGCGGAATTCGAGACGCATCTGGATGCGATCGCTGCCCGCAAGGTGAACCCGGCAGTATCGATTTTTGGCGCACCGGCCGGCGCCTTTCTTTTGACCTTCGACGATGGCGGCGTCAGCTCCCTGCGATGGACCGCGGACATGATCGAGCGGCGCGGCCACGTCGGCCACTTTTTTATCACCACCGATTTCATTGGCGCTCCAGGATTCATGACGCGCGCCGAAATTGTGGAGCTGTCCAGGCGGGGCCATTTCATCGGCAGCCACTCTTGTTCGCATCCGGCGCTGATGGCGCGCTGCCCCGTGGATCGATTGGAGCAGGAATGGCGTGAAAGCGTGCGCGTTCTTTCCGATATTTTGGGTGCTCCGGTGACTATTGCATCGGTACCCGGAGGCTCCTATTCGCGAACCGTGGGGGAGGCCGCGGCGCGGACGGGAATCAAGGTATTATTCACCTCCGAACCGAGGTCGGCGATCGGGAATGTTGCGGGATGCGCGCTGGTCGGGCGCTATTCGGTGCAGCGTGGGACCTCTTGCCAAACCGCCGCCGCATTGGCCGCCGGCGACCGCCTGCCGGGGCTTCAGAGGGCGTTGTACTGGAATTTCAAAAAGCTTCTCAAAAGAGCTGGGGGAAACGCGTGGATCGCCTTCCGGAAAGCCGTCCTCGCACGAAGAGCCTAGCGCTGGATTGCCGGTGCCGGACTGAGGGGCCTGACCGGTTGCGCCGGAGCCCACGGTGGCGTGATGCGTTGCGCGTTTGCCGCCCTGGCCTGCCGCGCCGCCATTTCATGCTGTGCGGCGCTGGAAACTACAATGCATAAGCCGCAAAACGCCGGCTCATAAAACCGATAGCCGAGATTCAGGAAGGTGGCGGCCACCAGAAATCCGATGATTCCCAGTAGCAGGGAAAACGCCGCCGCGGCGATATCCGCGTTCATGGGGTTTATCCGAGCCTGCCGCAGAGTCTTGAATGCCAAATGAACCCCGGAAAAAATAGCCCCCACAAAGAAAATCAGCGCCGGGATCCCGCATTCGCTTGAAATCTGAGTAAACATGTTGTGGGTTTGGTGCCACATGCCGAGATGCCCGGCCTGCCTGCTTTCCGCACCTTCATACGTGGCGAATTGGTCCGGCCCGACGCCGAATAACGGATGCTGAAAGGTGTACTGAATACTTTTCCTCAACAATTCCTGGCGCACCTCCGTGGATCCTTCCGCTTCCGCAATCAACGTTGCGTCTCTTCCCGTGACTGGTTGAGAGGATGTCAAAGTGGAAAGACGCGTGAGAGTCGACTGTGGCAGGAGAACGAAGATCAGCCCCGCGGTAACCGGCACGGCGGCCACAACAGCAATGCGGACCTTCGATGAACCCATCGCCAAACAGAATAAAACCGAAACCCCAAGTGCAACCAAAGCGCCTCGCGAGCCTGTACTGACAATCACAAACAGGCCATAACCGAGAGCCGGGACCGCGATCATACGGAACAACGTCGGAATCTTGGGTGCAATCAGGATAAACACCATAAACCCCAACATCAAGATCAGATGCGCCGCCAGGTCGTTCGCATTGCCAATGGTGCTTCCTCCCATGGCTAGATCGACGCGATTCTCATCTTGCCGCATAAACACTTTAGCGACCCCTAAATCCACAAAGGCTGCCAGACCCAGAACGTACATCGTCAGCTTGCATTCCTGCCACGTCACGACAAGCCCCGCAATCGCAAAAAGCATCACCAATTCCGCCTTCGCGTAAGCAAGGACTTCAGCGGCGGAACCACCCCTCCAGCTACTGAATACGGTCGAAATGAAAAGCCAGCTGAGAAATGCAAGCCATAATTTCCCCGAACGCGCCTGTAAGGTTCTCCGGATGCCGCCCGTGACGATAAATCCCAAGATGGTCGGCGGCATAACGAAATACAAAAGGTACAAATTGAGATTTAATGCCACCGCGAGCGCTTCGTGAATGACGCTGAAGCGAATGAAAATCGCCGCCAGCGCGAAATAGAACAGTTTTTTTCGCAGCGGATTATTGCGGTCCGCTTCCCATTGCGGATCGAAAGTGGCCGGGGGCGCGAACACCGCCGGCGCCGTTGGAGGGGTCGCCGTGGGCGGGGCTGCCTTGGCTGTTTTGGGAATGGCTGTTTGGGGAACGGTAACGAGGTTCCGCTTCACCCCATAGCTTACACGTGCTTTGCGCTCACGAAACAAAAGAGAAATCCTTGTATAAGCTTACCATCGGCAGGTTTTCCTTTTAATACTCCTACCCCTGTCAGGACCGCTGCCAGGGCAGGACCCCTTGCCTCACCCTGTCCCAGGCGACCCCCATCATTTTCCACTCCGCCGGGGTCAGAAACCGCAGCGCCAGCAAGAGCGCCGGGAACAAGACGGTGAGCAAGACCGACCACAGGATCTGGTTCCACAAAGAACCCACCGGAATCAGAAAATGGACCCCCACCAGGACTGCGGCGCTCAGCATGATTTTGACCAGCCGCAGCGTCTCCAGGTAATAGGGCCATAACCGGTGAGCCCAGAGCCCCGTCAGCAGCACCATAAAGGTAAAGCAGATCGCGGTGGCCGTTCCCGCCCCCCACATTCCCCAGCGCGGAATCAGCAAAAAATACCCCGTGGTGCAAACGGCCAAGCTGATGAGAATGCAAATCGCATCCAGGCCGGGATGATTGGTGGCGTAGAACACGCTTCTCCAGAATTCGGCAAAGGAGCGTAAAAAATACGCCAGCACGATGAGCGGCGTGATCGCCGCCGCGCCGTGAAAGATAGGCGCTGTCAGGACGATCAACGCGGGCCGGGAAAACAAGACTAGGCCCATGGCGCTGAACGCCAATGCCAGGGTCATATAAGTAAATACGCGCGCGAAAATCGCACGCGCATCCTCGCGCTGGATGATCTTGAATACCTGGGAGTTCCAATACGTCAGAAAAGAACCCTGAATAATGGAGACCGCCATGCCGATTTTATAAGCCATGCCATAGATACCGACGACGTCCAGCGTCGCGTAATGGCGGAGAACGAAGCTGTCCCCGTAGTGGATAAAAAACATCGCAACGGCGCTAAGACTCACCGGCGCGGAGAATCGCAACATGCGCTTCAGCAAACCCCAGTCGAATTCGAGCCGAATGGCGGCAAAGGCGTACACGATCAAGGCGATCGTCAACACCAGAGTCACTGCCAGATTCGAGACCATCATGCCCCAGACGCCCCGATGCAGAAGAGCCACCAGCGCAATCACGCCCACGAATGCCAGAACAATACGCGAAAGAGAAGCAACCACGTAAACCCTCAACCGCTCTTCCACGCGAAGCCACGAAAATGCCGCTTCGCCTAGGAACCCAACCCCGAGCGTGACGAATGAAATCCGGAGAAGCGTCTGGAAGCCGTCCTGGGCAAAGACCAGACGTCCCAGCGGCCCGGACATGGCCCACCCCAATCCTCCCGCCAGAATGCCAAGCATGAGAGAGCCACCGAACGTCGTGCCCACCACCTGGGAGGATGTTTTCCCGCTGCCCTTTTCAAAATAAAAGAAGCCAAAGGCGGCCGATACCTGGGATCCCAACAGGAGGGAAAAGATGATATTCGTGTTATCGAGCAGCCCGATCACCCCATAGTCGGCTCTGGTCAGATACCGCGTGGCGATCGGCAGCAGTGCCAGCGAGATTAACCGCTGCGCGATCATCAGGATCGAATAGACGCCGGTCCCCTCGAGCATGCTCCGGAAGATGGATCGTGCGGGCGGGTGCGCGTCCTCCGTCACCAGTCCGGTACCCATTTCGGACATCGGACTACCGCGCTCCGGCAGTGCGCGAGATTCGCCACGTCGTGATCGACGTCACCCCGTAATTCCACACCGCTCCGATCATCAGACCGCAGGCTCCGGCTAGATACCACGCAATCCCGGCGTTCTTGAGGAACTCCGCAATCCGGATATTGATCACGGCGCCGATGAAACAGGCCACATAAAACGTGATCAGGCCGACAATCAGGCGCGAACCGCGCAGCCGCCGGTCGCGATACGTCAGGCTGTTGTTGAGAAAGAAATTGAGCGTCATCGCCAGGAACGTGGTGATGGCCTGCGATTGCCCGAACGGCATGTGCATCCTCGAATAAAGGACGTACAGGAAGGCCAGCGAAATCAGCAGCCCAGCCACGCCCACCAGGCTGAACATCAGGAATCGCGGCGGAATCAAATCCCCGATGGTCTTGTCGAGCAGCAGTTGGAGATACTCAATCCCGACCAGAATATCCAGTTTGCTCGTGCCATGAATGCGCTGGCGGAACGTGTACGGCACCTCGGCGAACCGCACCGGCCTCCGCGACGAAGACACCAGATCGAGCAGAATTTTGAACCCGACTCCTGAGGCGGCATGCACTACTTCCTCAAGAAACTTGCGGTCTACCAGGAAAAAGCCGCTCATCGGATCGCTCAGATCGGTGTGCGAAACGAACTGGCTCAAGCGCCGGCCAAGATTACTCAGTTGCACGCGGCTCTTGGCGAACTCGCCCATTCCCCCGCCCTCGGAATTGCGCGTCGCCGTTACCAGATCCAGATTCCCGGCCTTCATCTTCTGAAGCATCTCCGGAAGAATACGTTCATCGTGTTGCAAATCGGCGTCCATCACCGCGATATACGGCGCGGGCGTCGACATCATTCCTTCGAGACACGCCGAGGACAATCCCCGGCGGCCAATGCGCTGCAGCACGCGAACTCTCGGATTTTTAAGCGAAATGGCTCGAACCGCCGCCGCCGTCCCATCGGGTGAATCGTCGTCGACAAAAATTACTTCGTAGGGAATGCCTTCCAGCGCCGCCTTCAGTTTTTCCAGAACCGGTTCAATATTGCGGCGTTCGTTGAACGTCGGGAGAACAATCGCCAGTTCCGCCGTTTGCGCCGTTGGGTTCATCAGTGTTCGACCCGGAACGAATAGAGAGAAATCCCGTTGGCTCTTGCATAAAAACGGTGGCTTTCCTCCGGGAAAAGAGATTTTACAGTTTCCAGCACACCATCGTTATCGTCATGACTGCGGATTAACCACACCCGGTTAAACCCTGAAACGTAATCTTTTAGCGAATCCGGATGCCGGACGATCCCGGACGCCACCGGAGAAGTCAGTTTCCAGTACGGCAGATTGCCCTTTTGGTAATAATCGTAACCATAATGCAGAAAATCCGGCTCGAACAGTAGCACGTCCTTTGGGCCGCCCGCCGATTCCAGATATGCCACAGCTTCCCTCCATTGATCCTTGCCAAACCGTTCCACAAAATAGTATTGGTATAACGAAACAGCCAGCAGGATCGCCCCGAGCGCCAATGCGCCAAAGGCCGCGCTTGTTTGCCAGCTCTGGCCATGCTCGCGCCGCCAGTCGAACATCTCCTGAATGGCCGCTGCGAACGCAATAAAGAGAAACGCGGACGCCGGCATCAGGTATCGTTCGTCGAACAGCACGACTTTAATGGACACCACCCATGCCAGCAGAACCGGAACGGTCGCCAACGTGACAATGTACAGCATCCGGTCCCCCCAGCGCTTCCACGCCAGCCAGCAGAACGGGAGCAAAACGATCACCACCGCCGTCGACGCGGCCAGAACCGGCAAGTACGAATACAGTGTTTCTGAAATGTGCGTCGTCGCAACGTTATCCAGAGGAATCAGGCTGTCCCCAAAAATGAAGCTGAAATACGCCTGTGGAAGCTTCAGGACCAGGTGATGCCGGTAAGACTGGCCGCCTCCGCCCGCTGTATCGAGCAGAGTCAAGAGCCAGGGAGAAAACGCGAGTACAGCCACCGCTGCCCCGGCCGCGTAAAACGGAACCTGCTTCATCCGCCGGACCAACACAAACAGCCCTTGCCCGGCGAAGAAAAACACCGCGATGAAGTGCGAGTACAACGCCAGCGTCATACAGAGCCCATAAGCCCCGTAATAGAGCGCTCTAGCGAAACCTTCGCTTTCCAGCGCGTTCCATAGCGTCCACGCCGCCAGCAGCAGAAACAATTCCAGAAAGGAAAAGCACCGGGCTTCCTGCGCATAGTAAATCTGGAACGTGGAAACCGCCGCATAACCTGCCGCCATCAGGGCGATCCGGCACGAAAATAGACGTTCGCTCAACCGGTAAATCACCCACACAGAGGCGACGCTCGGTAGGATATTGAGGCTTCGTAACGCTGCCTCGCTGGTCCCAAACCATTGAATCCAAAAGTGCAACAATGCGTAATAGAGCGGCGGATTGGTCGCTTCCGAATGCAGCGCCCGGCTGAGGTCTCCTGAGGCGAACCACCAGGAAGCAAATTCATCCAACCAAAGACTTTGTTTTGCCAGGAACAGACATCTGAGCCCCACTGCGGTAAAAAGAATGGCCGCAATCGGTAGAATTGCAGCCGTGCGGCTGCGCGTGGGCTCTTGCATCCCTTGTTATTCTAGCAGCGTCCGATTCGATACACTTGAAAATGGAGCGTTCGTCTAACCCCTTCTCGGTGCTGTTAATTTGCTTCTCCTACCCGCCTGTGCTGGGCGGTTCGGAGGTCGAGGCGCAAAGGATTTCCGCAGCTCTCCGCCAGCGCGGCCATCAGGTTTCCGTCGTCTGCGCCGGGGGCGGCCCGATGCCGCGTGTTTCCCGCTGGGTGGATCCCTACGGCACTCCTGTTCGCATTTTCGGTGGACGCTGGCCCCGGCGGTGGCGTGACCACGCCTTTGCTCTGGGCGTTGTCTGGACGCTGCTCACCACCCGTTATCAGCTTGTCTATTTCCTCATGCAGGGCTTGCAGTTAGCGGCTGGATTGCCCGTCGCGCGGGCTCTTTCCAAACCGGTGGTGATGAAAGTCTCCGGCTCCAGCATCATTACCATGATGGGCCAATCCTGGCTGGGCCGTCTGGAGCTGCGCTGGCTGCGGAAATGGGCCAAGCGCGTCATGATCCTAAATTCCGGAATGGCGGAGGAGGCCTACGCCGCGGGGTTCGAGCCGGATCACCTGTACTGGATGCCCAACCCGGTCGACGTGAACCAGTTTGCTCCCGGAACCCAGGCGGATCGCACACGCTTTCGCCAGGAAATGGCAATGCCGGAAACCGCTCCGCTGATTCTTTATGTGGGCCGTCTGGCTCCTGAAAAAGAGCTGCCCTCCTTGCTGGGCGCGTTTGCCCTGGTTACCCGGAGCGTTCCCGCAGCTCATCTGGTTCTGATTGGGGACGGTCCCGACCGCGCCATGCTCGAATCGCGCGCCCGGGAACTCCAGCTGGCGACCGTTCATTTCATGGGAAGATTTCCCCTCGAAGGCGTCCAGTCCTGGCTGAAAGCTTCCGACCTGTTCGCCCTTGTCTCCGCCAATGAAGGATTTTCCTGTTCCCTGCTAGAGGCCATGTCCACCGGCCTTCCCGCCCTTGTCAGCGATATCCCCGCCAATACTCAACTGATCGAGGATGGGGTGCATGGCCTGATCGCCCCCGTAGGCGATGAACAAGCCATCGCGGGCGGACTCATCCGCCTTCTGGAAGATGCCGCACTGCGCCAGAAATGCGGAGCGGCAGCGCGGCAGCGGGTCGTCGACAACTACTCCATGGATAAGGTCGTCGATCTCTACGAATCCCTGTTCACCAGCGTGGTAAAGGGAGATGTTATTGAAGCCTGATTGGAGTCTGCGCCTGGGACCGGAGTAAATGGTTCGACGAGTCCAGATATTGCACCGAAAACAAATGGTCTCCCTCGCGGGCGTCCACCGTGAGGGCGCAAGGCGACGAGGTACAAGTCGTTTGACTCGATGTGCTATCGGGATGCGTCACGGTGACCACGGCCTGCGTCGCATTCTGGAAATTCAGCGATTGCTGAATCACCCGCGGCGCCGGGGGAAGCAGTCCTCCCTGCCGTGCCGATGCCCAGGACCAATTTCCGCCCACGCCCCAGTAGTATCCCCACCATTTGTGCTGCGTCGTTGCGCCATAAAGATACCCCCCGGCGGGCGAGAAATCGCTCTGTGTGCAATAGCCGGTGTAATCGATGCTCCCTGTCGTGCAGGAGAACATGGCGGACATCAACACGTCCCCAAACGTCTTCAGGACGGGAATGTCCGGATGCAACAGGTACGCTGTCGTCACGACGTTCAATCCCTCTCCGTTCAACAGCCGGTCGGCATCCAGACCGGAATCGCAGAAAGGATACTGCGCCGTCATCGGCTCGCAAGTTACGAAATCGCGCCCATAGTAAAGCCCGTCGGTGGTGAAACCCCCTTGTTGCGTCATATTCACCCCGTAATTGATCATCCACAGAGCATTGGACAGCGTGAAAGCCGCCGCATTGGCGGCATTGGTCGGGTCGCTCGACGCGAGAGCCAGATTTGTAAAGTAAAACCCGCGATTGAGAATCCCGTTCATGAACGGTTGGTTCCCATACCCTAGAAGTCCACCGACCTCCCACCCGACGCCAGAAGAGAGATTCCCCGTGTAGTTCGTGCTCGACCACGTGCTACCGTTGCTCGTAGAAAGAAGCGTCAAGCTTCCGCCGCCACTGTTACATTGCACGTAATACCAAGCCGATTCCCCTTGAGCGTTCGAGGTTGGTGTCGTCGTTCCTGTGGACGTAAACCAAATGGCCGATGGGTAGTTCGCTGCCGAAAATGGAGCCGCAGTGAAGTTAGAGCAGTTGAACGTTGATCCGGACGCAGGTGTAACCGTCGAAAATCCATTCGATACCGTCGCGGTAAACCCGCTGCCCCACGACGCGTAGCTGTTCGTAAGCACATCGTTCATGACCCATTCCCCATGCGGCTGCTGTCCGGGAACCCATTTGTGGCTCATGATCGTCGATAGCGTTGCCAGATCGGTGGCCGCCTGCGTCGGGCTGGAATCGTACAGCGCGTCCATGGCGATCGCCAGCAAAGCGTATCCGTTTTCCCGGAGATCCCCCACCGGGCAATTGGTCGACGCGTTACACCCGGATCCGGTTGTTTCGTTGTAAATCAAATAGTTGATCATGGACCGGATCCCCGGCGAATAGTCAAATGGTGGATTGTCGGCGTTCCGCATGAAGATTCCCGTCATCGATAAGGACCGGTTCGCCAGCCGCTGTTGCGCACAGCAGTCGAAATAGGGAGCGCCTTTATCGATGCCTGGATAGCTGAACCACCGGTCCGCCATCGTCCGCGCCCAGTAGAGATAATCGTCGATCCCGGTGCGATAATACTGCGCGTAAAACGCCTCGACGTTATCGTAATAATTCCCTGGATACGAGCCTGTTTCCCAGGCGCCAATCCCTCCGAAGGCCTGTGTATTCCCGTCGTCGCAATAGGCATAACTCAGCCCCGTTCCAGCCTGAACGGCCGCATCGATGGCATAGGCGTTCGTGACGGTGAGGTGGGTATCGTCGGTGCAGGAAGCCACCCGCAACAAAAGCCGCCCGTAATTCTGTGTGGGGTAAAGAGCCGTGCTGATCGGATACCAGGGCACAAGATACGGCGCGCTCCCGGCCACGTTCTTGGGTACATTGGGATTCCCAGGCCCCTGACAAAACGTGGTTGTGAAGGAGGTCCCGACCCCCACAACGGCGGCGGAACCCGTCGTCACCGTGATCGTTCCCGGTTGTGGTGTGTTCCAGTAATCGACAAAGGGGGATGGATAATTGCCGGCTTGGTTCTGCAGCTTGGCAATCATCAATCCCGCAAAATTCGTCCCATCGAGCTCGTATAACGGCCATGGATTCACCGACGCCTGTATGATGGGGCCCAGAATTTGCGCATGGACTGGATTCGGGATAATCACCGAGCCATTGGAATCCGTTGCCACCACGCCATATTTTTGAGAGCATGTGCTGGCCTGGCCGCTGCTGTCGGTCACGGTAAGCTGGATCGTATAAGATCCGAACACCAGTTCCGAAACGGTTGGATTGATGCTGGTCTGGCTGTCATTCCAATTCACCAGGGAAGGAGGCGCCGTCGTGATGTTTCCCGGCACCTGCTGCCATAAGTACCCCGTTAGGCTGTTGGTGCCGTTCAACGGAAACGAATTTGCCGCCGTCAATCCCGTCACGGGATAGCCAGCCCGGAATGTCGTCTGCGCCGGAAGAATGCAGGCGGGAGAATAGATGGGCGCCGCCGCGTAAGATGGCGACGATGTGTAGGAAAGATTGTTGCCGTGTGTTGAGGAATCTCGTCCGTTATTGTTGAATTCGTAGTCCCCTAAATCCCCCGCCGGCCCTCCGAAGGGCGCTTTGCTCCCAATGGGAAGGATTGTCGAAAACCACCGGATAAAAGCAATCGATCCGGACGACAACGAACCATCGCCAATTTGCAGCGTCCCCGCCACCCCGGTCTGGTAGGACGTCAGTGTGGACTGCGATACCGTATAGCCCGATGCATCCACGTTCCAGACTTCCAATGTCATCAGCCTGTTCGCCG
>Ga0116229_10006775_pt1 | contig 18351 bp, 13 predicted proteins | sample S1TSphgellanicum_3_FD_87313 | JGI IMG/M metagenome (GOLD analysis project Ga0116229, IMG submission 87313) | Host-associated microbial communities from peat moss isolated from Minnesota, USA - S1T2_Fc - Sphagnum magellanicum MG | ecosystem: Host-associated > Plants > Peat moss > Unclassified... | reverse complement strand
CCTCGAACTCAGGCGCAGTCCGCCAAGTCGCCGTCGGCCGCCGTTTCGGCAAACAGGGGATTCTCGGCGGCGATTTGCCGGCCCATGAAGGCGATCTTTTCCCACATTTCGGGTTCCAGGAGTGCGCGATCGCGCACAAAGGCCTGCACCGTATCGAGGAATCCCTGGCGGTTGGTGGCGGCCGCCGAGTAGTAGAACTCGAGGAGCTTCATGCGCAGATCGTGGCGGTCGGGCTCGCGCTCGATCGCGAGCTTCAGCACATCGGCGATGTTGCGGCGCCGCTCCTTCAACACGACGTGCTCGTGCAGCTCGCTCGGCATCTGTACGTGCTGGGCCGCGGTCATGTCGAGGTCGAGCAAATTGTAGTCGAGCCGAGGAGGCTCGACGCGCGTGGGCTCGATCCGAGAGCCGTCGATGCGCAGGTTGACCGTCGTCTGGTCCGAATTGGGCCGCGAGATCGTTGCATTAGCATCGCTGACGCGCTTCGCCGCCGCTGTCGGGGGCATGATGGGTAGTGTCTGCGAGACGTCGACCAGGCCGAGCGCGGGCAGCGCCTCGGTCTCAGCGGCGGACGACGGACTCGCGGACGTCGGCGCCCGCGAGTCGGGCGACGAGGCTTGGGCCGGGGCCGCGAGAGACTGCGGGTCGGCTGGGGTATCGCTCACAGTGTTCTCCCGTAGGGCGCCGCGCTCGGCATTGGACTCCTCGTACGCGGTATGTTCGACCGTAATTCCCGTATCGACGATGGCTTCATTGGTACGCACGGGCACCACTTCGCGATAACTGGGGATCTCGGGTTGAGCTTCTTGCAATTTCCGTGCGCGGCGGCGAATACGCCAATACAGGCCGGCCAACGCCGCCAGCACGCCGAGGCCGGCGACGATGGGAACCAGAGGCGGCTGCTCCGCCTTGGCCGGTGCTTGCGTCGCTGCGGCGATGGGTGCCGGCTCTTGTGCACGTTGCGCCTGCTCGCGCAGCACGACGATTTTGTCCTGGTCGCTGTCGATCTGGCCCTTGACGTCGGACAGTTGCCGCTCCAGGGATTGAATCTTTTGGTTCAGCGCTTCGGCGTCGTTCGAATCGGCGTCCGATTCGGCGGCGGCGGTCGCAGCGGCGACGGCCGTCGAGGCCACCGCAGTCGTTGCAGGCCCCGAAGAAGCCGCATCGACAGCTCCGGCCACGGCCGGTCGCGGTGCCGGCGGATTGGCGAACGGTGCTGTCGGGACGGCATCGCTCGCCTGGAACTTGCTGCCCGCTCCATGCCAGGCCGCCATCTGCGCGTGGAACTCGCGCTTCGCCTCGGTGTTGGAAATCGCCGCCACCGCCGCGTCCGAGGGTATGGTGAGCGTGGCGCCCAAGTAGAGCCGGTTGATGTTGCCGTCGAAGGCGCTCGGGTTGGCGCGGAAGATCGCGATCATCAGTCGCCTCAGATCGGATTCGGATCGCGCGCCGACTCGCCACGCGATGCCACGCAAAGTGGCTTTGGCGCCCACTTTGATTTGAGTCGTCTGACGGGCGCTTGCCGGGATCGATTGAACGCCGGACTGTGCGAGCCGCGGCGCGTCGAACCGCGGCGCGGTGGTTTGCGGTTTGGATTCGGCCGAGGGCATCGTCACGGGCTGCGCCGCGGGGCTGTGTGCACGCTCCGCCTGGTCGACGCGCGGCGCGGGGCCGAAGCCGGGCGGATCGAGCAGCAGGGTGTACTCGCGCACGATCTCGCCATTGTGCCAACGCAGGTCGACCAGAAAGTTGACCAGCGGTTCAGTGAAAGCGTCGGCCGAGCGAACGGCGAGCACCGGGTGGCCCTGGTTGTCCTTGGTAACCTTGAACGTCGCGCTCGACAGGAAGGTCGGGCGGTCGGCGCCGAAGCGCAGGAAGGTATCGCGATTCGCCACCGCGGCGCGCAGGTCGACCAAGTCGTCGGACGTTGCGCCGACGATGTCGATTTCCGCGGCGAACCGCTCGTTGAGGCCGGAATCGACATGGATATCGCCCAAGCCCACAGCACTCGCCGCGCCGGGCATGGCGAGGGCCATCATCAACATTAACGGGTTCTTCCCGTTCGACATCGCCTACTCCTGGCTGATTTACCCACGCGAGGTCAAATCCTATGCGACCGAATCCGGCCTTGGATACACGCGTATTCAAAGACTTCGACGCAGTTCACGCATGTTTTTGGGCGTCGCCACGGCCGCCGCGGGACTGCCCCGGCTCAATCGCTCGGGACCGCTCCGGTGTGTGATCCAGGTGCGATGCCTTACACTCCCCTACGGAGGGAAGCGCGGTGAGCCGAAATTTCAAGAGTGACAACGTCACACCCGTGAGCGATGCCATCATGGCCGCGATCAACGCCGCCAATGTCGGGACGGCGGGATCCTATGGTGCCGATGAACACACTGAAAGGCTGCGATCGGTCGCCGGCGACATATTCGGTACCGAGGTGTCGATCTATCCGGTGACGACCGGCACGGCCGCGAACTCACTCGCACTATCGCAGCTCGTGCCGCCGTACGGCGCGGTCTACTGTCACGAGGCGGCGCACATCGCCACCGACGAATGCGGCGCGCCGGAGTTCTTCACGGGCGGCGCCAAACTGATCGGATTGCCCGCGCCCGACGGCAAGATCCGGCCGCAGCAATTGGCCGATGCCGTGGCGCTGGCTCTCGAGCTCGGCGTCCACCACGTTAAGCCGGCCGCGGTCAGCCTGACTCAGGCCACCGAGTGGGGAACGGTGTACAGCGTGCCGGAGGTGTCCGCCATTGCGGCCGTCGCACGCCAACTTGGACTGCCGGTGCACATGGATGGCGCGCGTTTCGCCAATGCGCTGGTGCATCTGGGCTGCAGCGCCGCGGAGGCTACCTGGAAAAGCGGCGTCGACGTGCTGTCGCTCGGCGCCACCAAGAACGGCGCGCTATGCGCCGAGGCGGTGGTGTTCTTCGATCCGGCGCGGGCCAAGGACTTCGAGCGTCGCCGCAAGCGGGCCGGACACCTGTGGTCGAAGCTGCGCTTCGTGAGCGCACAATGGCTCGCCTACTTCGACGGCGGCCTCTGGCTCGACAATGCGCGCCATGCGAACGCCATGGCGGCGGCGTTGGCTCGTGGGCTGCAAGGCCTCGACGGTGTGCACCTGCTGCAAACCGTCGAGGCCAACGAAGTATTCGCGACGCTGCCCGAGGCGACGGTCGCGGCACTGGAGGCGCAGGGATTTGGGTTCTATCGCTGGCCGATGCCCGCGAACGGCTCGAGTTCCACGCACCCGCCCGGCGTCGCGATCCGCTTGGTGACCTCGTACGCGACCTCACTCGCGGCGGTGCAAGATCTGGTCGCAGCGGCCGAGCGATGCGGGCAGCGGCTGCGCGGATCGGGCCACGACACGGACCGCGTGCCATGATCCGCGGCGCGGTCGAGACGGCGGGCCGACTCCTCTTGGGCGCGGCATTACTTGTATCGAGTGTTCGGGCGCACGCCGAGCGCTTGCCGGTGCTCGGGCAGATCGACCTGCCGCACCCATATTATTTTCGCGAGATGTACTTGCCGCAGCTCACCAGCGGGCCCTCGAGCCTTGCCTGGTCGCCCGATTCCACCGAGCTCATCTACTCGATGGCGGGTTCCCTGTGGCGGCAAAAAATCGGCACCGGCGTCGCGCGACAACTCAGCGCCGCGCTCGCCTACGACTATCAGCCGGACTGGTCCCCGGACGGCCGCTGGGTGATCTATAGCTCGTATCGCAACGATGCCGTGGAATTGTGGATATTGGATCTGGCCAGTGGGTCCGCGCAGCCGCTCCTGGCGAACGGCGCCGTCAATGTCGAACCGCGATTCTCACCCGACGGCAAGCGCATCGCCTTTGTGTCGACGCAGTATCACCGGCGCTTTCATATTTTCACCGCCGATTTCGCCGCCGGCAGGATTGCGAACATGGCGCGCCTCACCGGCGAGACCAAGAGCACGCTACCGAGGTACTACTACAGTGCTTACGATCACGAAATCAGTCCGCTGTGGAGCCGCGACGGTCGTGAGATCCTCTACGTCTCGAACCGGAATCACATTTATGGGACCGGCGGTTTCTGGCGCACGCCGTCGAGCGGGCGCGCCGGCACCAACCCCAACCCCAACCCCAACACCAACCCCAACACCAACCCCAACACCAACACCAACAGCGGCAGCACCTTGGCGGAATCCGCGACGGCAGCGCGTGAATTTCACTACGAGGAAACGAACTGGAAGGCGCGCCCGGATGTATCTCCCGACGGCACGCGTCTGGTGTATGCCTCGTATCTGGGGCGTGGGTCGCACAACTTATGGGTGATGCCGGCCGGCGGCGGAGATGCATTTCCGATCACCTACGGCGATTGGGATCAGACCAATCCGCGCTGGTCGCCGGACGGCACGCGCGTGGCCTTCATTTCCAATCAGAACGGCAACACCGAGATCGGCATCGTGCGCATTCCGGGCGGAGTGGTCGAGACCTTGCGCATCGGCGAGCGCCGCTACTTGGCGCCGATGGCGCGCCTGCACCTCGAGGTCCGGGATGCCGCGGGCCGTGACGCCTCCGCACGCGTGAGCATCACGGATACGGCCGGCCGGTTCTATGCGCCGGCGAACGCGTGGATCAGTGCGGACGATGGTTACGACCGCGGTGAGCGGCCGTTCGAAGCGCATTATTTCCATGCGCACGGCGAGGAGTGGATCGACGTGCCGCCGGGCATGCTGCAGGTCGACATCCTGCATGGCTTCGAGCGGCGCTTCGAGCAACGCCGGGTGATGGCCTCGTTGGGCGAGGCGGTGACCATGACCGTGAATCTCGGCGAGGGCACGTGGAGAGTTCCGGATCCGGGCCGCTGGGTGAGCGCCGACGTCCACGTGCACATGAATTACGGCGGCGAGTACCGCAACACGCCGGCGCACCTGGTGATGCAGGCAGAGGCGGAGAATCTCGGCATCGTCAATTCACTGATCGTCAATAAGGAGCAACGCTTCCCCGACATCGCTTACAGCGGACTGCAAAGGGACCCGGCATCGCAGCCCGACGCGCTCGTGGTGCATGGCCAGGAGTATCACACCAGTTATTGGGGGCACTTGGGATTGCTCGATATTTCCGCCGGCGTGATCCTGCCGGGCTATGTCGGCTATCCGAATACCGCGGCTTCGAGCTTGTATCCGATGAATGCGGACGTGGCGGACATGGCGCACGCTCGCGGCGCCGTCGTGGGCTATGTGCATCCCTTCGACGATTACCCGGAACCCATCGCCAAACCGCACGCAGCGCTCACCATGGAGTTGCCGCTCGATGTGGCGCTCGGCAAGGTCGACTATATGGAGGTCTTGGGCTTCAGCGACCACCGCGCGACGTCACATGTCTGGTACCAACTGCTCAACTTGGGCTTTCGCATCCCGGCCGCGGGCGGAACGGACGCCATGGCCAATTACTCGTCGCTGCGCGGTCCGGTGGGGATGAACCGCGTGTACGCGCGGGTTGACGACACAGCGCTGCCAAAAGCTGCGCTGCAAGACGCTGCGCTGCAAGACGCTGCGCTCCAAGACGCTGCGCTCCAAGAGGCTGCGCCACAAGAGACTCCGCTCGATGAGGCGAAGTGGTTGGCGGCGCTCAAGGCGGGGCGTACGTTCGCCACCAACGGACCCCTGCTCGGGCTGACCTTGGGCGGCCAGCCGATCGGCGGCGAGCTCAAATTCGATGCGGCGCAATCGCGCGTCGCGTTCGCGGTGCGATTGCGGTCCATCGTCGCCGTAGATCATTTGGAATTGGTGTGCAACGGGCGGGTGGTGCGATCGTTCATCGGACGCGCACCGCTCGATCACGGGGAATTCACCGGCAGCGTCGCACTGAAAGATAGCGGCTGGTGCGTGGCGCGCGCCTCCACCGACGGCGCGCGCTACCCGGTGCTCGACAATTATGTGTATGCGACGACCAGTCCGGTGTACGTCACCGTCGCCGGTAAGCCGCCGCGTTCGCCCGAGGATGCGCGCTACTTTGCGGCGTGGATGGACCGCATCGCGGCAACCACGGCGGCGTATCCGGATTGGAATAGCGAGGCGGAGAAGCGCGGCGTGCTGGAGCGGGTGACGGCGGCCAAGCGGATTTTCATGGGGCTCGAGTAAACGTGAACCCAATGGACTACCCGAAGGACTGTTCGCAAATCTATCCCATCGGCGGCCAAATCAATGGGGTCGGTGGGACGTGAATCAGGGTGATTCGATGGTTAGCGAGCTGCGGGTCAACGGCGATCGCTTGTGGTCGCGGCTGATGGCCATGGCCGAGGTCGGCGCGACGGCCCAGGGCGGCTGCAATCGGCAGGCCTTGACCGACCTGGATATGGCCGGGCGCCGCGTGCTGACGGGGTGGGCCGAGGCGGCCGGATGCCGAGCGCGAACCGATGCGGTGGGAAACCTCTTCATCCGCCGTGCGGGGCGTGACGATTCGCTGCCCGTGGTCATGACCGGCAGTCATCTCGACACTCAGCCGACGGGCGGTAAATTCGACGGTGTCTACGGCGTGCTCGCCGGCCTGGAGGTCATCGAGACGCTGAACGATCGGGCGCTGACCAGCTTGCGTCCGATCGAACTCGCGGTGTGGTGCAATGAAGAAGGCAGCCGTTTTCCGATGGCGATGATGGGATCGGCGGTATGGTCGGGCCGGTTGGCGCTCGAGACCGCGTACGGGTTGACCGACCGTGCGGGATTGAGTGTGCGCCAGGAACTCGAGCGCTTGGGGATCGCGGCGCACCAACCGTTCGCGCATCAGAACGTCAAGGCCGCCTTCGAAGCGCATATCGAGCAGGGTCCGGTGCTCGAAGAGAAATGCAAGACCATCGGCGTCGTGACCGGCGTGCAGCACATGAGCCGGCATGAGGTGGTGATCGAAGGCCAGGAAGCGCATGCGGGACCGACGCCGATGCATTTGCGGCGCGACCCGATCCGCGTGCTCGCCGAGCTCTTGCCGGCGCTGTATGCGGCCACGGCGCAGCGCGGACCCGATGCCCGCTTCACCGTCGGCTTCATCGAGACGCTGCCCGGCTCGCCCAACACGGTTCCCGGGCGCTTGCGTTTCACGGTGGACATTCGTCATCCGGACGACGGCCACTATCGCGCGCTGCGCGCGGAACTCGGGCGGTTGGTGCGCGCGGCGCTCGAGCGTCACTCGCTCCACGGCGAGGTGCGCTGCGTGTGGGAGGCGCCGGGCGTGAGTTTCGATCCGGGTTGCATCGAGGCGGTGCGCGCCGCCACGGCCCGTCTTGGCTTCGCCGGCATGGACATGGTGAGCGGTGCGGGCCACGATTCGTGCAATGTGGCGGCCGTCGCGCCGACCGCGATGATATTCGTCCCCTGCGCCGGGGGTTTGAGCCACAATGAGGCGGAGAGCGCGCTGCCCGCCGACCTCGCGGCCGGCGCGAACGTGCTGCTGCACGCGATGCTGTCGATGGCGGAGAGTTAGCGGGAGTCGCAGCGGACTCGCATTTGAATCGCAGGGCGCAACGCCCAAAGGATTTTTCATGGATCTCGAGCTCACGAAGAAGATCGCTCTGGTCACCGGTTCGACGGCGGGTATCGGCAACGCCATCGCCACTTCGCTGGCGCGCGAAGGAGCGAGCGTCATCGTCTCGGGCAGGACACCCGCCGCGGTCGATGCCGCGGTGGCGGAGATGAAGGCCGCGACCTCGGGCGATGTGCAAGGCTTTGCCGGCGACTTGACCACCGCCTCGGCCGCGGAGGCTTTGGTGCGCGAATATCCGGCGGTCGATATTTTGGTGAACAACTTGGGGATCTTCGAAGTGCGGCCCTTCGAGGAGATCTCCGATGCCGATTGGACGCGATTCTTCGAGGCGAACGTGCTCTCCGGTGCGAGACTCGCGCGTCTGTATCTGCCGGGAATGCGCCGGAAAAATTGGGGCCGCATCATTTTCATCTCGAGCGAGAGCGGCTACCACATTCCGGCGGAAATGATCCACTATGGCATGACCAAGGCGGCGCAGGTCGCGGTGGCCCGCGGTTTGGCCGAAACCACCGCCGGCACCGGGATCACCGTCAACAGCGTACTGCCCGGCCCCACCCGCTCGCGCGGCGTCGGAGATTTCCTTGCCGGGATGGCGGCTGCATCCGGCGGCAGTGTGCAGACGGTGGAAAGCGACTTCTTCAAGAAGGCGCGGCCCACCTCGCTGCTGCAGCGATTCGCCACCACCGAGGAAGTGGCGGCGATGGTCACCTATGTGGCGAGTCCGTTGTCGTCGGCGACCAATGGAGCGGCCCTGCGGGTCGACGGCGGGACGATCAAGACGGCGTTTTAGCTTAAATTCGTGACGCGATTCGCTCAGGCGCTTTTCCATAACGCCTAGACTTCGAGGATGTCCGCGGAAATCCTTTGCGCGCCGGAGAGCGCTCCATTCGAGAGCCCTTATGGAGGTGCGCCATCGGTTGGAGGCGCACCATCGGTCAGCGAGGCGCCTTGGGCCGCCGCGGCCATCGCGGCGGACGAGAACGAGCGGCTGGCCGCGCTGCGCGATTTGAATATCTTGGATACGGCGCCGACGCCGGCCCTCGATAAGGTGACCCAGCTGACGGCGGCGACGCTGGACGTACCGGTCGCTTTGGTATCGCTGGTCGACGAGAATCGCCAATGGTTCAAGTCGCGTGTCGGCCTCGAGGAGACGCAAACCGGGCGCGATGAATCGTTTTGCGCCCACGCCGTGTTGGATCGGCGACCTCTGGTGGTGCGCGATGCGGCGCTCGATCCGCGCTTTGCGGGCAATCCGCTGGTGGTGGGACCCCTCAATTTTCGCGCCTACATGGGCGTGCCGCTGTTCACCCGCAACGGCCACGCGATCGGGGCGCTGTGCGCGATCGACCGGAAGCCGCGCGAATTCACCGACGCGGATCTCGCGACGCTGCGCGGATTTGCGCTGATCGTCGAGGAATTCCTGGCGCTCGATGGCTTGCAATCCCAAGTCGAGCTGCAGACCCGCAGGCTGCAGTCAATCAATATGGCATTGCAAAAGGAAGTGAAGAAGTCGATCGAGGCGGAGCGGGCGCTGTGCAAGGCGGAGCATCGGTCGCGTGCGATCGCCAACAACTTGCCCGCGGTGATCGGCTATTGGAACGATGCCCTGCGCTGCGAGTCGGCGAATGAGGCCTACCGCGAATTGTACGGCTTGGCGCCGGAGGCCATCGTCGGCATGAGCATGCAGGCGCTCATGGGCGATAGCCTGTTCAAACTCAACGAACCGCGCGTGCGGCTGGCGCTCGAGGGCACGGCGCAGCGTTTCGATCGCAGCGTCTTGAAGGCCGACGGCACCCGGGCGCATTTCGATACGCAATACTTGCCCGACACCGACGAGACCGGGTACACACGCGGAATTTTCATGCTGGAAAACGACGTTACCGCGTTACGCCGGGCGGAGCAGGCGTTGTACCAGGCGGAGCAGGCATTGCGGCAAGCGGCACAAGGGTCGGGACAGGCGGAGCAGGGCTTGCGCCAGGCGCAACAGCCCGTGAGGTAGATGTCCGGCGACTCGAATTCGCAGCCCCGGCTGCTCGAACTCGATGGGCTGCGCGCCGCGTCCATCCTCATCGTGGCCTTCAGCCACATCATGCCGGCGCTGCACGTGCCCGGCCAAACCGGCGTCACCATCTTCTTTTTCATTTCCGGTTTCATCATTACGCGGCTGCTGCTCGAGGAGCAGGCGGCTTCGGGGACCATCCAACTCCGGCCATTCTACATTCGACGGTTCTTCAGGCTGACGCCCGGCTTGTTGTTCTACATCGCCGTCAGTGTCGCCGTGACCGCCGCGCTCGGGTGGCAGATTCCAAAGACGGACGTCGCCGCGGTGGTGTTCTACTCGGCCAACTATTACGACATCTACAGCAAATTCGGCACGCACGGCGCCATCCTGTCGCCGTTCGTCATCACCTGGTCGCTCGCGGTCGAAGAGCATTTCTATTTCATTTTCCCGATCATGCTGTTTGCACTGCGCAAGCGTACCGACCGGCTGTTCTGGGGGTTGATCGGCTTCATCGGGGCGGTCACGGCGTGGCGACTGTACTTGGTGTATCACGTCGGGCTAGATGCGATGCCGTTGATGCGGGTCACGAAGGCCACCGACACGCGCTTGGATTCGATCGCTTACGGCTGCCTGCTGTCGGTGGCCTTTTTCCGTGCCGCCGACGGGGATGTGCGCCTCGCGGCGCTACTCGATAGGTTTCGGTTCGCGACCGGCGCCTGGATCGGCATCGGCTTGTTCTTGCTGGGCTTCGCGGTGCGCAGCACGAATTTCAAAGAGGCGCTGTTGTACTCGGTTCAGGGGATCGCGTTGTCCGCGCTTTTTTGTTCGCTGTTCTGGGGCGCCGCGCCAAAGTGGCTGCACGCCTGCCTCGCGAATCGGGCCATGGTGTTCATCGGCGGCATCAGCTACTCCCTATACCTCTACCACTACCTGGCGCTGGTGGTCGCGCAGTTGACGTTGCGCAGTCCCTACGTACAGATCCCCGCCGCCTGGGCGATGACTGTCGCCGGGGCGCTCGTTTCTTATTATATGATCGAGGGGCCGATCAGGCGTTACGGAGCGGCGCTCGCGCGCCGCCGATCGATGGCGGTGCGAAGTTCCGCGGCCGCCGCGCGAATCGGGCCGGGCATACCGCCCCCGGCATAGATGATATTGCGCGAGGAGCTGATCAGCAGCCCCGCGCCGTGCGCGTCCAAGCCCGCCGCCAAGGTCGCCTCGAGATCACCCTGCTGCGCGCCGATTCCGGGCACCAAGAAGGTGAGTTCCGGGTGAGCTTGGCGCAACTCCGCCATATCGCGCGGATAGGTGGCTCCGACGACCAGCATGAGATTGCCGTGGTCATTCCAATCCCGCGCCGCACGTTCGGCCACGCGCCGATACAGCGGCAGGCCGTCGACGTTGAGATCTTGAAAATCCTTGGCGCCGGGATTGGAGGTGCGGCAGAGCAGGATGGCGCCGCGATCCGGGCGCGCGAGAAACGGCAGCACCGAATCCTCGCCCATGTAGGGGTTCACGGTGACGGCATCGGCGCCGTAGCGCTCGAAGGCTTCGCGCGCATAGGCCTCGGCGGTATTGCCGATGTCGCTGCGCTTGCCGTCGAGAATCACCAGGGCGGCCGGCGCCCGTTCGCGGATGTAGCGGATGCTTGCCGCGAGTTCCTCCTCCGCGCCGAGCGCGCTGTAGAACGCGATCTGCGGCTTGTAAGCGGCGGCGAGATCGGCGGTCGCGTCCACGATGCGGCGATTGAACTCATAGACGCGCACGGCGGGGGTCCCTTCCTCGAGGTCCTGCGGCAGCTTCGCGGGATCCGGATCTAGCCCGACGCACACCAGGCTCGCGGCTGCTTGCTGCGCGTACGCGAGCCGTTCGGCGAAGGTCTTGGGCATGACGCCATGATAACCAGCGCGCCCGCGGTTAAGCGAGTGCAGCCTGGCTCTGAAAGAGTATGCTTGTGAGGCTATCCCAGAGAACTGTATTGCGCAGCAAGTCCCGTCCTGGACCCCGATTGGTGCTTCAGCCGGCGAGTCGCCGCGCGGCGAGGCATACCAGCACGAGCGCTCTGAAGAGATTTTTTACGATTGCCGACGCATGGGAACTGTCACCGCTTCAGCAATGCCGCCTGCTCAAAATTCCGTCGCCGCAGGTGCTCCATCGCTATCGCCTGGGCCAGGCGCCGCGCCTCTCGGCGACGCAGCAGGAACGGGCGGCCCTCATCGCGAATATCCACAATTCGCTGACGGCGGAAGAGGCGATCGTCGATCGAGCCTGGGCTTGGATCCATGCGCCACGCGCGGGGGCGCCGTTCAATGGCGACAGCCCCTTGTATTTCATGTTGGAAAACGGTCTGCCGGCCATGCGGGAGGTGGCCCGGCTCCTGGTGCGGCAAAGCGAACCTCGCTAGCGCGGGCCCGCCCCCGCGGCCTCCCCCTGGCCCGGGCGCCCCGATCAACCGGAGCGCAGCCGAGTCGGCTATACTAGCCGGCTATTCCGATTGCGAATGTGGCGGAATTGGTAGACGCGCCAGACTTAGGATCTGGTGGGGTAACCCGTGCGAGTTCGAGTCTCGCCTTTCGCACCACAACGCATCGCCAACGCACGAGGATCGTCATGCAGGTTTCCGTCGAGAATACCGGTAAATTGGAGCGCCGCATGCAGGTGCAGGTGCCCGCCGAGCGCGTGAGCAAGGAAATCGACGCGCGCTTGAAGAGCTTGAGCCGCACCGCGCGGCTGAACGGCTTTCGTCCGGGCAAAGCGCCGATCAAGGTCATCCGCCAGCAGTTCGGGATGCAAGTGCATCGCGAGGTGATCGGCGAGTTGCTGCAGTCGAGCTTCGCCGAAGCGGTGACCGCCAAGCAGTTATCGCCGGCCGGCAACCCGCGTATCGAGCCGCAGAGCGTCGATGAGGGCAAGGATCTCACTTACGTCGCGACCTTCGAGGTGTTTCCGGAGGTGGCGCTCGCGCCCATCGAGTCGCTCGAGTTCGAACGGTTGACCTCCGAGGTGACCGAGAGCGACATCGATGCGATGATTCTGCGGTTGCGCAAGCAGCAAATGAAATACACCGCGGTGAGCCGCGCCGCGGCGTCGGGCGACAAGGTCAGCATCGATTTCAGCGGCACGATCGATGGCGTCGAGTTCGCCGGCGGGAAGGGCGAGAACATCGCCATCGTCGTCGGCGAGGGCCGCATGCTGCCGGAACTGGAGCAGGGACTGATCGGCGCCGCGCCGGGGGATCATCGGAACGTCACCGTGAATTTTCCCGCCGATTACCGCGCCACTGAACTCGCGGGTAAAGCCGCGGTGTTCGCCGTCGACGTCAAGACCGTGGAGGAGCCGACGTTGCCCGAGCTCGATGAGGAGTTCTGCAATATCTTCGGCGTGACCGAAGGTGGGGTGGCGAAGCTGCGCGAGGACGTCGCCGCGAACATGCGCCGTGAACTCGAGCAGACCCTGCGCAACCGCAACAAGACCGCGGTGATGGAGAAGCTCTATCAGGCCAATCCCATCGACGTGCCGAATGCGTTGCTGGAATCCCAGATTCGAGACATGCAGGTGGAAGCCATGCGTCGCTCGGGGGCCAAGGACGTGTCTCAGGCGCCGCCGCGCGAGCCGCTGGTGGCGCCCGCCCGCCGCCGGGTGGCGCTCGGCCTGCTATTCAACGACATCATTCGCCGCGAGCAACTCGTGGCCGATCCCGGCCGCACCAATGCCCGCCTCGATGAAATGGTCGGCGCGTATGGGGATCCCGATGGCATGAAACGCGCCTACCTGCAGAATGCCGATGCCATGCGTCAGGTAGAGAGCCTCGCGCTCGAGGATCAGGTGGTGGATTGGGTTCTGGGGCATGGTAAGGTTAGAGATACGGTGGTGAGCTTCAAGGAGTTGATGAACTTCCAGGCTTGACCACCTTGAAATGGTCCCGGCAGGTCCTCATACCGGTTGAGTTACTAGGTTGATAGTCTTAAGGTTTTAGGAAAAGGCAAGCATCCATGACGACCCGTGAAGCATCCATGACGACCCGCGCATTGAATCTGGTTCCGATGGTGGTGGAACAAACCGCTCGCGGCGAGCGGGCTTATGACATTTATTCCCGCCTGCTCAAGGAGCGTTTGATTTTCATCGTGGGTCCGGTCGAGGACTACATGGCGAACCTGATCGTGGCGCAACTCTTGTTCCTCGAATCGGAGAATCCCGATAAGGACATCGCCATCTACATCAACTCGCCGGGCGGGTCGGTGAGCGCCGGGCTCGCCATTTACGACACCATGCAGTTCATCAAACCCGATGTGAGCACGATTTGCGTCGGGCTCGCGGCCTCCATGGGCGCGGTGCTGTTGGCGGGCGGTGCGGCGGGCAAGCGGTATTCCCTGCCCAACTCCAAGATCATGATTCACCAGCCCTCGGCCGGCTTTCAGGGCCAAGCCTCCGATATCGACATCCACGCGCGCGACGTGATGGAGACCAAACAGCGCCTGAATGGGATATTGGCCAAACACACCGGCCAAACCATCGAACGCATCCGTCAGGACAGCGACCGGGACAACTTTATGACCGCGGAGGCCGCCCGTGCGTACGGTTTGGTCGATTCCATGCTCGAGAAACGCGGCGAGATACCCGTCAAAGCCGAGAGTTCCGGCAAGGCCTGATGCGGACCCCGAGTCGCCCGACTGGGCGCTGTACGGACCCCGGTCACAGCTCTCGAGACCTTGCCTTTGCGCGAGGTCGGTCGGGTGCTATATAGTCGGAACCGTAGCTGCGTCTGCCGAGGAATTGTGGGTGACGCGGCCAAATTGAGGACAGCATGAGCGAAGATTCGCGCGGCAAACATGACGATGGCAAGCTGTTGTACTGCTCGTTCTGCGGAAAGAGCCAACACGAGGTGCGAAAGCTCATTGCGGGCCCCAGCGTTTTCGTCTGCGATGAATGCGTTGAGCTGTGCAACGACATCATCCGCGAGGAGCTCGAGGAACGCGCCGAGCGCACCCGCGACAAGCTGCCGAAGCCCCAGGAAATAAAGAAGGTCCTCGACGAATACGTCATCGGCCAAGAGCGCGCCAAGCGTGTGCTGTCGGTGGCCGTTTACAATCACTACAAGCGGCTGCAGACGCGCGGCGCCGAAGGGGTGCGTTCGCGGGATGACGTCGAACTCGCGAAAAGCAACATTCTGCTGATCGGACCCACCGGGTCCGGCAAGACTCTGCTCGCCGAAACGCTCGCGCGACTGCTCAACGTGCCGTTCACCATCGCCGATGCCACGACCTTGACCGAGGCGGGCTATGTTGGCGAGGACGTCGAGAACATCATTCAAAAGCTGCTGCAGAAATGCGATTACGATGTCGAAAAGGCTCAGACCGGCATCGTCTACATCGATGAAATCGACAAGATTTCGCGCAAGTCGGACAATCCTTCGATCACCCGCGACGTTTCGGGAGAGGGCGTACAACAGGCGCTGCTCAAGCTGATCGAGGGCACGATCGCCTCGGTGCCCCCGCAGGGCGGGCGCAAGCACCCGCAACAGGAATTCCTGCAGGTCGATACGACCAATATCTTGTTCATTTGCGGCGGCGCATTCGCGGGTCTCGAGAAGATCATCATGAACCGCACGCACAAGAGCGGCATCGGCTTCATGGCCGAGGTTCGCGAGCACAACGCGCGGCCGCACGGCAACGATGTGTTCCACGACACGGAACCCGAGGATTTGATCAAGTACGGCCTGATTCCGGAATTCGTCGGCCGACTGCCCGTGGTCGCGACGCTCGAAGAACTCGATGAGGACGCGCTGATTTCGATCTTGATGCAGCCGAAGAACGCGCTCACCAAACAATATCGCAAGCTGTTCGACATGGAAGGTGTCGATCTCGATTTCCGCGAGGACGCGCTGCGCTCGGTGGCGCGCAAGGCCATGCAGCGCAAGACCGGCGCCCGGGGATTGCGCACCATCCTCGAGAACGTGCTGCTCGATACCATGTACGACTTGCCGTCGCTCCGTAACGTGCAAAAGGTCGTGGTCGATGAGCAGGTCATCGAAGGCCACAACAAGCCCTACATCGTGCATCGGACGGAGGAGACGCGTCTGGTCGCTCCGGTCGAGGAACAGCGTCGCCCCACAGGTTCGGACCATCTTTAAGTTCAACGCTTGAAACCCGTCGCTAGCGGCCGCATTTACTTTGGTTGTAGATTGCCCTACTTGCTGCAACCATAAAGGCTAGCCCCAGTGAGCGACGAACCGATCATCGATGTTCCCCAAGAAGCCGTGCCCGCATTCGCCGGCATGCCGGTCCTGCCGCTGCGCGACGTGGTGGTCTATCCGCACATGGTGATTCCGCTGTTCGTCGGGCGGGAAAAATCCATCGTTGCGCTCGATCTCGCCATGAAGGCGGACAAGCGCATCCTGCTGGTTGCGCAGAAACAGGCGGACGTCGACGATCCGAAAGCCGAGGATCTGTACCGCGTCGGCACGGTAGCGACCATTCTGCAACTCCTCAAGCTGCCCGACGGCACCGTCAAGGTGCTGGTCGAGGGCGTCGATCGCGCCAGCGTCGACCGGCTGGTGGAAGGGGAGTTCTTCTCCGCCGAAGTCTCCGTATTCCCCGATATCGAGCGTTACGAAGAGCGCGAGATGGACGTGCTCACCCGCTCGGTGATCACGCAGTTTGAACAATATGTCAAACTCAACAAAAAGGTTCCGCCGGAAATCCTGACCTCGCTGGCCGGCATCGAACAGGCGGGGCGCCTGGCCGATACCGTCGCAGCCCATATGTCCTTGAAGCTGTCCGAGAAACAGAAAGTTCTCGAGATTCCGGACGTGCGCAAGCGCCTCGAGCACATGCTCGCCGTCATCGAGGGCGAGATGGACGTGCTGCAGATCGAAAAGCGCATTCGCGGCCGCGTCAAGCAGCAGATGGAAAAGAGCCAGCGCGAGTACTACTTGAATGAGCAGATGAAGGCCATTCAGAAGGAACTCGGCGAACTCGACGACGCGCCGAATGAGATCGGCGAACTCGAGAAGCGCATCAAGGCCGCCGGGATGCCGAAAGAGGCGCGCGAGAAAGCCAACTCCGAGCTCGCCAAGCTCAAGTTGATGTCGCCCATGTCGGCGGAAGCGACCGTGGTGCGCAATTATGTCGATTGGCTGGTGAAATCTCCCTGGAAGAAGCGTAGCAAGGTGCATTTGGAGATCACGGCCGCCGAGAAAGTTCTCGAAGCGGACCACTTTGGGCTCGAGAAGGTGAAGGAACGCATCGTCGAGTACCTCGCGGTGCAGCAGCGCGTGAAGAATTTGCGCGGCCCGATTCTCTGCCTCGTGGGACCGCCGGGCGTCGGCAAGACCTCGCTCGGCCAAAGCGTGGCGCGCTCGACCAATCGCAAGTTCGTGCGCATGTCGTTGGGCGGCGTGCGCGATGAGGCGGAGATCCGCGGACATCGCCGCACCTACATCGGCTCCATGCCCGGCAAGATCATTCAAAACCTGGCCAAGTGCGGCGTTCGCAATCCGCTGTTTTTGCTGGACGAAATCGATAAGATGTCGACCGATTTTCGCGGCGACCCGTCCTCGGCGCTGCTCGAAGTGCTCGATCCGGAACAGAACAGCACCTTCAACGACCATTACCTGGAAGTCGATTTCGACCTCTCCGAGGTGATGTTCGTGTGTACCGCGAACAGCCTCAATATCCCGGCGCCGCTCTTGGACCGCATGGAAGTGATTCGCATCCCCGGGTATACCGAGGATGAGAAGAGCAACATCGCGCGCCGCTACCTGCTGCCGAAGCAAATCAAGCAGAACGGCTTGAAGCCGGGCGAACTCGAGGTGGCGGACGCCGCCATCCACGACATGATCCGTTACTACACGCGCGAAGCCGGGGTGCGCAACCTCGAGCGCGAACTGTCGAAGATCGGCCGCAAGGCGGTCAAGCAATTGCTGCTCACGCCCGCGGAGAAGAGCGTCTCGGTCGACTCGAGCAACCTCGACAAGTACCTGGGCGTGCGCCGCTTCCGCTATGGCAAGGCGGAGGAGAGCAACCGAATCGGTCAGGTGACCGGCCTTGCGTGGACGGAAGTGGGCGGCGAGTTGCTCACCATCGAAGCCGCGGTGGTGGCGGGCAAGGGCAAGCTCACGCACACCGGCCAGCTGGGTGAAGTGATGCAGGAGTCCATCCAAGCCGCGATGACGGTGGTGCGCAGCCGCTCCGCCATGCTCGGTCTCGATGTGGACTTCTATCAAAAGGCCGATGTGCACATTCACGTTCCCGAGGGCGCGACGCCGAAGGACGGGCCGAGCGCGGGCGTCGGCATGTGCACGGCGCTGATTTCCGCGCTCACCAAGATCCCGGTGCGCTCGGATGTGGCCATGACCGGCGAGATCACGCTGCGCGGCGAAGTGCTGCCGATAGGCGGTCTGAAGGAGAAATTGCTGGCGGCGCATCGCGGTGGGATCACCACCGTGCTGATCCCGGACGACAACGTCAAGGATCTCGCGGAAATCCCCGACAATATCAAGGAAAAGCTCGATATCCGGTCGGTGAAGTGGATCGATGAGGTGCTGCAGGTGGCCCTGACGCACATGCCCGCACCTCTCGACTCCAAGCCCCCCGAGGAGATTGCCGGCGAAAAGCGGCGGCGGCGCCCGGCGCGGGTGAAGAGCCAGGTGCGAGCCCATTAGTCCATTGGGTCGAGTGTGTCGGACCCGAGGTCCGACACGCCCCTAGCCAAGCGGTATCGCCTCGCGTAGACTTCCGCGCCTCTTCCCGCGGGGTGCTTAGCTCAGCTGGTAGAGCATCGCCTTTACACGGCGAGGGTCGGGGGTTCGATCCCCTCAGCACCCACCAACAGCGGAGTG
>Ga0116229_10006773_pt1 | contig 18354 bp, 15 predicted proteins | sample S1TSphgellanicum_3_FD_87313 | JGI IMG/M metagenome (GOLD analysis project Ga0116229, IMG submission 87313) | Host-associated microbial communities from peat moss isolated from Minnesota, USA - S1T2_Fc - Sphagnum magellanicum MG | ecosystem: Host-associated > Plants > Peat moss > Unclassified... | reverse complement strand
TACCAGTCTAACCAGTGTTGTGTTAGGTAGGTAGGTAGGTAGGTAGTAGGTACCAGTCTAACCAGTGTTGTGTTAGGTAGGTAGGTAGTTAGTAGGTACCAGTCTAACCAGTGTTGTGTTAGGTAGGTAGGTAGTAGGTACCAATCTTAACCTGTGTTGTGTTAAGTAGGTAGGTAGGTAGTAGGTACGAGTCTCGTGTGCAGCTTCAGTGTAAATAGTCATTTTACATGCCGTGTAAAATATTTGTGGTAAATGTAAAATACCATAGTTGAATAACCAATGAATTTAATTTATTTATGGGGGGGGGGGAGTCTTTGTTGAATAATTATTAAAATTTGAAAATTCAATTTCAACAAATGGAAAATATATTTGAATATTTCAAAAGATGCTTTCATTTTCTTCGGCCACCCCCCTCCCCCTCCCCCCCCCAAAAAAAAATTTCTTTAAATTATTTTTTAGCATATCAAAAACTAATATGAATTTTTTTCTGTGGAACTTGCTAATTCAACACTAGGGTATCATTTATACTTTACATGTGGAAATTTTTTTTCATTTTATATTTCAAGTAGTGTAGATTTTGGGATTAATATTTGCATGACCCAAAAAATATCATTAGGGTTGGTTATGTCCCGTAATTGGCAAGAGGACAACAACCGTAGTGCGGAATGAGCTGTTACAGATTTCCCAGTGTATTTGGAGGGTGCGTTAAAATCCATAATTTTCCCTCCTGAAACAATTTTACATTTCTAGGTTACATTTTTTTAAGGGCCAGAACAATTTTTTTCCTTTGTGTGATGAGTAAGTAAAGGATCTTAGCCGTTAGATATGGGGAAAAAAACCCTCCAAATAGGTCATTACACACAGTAAGGCCTTCAGATGTGGGCATCCACCAGAATTCGATGCCTGCCCTTGGCTGCTGCTTCGGGCAGGCACCTTTTATTCTGGTAAGGACTAAGGACCCCGTCGAGGGCCCTTAGCTACCACTGAAAAGGGGGCACCAAGTGAACAAAGGAAGACAAGGGATAGACAACTTACAGTTATAAGGTTTGCAGCTCAGCAACCCTAAAACCTTAAACCCAAGGTGCAAAGAGTGCTGGTTCTGCAGCTCAGCAGCCCTAAAACCCTAAACCCAAGGTGCGAAGAGTGCTGGTTCTGCAGCTCAGCAGCCCTGAAACCCTAAACCCTAGGTGCAAACAGTGCTGGTTCTGCAGCTCAGCAGCCCTAAAACCCTAAACCCAAGGTGCAAAGAATGCTGTTTCTGCAGCTCAGCAACCTAAAACCCTAAGCCCAAGGTGCAAAGAATGCTGGCTTCCCTTCTTCTCGTCTCGTCTCGTCTCGTCTCGTCTTCTCCTCTGCACAAAACTCTGGTACATGAGGTCGGTGCAACGAAGAAGCCTCTCAGAATTACTTCTCCCGCAAAAATTCCCAGAACTCGAACGGTTTTTTTGGAGAAAGAAACGAACCGTATCGTTTCTGTTTCCGTTTCTTACTTCGAAGAAAAAAAAAACTCTTTGATTTGTTTTTGCAACTATGGAATCATCAACTTGAGAGACAGACAGACAGACAGACAGACAGACGATGATGATGATCCTCATCAACTGGAAGAAGAAGAAGAAGAAGAAGCAAAGGCCAAAGGTGGAAGCAATATCTCTCATAGCACAGCAGCTGCTACTACATTTTGCGATTCTTCTGGTTGTCAAGAAGAGCGAAGGATTTGTGATTGCCAGAAAGAATGAGGCCTTTTTTTGTAGAGAAACCATCTTCTTCTTCTTTTTTCGGCCCGCAACAACAGCAGCAAGGAGGAGGATTGAGCACCAACAGGCGGCGCAGCATTGCAGCGAAATTTGGGACCAACGCTTCTTGTTGTTTTGTCGTGTTCGTTTTCTCGCTCCTCATCTTCACTGCCCTTACCATTCTTGTTGCCTACAAAGCCCCGGATCCATGGCTGATACAGCAACGTCCTCCGCGATCCTCTGCCAACGACCGGTTGCTCGACAGAAGAGCTGGTACCAACAATTCCAGCGTTCAACAACAAGAAGAGGACGACAACTCCGCCGTTTCCTTCAACACTAGTGCAGCATTCAACAACACAAGAAGATCTCTTCCTCCTCTCCTCACCCTTTCGCAAGAAGAAGGAGAAGACATTCTTCCCGGCATTGCTGCCGAAAGCTTGGCAACCAGCAGCGGAGGAGGAGACCCGAACAACATCTTCTTCCGCCACGATCACAGGTACCTGTATTACACTCGAGGAGCCGATTACTGCAAAAGCATGAGCCAGTACATGTGGAGTTTGTTGTGTGCACTGGGAGAGGCACGCTTCCTGAACCGGAGCTTTGTGATGGATCTAGACATCTGCCTCCCTGCTGCATACAATCCTCCAAGCTACAGAGATGAACCAGGCAAGGATTTCCGATTCTACTTCGACTATGGGCATTTGCAAGAAACCACATCCGTGATTGAGAAGCAAACCTTTGAGAAGGAAAGGGAGGAATGGCTGGGTGGGGAGCAGAACCAGAACCAGGATCTGCAGCTCCTTCATCATCATCCCACCAGCAGCAGTGAGAACAATGGGATCACAGAGCTTCATGTGTTAGACCATCATGCAGTGAAGCCTGCACTTCTGCTGAATGAGACTAGCATCATCTTGTTCCGCCACTTTGTGAATGAAGAAGAATCAAAGAATTACTGGTATCGTGTGTGTGAGGAGGATGATGCTGAGGAAGAAGATGTTGCAGCAGAGAAGATGATGTACAACTACATTGAGAGGCCATGGAACTCTGTATGGAAAGCAAAGCCTCTGATGAACATTGTCATAGCAATCTGCAACAAACTGGAATGGGACTTCGATGTCATCCATGTGGTCCGAGGTGCAAAGGCCAGCAACAAGGAGCTCTGGCCCAATTTAGAAACTGATACTTCTTCTGAGAGTCTCTTGAGAAAGCTCTGGGATAAGATTGAGGAGAGGCGGACAATCTTCATTGCAACGGATGATGAGCTTGATGTTCTCTATTTGCACAGGCTAAAGACAGACCTGAAGGTGCGGTACAATGTATTTGTGTTGGATGATTTTGAGTATCTTTGGGCCAAGGACGACAGTCAGTGGTACACTGAAGCTACTAAGATTCTAGCAAATGCAACGACAAGCTGGCAGCAGCAGCAGCAACTGGTTGCATTTGATGGCTACATGAGGATGGTGATTGAGTCTGAGCTTTTGTACAGAGGCAAGACAAGGATCGAGACTTTCAACGATCTTACCCAAGACTGTGAGAATGGGGATAAGTCATGTAAGTAAAGAGGCAGAACTTTGTAGCAATGTTGATGATGATTGATCCCAGATGATGAAATTGATGACTATGATGGTATAGCTAGCTATTGATCCAGCCAGCCAGCGAGTGGTACTGCTGGAACTAAGAATCTGAATGCAAGGCAACTCAGGTCAGTCACATGTGATGGCTGGCTGGCAACATGAGGGTTGGTGGTGATAAGAGTCTGAGCTTTTTTTTTGTACAGAGGAAGAAGAGGATTGAGACTTTTTCTATGGCTCTTACCTTTCTCTCCAGCAGCAAATGTGCCACAGAAGTTAGTTCTCTGCATCACAAACTGATGACTGTGATGATTTTGGTGCAAAAGATTTGGGTGATAGAACGAATATAGTGAGATGGTGTAGGACCAGGAGCAGTTGTGTAGTGGGTATCAGTTTTTACAGCCAATTCAAGACATTCTGTGCTTGAGCTCTCCATTTGGCATTGATTACATTTATGCAACAATTTACCACTTGCAAAGTTAAGTTGATGGGTTCAAGGTGCAATCTGTAAAGCTTCCAAAACTTTGTTGTTAATGCTCTCATTGTGAAGAGATTATTCATTTGAAAGCTCCTGATGTCTGACTGTATAATCATCTACATGCAAAGAAGTAGCAGCCAAGAATCGCAACTGCAAGGGATTAGGTCTGTAGATACTACTGCATTTGAACTGTGACCCACCCCCAATTTAATTCTATTAACATAGGGTCTGTGAACCCTCAACTACCTATCATCAAGAAAAACATCTCTTAGATTCTGAAACCTAAACCCTAAACTATTCACTCTTTTTTTAATGGGATTTTATCCATGATCTATATAATTCATAGTATCACAATCACCAACAAAAGAAGTGTTCTTGATGGTCTTCAGATCTGTCTTCTTAAAATATTGATCAATCAGGCTTTATAAGGCATGTGCTATTTTCTGAAACATTTCTTTGAGAGCTTTGTCAAATACCACTGCAGAACAAACTTCACGTTCAAGCACTACTAACCCTTAAATGTTATGAATTCATGTGAAAAGTGTGCATAGAAGAACAGTGCTGAAAACTGGCAATGAAAGGCTCAGGGTTTAGGGTTTAGCAGGGGAAATCAGAGACAAAAAAGGGCTAGCCTCAGCCTCGTCCAATTGTGCACAACACAATTCTTTATCCTAGCAAATTCTCAATTGTCATTTTGAAGCTACCCATTCAACCAGCGACCAACTGGTGTTATTCAGGTGAGCACTTCCTTGGTGGCTGATCAGCATAGCGCTACACATCCCAGTGAATTCCCTGGCATGATTGCATAGTGCATGAGCACCTTCATCAACACTAATGATGGATTACAGGCTCAAGAAGCAAATGATCTTTTGAGGTCAACACAACAAGCTCTTCCCTAAAAACTTGTTCAGTTGACCATTCTTTCAAAGCTAGAATGCACCTTGGGAGGGAGGTTAAGATTGAACCTCTCATGGTTCATTTTATTATTATTAGCTATGAAAAACCATGACAGAGAGGTTTTTTTCCTCTCACCCTACTTCCACTGTCAGTTGAAAATGCAATTTTGTTTCACACATCTAACCTACTACTAAATGTTGTGTGAGAAACTTATCTTGCATCTGAGGAACTAACTAAATGAAACTGTTGGAACTTTGAGCTGATTGTGCGTGCAGTGCTCGCTTGCCAATGAGGTGACACTGGTGAGGGAGCACCTGCATCATGATGGGTCCATCTAATGTGAGCAGCTCACCATCAATGCCACATGCCTGATGGCCCCTGATGCTTGGGTTCAACCACACTGCTCGTGCCTGCTCCACCAATTCAATAATTGTGTTAGTACTACTAACAGAAGCCCAAAAAACAAAACTCTTATAAAACCCTGTGTAGGGAGAGATGGTGACAGACCTTGATGCACTCCACAAAAGGAAGAGATATGTGACGGCCAAATTGCATCAAGAGGAAGAAACGGAGCAGCTGAAGCCGGCCAACATTGTGGACCAAAAGCAGATGCACATTGCCATCATCATGCTCCGCAGGTGGTGCTAGCGCCTGCGACTGAATGCATTGAACTGTCTTGCACTGATGATTGCACATTATGACCCCAAGAAATGGGCCACCCCGACTCTCCCACTTCTCATCCTCAACCAAGAAATGCACTCTTGACTTTGCAATATCTGTCTCTGCTCCTCCTGCATTCACATCAGACATCCCTTCTAATGGGCCCCATCGTGTGCCTGCAGTGGTGGAAACTGTGTCACCCAGGCAGCTTCCAGTTACCTCCCTCCATGCTCCTGGTGCTGTTGATCCAACTGACTTGGCTTTTGACTTTGACCTTGTCCGTGCCCTTGGTGATGGACTGGCAGAGCTTACTGTCACTGTTTCTTCATCTGGAGTAATTATTCGAGGCAAAGGTCGCTTTGTCTTGCCATCAAGGCCCCGCACATAATCTGAAGGCTCATAGCTTGCATTCACTACACCTGCAAAGTCACTGTTACTGTTTAACCTTGTTGGTGCTGCCAGAACCGGAGAGGAATCGATGCTGCTGGCCAAGGGCCCTGGGTCTAGTGTAGGGTTGTGGATACCATGATCCACCTCCACATGTTCAGCATCAAGACCAGAGAGAGCTGGTAGATAGTGCACTTCACATGTATAATGAGACAGACATAGCAGGCGCAGTACCCCTGCAACAAAATACCGTAAACGGCCGCACCGTCGCTGATATTTGGCTGAGAGTTCCAGCACTGCAACCACCTCCATTCCACCCCCCAATGAAGAAGAGGCTCTAGCCCAAGTTTTCACTTCAACCCAAAAACTGTATAGAATTGATTTGACAGCTTTAAGTCTAATATCAAGGATGGCAGTGAGCTTATAAATGCTTGAGATGAATGAATGGGAGTAGGGGAGGTAGGTGCCATTGGATGGATCTTTGAGTACTAGAATTTGGAACTTGTGGAAGGAAATTACCATCACTCATGAAGCCATAGTATGCAACAGTAAGCCCCATATGCATGGCACCCGTCTTCGTCCACTCTACACCAAACACATCCACGGCCACCATCCCTCCCTGCAGTTTTTTTTCCCCGTCCTTGTTTTTTGTCAGACCTGCCTGATTGCAAACATGAATCCTGGGTTTTGGAACAGTTTACATAGGTTCAGGTTTCAGGGTTTAGGGTTTACATATTTTGTAGCAAACTATCCAACAAAGTTGCAGCTCCGTAATTGCAATGCAGTTGTTTTGGTGCATATAGAAATCTGAACTTGGACAACAGCAACCATAAAACTCTTACAAATCAAACCCATGGAACCAATGAGACTACCATATATTTGGGTTGGAGCTTCAGCCTATTTCAGCTGCACCAGTTAGTTAAGACCTGGAAAAGGTAATGCATAAATCATGTCTGCAGGACATATTACCATTCACTGTAAAGTTTGGCAATGCAGATCCTGTAGCTTCAAGCTTCAAAGTTCCACAGACGGTTGAAGTCGACAAATTAAGCCATATCAGAAATCTAGAAGGGTACATTCTTCAGATTTTCCAGCAGATGGTTATCCCTGCAGTGGATGTGATTGGTAACTAAGGTGATTGATACAGCTTTTTTTTTTACCTTGACTATCATGAGAGCAGCAGCTATTGGATCACGAATTCCCAGCACAGTCCAGACAAGCGAGTTGTCGGACCCAGCTGGAATGATGCCAATGGGAATTGTGCAAGCTGCCTCCACATCATCTCTGCTTAACAACCCATTAATCACCTGGAATCAAAATCAAAGTTTCAAGACATAAATGTGAGGGAAATCTTTTAAAAACTGCATTTTGGTAGGACCAATGATGGAACTTTATTGGAAAATAACACAACATACATGAGTTTCAGGGAGGAACAGCAAAAAATTGGAAAAACAATAATACATTACCTCATTAATGATGCCATCACCACCTACACAAATTATGCCTGCACTGCCATGTACATCAATCAGAATGGGGATGACAGAAATGTTAGACTGGTGAAATGACAATTCCTACCACAATTGTCTGGGAATGTACATGTGATCTTGCTAGAGCTCAGACCTAGAAGCTGGAAATATAAACAGCCAACAATCCATAAGTGTCATGTATTCAAATAAACCGCCACCAAGATCATTACCATCAGGGCATTTGGAGAGCTCCACAGTGGATGCCAAAGTTTGAGCATGGTGTGGATGGGTTGTCTCCACCACCGTCAGTTTAATCCCTGCAAGCTGTTACCCGCCTCACTCAAACTGTGTTTAGGAGTACACTTATTCAAATGCCTTCAACAACCCAATTATTCACTCCGTGATTCTAAACAAGACAACATGCACTATGGGCTCTACTCAAGGGACAGAGAGTTATACCTCAAAAATGGGCTGCACTTTGCTGTAAAAAACCTTAAGAGCGCGTCCTTGACCAGAGAGAGGGTTGATCACCACCAGCATCACTGGTTGTGGGCGGCACTTGACAGGGCTCTGTACCATCACCACCTGCTCTTTCACAGGAGGGCTTCCATTTATCTGTAGCTGATGCTGCTTTGGGGGAGACGGTAGAACATTCACGTGGCAGCCATGCTCACCAAACGCTGTAGCCCAACGCAAGGCCTCCTCTTTATTTGATGTTCTGAATTGCAAGTCAGTGCGGCATCTGCGTGATGAAGCACCAGGTATCCATCGAGGTTTCACCAGTGCATATGAATGGATTGTGAAGTGCTGACTCCCAACAGAGCATGTCACCTGGACCATAATGCTACTACTACTGTAAGTACCATACCACAACTACATCATCAACTATGGCAACTACATGTTATCATTTGAGCATGTGGGTTGTTGTTCCTTCATTTGCAAGGGATCTAGAACAGTTAACAAAAATGGGGCAATGTTGAAATGAAGGTTGAAATGGCAAACATACCGCAACTACATCATCAAGGGAGAGACAATGCAAAGCCCAGATGAAAGTCTTGGTGGTCAGCTTGGCGGATACTTCCACAGGGGGTACTAGCTTGGATGGCAACCCTTTTCCAGCTAGTGTTAGATTCCCTGCCATCACCATCTCACCCAGCAGGTTGGAGCTCTCATCACCTTTGACATCAATCCTTATCTCACTCTTGTTGGTGCTAATGTCATCCAGTTCACCTGGTGATGATGAAAACTGTTTCATACTCCATGGCCCCCCACTTCTGCGGGATCTGTGAAAGCTCCACCTAGAACTAGTAGGAACTGATTCCGTGGGTATTTGTGAAGCCATCTGCTGACTGTCATCATTGTTACCATCTCTGGGTGTATCTGTTGCATGGTGATTCTGGTGCACAAATGCTCCAAGTGGGTTGATTTTGTGAGATAAAGCTCCAAGCTTCCCACAGAGTGACCGCATGATATTTTATCCTGATTTCCCATCCAGTCAGTAGAGACACAGTCATAAGCAAGCTAGACTGATTGTGCAGTTAAACTTGTTGCATGATCTTTTCCCTTTAGGGCAAGCATCCAGCTATAGATAGCATCACCCTTCCATGTCCCCATGACTACTGCTGATGATGATACATATACAGTTGAGCAAGACACACAAAAGAAAAACAAAATGGGTCAACAAAACATGAATCCAAACATTCTCAGACTGATATTAGAAGCACCACATTTTGCAAACAAAAATTCAATTGGAACTTTGCAATTGGCACCCAAAGATGTGGTTTTTCTGCAGAGAATGAACAGAACCTTGTAGCTTCAACACAAGGGTTTTCTGGATCTATGTGGCATGACTATATGGATGTTGCAAGTTTCTCTGCTGCTTATTGAGCTTGTCTACTGCACCAACAAAGACCTGCATTTTTCCCTTGCGCTAGAACCCAAGCTGTGCCCCTAGGACTCATAACAAAAAGAGACAAGCAATAAGACCCCTGCTTGCTGCAGAATCGAAATGTGTGTCAGAATCTAGAAACAAAATAGCATGCTAGAACTACAGTGTGGAAAGTGGAAATTTCTTTTTTTTGCATTCATGGGTTTCAAAGAGGAACTGAACTCAGTTGCTTCATGCTGTGACACATTCTGAAATGCAAGCTCATAAGAGCAGTATCATAGCAATTTGCAGTCTCTGACTGCTTAGAAACCAACCTACACTTCACCCTACCATCTCTTCACCAAAAATATGTATAAATGAAAAATTAAAGAGGAAAGAATCAACAACTCTTCACCTTTGTTGCAAACAAAACAGGTGACAAATGACACATCCCAATTGGGCATTCTGCGCTTGAGCCACCACAGAATGGGATATCATCATCACCCAAGAAAAAAAACCAAAACCCTAATCTGTTGTCTGTCCTTGATCCACAAAAGTTACCAAAGACTTTGGAATGAGACTTGCACAGAGAGAGAGAGAGAGAGAGAGAGAGACACACACACACACACACACACAGCTTTCCCACAGAGAGCTCTGCCCCAAAAGGAATCAACCCACCAAGACAAAACAAAACCCAAGAACCATTGAATCACAGAAAGCTCATTTGCAACCAAAAATAAAAAGCTTACCTTGCTTGACTGGCAAATGATGCTCAGACTTCTTTCTTTCTTTCTTTCTTTCCACCCAACAAACAAAACAACTCCCCCACAAAACTATTTTTATGTCCAGCAATGTAGTAATGCAATTGCCACCCACAAAAGCAAAAACCCAACCAAAAGAGACCTTCTCTTCTTCCCCACCACCAGCCTCCCCCAAACAGTAGCTTCCCCACAAAATAAAACCAGTTTAGAAATTTAAAAAATCACCACGAGACAGACTGTTCTAGACAGGTGAAAACACACGCGCGCACTTTCTTTCTCTGTCAGCAAAAATCCTTGTCTACTCCAAACCCAAAACTGTTTGTTGTCAAGGCACAACAAACCCACAACAACAACAACAACAACAAAGAACAAGTGCACATTTTGTTCTCCAAATGTTTTGTTACTTACTACAAACTCTTTATTTCAATAAAATCTTTGAGCACCATCATCATCATCGTCATTTTATCAAATCTTTGAGCATCATGATCCTCGTCATCATCATCGTCATCACCATTTTTGCTTCTATTTTTCCATCACTCCCAACATTTTTTTCCTCAAAAGTTTGCTGGTTAACTTACTACAAAAACTCCTCATTCAGTTAAATCTTTGACCACCACCACCACCACCATCATCATCATCATCAAATTTCCTTCTAGATTTCATCATTACCCACTTCTTCCTTTTTCCTCAATGTTTGCTTCTTAAATTCTTCATTCTGTCAAACCTTTGAGCACCATCCCCATCATCATCATCATCATCCTCCATTTTGCTTCAGGATTTCATCACTACCCACTTCTTTTTTGCCCTCAAGGTTTGTTTCTTAAACTCTTCATTTCAGTCAAATCTTTGAGCACCCATCATCATCATCATCATCATCATCATCTTCAATTTTACTTCTATTTTTCATCACTACCCACTTCTTCAATTTCTTCCTAGAATGTTTTGCTGCTTAGATTACTACAAACTCTTCATTTGAATCAAATCTTTGCACCATCATCATCATCATCATCATCATCATCATCTATCTGATCAGCATCAGCATCATCATTCAATTCCCAAAGAAGGGATTTTTTTTCTTCAAACTTATGATTTACATCAATTTCCAAACAGGGATCTTCTTAATTTATGCTGCTTTAATCTATCCATACACACACAATAGACAAGATAAGAGTCATAGTTGTAGTAGTAGTTGTTGTTCAATGTTGTTGTTGGTGTACCAGCTCTCTCAATCTATCATATGCTTGGGGGGGAGATGGAGAGTTGGTCACTCTGAAGTTGTTGTTTTTGTTATGTGTTTCATTACATTGGTTAGTGCCAAATCAATGAATGATCTTGACATTCAAGTCTAGTGTTGAAATCTTTAATCTATTTTCATGTTGAAAAATGATTATGGTAAATATTTCTCCTTTTATAGTAATAATAGCATGTTCACATTTGAGTTTTTTTTTCTTGGCATTCTTGAATGTGAATGAATACGCTTGCGCCTCTTTCTATTGTGGTTCATAGGTCATGTCAAATTTCATTTTGTAAACTTACGAGTATCTATCTTATTGAAGATCACAACCATGTTGGTCAACTAAAAACATGAGTATAATAAAGTTATTTAAAAAGTAATGTTTTATGGGCATTGGAAGTCCTTAATTGTGTTCGAATTAGGACAAAACATGTAATTCGGGTTTGAATATCTTCAAATGAAAAGAACCAAGGTTCAAATTTTTTTTCATTGATTTTGGTGTATCAATTTGATCCCCCAATCTAGTTTTTTCATTGATTTTGGTGAATCAATTTGATCCCTCAATCTAGTTTTTTCATTCACTTGAAGGCACAACACTCACAAGAAAGATTCATAGGCTCATGCACTTTGATATTTGCAAAGGGATTTGTGTGTTTGGCAAAGAAACTTGTGTGAGAGAAGTTACAAATTGTCAAATCCCAAATAGCTTTTGGGTGAATTGCAAGAGGAGTTTGAAAAGTTCTCATTTGAGTCACAAAAGGAGTCCAAAGGAGCTCAAGAACCCAAGAGCCAAAGTTGGTGAAGTTTGTGCATTTTTTCGATCCTAGAATTTGGCCAAATTAGTTGGGGTTTTGGCTTGGGTGTGGAAAAAGTTTTGGAGTTTTGGCATCTCAATAGTTGTAGAATGGAGTGCATCAAGTGTGTCAAGCATAATGGAGCATCTCAAAGTAGTAGAGCTGTAGAGTGGAATGCTCCAAAATTGCACAAATATTTTGGCCTCATACATTTCATTCAATTTTTTAAGGAACTTTCAAGCTTGGAAGTAAGGATTAGGATTGATAATTTCCACTTTTGAACTTTCCAACTCTAGGCATAATTTAAAGGCATGGTGTTTCAGGATGCCTCTTGAGAATATGACAAAATATTTTATGATTATTTTGTTTGTTTCATTATATAGCTTGACATTTGGGGGGATTTTTTTGTTTGATATGGTCTATTTCATTTTATTGTTGCAATATTTGTGAGTTTTTGCAATCTATGGTTGGCACATGGTTAAGACAATCTCAACACTATAATCCTCCTCCAAACATTCCATTCCAATGAAAACTTCAAACATAATCTACCCAAAACTAGAAACATTTATTTCAACATAGTGGCAACCCATGCATTAGCATACATGATTGGATGATGACATGGCATTATTGCCATGTGTTAAGCAATGTGCAATACCATGCATTAATTATTGTGAACTATTAATTGATTATTAATTATAATAAGTTTTTAAAATTACAATGATGCAATTATGAGGCATTTTATTACCCATAAACATAAGGTGAAAAGTTTTGCTAGCAATGGATGCACCTATGGGACCTTTCAACAACACAACATAACAAGATTTTTGTAATGTCCAAGATCAAAGTGCCATGTTTGGGTTCCCATACATGGCAAAGTTTTCGTATCGCAATGTTGTACAATGAAAATATCTTGTCAACATTATTCAATTCTACATTTGAATGCAAAAACATTAAATCAATAGGTATGATTATATTTGGGTGTGAGTACACACGTAGGAGCCCAAAACCATATTGGATAATGATGAAAACTATGAACTTTTTTACATATGTTTTTTTCTTGACATTTTAAAGTTATATTAATCATTCCAAGTTGTGCTAAATGACTAATATGAATGTTGAGGAATTAAAATTAAAATTACATTAAATTAAATTGTGAATTTTGGTTTTAATGAAGGACGTTTGAATTTGAACAAGCGTTGTGTTAGATTGTGGTTAATTTTACAAAGGACTAAGTAAAAGACTATTGTAATAACATAATTTTGATAGTAAAAAAATTATATGATTGTAGCCTACTATTCACATTCAAAAAGCACTCACAATTTAAAAGATATGAAATTAAAATTTTTTAGAAATTCGAAATATTTTTCAAATTTCTAAATTTTCAATAGTCATTTTTACCACATGTAAATGGGGTGTAATGTGCATGCCATACAAAACAAAGTTATAGTTTATAATACAAGAAACAAAAACCTAAAATAATTAGCATATTTTGGTATAATTCAAAATTATGATAAATTTTTGAGATGAAATGCATAATTTGGTAAAATTTATATATTTTGAAATTTTCATATTTATTTAGCAACGATTAACATAAAACATGTGATCTATTGGGGCAACTACATGTATTTTTAATAATAAGTTGCAAAAGACTTCATTCAAAAAATCTTTCATATGAAAAAGTGAAAAAAAACTAAAAAATAATCATATTCCTTATGTAAAGTAATCTTGTTGGCTCCTTTGTGTGTACCTACACCCAACTAGTGCTAGATTTAACAAATTAAATGCAACAAAGAAGAATGTTGGTATTATGATGGTGCAACAAACGTCTTTAGAATAAATCTCACAAGGAGGCAAAATGTTTTGTCAAGAACAAGAAGAATGTTGGTTTATAATGATGCAATACCATTATAGCTCGACCTAACATTATTGAATTCAACAATTGATTACATAAACATCCATATCAATAAACATCACATGAGCATACTACTAGATTTCCTTTTTTTTTTTAATGTAGTAGGATCGACACAGTTGAATAGTCGCACAAATTTCACATCATCATTTCCAAATGCATGTTGGAATGGACATTGGTATTATTTTTTGTTATTATTGTCATCCATAACCAAGTTAAAGTCCTCTTGTAGAGCAAATTCCTTGGTTTTTCCCCAATTTGTTGAATGATCATCACTAATGACTTGTTTTGTCACAAACAATGCATCAATTTCAAAAAACAACAAAATCTCTAGCAAATTGTTTTGAAAACCCATCCTAACAAAATCATCTTCATCTTCATCTAAAATGTCACGAACCATTGAAAATGCATTTGTAATGTAAATAGATGGAAATACAATTGGGAATCAAATTTATAAAAATTAAACTAAACTTTAAAAATTATTTTAAGGTGGACTTATTATGCCAAAACAATCATAGTAAAAATAAATGTTTGATTTTTTGAAAATTTGCAAGCTAATGCTGATATTTGATCTTTATCTAATTTTTGAATTGTTAATTGATGTGTACTATAAAATCCACCATGAATGATGATGTACCTAAACCAAAGGTTTACATCACATGAAATGTTTGTTATTGCACATTATTGTATGTTGTGAATTGTTGTTAAATGATATTGTTATCAACACTATTTAGTTGCAAAAAAAATCTATATAAAATTTAGTTTTTTGAAAATAAATTTCAACATGTGAAAATAATATTAACCATTTGGTGCCACCCTATGTGAAAGAAGATCTTTTAGCTATTTGACAAAAGATATTACAATTAAGATGTGCAACTTGCTTCCCACAAGATTTTTGAATTATTAAATCAATAAACGTTGAATTGAGTGATCTAAATAAAAGGATTTAAGACTTAATTTTTAAACAAATCACTTGAAAGTAATTGTCCCTTTGAAATCCATTGTTTAATGTTTTTATTTATGCAATTGGGGATTATTTTCTCCAACATTCTACTTTATTGTTGATGATTGCATTGTGTTCCATATTATTTTCAAAAGTTTAGTGTTTTTTTAAAAAAAATATGAACTTTGTTGGAACAAATAAATTTTATCAATAATGTATGGAGTTGATACAATCGACAAACTTCAACAAACTTTGACTTGTAACCATTCATGGACCAACACAAGTTGGCCAAATTAAAACTTGCACACAAAATAAAAGTGGGGGTGTGGATAATAACAAAATGATTGCAAAACTACAAGATTTATGCCAATTGTCATGATAATGTTCCTCCCATAATTATTGAGTAATTTGTTTCAACCTCTAGGAGATAATCTGGCATAAACAACCCACAAACCAACATGACAAAACTTGATTATAAAAGCAATTGACCAAATTATCTATTGAGATTTCATTACAAGAAAAGACAATTAGGGTTTGACAATGTCATTTTGAAAAAATGGCTTCAAAACTTAATGGACAAAGTGAACAATGCTTACAAATCACTTGTTTTCATGTACAACAAAGGAAAGGACACGTTAATGCCCAAGTGAGGTGTGCGACCAAAAGATCCATAAAACAAACACATCTAAAATATTGTAATTGTGATGACATTGTGACACTAATGTTGTAAAAACATTTTGATTGATAATAATGGTTGTTAAATGTCATAAAGTTTGATTTTTCATGTTTTAATAACTTCAAGTTTGAAAAGTCATTTCAATTACATTTAAAACATTGTGAAGGGCATTCACAATTGTGCTACACAAAATGATCATCCCATTACAAAATTGTTATGATTTATATAACTTACAAGTTATGTTGTTTTTATTATTTTGTTAGATAGGAATGTACATTACTATCAATGTGGTAAAAAATCACAATTTTGATGATTAAATATGTCTTAGAACACAATTTAAAAACCATGTCCCATTGAAAAAAATTATTGACAAGGAATCCATAGTATTAAAAATATTTTTCCCACCAACATAATAAAGTATGTTTTACATGATCATTGATCTGGCATAAAGTTTTAATATTATAAAACACCAAAAATTGTGGATGTGATGTTATAAATTTGAAAATTTTCACCAAAAATATTGCATTAATAAGGAAAATCAAATAAAATTTCTAAATAATTAAATTACATTCCAATGGTTTAATGTACGAATTATTATTTGATTTTTTAATATGATCTTAACAGTAATTTTTTTTAAATATCCATCCTAGAAGTTTTATTGAATCATGCATTCATTATTGGTTTATACTTCAACATGACATTCAAAATTTGTTCAATTATTTAAATTATTAACCATTTTTTCACTTATTGGTTGAAGGATCAAACATAAACATCCACATTTTGTTGTTTAACATTTAAAAGTGTTCATAAATTTGTTCATAAACATAAGACACATGACAAGATTAAATCATGGTTCTTATTGTGGTACCCTAACTATGAATGGGCCATGTGCTACATTTCAAAATTCAAATAATTGTTGTGCTCGTATTGTGCATAACACTTGATGCAATGGCATTTTTTTATTTTAATCAAAATGTCCACGACGAAGCTTAAACTTAAGGGTATTGGATGCATAATCATTGTTATATAATCAAGGGACACATACACTCTACAAACTTTCACTTATGATACAAATCGTCTTCCAAAAATTTGTAAGTACATGGACTAATGAAAATAAATGAATATTAAAAAAATGTTTATAGAATGTTATGTACAAAAACCCACCAAGCAAAACATCAATTTTTCCCTCCAAAAGTTGTAAGATATGTAATAAAAATATAAATATCAAAACATGAATAAATAACAACTATACGTGCCTATTGAAATATCAATTGTTTGTTTACTCCTACTATGGTGACCTTTACTTGAATAATTAAAGCCACACCAAAATAAGTGTACTTGATGTTTTGTTTCATACCATGGTGGATTCTATTACAAAATGTATATAAAATAATACCATGTTGTGGTTTGAATATTATATAATTAGGGAACACAAACTCTCTTTTGGCATGAATATTTTATCCTTGGAAAGAAACTAATGCACACACTAAAATAATTATAACTGACCATTACAATGAACTTGCAATGGTTTGCATGTAAATGCAATGAATTTATATAAAAATACTTATGAAAATAAAATCACATGATGTACTTGAATTTAAAATTGTCTTTATCAACGTGGGGAAAGTTCAAAAAAAAGTCTTCAATTTTACCCTAACCTTTAATAGATTCATACAAATCTTCCACATCTTCAATACACTTGGAAAACATGGGCAAAATAAAATGATTCAATTGATTTGCCAAATTAATAGTAAATAAATCAAGTTCACTTGTTGTTAGTTGTGGCTCCCCATTTCCACTAATGATTGTCTTAAAATGTGTGTACTTGAAGCATTTCAATCAACACTACACTTCAAACAATATTAACTTTACATGACCAACAACTAATATGAAGACAATTTACAAACAATTTAAAAGCAATTATTTGAATAGTGATATTGAATAAAATTATTTGTTGTCTATATTCCTTGGTCCATTTTAAACCAAACATTGCCATTAGACTACATTCCTTGCATTTTGATTTTTTCATATAGCTACCATGTCAAGAAATGGCCACCATATTTAGTTGCCATCTCTCGTAACATGTTTAAATGACAAATGATGGTTACAATATTGTCAATATCCATAAAAAACATGAAACCAAATAGTTCAAAACTTTTATTCAACTCTTCATCTTAATCAAACTTGTCTTTCACCTTTTCAAATTTTAGTAATTTATTGAGTTTTTTTTATGGTTTTAACATGTTGCGGAATATCAAAACCTAACAATCGTTCTTTGTAAATAACTTGGATAGCCTCCATGAATGGCAAAGACACCACTATTATTCCAACATTTAATGCAAAAAAAGTAAATACATTGATGAAACATATTTGAATATCAATCCATGGACAAATTCAAATTGATTACCATGCTTATATTGCATTGCACCATCGTACTGAAAAAAATAATCCAAGGTGTCATGGATTTACAACAATATTTTTAATTAAAAAATATTTAAATGTTTCTTGCAAACATTATGACATTTTGTTTGACTAAGTCCATTTGTAAGTGATATTTGTACATAACAAGTCGTTAAAGCCCACGACCTATGGTGGTTTGTGCAACAAAAACACAATAGGTTGGTTGCAAAATAAAAACAACAAATTTGTCCAATTTAAATGTGTTTTTTAGTGTTGTAAAACATATCGACTAAATAATATTTACATTGTTAATGATGAAATTAAAGATTGTAAAAAAAAGATAAGTAAGGTGGATCATGATTAAAAGTTGAAATGCAAAATGTTCCACAAGAGGTGGGTCACAAGGGTGTTCATTCTCCTAATGCACAAGTCACACACCCTAACGTTGGGAATAAAAGGTGAAGAAATAAGGTGTACTTCCCAACCACCCTTTTTGGATCCTTAGAATCCCATCCATTTTTCAATCGTCAATTCATGAAAATAAGTTAGACAATTAGTATCCAAATAAATGAACAAAT
>Ga0116229_10006772_pt1 | contig 18355 bp, 25 predicted proteins | sample S1TSphgellanicum_3_FD_87313 | JGI IMG/M metagenome (GOLD analysis project Ga0116229, IMG submission 87313) | Host-associated microbial communities from peat moss isolated from Minnesota, USA - S1T2_Fc - Sphagnum magellanicum MG | ecosystem: Host-associated > Plants > Peat moss > Unclassified... | reverse complement strand
TGAACATTTGGGAGTCCCGGAGGACTCCAAATCCTCACTTTTTCCAAGTGTTGGGCTTCACCGCCACACTTGGCCAAAGTGGGGTTGCGACAGTGGTGGATGTTAATCTTACCACAAGAAGTAAAGTAACTAAAGAACATGTGTTCAAGGATAAAGAGCCAAGAAAAATAAAAAGTGTTGTTGATTAGGAGAAATAAAAACGGTTGAAGAAATCAATGGTGGAGACAATTCAATAGATTTAAAAAACACAAACCCAAACATAAGAACCATCTACATCCATGGAGGGATGGAACACAACCTAGCAAGGTATGCCAAATACTATTCTTGTGGAAGCATGAAAATATTAGGAAGTAGTGAATTCACAAGAAAAATTGATCACTATAAAAGAGATTTTTTTGGACATTGGTAAGCAAATGCTAGAAACAAGTTATACTTTAAGCTTGGGACAATTGCTTAAAATAACTTTTGAATTAAAGAGATATCTTTGATAAAAGCTAAAACTAGATAAAACTCATAAGTTAAGTATAACAACCAGAGATAAACAAGTTGGTTCTTCAATACTAGAGGTAGGGACAACTACTATAACAATAGATAATCATATGGCAATTATCCAAGTACATATTGGGAAGAATGCAATAGAGGATGTGTTACTGGAGGGAGGTTTTGGAATTGATATTATCATAAAATAGTTGAGATTAAAGTTTGGGCTTCCAAAGCCTAAACCTACACCATACAATCTGAGGATGGCAGATCAAACAACCACAAAACCCGTGGGGTTAATCAAAGAATTAAAGATATATGTTCATGGCATTCCTTACATAATTACGTTTACTATAATTCAGAATAATGTGGTAGATTCTAATTATTCCATGTTGTTGGGGAGACCATGGTTGAGGGATGTTAAAGTGGCACATGATTGGGGAAGTAACATTGTTACCATATAAAGGAATGGGACAGTTAAAACATTTAAAATCACCAAACATTTGGAGGTGAAGTAAGAAAACCATAAGTGTTACTATGCTACAATTATCAAAATGGCATCATAGATGATGAAGAAGATATCATCTTTGTTATAAAGCCAAAATTATTTTCAATAGGAACAATCAGCTTACCTTAGACAATTCAATATGTGAAAACCACAAATGTGGAGATCATGGATATAGATGTGAAAACTAGTATTTTGGAACAAGGATTTGGAATATAGAGCATAAAGAGAAAGATACCTGGCAATAGATATGAACTAGAAGTAATTATGGATGATAAGGTGTATCTGGAGATGTAATATACAGATCAACCAAAGAGTGTTGCAGTGGATGAAACTCCGACAAAATCAAAGCACAAGAATTGTAAATAGCTAGATGGACACTAACTAAAGATCAACAATTGATAAAGTTCAATTTGGGAACTGATGTAGAACCAAAAATGGTGAAAATTAATGCATAATTAAAAACAAGCAAGGTGTTGGAACTAGAGCAAATGTTGAAGGAATTCAAAGATGTTTTTGCATGGACATACAAAGATTTGAAAGGGATTCCACAAAAGTTGGCATAACACAAAATTGAGTTGGATATTACTATACCATGGGCACATAAGGCTAGGTACAAATTAAATCCAAACTATGTCACAACGATTAAACAAAATGTAGACAAGTTAGCAACTAGATTTATTCAATATGTAGAGGAGGTTACATGGTTGTCACCCATAGTAGTAGTACCCAAGAAAAATGGCAAACTAAAAACATGTATAGATTTCAAAAAATTAAATGTAGCCATAAAAAAGGATCCATACCCATTACCTTTCCACAAATGAAATGTTGAACACAATAGTAAGGTATGAGGCATATTCGTTTTTAGATGGATATTCATGATATCATCAAATCTTTACAGCTCCAAAGGACATATACAAGACTGCATTTGTTATAGACTAGGGGGCTTTAAAATGGAAATGATGTTTGGAATGAAAAAATGGACCTCCAACTTATTAAAGAGGTGTTACCAAAGCACTCAGAGAATATTTGGACAATTTTATGAAGATATTTCTAGATGATTTTATAGTGCATAGTGACATGGAGAGTCATCTACAAAAGCTTAGATTATGTTTTCAAAAGTGTAAAGAATATGGCATTAGTTTGAATCTTGACAAATGTGCATTCATGGTATTTTCAAGGATGATCTTGGGTTTTATTGTTTCCAAAGAAGGGAAATTATTAGATCCAAAGAAGATACAAACAATAGTAAACATGCCACCACCCAAGAATCCATAACAGATTCAAGTATTCAATGGGATGGCACAATTTATTAGATGTTTTATCAAAGATTTTGTTGTTATTATAGCACCTATCATTAAGCTAACTAGAAAAATAAAGACTTTTCTTTGGATAGAAGAATGTTAGAAGGCTTGGGAATTGATCAAATAGAAGTATATTGAAGCACTGATATTAATATCACCAAACTAGTAGGTGGAGTTTCATGTCCATACGTATGCATCCTTGTTATGGGGACCATGTTGTCTTACAACGTGATAAGGAAAATGATCAACCGGTAGTGTATACTTCTAGGCTTTTGAATAGAGCATAATAGAATTATAGCACAACAAAAAGAGAGGCTTTAACAATGGTTTTTGTTTTGCACAAATTCAAACATTATTTGTTGGGCAATAAGTTTGTTTTTTTATGTAAATCATATGGCATTGGTCTATTTGGTCAACAAACCATAGGTTTTAGGGATAATAGCCAGATGGTTGTTATTGTTCCTAGAATATGACATCATAGTAGTGTATAAGCCAGGCATAATTCATGTAGTTGTTGATGCATTGTCAAGATTGCTAGATATTACAAAACCCATAGGTGTGTTTCATCAAACCACATATGCAAGTTTGTTTTACATAGAGCCTGAATGGCTAAAAGATGGGAAAGAAAATTTGAGAACAAGACAAATTGAGGGCATGTTATCAATACATCAAAAACAAAGATTAGTCAGAAGAGCGGAACCTTTTACACTAAAGAATGGTGAATTGTACATAATGGGCCGAGACAAGAGATTGCGACGATGTTTGATAATTACTAAAGCATAGATGGTGATGAAAGAATTGCATGAAGGACCTTCAAGAGGGCATTTTACAACTTAAATAACATAGAGGAAGATTTTGGATATTAGTGGCCAACTATGTATAGAGATGTGCACGATTATTGTAGATCTTGTGATGCATGTCAAAGAATAGGAGGATTGGCAACTCAAAGTCTTGCAAAGCTGTAACGCTGGTCACAAGTTTTCCAAAGGACCCATTTATGAAATGGGGACTTGATTTTGTGGGGCCAATTAAGCAAGTAGGAAGATATACAAGAAACGAATATATTCTTGTAACCAGAGATTATGCTACCAAGTGGGTGGAAGCAAGAGCATTGAGAATTAATATTGTAATAATCACAACAAATTTTTTGCATGAATGCATATTAACCAGGTTTGGATGTCATAGATCAAGGAGTTCATTTCATTAATGATGCCATCAAATATTTGATAAATCACTTTCTATTGAAACATGTGAGTTCTACAACTTATTATCCTCAAGGGAATGGGTAGGTTGAGTTTACTAACAAAGAATTCGAAACACCATTAACTAAGTTAATTAGTGAAAATATAATATATTAGGATGAACATTTGTCGATAATGTTATTTTCATACATAACTACATACAAAATAGCAACATGGTATACACCATATCAATTTGTGTATGGATTACATCCAATAATGCCCATAGAATACATCATTCCAATTGTTGGTGGAAATGAAAAAGATAGTACTCTAGTGAAAGTTTTAACTAACAAAATTACAGAATTGGAAAAGTTACAGGCAATGAGAATGTAGGCGATAGAAACTATAGGAATTCAGTTATGGAATAGAGCATTATGTAGTCAACAAAAGAATCCAGAATAGCAATTTAGTTTTGGTGATTATGTTTTGTGGTTTCCAAAGTGTAATAAGTCACACCTAGGAAAGTTTACTAGGAAATGGTTTGGACTATACATAATACAGTATGTGTTGCCAAATAACATTGTGTTATTAGTGACAATTGAGAAGTTTGAAACTAACCATGTGTTAGTTAATGTGAATAAACTTAAACCTTACAAGTACATGGAATCTGAAATTAAAAAATAAGAACAAATGCTAGTACATTAGGAATAAAATGTAAGTGGATTTAGGCAAAAATTTTGATACTAAGGAGGAAGATGAAAATTATGAAATACAAAAACCACAAATGTAGAACATAGAAGATGAAGATTAGATAGAGGATCCTATAGTCAACACAATATTGATTTTCGATCTATAGATGATTAACAAGTCTGTGAGTAATAACTACAAAAGTGAAGGATTTGGGATGTAGATATTTGAAAATGATTTGTTAAGAATATTGGTTAAATCAACAACAATATTCATTCAGTCATCAAGGGTATTCACACAATCATCATATTTGTTGGCACAATCAGTAAAAAAATTGGTATAGTCAACAATGTGTGGTCACAATCAACAAACAAATGGGCATAGTCAACAAGAATGGAATTAGTACAGATAATAAAGAGAAATGAACAATGTGGAGTAATTGGAAAATGAAATCTGTGGCATTCATTCATAATGATGACATGAAGTGTTTTCACATGTCTATACAAGAGATACATAAACTTGTAGCAAATGGGTCCTATTAATTTTGAGGATCATGTGTTAATTAAAAGACGACATGCAAGTAAAAAAATGAATGTGATAGGTGGGATGTTCAAGGATGGAAAAAAAAAAGTAACCATTAAAAGCAATTTGTGTTTATTGCTGGAAGTTGTGTGCGTTTTCGAAGTTCTAAAGTTCACTACAACATGAATGTAAAAAATACCATTGAAAACCCACAAAGAATAACAAGGGAAAAGGAAGCACATAAAAGTGAGCACAAACAAAGCAAGAGGAGGAAGTGAAATTATTAAGAAGAATAGAAATAAAATAAGAGTTCAAAAGAGTAGAGAGAGAAGGCCTATTGAATATTCAACCATTGGTTGTAAGGTTGCCACCACATTCATCATCATTTTTGGAATGTGCAAAAGGGAAGGCATATAATGAGAAGCTGTAATTTGCCTAGAAAATAATTCAAGACATAGATACAACTAAAACATTTACAATTAAGTTTTTGTGTAGAAGTAGAAGACATTGGCATGTAAGAGAGCAAACAAGACCAGCAACTACATCAATAGATTTGGTGTTCATTGAAGAATTAGACAAAAACAAAGTTGTGGAGTAGCATTTTGTGGAAGCACAAACAACATAAAAGGATGCAAGGGAGGAGAAACATTGTTGAGGCAAAAGAACAACTATCCACAAAAGTACAAGTGGAAGTACAACAAACCATAGAGGTGCAAGCGATTACATAAACATAGCGAAGGGCAATGGAGATGGAGAGGCATGAATTGAAAGCTATAGCAAAAAGAAGACGCACAATCCTAGACAAAGCCACACTTTTAGAGAAAGGTATTAAAATTCTAAACCCTAAGCGATTTATGTGGACACAGACAAAACAAAACAATGACAAACATGTTGAATGAATGGATAACTAGAAGGATATTACTGAGGAAGAAGATTGGGCTTCTAAAGTAGGGTTGGTTACTTTGTGTCTAATGGATTGGCAAACACCAATGCTTGATGTAATGTTGGAATTTTTGAACACATTCGTGATCAAGGACCTAGATATTTACTTTGGGCATAAGGATAAAGTGTATGTAATTAACAAACAATCGATTGTAGATGTCTTTGGAGTGTGTGTGAAAGAGTATGTAAAGGAACCAAAAGGGTAGGTTAGTAAATCACTAGCAGTTTAAGCATTATAAAGTTGTAGACTTGCACCTACAAATTCTTCTACAAATAAATGGAATGTAAAAAAGTTTGGGTTTGCCATACTCTGTCAGGTATCTTGCCATTATATCTATCATTTATAAGAGAGAGAAGGTACAATATTTTAACAACAAAAATGTTATTACACTAGTGAGAGCAGAGAAGGGGTAGAAGGTAAATTGGGCACATATTATATTCAATAGTCTATGTAGTGAACTAAATCAATGGTATAAGTATGTCAAAGAAAATAAAGGGGATAAGAAAGATACTTATTAGTCTACATTGGTATTGGCAAAAATCTTTCAACATTTGTTTGTGCATCAAAAGGAAAATCCACATAAACCACCAACTAAGGTTAAAAGAACTAAGGACGAAATGTAGACAACATTGGAGAATAAAAAGAAAGCTACATCAGATTCTCCAAAAAGTGTTCTTAAGAGGAAGAATAGAGTTGAGAAGGAGGAGCCTCAAGCTTAGGAGTGAAGAGGGAATAGGAAAGCATAGATATGAAGGCATAAAAAATGATGAGGGGCATAGTGGAACCATTTGCACTATTAATAGTGGTAAAGGCAATGCCAACTATGGTACATGCAACTAGATAGACTATAGAGATGCCACATATGATGATTCCACATGAAACACAACTAAGCGAGCAAAGATAGGAGGTACCATAGATGACATCTCCATAAGAAAGACAACTGAGGGAGTAGAGCCAAGAAGTTAAGAAGGAACATGACACAAGGTTTGCAAAAGGTGAAAAAATATGCATTTTGATGCAAATGTATATGAAAATTGGATGGAAACCATTGCAAATCCACAACAATTGCAGCATTTGGAACAACATTTGCAACAACAACAACAACAGACATAGGAAGGTCTACATGCTATTCAACTACAAATGGAGAGAGTGGTGACCTATTTTTGAAAAGTTCAAACTAGCAAAACTATAGGTACACCTAGTATATTACAATCTGCAGAGGGATTCGCATTTGAATTTGAATTGGAGAAAAGAATGGTGCGGGAGATGGGATCGTCTGAAAAAAGGATCTATAGATTCTACAACAGAGAGAAAAATACACCAAAGTCTGTGGAAGAAGTGGTTGCAGAAGTAATGAAAATAAATAAGCTACCTCAATTATTTCAAACCATGGTAATTTTGAGTTTGAATATGGGGAATTTGACCTTGGAAGTAAACACTTTGAAGAACAAATTGGCTATAGGGGAGAAGGAGAAGGCAATGTTACAAGAAGAATCGGATAAAGAGAGAGATTTCTAGAAGGGGTATAAACATAATGTGGAAATTTGGAGGAAAACCAAGGTAGAGGTTGAATAGAAGATTGAAGTGCTCATTAAAAAAATGCAAGATGAAAATGAAAAGCTCAAAGGTTGCATAGCATGGCTGAAGTTGCAAGATGAAAAATTGCAAGATTTAAAGAAGGTTGAAATTTGGGAAACCACAAAGAGGAAGTGGATAGAGGCATTGTTTCTTCATAAGAAATAATAAGAGGCTTTGGATAGTCAGGTGAAAGCACTAATTAAAGAAAAGGATAATGTTCTGACAAATTTGGAATTGACAAATTTGAAGAATTTATCTTTGTTGTAGCTTGAAGAGCTTAGAAGAAAGATAGTAGAGGTAGAATGAGAGAAGTTAATGGAGGACAAAAAGGAGTATCACAAAAATCTGCAGCATTCGCAAGCATAGTTGGAAATGGCATAAGAACAAAGGAAGAGTTTGGATCCAACTAATGTTAAGAAAAGACTAAAGGATGATGAACATATGTTGCAATACTATATCCTAATGAGGATGAAAAACAAGATGAAGGATTTTGAGGCAGAATTTGAAGAATGGTGGGAGGTTGTAAAAGAATATTTTACAAAGGAGTTGGAAAATAATCTAATTTAACATAGAGCTAGAATGAAAGGACATAAGCAAGGCCAAGTGGAAACAGATCGAGAGGAGGAAATGTAAATTGAAGAACCACATGACTTCAAAAGTGGAACAATTCAGGAGGAGGAGGTATAGCTAGAAAAACCACATGACCTTAAAGGAAGGGGTCATGAAGAAAAAGAACCATAAGGAATTCAAGAACAAGAAAAGGTGTAGGTTATTCCAATATTACAAGAAAAGGTATCCAAGATACAACATTTGGAAATAGAACCATAGACTAAATTAGTGGGGGAGGAGACGAGAATTGTAGAATTAGAAGTAGATATAGAACCATTGGTTCTTATACATGTTGAGATTATAGAATTGTAGTAGGGGAGACAAATGTTTAAAAGGATATAACATACTTTATTTCATTTCTATCATTTTACAAGCGTTCTGAGGATGGAACCCAAAGTACAAAGGGGGTAATGTTAAGGGGGTAGGATGAGTACATGATTTTGGATGAACAACGCATTTAAGATAGGGACTAATTAGGGAACATTAATTTGAATTTTGAATTCTTGTTGGTTTTGATCATGATCAGGAGATTGGGGATTGTTAAGAAAAAAAAGTTTTGGAAAATAGGGAAGGAATTTTTAGACACACAATTTTGGAGAGAATAGTGACATGAGTTATAGGTATTTACAATAGAAAACCATGGACTTTGTTTTGATATACCATAAATTTTAATTGTTGTTTTGGGTTTTTTTCAACAAGACTTGAGGTTCTATTGTATTTTGAATCATGTTTACAACAATACAAAAAATCACAAACTTCTATAGTGAATTTTAATTTCATATTATTGTGTGAATTGTTTAGTATGAGAATATGATGAAATGAAATGTTATCTTGTTTCTAGAGTTTTTTACAATGTATTCTAAAGTGCAGATTTTGGTTATATGAAAATAACCATGAATTTGGTGTTTTAATGAATGGTAGTGTTGAGAATGTTGGGAATTAAGGCACGAATAATGAATGTATGCATGTGAAATGCAAATATGTTATTACAATAATGTGAAATATTTTATAAGAATTAAATTTCACTTCTACCACATTTCATGATGTTTTGTTTTTGTGTAAAATAGGTTTGAGGATAGGAAATAAATGAAGGATACAAAGGGTTTTAATTCAAACTTTTAAGGTGAGCAAACCTTACTTATTTAAATTATGATGAAGTTGTGTCGCAACCTTAGCCTTGGGCTCGTGACCAAGGCAAGGGCTTGCGAAGGTGCTAGCCAAGAATGAACCGGGGGTCACATTTCATACTCCCGGGAGTGCAAGAAAGTGTGAGAGAATGAACCTCCACACTCCCAAATGAGCTTCCACTTTGGGAATTGGAATCCCAATGGACTCTCGAATTTTCAGAAGGTGATTGTAAGGTCAAAATTCATTGGATTGAAAAGTTCTTCTTATATCATTGGAAATCTCTTGGAACGTAGATGTCTAAAATGGGCTTGCATGACCCATTTGGGTAATTAAAGCACAAGTTATGACCAAAAGAAGGGTTGGGAATCAAATTGTCAATTTGACTCCCGACCAATAAAAGTTGGGATTCGTTTTGACTTCCTTGCATAGAGGTGGTGTGTCACATATTGTTGGAAATTTTTCAATGAGGGCTACAACTTTGCTTTAGACTTCACCTCAATCAAAGGTCTACACACAAAGTTATGGGCCTCCAAAGTTGCGGGAGTCTTAATTTTTAAAATTTCGGGACTCCCGCTTGGGAGTCCTGGGACAAATGACACTTGGGTGTTGGTCCCGTGGCTAAACACAAAATATACGATAAGGGGGAAGGTGGTGGCTTCCCCCAAGTCCAGGCCGTGGTGAGTCTTGTGAGTCCGTGTTTACTCGTGGCTCATTCGTGCACCAAAGATGCTCCAACTACGCACTAATCAACTTCTTGTTTAGTTTTGTGCAAGTTTGTGAGAGTAATTGAATTGCTTGTCACTCTTTTTAATCCCCATCCTAGAGCTCTAGCACGCCCTTCTACCCCAGAATGCTGCGAGCTAGGGAGCATGCCCCAACTCCTAAACCTTTCTTTGTTTTCACTTTAGACTCACATTTGGGTCTATCAAAGAGCTTGGGAGCACATCAAGTTGCGATACATTGAAAAAACAAGAGTGCCACAAGAAATATTTTTACTTGAGATCATAATTCAATCAACCACCAAATTGATGGTTTCGTGGATTTTAAGGTCGAAAGCAAAATGGGTGGGTTATTTCAACAATTTTTAAATAATAGCTTTGAATGTTTGACATATTGCTTTTCAATAATGCTATTAATTACATAGTATAGCCAAACTATTATACTATATAGTCACAAAATACATTATTCCTTGGACACAATTAAGGATTTTATGTGGGTTTTTGGAATTGAAAAAATCTTCTTTTCTTTGTGTGTGGCACATCAAAAAGTTTGTCGGATTCCGGTAATAAACAAAATTATGATGGTGGATGAAAACATCAAATAAGTGTAATCCTTACAAGGCAAAGTTGAAGTAAGTTTACATTATGTTTAATTCCCGTTCTATTTTTACACTATAGGTTGTGTTTTGGATACATATGTATTATTTTCCACACCACTAAATGCTAAAACACACCCTACGATGTGTGATGGCCTATATTGTTAATGAATTTTACTACCTTTTTGTTGTCCCCATTGATGTGCAAGGTGTCAAATCTATTGGAATTTATCAATAGGTCTAAAGAAAAGGGAAAACAACTTAAGAATCGGCAAAAAGTTTGGTAAATGAAGGTAATGTTTTCATATAGTTAATTAGTCATTGAGGTGGGATTCTAGATGAGGTCAAGTCCAAGGATCTTTTCTTGAAGTCATTTGATATGAAACTAGTAAATATTGACTATAGAATTTTGTGTATGGAATCACACATTTTAGGGATCTGTAAATCTTATATATAATTTGTTTCACATAAAATTAATAATTTGTTCACAAATTTTTTAAACCATAGCCCACATTTAGAACTAGAAAAATGTCAAATGCCCTTACAAATGGCCTATTGGATATAGATGAGATGTTTAGTAACTAAGAAATGTGTTTTGTGTGGTGTTGTAGTGTAAAAGCATAAGGGTTGTGATACAATATGTAGTGACCCCACTCCACCCAAGCGTATTTATTGATGAATGGGACAATCAAACTTACATGTTCCTTGACAACTTGGAGAAAGAAAGAAGTCAAAATGATATAGTGGAGTCACTTGGGGCTACAAAAAAATCATTGTTGTCCACATCCACATGCTCCCAATGTCATTGAAAGAAAAACCTCTAATGCATGCATGGGCATATTTATGCTTGGGGCATGTACGGGATGATGATTGGTTCAAGTCTTAATGAAGTTAGGTCTTATGATTTAGTGATACACAAGGTTCTATAACAATATTAGATGAATGACATAATGTTTAATGACTAGGGCAAATTGTCAATTTAACGATAGTAGTGTATAGACCACTTTGTTATGTGAGTGACCATAGATTTACACCTTAGTGAAGGTAATGTATGTATCACCTTGCCATGGGAGTGACCTTCCTTGTGTGAAGAAAAATAAAATGACATGTGCCAAAATGACCGATCTTATTGATGAAGGTGTGGCATGGATGGGCAGTGATTTGAATCTTAGTGAAAGTTAATTTTTATGACTTAGTGACAAATAAGCTTTAGTGACATGATAGGATTGACATAGTGTTTGGTGATTGGGATAAATTGTCACCTTACAAAGGTAGTATATGAACCACCTAGATAGCTATGTGTGACCAAAAATACTTGTGGGAAAATAAACTAACATGCACCAAAACTTGAATGGATCACAACATGTATATAGGCAATGATTTGAATATTAGTGATGATGCCACTTGTGACACAACTCTTAGGGATTCAACCTTGTGAATTCCAATGTGATAAGTGATTATGCTGAAACATAATTAAGAAAAAGTGGTAATTTTAGCAAATATGAACTAAATGTACAATGTTGTTTTATACAAATGACATCTAAGTCGCTATTAAATGTAATGACATGCACTAGTATGGGGATCATAAACCCACCACCCATGAGTATAAGTTTGATTCCTATTGCACCTTGTAATGTTGAATGCTTTCAAAAATTTGATTTTGGTAGCAAAATGTGAAAGTAGTATGTTGATCCATCAAACTAGAATATCATTATAAGGGGAAGTGGAAATGTTGCACTAACCATTCCACTCGTTTATGTACATGGAGTGCAAGATCACTAGAACTAGTGGTTTAAGCATGTATGGTGGCATAGTAACGACTTGTCCTTTGCCACGTGACCCCAATCACTAACGCAATCCCAAACCACACCTTAAACCACTATAGTGGAATAGGTTCATTCCACTCAAATTTGGGTGGAATGGCTAGTGGTTGGGACCACATCCCCTAGTAGTGGATGTGTTGGACTAGTTGGGAAAATTCACTCGGTTTATTGCTTTTGATCTTCAATCTGGGTTCTGGCAGATACCCATGGCACCTAAAAACATCAAGAAGATTATAGTTATTACCAAGTTAGGACTGTATGAATCGAGTGTCATGCTTTTTAGCTTGAAAAATGCCATTAGTACTTTTTCATGAACCATGGCCAAAGTTTTTAAAAACCTGAGAAACAAGTTTCTAAAAGTCTTTATTGATGATGTCAACATCCATAGCATGAATTGGAGGGATTATTTGCAACATATCCAGATGGTGTTTCATTGTCTGAAAGAGGTTCATCTAAAGTTAAACCCTAGCAAGTGCTGTGTTGGGAGTGCATAACATTACTTTCCTCGATCATGTGTTGAGCGTTGAAGGATCTTACCTTGACCTCAAGAAAATAGTTGATGTGGAGAATTTTCTTGTACTTAGGACAGTAACCTTTTTAGGGCCTTTTTGGGGTTTATTAGCTACTACTACAAGTTTATTCCTAGATATGCAAAAATTGTAGAATCTTTATTTGGTTTGACCAAGAAGGAATGCAAATTTGTATGACACCCATCTACCAAGGGGCATTTGTAACTTTAAGGAGATGTTTGGTGGCATCTCTAGTTTTAACCAAGCCAAATTTCTCACAGCCATTTATTTTGGATGTGGATTGGTCCATAAGGGGGGTGGGAGCCATCCTATCACAAAAGTTTGAAAATAGGAATAGGTTATTGCTTATGCCAACAAAGGATTGTTTCCAATTTAGAAGCATTTCCATCCTATTGAAGGTGAATGCTATGCCTTCATATGGGGCATAATGCATTTCCGACAATATCTTGACCAAGCCTTTTTTCTTTTGAGGATTGACCACAAATCCCTTGAGTGGCTTGCCATTGATTCTGACACATACAAATGTAGGGGAAGATGGAGATCTATGCTCCAAGATTTTCATTTCAAGATTGTTCATTATGCAAGCTCCAAACATGGAATGTGGATGCTTTAAGCAAAAATCCAATGGACAATTACGAGGCAAATGAAAATTTTGGAAATGAGATACAATATTTGGTAGGAATCACTTAGGATGCTTCTAAACCAAGTTTTCTCAAGGATAATGAAATTGTTATCAATTTATTTGTGTTGACTGGAAAAGAAGAAGACCATGATGTTTATCATTACAAAAAGGGGGAAGAGATCATTGCTTTCAAAGCTGAAGCATCACCACAAGTTGAGATTGGTCAATAACTTGTTGTGAAAAAAAATCAGCAGAGTCATTGGGATTTAGCCTATGAGGCACAAACATTAATAGATAAGAATAAAAACAAGATCATCAAAGAACATGATGATAGTGAAGATGTGCAAACTCGCCATTTGGACATCTGGGAAGACGCTTTGAGTATGAGGTTGCTTATTGGTGGTGTTGGTGCATGATGAGCATAAGGAAGTTGACATTGAGAAAGCAAATAAAAAAATGATGCGCTACTACTAGCAAAAAGACATTATACTTTCAAAACCTAACGGTGCCAAAACTAGAAGACATATCACATATCATAGAGAAGATGCATAACAAAATTGGCCATTATGGAAAGGGAAGGACTATTTTTGAGATCAAACAACAGTTTTTTTGGCATGATAGAACATACTCTGTCAAAGAATTTGTCAAAGCTTGTGACAAATGTCAATTAGCTAAATAGACTAATAACTTAAAATCTAGTATTGAAGGTATGAAGAGTATACCAATCTATGATTTATTTTATCATGTAACACTTGATATTACAAGACCTCTACCTAAGACATATACTGGCAATAAATATGTGCTTGTTGATATTGACCACTATTGTAAGTGGTGTGAAACACATCTTGTAAAAGAACATGATGTTACAACATCAACTAGATTTCTTGTAGAAAAAATTAGATGTCATTTTGGAATGCCCAAATATATTCTCACTATCAATGACAATGAATGGATGAAAGAATTTGATGTTATTTGTTAGGACTATGGAATTATTCACCAATTCACTACACCATCATGGCCACAATGCAATGGAATGGTGGAGCGGTTAATATAGACCATCAAGCATGGTCTTATTGTGTTGTCTTCAACACAAATATAGGTATGGGATACCCAACTCCTAAGAATATTTTTTGGCTACCACTATGGTGTGCATATGAATACAAGGTATTCACCTCACATGGTGTTGATAGGACATAATCCTAAACTGACTATTGACAATAGCTTGAATGGATTGTGTGATGTAGTTGATGAACATGCGGGTTTAGAAGCAATGGCTAAACAAATGATACAAAAGATGTAGTTTGTCTCATACACTCACCAATCTTTGCTTGAGAATGTTGAACAAACTCAGAAGAAACAATGCAAAGTTTATGCTTTTAAGAAGGGATTGCAAATGTTTGAAGGATTTGAGGGAGAAGGAGTTAAGGTCAAGATGCATAAACTTGGCAAGAAAAAGAATCTTGTAAGTAGTTGGGAAAGGCCTTATGTTTTGTCATGTACAAGGATGGGAAAGGGTTTTGAGGACCAAGATGAAGGTGGCAAGACTTGTGATATAAAAGACTTGGACGAAAAACACTAGGAAAGGGCAAGGAGAGACTTGCAAATATACCACTCTATAGGTTAGCAATAGGATCTATGAGGTCATAGGTTTTTAAGAAAGGAATGATGACACATGTGACTTGAAGATGCATCTAGTGTTGTTGGTGTGAATAAGGTCTAAATGGAATTTTGGATGAAGGATTGATGAAAGCCTTAAGGTTTTGGATTGATGGAAGGTGCCAAAACAAGAGATAGTTGAACATCATGAAGCGTGAAGGGTGTTGCCATTCTACATTTGTTGTGTTGTCTATTTTTGTTGTGATTTATTATTTGTAGGTAATGGGGTTTGTTTTCTTCTTTCATGGTGGTGACAACACTCAACATTGATTTGATTGAAATCTTGTGTTGTGTGGTGCTAGTGATGGAGGGAGTGCGAGCACGACAATATATGAATAGGTTTCCGGTTAATGAAAAACTAAGTTCCTAGATTTGAATGAAGGACTGCTTTTCTTGACAATGGTTTTAGGTCTATGATTTGAGAAGGGTTGATGGTTTTAGATGGTGGTGTTTAGACAATGGAGGTTTGTGAGGGAAGCTAGAATGCCCTAACTCTAGGAAGTTTTTTAAGTAGAGGGGACTATAATTATGTTGCACCATTTTCCTTTTTTTTGTGTGTATTGAAGAATGTCATATAAAATAGGGAACAATTGAAGAGGATGATGAATAGCCAAGGGGTTTCAAGAGTAGTTCGATTGTGGCATTTGTGATGGGAAGGAAAGATGATGCATTTTTGGGATTGAATATGGATTTGGGGTGAGAGAAGGAGTACCCATTTTAGTGAGAGCTCTAAAAAAAATCATTGTGACTTGAAACTCTAGGGGATTATTGGGGCATACTTGTAGTTGATGATTGGGGTCACTGTTGTCTTTTTAAAAACTTCTTGAAACCTAGTGGGAGGGTGAAAAGGATTTGTGTTGGGAATACAAGTTAAGATTTTCAAAATGCCATAATACAACTGGTGGGCTCAAGAAAGAGAAACCGGAATGAGCTAATTCTTCATGTTCCATAAGGTTTGTTTCATAGCTACTGTTCAATTCATTATATGACTAGTTGTAATTGGTTATTTGAAATTGCATAGGAGTTTGCTATTGGCAATCTCATGGTCGTTCATTTGGCATTGCCCTCACTTTTGATGACACCTTATCGACAACTTATGTTCAAGACAAAATAACTCCGAAAAGGTCTAGTTGAAAAAAGGGAAACTTTTATTGATATTTGCCAAAATTGTTGAAAAACTATTTATTGTCTCTACCATTTATGTTGAAATTCTGGAAAATTAAAATTGAAATTGCCTAACCTCATTTTCTAAAATAAATAAATATTTGGCCAAGAAGTGTTGAACATTAGTAGTAGGTACAGTATTATTATATTGCGTGAGGACAAATAGAGTTATCCATAAAGTTGCAGTGTCTTTGGGACCTAGTTTGACCTTCTAAATCCTGTTTCATCCCCAATTTGAGTGTATCTGCAAAGTTAGCAAAACTGGGTACTGTTTCATGAAATTAGGTATCAGTTCAGAGAATTTGCAGGATGCTATTCTGACCAAGGCTTTGATTTAATGAGGAATATGAGAGGCAGTCAAGGTGCAGGTAACGCAAATCCAAAACTAGGGGTGAAACTCCCCCCACAACCACGTTAGGCTCCAAAATTAATTGGGTTCCTTGTTTCCTCTCTGTGTACTGTTTTCATCCTGACTTCTCATTTCGTCCCCAGTTTCAACGAAACTGGGGCCCAGTACCCCAAGTTTGGTGTACTTTGTGCATAAGTATCTCATATATATCAGCATCAATGAACAATATAGATACCCATTAAATTTATTTGAATTCCAGTTTTGCCATGTGTGTGTTGCCCTTGGTTTGCATTAGCCAATTTCACATGTGATCTAAAAGGGAAAAACTGCATAGATTTTATTACTTTGGAATATTCTCAATAAGTTGGCATTCCTGCCCATTTTGCCTCTGCACAGAGGTCCTTCCTGGGCTCTCTCTACTAGCCTAGTACCCATTGGATACAACATTTACACTTTTCAGATATACTCATGTAGGAAGAGAGAGTCATTCATCATCAGGTCGGCTTTGGTCTAGGGTTTCATCTACTTTTTTGTTATTAATTGGGCCTGCCCCCACAGGGACAAGGACTATTGCATTGGATCCAACTTTTGAAAGTTTTACCTTATTAGAACCAGTTTCATATTAAGTGAACTGGTTTTTTGGGTGAAAGTGTTTAGCTTGGAACGGATTCTTTTGGTGTTCAGAGTGTGGACACAGTAGGTAGATGTGCAACGTCTTATTATTGGCAGGGCCAGTGTGTTTTTGGTGCCTTGTTTTTAGTTGGGCTCTGCATTGCTATGCACTACCAGTGACAATCAACTAGTGATGGAAAAACGTTGCGAAAATTAAGTTTCATTTGAATGACAATATTGAATGACATTGCATGCAATTTGAATTTTATTAATCTTGTGAGTAATGATTTTAACAGATTAAAAATGAATAATTTAATTCATGTACACATGTTGATAATTCAAATTAAATTAAAATTCAATTCAATTGAAGAAAAATGAGATGCAAATTGGTGCTTAAGATATTGAAAATCTACCCAGTTCTGTACCCAAGTGCTTTGAGTTTTGGGGGGGTGGGGTGCGGAGGGGATGGATCATAGGACCCCGATTTCTTGAGAAAATAAAATAACTGTCTTTATAACTGGTGGTCGTTTACTGGTTTGTTTATGAAAACTGGTCCGGTCTTTATGGTTCTTGAAATTCTTGAAATACCCGGAACTGACGGTTCTTTGATTCTGATTTCTTTTTCTTTTCACAAAAATTGGAACCGCATTTGGTTTGAATTGTTTCCAAAGAACAAGGTATTCATAATGTAAAGAACTGGTCAAATGCCAACTGGGCGGCAAGGTTAACTGAAAAGAACTAGGCTCTACCTGGAACAAAGTCGCCAGTTTTGAGAGGAAAAAAAGTTTCTGAAATCGCCATATTTACAATATAGGTTCCAACAGGTTGCCAAAATATAGAAAGATCCTTTACTTTCCTCTCTGACCTGTAGCCAAATTTGGCTAATTCCTCTAATGGATCATTGCCAGTGCACGGGCTGCATCACAAATTAATTTTATGGTAAAAAAAAACCCTGGTTGAAACCTTTCACAAAATCCAGAGTTGGGAAGAGAGTTTCTCTTCAAAACCAAGAACCTGACAACAATGATGATGCATGACCATAACCCCACCTTGAGGAATTTTTCTGGGTGCTCAAAGATTGAAATTCTTGAATTGCAAAGTTTGTGTGGGTTTACAATTTTAGAGGAGCTTGGATTTTCTGTTTTTTGTTATGGAATTATTTTTCACTTTCATTCTTGGTTTTGAGAGTTGCAGCTTTTGCACAAGCACAACAATGAAATTAGTATTCATCTCATCAATGGCAATTTGCAGTTTTCTGGTGAGTTTTTGGTAGGGTTTGAGGAAGGTTTGTTCTCATTTCCCATTGCCAATTTGGAGGAGCTTGGATTCTGTTTTGTTGTGGAATTT
>Ga0116229_10006771_pt1 | contig 18360 bp, 20 predicted proteins | sample S1TSphgellanicum_3_FD_87313 | JGI IMG/M metagenome (GOLD analysis project Ga0116229, IMG submission 87313) | Host-associated microbial communities from peat moss isolated from Minnesota, USA - S1T2_Fc - Sphagnum magellanicum MG | ecosystem: Host-associated > Plants > Peat moss > Unclassified... | reverse complement strand
TATCGCTGAGGCCCTAACGTTCTCCGTCGACGTCACTTTTTCTAGGTAGAAAGACATGCCGACTACAGCTGAACTAGCCTATTTTGCGGGCGACTCCTACAACGATGGCAACAGTGATTGGTTGGATACCTCGTCAGTTTCAGATCCACCCTCGGTGGCCGCACCGATCGCTCTGCCTGGATGGATTGTCATCGATCAGTCTCAAGGTTCGCTAACTGGGTTTGCCGCCACAGCCTACGAAAATGAATCTACTCATCAGGTTGTCATAGCATTCCGCGGTACAGATCCAAATTCGGTCCCGCGTCTCTTATCTGACTTTATTGCAGACGGCCTACTTGCATTAGGAATTGCGCTTCAGGGAAACCCACTCGTCGGTTTCGTTAAAGAGGTCTAAGCAGCCGTCGGAAGTGCCCTATTACCTTCACTGAGCATTCATTGGGCGGTGCGCTGGCCGCTTACGCGGCATCCATATTTAACTTCGCTGGCGTTACTTTCGGGACCGCACCAAGTAATTTAGTTGCTGGCAAAGCTGGACAGGCACCGGCGACACAAAATTATATAAATCCCTATGATCCGATTTCCAAGAATTTTAGCATTTCGACTCCCTTCCATAAATTGGGCCCTTTAGGGTCAGTAATATAAGTAGATCTTGGATTATTTACTGTTAAATCAAATTTATCATCCGCGACGGGATTTGACTCGTCAAGCTATCACAGCAATGGAATCTATAGTCTGGCCATAGAGTATGACCAGAGTCAGCTAGGGCGACTGGTACGCCAGAACCTGGGGCCGGAACCAGACGTGCATGGCCTAATCGCCCGCGCTGTGCGCGATCTCGAAGCTCTAAATTTTTCGGCGTGACGTTCAGGAGCACCGGGTCTCTTTTTCTTATGCACTGCTAAGATTCTGAATCCGAACCGTCGAAGACGTGGTTTCGGGCAAGCGGTTCGACCGGCCAGGACTAACTGACCTGGTCGATCATGCGCGGCCAGGCGATACGCTATGGGTCGTCCGACTCGACCGGCTCTGGCGCTCGTTGAAGAAGCTCATGGAAACCGTCGATGAACGCCAGGGTCGAGAGGTTAACTTCATGAGCCTAGAGGAGAAGATCGACACAGCCTCTGCTGCGGGCAAGCTAATCTTCGATGTCGTCGGCGCCATCGCGCAGTTCGAGCGCCGCCTGATCGGCGAGCGCACCCGGGACGGGCTCGCCGCCGCGAAAGCTCTGGGCGTACGCGCAGGCCGGCCGCCGCTTGACCAAGACAAGGTCGCGGCCCCCCGCGCGCTCGTCGCGCGTGGCATGTCGCCGACAGCGGCTGGGCAGCATCTGGGTCTTGGTCGCTCGACGCTCAATCGCGAACTCCTCCTGGCATGATCCACGTATCCACCGCGATCTGGGCACACACCGCGTTCGATCTGGGGGCGTGGACGTCGGGCCTGGTCCTGGGCGCTGCACTGTATCGCTGGCGACTGAAGGCGGCCGTCGAACAGGTCGCGACAAGGGTCGAAGGGGGTTACTTCCTGGCCCTGGCGCTCGGAGCGGCAATCGGCGCCTGGGTCGCGGGGTCCGTCAACACCATGGTCGGCACGCGGCCGGCGCTCTCGCATAGCGTGGTCGGCGCCCTGTTCGGCGCGATTGTGGCGGTAGAGATCTATAAGGCAGTCAAAGGCGTTCGCGGCTCAACCGGCGGGGTGTTCGTCGGCTCCTTTGCGCTCGGCGTCGTCATTGGCCGTTTTGGCTGCCTGTTTGCCGGCCTGCCCGACCGGACCTACGGCACAGCGACCAGCCTGCCATGGGGCGTTGACCTGGGTGACGGGGTCGGGCGCCATCCGGTGCAGGTCTATGAAAGCGCCGCCATGGCGGCCTTCTTAGCGCTCTACCTCGTGGGCCTGCAAACGCGCGCCGATTGGGCCATGCGCCGGGGCTTCTATGTCATGTGCGGATGGTACGGTGCACAGCGTTTTTGCTGGGAGTTCCTGAAGCCCTATCCTCGGTTGATCGGGCCGTTTAACGTGTTCCATCTGTTGTGCTTGGGGCTGGTCGCTTATGGATGGATCTACTTCGTCGGCGACCAGCGCGATCAACGGCGGGCGCAAGAGCGCTCCCTATCTGTTCTTAGGCCAGACCACGAGCCTGTGTGAGACCTGTCTGGCCCTCATACCAGCGAAGATGACGGCTGAGGGCTCAAACGTCTTCTACCTGAAGCGGTGCCGCGCGCATGGCGTCCAGAAGACCTTGATCAGCGATGACCTCACCTATTGGAAATCGCAACGAGACTGGCTGAAACCCGGCGACCGTCCGCTCGCGCCCCAAACTCATACCGAACATGGCTGCCCCTTCGATTGCGGTCTCTGCCCGGATCACGAGCAACATTCCTGCTTGGCTATCGTCGAGGTCAACGAGGCCTGCAATCTGTCCTGCCCCGTTTGCTTTGCAGACTCCTCGGTCAAGCGTGAGGGCCGCCGATCGCTAACGGAAATCGAGCGCATGCTTGACATCCTTGTTGAGTCTGAGGGCGAGCCGGATCTGGTGCAGATCTCCGGCGGCGAGCCGACCCTGCATCCGCACTTCTTCGAGATTCTGGCCGCGGCGCGGCGTCGCCCAATTCGTCATCTGATGATCAACACAAACGGAATCCGGATCGCCCGTGAACCGGGGTTCGCAGACCGGCTGGCCGCCTTCATGCCGCGGTTCGAGGTTTATCTGCAGTTCGATTCCCTGAAGCGCGAAGCCCTGATGGCTTTGCGTGGGGCGGACCTCGCCGCTGTGCGAATCCAAGCGCTGGAGGCGCTGGAGCGAGCCAATATCTCCACAACCTTGGTGGTGACCCTCAAAAAGGGGCTCAATGACGGCGAGATCGCCGACATCGTCCGATTCGCTCTGCAATGGCGCTGTGTGCGCGGCGTCACCTTCCAACCGATCCAGGACGCCGGCCGCAATGAAGGGTTCGACCCGAAAATCGACCGGATCGTGCTTTCCGAGATCCGCCGCCGCATCGCCGAGGCCGGTGTCTTTGCTTTAGATGACCTGATCCCGCTGCCCTGCAATCCGGACCAGATCTGCATCGGCTACGGTCTACGTCAAGGCGCTCAGGTGCAGCCCATCACTGCTCTCTTGCCGCGAGACCTGTTCGTTGCCGCTGCCCCCAATACCGTGACTTTCGAAGCCTTCCCTGAACTGCGCGAGGCTGTGATCAACCTCCTGTCGCTCTCCACTGCCCAGGCGGACACCACTGAAAAGTTAGCCGGGCTGCTCTGCTGCCTGCCGGGAGCCGTGGTCCCGGACAATCTGGCCTACGAGCACACATTCCGCGTCGTGATCTCGCAGTTCCTCGATCGCTACAATTTCGATCTGGGGACAGTGAAGCGTTCCTGCGTCCACTTTGTTCATCCAGACGGGAGGATCATCCCGTTCGACACCTACAATACATTTTATCGCCCCGGCGCGGCCGGCAACGCGGCGTTGGCGCGCGGCCAGGGCGTCGCGTGAGAAAATTGGACAAACACGGAAAGGGCGAGCCTGCCCTTCGATCGGGGGAGACGGTCCCGCAATGAGCGACAAGAACGCCGGCCAACGGTTCTTCGCGGACGCGCTGATGGCTGTCGGGGCTTTGATCACCGTGCTCTGTGGTGGATGCACTGTATTTTTCTTGGGAACAGCCATCTGGGCCATTCTTCCAAGCGTCGTACATCATGGTCCGCTCTCTCCAGCCGAGCGCAACAACGCCAGTTCTGGACCTGTTTTCGGAATCGGCGCGACCATCTTCGGCGGCTTGCCAACGGCCATCGGCGTGGCGCTTTTCATCAGCGGACGGCGGATGAAACGACGAGCGACTGCCCCGCCTCGGCGAGATCTCGATGGCCCCTTCTCGTGATTAGCGGAGGTTCCGGGTTGGTTCGACCTTGGCGTTGTTGAGGTAACTAACCTTGAGGCGCCAGGCTCGGCTTTGAGATCGCCCTTCAACCCGTCGAGAAAGCAGCATAAAATCAATGACTAGCGCTGCCGTCTCTTGTTAGCCGGGCCGCTCTTCGGTCCGGCTTGGCGAGGCGTAGGGCTGAAGGATCATATCCTTGTTGACCAGGACCTTAAGGGGCCAGCCGGCGCGCACGGTGAGGGTCGGCTGGCGATTGAGGTCGCGCGCGGTGAGCTGCTGGCCGACCCCTTGGGCTTCGGTGGCGACGCCTGCGCCTGCGCTATTGATCACAAGCCCGCCTGACGAGCGGGCTGACGCATCCTGAGCGGACGCTGCGCCCACGCTGAAGACCGTCGACAACGCCACGCCCTTGAGCAGCTGCCAGCCGTGGGCGTCGATCTTGTCCTTGAGGCCAGAGGCGCCGGCGAGGTCGCCGCCCCCCATGGCGCCGAGGTTGATCGAGTGCCCGTCCGGCATGATGAGGCGGGTCCAGGCGATCAGGGTCCTCGCCTGGCCATAGACGATCTGAGCGCTGTAGGTCCCGATCAGGCGCGATCCCTGAGGAATGAGAACCCAGCGGCCCGTGACGTGATCATAGACGGGCTCTGTGACCTGGGCGATGATCTCGCCAGGGAGGTCCGAATTGATCCCGGTCAAAAGCGCCGCGGAGATCACCGTACCGGCTTTGACCTCCCAAGGGCTGAGAGGCGCTCTGAGGGGACTTGTAAGATAATCCTCGGCGCGGGCGTCCTTAAGGCCCTGGCGATCGTCTGGGCGGCTGGCGATCGGGCCGAAACCCGTCCCTGCCCCGCCCTGGGGCGTCGCCCCCTGGGAGGACGGATCTTTGGAGACGTCCGTCGAAGGGGCGGCGAAGCCGGCTCCAGGGCTCGCCGCCGACCCGAAGAACGGGCTCGCCGCCTCTGCGGCGGCAGTCTCGGCCAAAGCCTTGGCCTGTGCTGGATCTTCCGCAGGTTTAGGGACCGCCCCCGGCGGGCCGGGGTCAGGGACCTCAGGGGGTGGAAGGCCGCCGCGGCCAGGCGCGCTTAAAGCCTTCAGGGCCGGATCGCTATAGCCCCCCGCGTAGCGGCCAAGGATCTGAGGCGCAGCGGTTGAAAGGTCCCCCGGGGTATCCTGGGTCTCGCGTTTGGCCGCGCGCTTTGGGCCGCTTGAGAACCCGACCCAAAACGCCATGGCGATCAGCCCCGCAAGGAGCGCGCCTCCGCCGAAAAGAAGCGGGCGGCTCCAGCGGGTGACGGGGGGCCTTGGCGCGCCAAGGACGCTGGCGGGCGAGGACTTTGGGGCGGCCGGGTCCAGCCCCGGATCTGGGGGGACGACGCTCACAGCTCACCCGCGGCCAAGGGAGCGGGTGATGCGCACGATGGTCTGGGGGCTCTCGCCTATCCTGAGCTCAGCGACATCGATCAGCCGGTCGACGATGTAATAGCCGCCTTGATAGCGGTAGTTGACGAGCTCAACCCTGTGGGCGGGATCCAGGAGAAAAAGCGGCGGCGCGTCGGTCGCGGCCATGTCGACGGGGAACTGAATGTAGGTTTTGAGCCCATCGTCAAACACCCTCAAGGGCTGCCAGCGGGGCGGCTTGCCCCCAAGGCTCTCGACCCGATAGCCGAAGTTCAGCTGTTCGACCCTAAGGGCGGGTCTGGCCACATCTTCGGGCTTCGCCCCATCCAGGGGCCTCGCCGCCTCGGGCGCTTCGCCAGCCCGGGGCGCGGCCCTTGATCTCGGGGTATCCTGGTCCTGGGCCTCAGGATAGGTCCAGGCGAGGGCGGAGGTGTAGGCGGGTCCCTCATGGCTTTCGGCTTCGATCAGATAGGTCCGCTGATCGGTGGTGAGAACAAGATTGGTGCAAAGGCCCGCTCTGATCGGCTTTAAGAGGACGACGACCTGTTCGCCGGCGCCCGCCCCCTGCACGGTGTCGCCAAGGACCCAGCGCACCGTGTCTCCGGAGGCCTTCGCCAGGAGTTTCTCACCCTTTCTGAGGAAGATCGCGGTGAGAAACCGCGGGCTGGTCTGCACCTGATAGAGCCGGCCGGGCTCATAGTCGTAATAGAGGGTGGAATTGACGTAGGCGTCCGCGCTCGGGAAGCTCCGCGCCTGGGCGTTGGCGGCGCTGATCACCCGTCCGCCCGGCGAGACCGGGGGCCGAGGCCGGGAACGGCGGAGCGTCGGCGTACCTGCAGGCTGAACCCGCCTGACCGGCTCCAGATGCCCCGGGCCTGAGGCCGGCTCCGCCGGCGGCGCCTCCCGGCACTGGGCCAAGGCGGGACTGGAGCCCAGGGCGAGCACAAGGGCCAGGGCGGCGAATACAGCGGACAAAGGGCTCTGGATCATAGCTCGCGGCTCCACTGGAACTGGACGACATAGACGCCGAGGGGGTTGATCCTGAGCTCGGCTTCGGTTTTGGGGGGCTGGACCTTGACGGTGAAAAGCCCGGTCCAGGTCTTGGCGTCGCTGGCGCCGCCCTGGTCCACCGTCGTTTCGCGCCACTGGACCTGATAGGTCGAGGCGCTCCTCTGCAAGACCGCGATCACCTCTACAGTGATCGCTTCCGCCCCGGCCCTGGCGAAAGGATCGTTGGCCTTGGCGTAGGCGTTGAGCTCGCCGATCGCAGGGCCGGCGACGAAATGGTAGGCGCTCGTCCAATTGTCGCGAATGACGATAGGATCGATGCTCTTGGCGCGCGTCCTGGTGACGAAATCGGCCAGGAAGTATCCGATTTCCGCGGTGCTCGGCCGATAGGTCTGTCCGGCAAGTTCGATCCGCCCGGGCCGGCCATATTGGTCGATCGGCACGACGTAGGTGGCGATCGATCGGGTCGAGGCCTGGTAGATCAGGCCTCCGATCGCAAGGCCTGCGGCGCCAAGCGCGCCGAACGCCATCAGCCTCCAGCTGTGGGCCTGAACCGCCTGGGCGCCGATCCTGAGGTCCCATTCTCGGCCGGCGCGAAGATAGGGGGTCTCCTTGGGCCCGCTATCGCCGTAACGGTCTGAGCTGCGTGTGAAGGGCGCGCGCATCGGCGTCTCCTAACCCGGTCCCGGATCGTCAGTGGGGTGTATGCGGGCCTGCAGGCCGGGGCCGCTTTCCTCGGCCGGGCGCGCCATGCGCGCGGCCTCGCCGGCTGCGGCCTTGAGATCATCAGGCCCACCAGGACTTTCGGGATCTTCCCCATAGGGCTCGGGCGGCGCGCTCGGCTGAGGTCCAGCTCCGCCAAGGCGCCGGATCGCCGCATGCAGGGTTTGTGCGCTCGACGCGACGGGCGCGTTTGCGAAGCCTCCGGCGCCGGCAAATCCTCCCCGTGCGACGCCCGCCTCGGCGGTATGAGACCCAAGCGCCCCTGAGGCCGCCTTCGCCGCGGAAACCTCCCGGGCGCCGGCGGTCCATCCGCCGGCGACGGCGCCGCCGAGGGTGCGAAGGGCGAGCGCGCCGCCCGCGACCCCGGCCGCCACGCCGGCGGCGCCGACCACGGCGCCGCCGGCGCTGAGCTGCGGGCCGCCGGAAATCAGGGCGCCGGCGATCGCGGGGGCCTTGAGCGCCAGAGTGACCATAAGGACCGCAGCCAGCAAAAGACCGACGTCCTCGCCGATCCCGGGGTCGCTTGAGACGGTGTAGCTGTCGAACACCGTGGTCCCGAGGCTGACCACGAGGGCAAGGGCCATCAGCTTTATTCCGACGGAGACCACATAGCCGATGGCCCGTTCGCTCATGAAGGCGGTCTGGGCCATGACGCCGAAGGGAACGGTGACGAAAGCCACCAGGGTCACGATGTGAAACTCAATCACCGTGGTTGTGATTTCGACGGCGAGAACGACAAAGGCGATCAGGACGCCCACGGCCGCGACGAGGGCCATGGCCACGACGTCGATATGGGCGAAGAACTCGATCGGCCCGGGCGCGATCTTCTTGATGAACTGCATCAGGCCGGAGATGACGTTGATCCCGGCCATGACGATCTGTGAGGGGGAGGTGGTGAAGCTCGACACCGTCATCGACCCGCCGCCGGCCTTGAGCCCGAGGGCGGCGAAGCCGTTGACGACGGTCATCGACAGGCTGTGCCATTGCGTCACGAGCCAGGCGAAGAAGCCGACCAGAAGGACCTTTCGGACCAGGGCGGCCAGGACGTTCTGATTTTCATCGATCGCCCAGAGCAGGGCGGTGAGCGCGATGGAGATCGCCACCAGGGTTCCAAGGGTGGTCGACACATCGGCCTGGATCAGGCCGAACCCGGCGTCGACCTGAGTCCTGAACTGATTGAGGAAGTCGTCAAGAACGGCCGGATCAGCGGTGGCCATAGAGGGCCTCCGTGGAGGCGCCGCCGAAGGCCCTTCTGCCTGAGCCGCACGCGCGGCCGATGGCGGGGCAGGGGCTCACAGCTGGCCGGGGTTCTGCACGCGGCTGGACGGCTGAGGTGTCGCCCAGAACCTTTGGCTATCGGCGCCGCCGACGGCCTGAGCGGACTGGGTCGCGGCCGAGAGCACCTGGCCCGCCCGTCCTTCGGAGATCAGAATGGCCTGAAGTTGGGCGAGCTCGGCCGCTACGGCGGCGAGGAGCTGGTTTGTGGTCTGGATCGCCGCGGTCGGCCCGGGCGCCGCCTGGGACGCGGCGACAGCGGACGCCACCTGAGCGGCGAGGGAGGGCTGATTTTGAACCACCTGGTTCTGGAGCTGCATCGCCTGCTGGAGGGCCAGCGCGTTGTTCTGACGCCACTGGGCGAGGGCGGCCTGGGTCGCCGCCAGGCTGGCGCCGGGCATGCTCGCCGGATAGAGGGCGGCGTAGGCTTGGGCGATGGACTGCGCGCCATAGCCGAGGCCCTGGGCCTGCTGGAGGATGCTCACGGTCCCGGCGCTCACCGCCGCGACCGGGCCTGCGGTGTTGGTCTGGGTCTTCTGCAGCATGAGGGTCTGGTTGGAGAGGGCCTGCTGGAGTTGCCGGATCTCGGTCAGGCCCTGGCTGATCTGCTGCTCGGCCTTGGCGATGGCGTTCAGATCAATGACCGCGGTCTGCGCCTGCGCCTTGGAGGTTGAACTGAGATCGGCCAGGCCAAGGGCGATCACGCCCAGAACCCTCGAGATGTGATTAGGCATGGGCGTCCTCGTGGAGGGGGTCCGGGCAAGGCCGCTGCGCCGTCGTCTCGGCCTTGATGTGAAAGGGTTCAGACAGGCGCCGATAGGCCAGGGCCGCAGCGAAGGCGGCCGCGGCGGCGGCAAGGAGACCAAGGTTCCGGTGAAACGGGGTCGACGCGATGCCGAAGAAACCTGGCGCGCAAAGGCCGAGGGCAAGGAGCCGGCGACGGCGGGGGCTCCGGGTCAAGGCGGTCGGCGCGCGCCCAAGCGCCCGGCGCATGCCCTTCGCCAACTTGGCTGACGCCAGAGCGCCCGGCCGCCTTAAGAGATTCCCCGCGCCGACCATCAGGCGGCCCTCGGCGGCTGGGTCCGGCTGATGAAATCAGCGACGTCCTCCAGTCCCTTTGATCTGAAGACGGCCGCCGCTACGGGCTCGTGGGACGCTAAAGCCCGGTCAAGGCCGGCCTGGTCCGCGGGGGAGGCGCTTGCGGCGACGGCGAGCGCGATCGGCCCAAGGCCAAGCTCGAAGAGGCGCTCGCCCGCCGGGGATTGATAATAGTAGTCCCGCTTGGGCGTCGCAGAGGCGATGATGCGCTGCTGCTGAGGATTGAGGCCGAACCCTGAGTAGAGATCGGCGATCTGCGGGGTCAGGGCGTCGGGGTTCGGCAGGAAGATCCGGGTCGGACAGCTCTCGATCAGGGCCGGCGCGATCGACGAGCGGGCGATGTCGGCCAGGCTCTGGGTCGCGAACACGACAGCGACGTTGACCTTGCGAAGGGTTTTCAGCCACTCCCGGATTTTGGCCGCGAACGATCCATGATCGAGAAAGAGCCAGGCTTCATCCAGGACCAGCAGGGTGGGACGCCCGTCGAAACGACGCTCGAGGCTCCGGAAGATATAGGTCAGGACCGGCTGGAGGGCGGATCTTGAGCGCATCAGCTCCGCCATTTCAAAGGTCAGCCAGGGTGCGCCGGAAGGCGTCGAGGCGTCCGCGTCGAGCAGATGTCCATAGGGGCCCGAGAGGGTGAAAGGGGCGAGCGCGGCCTTGACCGAGGGGTGCTGGATGGTCGCGGCCAGCAAAGTCAGGGTGCGCTGGTCCTTGTCGCTCGACGCGAGATTGACGAGCGCGCTCCAGACCTCCTCCTTGATAGCGGGCGTGATCTCGATCCCTTCACCCTGGATCAGGTCCTGCACCCAGTCCTGCGCCCACGCCCGCTCCTCGGTGCTGTCGATGCCGCCGAGGGGCTGGAAGGCAAGGTCGCTTCTGTCCCCTCCAAGGATCAAGAACTGGCCGCCCGTGAGAAGGGTCGCAGAGCGTGCGCTGGCGCCCTTGTCGAAATAGAACACCTGCGCCTCGGGATAGCGCAGCCATTGCAGGGCGAGGGTGCTCAGCAGCACCGATTTGCCGGCGCCGGTCGGCCCGACGATCAGGGTATGACCGACATCGCCCTGATGCAGATCGAGGCGGAAGGGGGTCGCGCCCTCGGTGTGAACGGTCATGAGGGTCGGCTGGCGGCCTTTGTGCCCGCGTTTGGCGCATTCGGCGCTGAGGTGGCGATTGTGCGTCGGACCTGGCCAGATCGCCGACAGGGGCAGCATGTCGCAAAGGTTCAGGGATGAGATCAGGGGCCGGCGAAGGTCGGCGTAGGCCTGTCCGGGGAGAGATCCCAGCCAGGCCTCAACCGCATTGACGTCCTCGACCTTGCAGACGAAGCCCGCCCGGTTGATGGCCCCTTCGACCTCCCTCACGCGCTCTGTGAGGCGATCGGGGTCGCTGTCGAGGAGGGTGACCGTCGGCGTGAAATAGCCCATCGAGGCGTGATCGCCGCCGAGAATGGCCAGAGCCGTGTCGGCGTCCGATGTCTTGGCGACCGCATCAGGGTCCTCGAGCGCGGAGGCTTCGCGGGTGACAGCTTCCTTGATCAGCGCCATGACGCCTTTGCGCTTGGCGAACCAGCGCTTGCGCACGAGGAGGATCGCCTGGCGGGCGTCCTCCTTGTCGAGGGGAAGAAAACGGCAGGTCCAGCGATAGGCGACGCCAAGGGCGTTCAGCCGATCAAGCAGCCCCGGAGACGAGCGTGTCGGAAAGGCCCGAACCGAGAGGGTGCGCATGAACTGGCCCCCCAATCGCGGATAAAGTCCGCCCTGAAAGTCGTCATCGGTGAGAAAGGCGTCGAGATAGGCGGGCGTCTCGGGTCGCACGACGAGATGGCGTTTGGTCGAGATGCAGCTATGCAGATAGGTGAGGGTCTCATCGTCGCTCAGGGCGCGCACCTCGGGCATGAGCGCCCTTAGGATCTCGGTGAGCTGGCCCACGGTGGTCAGAAAGCCCGCGAGGGCGGCGCGGTACATGCCCTCAGCGCCCCGCCCTGACGGGGCGTTTTCGATCAGAAGACTCTCGGCAGTGGAGATGGCGTCTTCGGGGGGAAGATAGGTGAAGGTCAGATAGTAGCGGCTTTCGAAGTGGCGCCCCTCGGCCTCGAAGCTGGCTCGGCGTTCATCGTCGATCAGGCTCGACACCGGGTCTGGGAAGGGGCTGAAGGGATAGTCCTGCGAGGCCGTCCGCACGGCCTCGACGTGCAGGCACCAGCGCGATCCGAGACGGCGGAGCGCATTGTTGAGCTGAGCCCGGGTCGCCAGAAGGCCCTGCGGCGTGGCTGAGCCAAGGTCGGGCCCTCGGAAGGTCAGGGTTTTCTGAAAGCCTCCATCCTTATTGAGGATCAGGCCAGGTCCGATCAGGGCCGCCCACGGCAGGTGGTCGAACAGGCGTTCGGACTTCGGGCGATACTCGCGAAGGTAAAGCACCGCCCTAACCTCCCCCGAACAGGACGGGCACGCGCCGAGCCAGGACAAAGGCCGCGGCGGCCACGGCGATGGTGATCAGGATGGTCGATCCAAACCGCGCGCGCGACAGGGATGCGAGCGTCGGGAACCCGGTCAGGGGCGCCCAGACGAGGGCGGCGATCAGCGCCGCAATCGCGGCTGGCGAGGTGATCAGGCCCGGCGCGTCCACCCTAAGCATCCCAGTAGGGCCTCTGGCGAAGATGGCGTCTGGCGACGTCGAAGACGTAGGGATCGCGCTTGTTCAGCCAAAAACAGACCCCGTGGATCACAAGGCCAAGGGGGACGCCGATCAGGGGGACCTGCAGACCGAGGCCCAGGACAGCGGTCAGGGCGCCGGTAAGGACGGCGACCATGCGCGGAACCCCGGCGATGGTCACCGGCTCTGAGAGGGCGCTGTGAAGGCTGATCTCAAAGCCCTCAAGATCGACGCCGGCCATTCTAGAACACCGCGCCCGAGGTCAGGCTGAAAAACGAGGAGATGAAGGTTGTGGCGGTGAAGGCGACCGCGAGACCAAAGACGATGCCTATGCCCTTGCGCATCGCCGAGCCCCCTTCGGAGAAGGCGAATCCGAGGGCGGTCACCACAATCGCGATGATGCCGACCGCCTTGGCGACAGGTCCGGCCAACGAGTCCTGGACCGTTTGCAGCGGGGTCTCCCAGGGCATGGCGGTCGAGCTTGTGGTCGTGGCGATCACCGGGGTTGCGACGGCGAGGGCGACAAGAACCAGGAGGGGAGCGGCCGCGCTAAGACGCGTGCGTCGAGGGGGCGAGGGGGTCATGGGCGCTCCAGTGCAAGCTTGACGATGTGCGAGCAGCCTCCCTCTACCCCGAAAGAACGTCAAGTGCTAAAAGCACAAAAAAGCACTAAAAGAGGATTTTGACCATTACGGCCGATCGCCAGGTCGAGACCCCGGCGCTGCGCGCATGAGGCGTCTTCGCCTCGCGCGGGTCGCCAAGGGGCAACCTCAGAGCTGAGCCGGCGTTCATCGCGGTTGCATCGCCGCCGGCTTTGGGCTTTGTCGGCTGTGCAGATCGAGGGATGAGCGTTGAAAATCCTGCCGGTGATCATGTCTGGAGGCTCTGGCACACGGCTCTGGCCCGCCTCTACCGATGAGCGGCCAAAGCAGTTCCATGCCCTGGCGTCGTCGGCGACCATGCTTCAGGAAACCGTTCAACGGGTCAGCTTCGAGGGCTTCTTGGCCCCCTTGATCATTTGTAATCATCGTCACGGGGCGGAGGTGTTCACCCAGCTTGAAGCTGTTGGGATCAAGCCCGCGGATGTGATCCTTGAGCCCTTTGGGCGCAACACGGCCGCGGTCGGGGTGATCGCCGCCGGCTGGGCGCAGAAGAACGCTCCGGGCGCCCTTGTCCTTCTGATGCCGGCCGATCATGTGATCGCCGACGGTTCGGGCTTTCGGGACATCGTCTCCCTCGCCGGCCGTGCGGCCAAGGACTACATTGTCACCTTCGGGATCGAGCCCACGGGTCCTGAGACCGGATACGGCTATATTCAGGCGGGCGAAGCTCTGTTCGACGGCGCGTTCAAGGTCCGGCGGTTCGTCGAGAAGCCGGCGCGAAGCGTGGCTGAGGGGTATCTCGCGGAAGGCGGATATTCGTGGAATGCGGGCATTTTCCTCTATGATCCGGATCTTTTTCTGGCCGAGGCGGACCGGCTCTGTCCTGAGATCCTCGCCTCAGCCCTGGCCGCCCTAAAGGGCGCCAACGAGATCGATACGGGCCGTCTCCTCGACCCCGAAGCCTTTAAGGGCGTCCCTTCGGAGGCGATCGACGTCGCGGTGATGGAAAAGACGGACCGGGCGGCGGTTGTGCCCTGCAGCGTCGGGTGGGCGGACATCGGCTCCTGGAGCGAGCTTTGGCGCCACGCCGCCCGCCAGCCCAAGGACAACTACACACGCGGCGACACGGTCCTTCTGGAGTCCACCGGATCGCTGATCTGGTCCGATGGTCCGTCGATCTCGGTGATCGGTCTGTCGGACATTGTCGTCATCGCCACGGCCGAACATGTCCTGGTTCTGCCGAAAAATCGGGCCCAGGATGTAAAAGCCGTGGTCGAGCACCGGAAGGCCAAACGCTGAGGCTTGGTCTATCGAGCAGAAACCGGTCAAATATCGACGGGTCCTGGCGGGTAATCGTCAAGGCTCTTGGGGTGCGCTTTGCCTGAAGTGACCACGACGCCATCGTACTGCGCCATGCCGGGCTCGTCGCGCGCGCGGCAGTCGACCCCGCCGGTCGCAGCTTTTTCAGGCGGTCGTGACACGCCAGGCCGCTCCCTTTGGAGACGCCTATGCGAGCGCCGATGACTGACGATGCCAAGCCGCCCCCGAAGATGACGGGCTGCATTTGCGAACAGGCCGGCGCACGGTCCAGCGAGTTTGAGTCCCGTGATGTCGGCTGCGACGAAACCGACGGCCGGTTCGCCAAGGTCACCCTCAATCTTTGCCGCACCTGCGGTCGAACCTGGCTTCGCTATCTGGTAGAATACGAGGCCTTCAGCCGATCCGGCCGATGGGCTCGCGGGCTGATCGACGCCGCCACCGCCAAGACAATCACCCCGGAGACGGCTGTCGCACATCTCAACGGATTGGAATGGTATCTCTATGGCGGCTCGTATTTCGACGGCGTCTCCGGTCGTCGCAGCGGCCCCATGCGCTGGGGGCCATAGGCGCGCCATCGGCTCCTGTTGATCGCTCGCATAGCCGCGAATGAACCATAAGGCGGGCCTGGATCGCCGAGCACCCCGCCAATAAAATCGATGAACTGGCGCCGACTTTCAGCGCGCCTCATCCAGGCGGCGTGATGTCAACTCCGGAGCCGCTCTCTTTACTGTCTCGGGCCTGGTGACTTGCCGGTCAGCGAATAAGCTGCTGCAATCAAAGCATCCGCAGCAAGCCATCCCAATATCGAGATCGGCGACAGCCACACGGCAATCTGCACGACTTGCATTACGTTGGCCCCAAATGCAGCGGTTTCTAAAACCCAATAAATCAGGCTGCCGACCGCAACGGCTGCAACCAAGCGCGCAAGAGGCGCGATTTTACCCATCGATTGTGGAGCCGCGCGATTAAAAGGCGGATAGGCAGATTGCCCCGGCAGCTATGGTCGCCGCGCCGATCACGCGCGGCGGCGAAATCGGCTCTTTGAGGAATAGGACGCCCAGCAAGGCTGCGAACAGAATACTGGTCTCACGCAGGGCTGAGACCTTGCCCATAGGCCCGACGCTCATTGCCCAGATCACAACTCCGTACCCGAAGGCTCCGATAACGGCCGCAGCGATAATAGGCGCGTCCGACAAGCGTCTTGGCAGCGGCGCCAGTCGTCGGCGGACAACCCAGTAGGCGAGCGGCATAATCGCCCCTTGAGCAACGGCCTGCCACGCGGCGTAGCCTACAGCGCTCGGCGACAGGCGCACGCCAAGCCCGTCCACCACCATGTAACTCGCGATGAAACCACCGGCGGCAAGGGCTGCAAGGCTAGACAGCCGGTCTGGTCGGTCGCGCCCCAAGGTCAGGACCAGGATTCCCCCGGAGACGAGCGCTACACCGACCAAGCCTGGCCCGGTAAGGCGCTCACCCGCGACGAACGCGGCCGCCACGGTCACAAGAAGCGGCGCGCTACCCCTGGCGATGGGGTAGACGAGCGCCAGATGGCCTGTCCGGTAGGCTCGGACCAGAAAAAGGCAGTAGCCGACCTGCAAGGTCACCGACAAGGCGATGAAACGCCAACTCTCCGGCGAGGGCTTGGGCAGAGCCAGCGCCAAAGGGAGGGCGACCAGTCCGCCTATGAACCCGATGATGGTGATCGACCAGAGCCGATCCTCTGCGCCCCGAAGGATGGCGTTCCAACTGGCGTGCAGGGCCGCCGCGGCCAGAATCAGTCCGACGACGAGCGGGTTCATGGTTGGCGTTTAGCAAAACGAGCGCCTAGCCGTCAGCTTCAGATTCAACCGCTCGCGAATATCGCCTTCGAAGATGGGCGTGAACCCAAGGGCCCCGCCATACCCGTCATCGTGGCGCGGCCCTAAAGCTAGGCGCGCACAGGGGCCGATTTGCCGGACGATCAATGGTCAAAATCGGGGTTTCTCGCATCGAACCTCTGGCGGTCACGGCGTCTAACGTCACGAGCGGCTGTTTGCCCGGATAGCAAGCGCCTGGCGTCAGCCCAGGCGGCTTGGAGATGAGGCGAGATGGAAGCGCGTTTGTTTGGACGCTCGGACAGCTAGGCGAGAAGGCCAGGGAATTAAGATCCGGGTAGGTTATCGCGACGCGCAGCAACCTCTGCGCCATCAGACATGACTTTAAGCACTTGGTTGAACACGTCGCCGTCGCGATCGAGCTCGACCAAACCGAGCCTTCTGAATAGCTGCAAGCCTGGACGCTGTTCGATCTCCAAGCTTGAGCGGGGACGGCCGTTCAGGTCTTTATGCGGTCCGCGCGTGGATCTGAACGGGCGGGAGCAGGACGGGCAGCCGCTCAAAAGCCGGCTTGGCGAACAGATAGCCCTGGATATAGCGAACCCCAAGCGCGCGAAGCGCCTCCAGCTCCGCCTCGGTCTCGACACCCTCTGCGATCACCGTGATGCCGAGCTTGGCGCACATAGTGATGACGGCCTCGATTATGATCCGCTTGGGAAGTTGGGCGTCGAGGTCCCTGACGAGGTCCATGTCGAGCTTGATGATGTCCGGCTGAAAGCGCGCCAGAAGGTTCAGGCCGGCATGTCCGGCGCCGAAATCGTCGATCGCGGAGCCAAAGCCCATCCGCCGATAGCTTTCGACGATATTCTTGACATGCGACGGATCAACCATCTGCTCGTTTTCAGTAAACTCGAATATCAGGCGGTCAGTTGGGAAGCCGATCGCAGCGGCGGTGCTCAGGGTCAGTTGGATGCACGCCTTGGGCTCGTAGACCGCATTCGGCAGAAAGTTGATCGAAAGCTTGGCGGGCGTGTCCAGTAGACCGGCGCGGGCGGCCGTCTGGATCGCCTTGACCCGGCACGCCTGGTCGAAGGCGTATCGGGTCTCATCAGTCACCTGCTGCAACACGCTGGCCGCCGACTCGCCCTGCGGCCCGCGCACGAGCGCCTCGTAGGCGAAGGGCGTTCCAGTACTGAGGTCCACGATCGGCTGGAACGCCATCGAGAAGGCGAAATTGAGGGCCTCCCCGTTCCGGCAGCCATCGCAACGGGATGGAGTGTTCATCGTCACAAACTCGATCGAACCGCGGTCTGACCATGGGCTAGTGTAGACAGATGAATTAACCGTTTATTCTACGAGCTTAGCTGTCTAAATCTCAATCAAAAATACGGTCCAGTAAAGATCCATCGATGGATCGAAGCTTTACTGTGTTACCTGCAAGTGTGATACCGCCCCCGTTCCGGGATGATCCCGCCCGGGATTCCGATTTGATCCTGCCCATGTGGCGAGACCGGAGTCGGGTGCGTCTTCGATGCGGCGCGGCCCCAGAGTTATCGAGCTGCCAGCCCGCCTCCATCCGGGCCGCCAGCGGTTCAAATGTAGGGTTCTTACTGGGTATTATCCAATTTCAATAAACTTAGCTGAAGTCCGAAAGCAGGCGATCGAGGTCCTTGATCGAGTCGCCGATCAGCCTGTTTGCCTCTGGATGGTCATCCGGATGCACAAGCCTTTGGGCCACCCGGAGCTTGGCCATGACCGCGGCCGGCGTTTTGGGCTGGGATTGCAGGACGACGGGCAGGAGCCTCTCCCGCTCTTCGTCCAGCCTATCGAGCTCCGTTTGGATTTCTTGAAATCGGCCAGCCTCCGGGATCAGGGCGCGTTCGTCTTCCGAGAGGCGAAGGAAATCCGGATATCGAGCGATGATTTGGGACTCAAGTCTTGGCCATTCTTCGACAAGGGCCTGCACCCGGTCTTCCAGAGAGGCGTAGCGCAGGGCGCTGTCGAGCGCAGGGTCAGCGCTGGCCGCGCTTTCGGGTCTAGCGACAGATGAGAGAGGCGATCCGCTCAAGAGGGCTGGACGCGCCGGCTTCGATCGAGAAACGTACGGTGCAACTGACATGGTCCGGTCCTCCTCATGCCTTGGCTTATATCAATCGAAAGGACGAAATCGGGCGCCCTTCTGTAAGCCCCGCGTTCCACCAGGCTCATGACCTCAATCTCTGACTGTAATAGCCTGATAGCAGCAGCCTGCGAGACGCGCAACTAAAAATGACATATGTAGTAAAAAATACCACTCGGATCACCGCGTCGCAGTTGCGCGCAGCCCGCGGCCTTTTGGATTGGAATGGAACGCAGCTATCCGATGCGTCCGGAGTGAGCCTTCAAACGATCAGGCGGATGGAATCTAAAGGCACTGACCGCAGCACGCTCGCCAACATCGAGTCAGTCCGACGCGCGCTAGAAAATGCTGGTGTGGTGTTCCTGCCCGCTGACACCGACGCCAATCTTGGTCCCGGCGTCCGCTTGAAGTAGCGAGGAGCTCTATGCCCGGCGCGCTGAGAACGCCGCCGCGCCGGGCCCGGGATCGAAAAC
>Ga0116229_10006770_pt1 | contig 18364 bp, 27 predicted proteins | sample S1TSphgellanicum_3_FD_87313 | JGI IMG/M metagenome (GOLD analysis project Ga0116229, IMG submission 87313) | Host-associated microbial communities from peat moss isolated from Minnesota, USA - S1T2_Fc - Sphagnum magellanicum MG | ecosystem: Host-associated > Plants > Peat moss > Unclassified... | reverse complement strand
GAAACAAAGTTTTAGAAAAAAAAAAAAAAAAAAAAAATTGGAAGAAAAAACCCAAAACAAAAATAAACCCCCCCAAAGTAAAAAAAAAAAAAAAAACCCCCCCCCCCCCCCCCCCAAAGAAAAAAAGAAAAAAAAGGCATCACGGAGAGTAGCTGACGGATCTGTGAGGTGGCGAGGTTATCCACATCGATTCTTTAAAGAGGGAAGAAGAATCTGTGGAAGTTTGGAAGAATAGGTGACGCATTTGTGTTAGGGAGAGAGCTTGTAAGAAGATCATTGAGACTTTCTGGTGTGTGTGTGTGTGTGTGTGTTGGCGTTCCTTCCTCCAATGGCATTTTGGAGAAGAGGAGGAGTTGGGTGGTGGTCGAGAAGCCTGCTCTTGAGAAATTGCATTACTGCCTTCCTTCCTTTGCAGAATTCAGGCCTCAAACTCTTTTGTGCAAGCTCTGGTGATGATCCACAGGTATGTGTGTGTGTGTGTGTGTGTGTCTCTCTCAATCCTTTCTTTCTGCCTTTTGTCCCTGACCTGAAACATCATTTGAGTAGATCAGATGTAACGCTCTAGGCTTTGGACTCTAGGGCTTGAGCTCTAGCGTTTGCAGCTGCTGCTTTCTAGCCCATGTCTATGAAAACAGAATTCACAGACAAAAGACTTTGGAAACAGAGAGAGTGTAGAATATGATTCCATTATTGTTATGCTCATTTGTTCCATCATCTGTGCCTGCCATATTCTAGAATCATTACCTGTTTGGAGAATGCATTTGAGCTGCATAGAGGCTTAATCACTCCATCACTTCCAATTGATGCCAACTTCTTCACTTGATGATGCAATGTGGTGGGTGGCAGCAGCGGGTGGGGTTTGTGGGGCTTGGCAACATGGGAGCACACATGGCATCTAAGCTTCTCAAAGCGGGTCACCATCTTACAGTTCATGACAAGTACAATTTCATCATTTCTCATTCTCCAGTATATCATCTACTTGCCACTCTTTGCCACATGTTGGCTTTCTTCTTCTTATAGTAAGCATTGTACATGGATGGAGTTTGTTCAAAGCAAATGTAAAAAACTGTATCTGTTGCTGATTTTAAAGTATGAATTTGTTGTGCACTTGATACAAAGCTCCTTCTAATTGTTTTCAATGCTGCAATTGTGGTAGGAATGAAGGGGTAATGAGAGCATTTGCTGAGAAGGGAGCAGACATGGCACCCACTCCTCATGAACTTGCAGATGCTTGTGATGTAGTCATCACCATGTTGCCATCTTCACCCCATGTAAGAACATGCCTCTTCTTTGACCAGCCTCTCTGACCCTGGTAACAATCTAAAATCCTTGTTTTCTATCACAATATCCTTATGTGAAGTTTATGGGGTTTGGTTGGGTTTTTTTCGTCCCCCCTGCAATGCTATTACAATGCTTTTCTGTGCAACAGGTTGTGGATGTGTATATGGGACCCAATGGATTGTTGAGTGCTTCTGATTCTGTCAGGCCATCACTCCTGATTGATGCCTCAACTGTTGATCCACAAACATGTCGCCGCCTTGCCAAAAGAGTTGCGGATTGTAAACTCTCCTCTAATTCAAGTATGTACATCTCGATTGGTGCCATTTCAAATCTGCAGGGGATTCTTTTTTTCAAAATGAAAACTGGAAAATCAAAGTGCTCAATGCAAAGTGACAGCACACTCATCTGGTCATGTTAGCATTCAAAGTGCTGTTGATGGTCTGTCACTTTGTGGGTGACATTTGCAAGGTTATTGACTGTACTCATCTTTTTTGCATTACCTTCAAAAACATTGTTGTGGATTTTTTCCTCTGCAATCTCATGGAATAGGTTGTGGTTGATGCAGAAAAGATTGGGGCAGAACAACAAGCTCCTCTGTTGTTGGATGCTCCTGTGTCAGGTGGTGTGGTTGGAGCTCAGGCTGCAACACTCACATTTATGGTGAAGAAGCCCTGAAATCCTAATTCTCTTAACCTTTTATTTCCATCTTCCATCTTGGAAGGTCTGAGAAAATTTCACGTTTTAATTTCCTCAGCCCTTCCCAATATGGAAGATGGTCTCATGATTGGACATAACAGGTTGCAATTCTTGGTCTTGTGCATGCAAATCTAAAGGAAGGAAAGAGACACAGAACTGTGACCATTGTCCACTTCACAACAGCATAGAGGAGAACTTCTGCTTATGACTTATCATTCCCATTCATTTTTTTCTTCTAGTGCTCCCCTCATTTCTGACAAATTCTTTCTGTACTATAGGTTGGGGGTTCAGAGGAAGCGCTGAAGGGAGCACAACATCTACTGAAGGCTATGGGTACACGAGTGGTTCATTGTGGAGGTGCTGGCAATGGTGCAGTAAGCTTATATCTATCTTTCCTCAGTGCCGTTACATTTCTCTCTCAGATTGTTTTGGGCTACAGGTTGGAGAGACACATTGTTGCAAGATGTATTACTGTGAAAAGAAACTGAAGGACATGCAATCCATTCACTCCCTGTATGAAGTATGGAACCTCATGAGGATGAGATCTGTCATGGAGATGGAAGCCTGGTTTTTATGGGTCAGAAGATTTTGTAGGAGCTCCTTTTGGAAGAAAGGAAATGAACCTGCATGGCTTGAAATGGGAGGGCAGGCAGCAAAAGTTTGCAACAATCTGGCCTTGGCAATCAGCATGGCAGGTGTTTCTGAGGCGCTTGCATTAGGACAGCGGTTGGGTATTGATGCACACACACTTTCAAATATTTTCAACTCTTCCTCTGCTCGATGCTGGAGCAGGTACATACTCTGATGATCTATGCTCAACAAGCTTCCAAACATTCTACAGTTGCACTTGAAAGAAAAGACAAAAGTAGTCCTTGTCCTCAACTTTAAGGACCATGTTTGAGAGCTTTGGTAGCTCTGGATGTCTGTGGATGCTGCACACAGTGACACATATAATCCAGTTCCGGGAGTGATGAGTGGTGTACCTGCTTCTCGCAACTACCAAGGTGGATTCTCTTGCCATCTCATGGTGAGTCTCTGACCAAAATCTATGAACCCTAGTTCTTGTCGAAGGGCTTGAACTTAGTTGATCATAGAGCTTCTGTTGAAGCATTGGCTTGTGGTGGGTTTGAGGGTTAAGGCCAGGGTTTAAGGTTGTATTTGATGCAACAATTTCACCTCTCGAATGTGCAGGTCAAAGATGTGGGACTAGCGGTGGCAGCAGCAGATGAATCGGGCTCCTCTGTACCTCTGGGACTGCAAGTCTTTGACATGTGAGCTCTTGCATGAACTCCCTGTCAATGCATGCATAAGAAACAAAAGACATATGTGACAAAATAAATTACCAAGAGCACTCAGTTATAGAAGCCTGAACAGCACTACTGCATGTTGAGCAGAGATACTTACTTGGAAGGAGGAGTTGACAGCAAGAGTGCTTAGTTGTTTTTCTATCTTCATCTGCAAATCTCTGTTGTTTTAATTGTTGGATTTTGTTGGAATGTGTTCTTTGTTTTGGTTAGGTATACAGCAGTGTGCAAAGCAGGACAAAGCAGTGATGACTTTTCAGTCATTTTCCAGCATTATTATAAGGGGAAACCTGAGCAAGAAGCAAGCATAGATCTCAAACCTCAAAGGTCCATAACAAAAAACTTGTGATCTGGCCCTCCTTATTAGTCCATTTCCATCATCACCTCAACATTCTGGTCATCAACACAGTCAATTGAAAACAAAGTGGCAATATTCAAAAGTGTACATTTTGTAAGCAAAATTTGATTGATCCTCGTGCAAACTTAATCACTTGGTTCTTGAATGAAAAAGATGAGAGCTAATGAAAGGGGTGAAGAAGAACTTTCAACAAAGATCAGAAGTGCAAAAAACTCTCTTCGTGCTCTCAAGCACTCACTTGTATGTGAAGCAAAATACCCAGCAGCAGCAACCTGCATATGCCTAGACAATCCATTTTGGTTCACAGTTACATTTTGATCAGTTCCTCATTCTCCAGAAGTTGGTGACCATTGGGGGTGGGGGGGGGGCAAGAAGAAGATGAACAACCAAGCTTGCCTTGTGTGAAGCCCACTGAACCATCAAGAAGATCTGATTGGCATATAACTTGTGTGGCATGGCTACAAGCTCACAGAAGACAAGAACAAAAGTGACATCCTTGATCTTCATACCTTCTTGACACATCTGTTTGGAAGATGTGCAATAGCTTCCTTACCATGTCCCCCCACCTTACAGGGTTAGAATCCTTAAAAGCATGGCATTCCAACTGAGCATATTGCAATGTTGGCATAGGTAAGGAAGAGAGATTATTTGAGACCATTCAAAGAAGAGACAATTCCCATTCTGATGCTCCTCCCCATCCTTGAGTGCATTGTATGGCATCTTGTAGAAGTTCTTCAGATTGTGTGCTCTCTTGTAGAAGTTGTAGAAGAATCTCTTCAGATTCTGTGCTCTATTGTCAACATTCTTTGAATTGATTGCATGTTCTCTTGTCTAAGTTGTAGAAGCTACTTGGGATTGTGTGCTATTTCCACAACCCCTCTTCACAACAGGCTCCCAACAGAACCCCACAGAACAAGACAGAACACTGATTCATTCCCATTCTCTCTCTCTTTCTCTCTCTTGTCTCGAATGTCGTGGAGTGAATTAAGTGGGTTGCTGGAAAGGGGCAGCCCCGCCTCCCCCCAAAAGGAAGAAAAACAAAAAAAGAAGAAAACAAAACGACGACCAACTTTCCGCAAGGTTTTGTTGCTTTTGAATTTTCCATGGGATGTCGTGGAGGGGAATTTGTCAGACCCCTTTTGCCAATGGGCAAGAACCCACTCTTACATCTGTCCGAGGGTTTTGAATTTGTTGCGGAGTTTTCGCGTTTCCTGTCGATGGGAAGAAAGACAACCACGTCCTCGATCTTCTTTGGCGCTTCTAAATCTTCTTCCTCTGCGATTCTCACACTGTTGTCTTTGCTGCTTTCAGGCTTCATCGTAGTGTATCGAAGGCTTAAGTGCGAGATTTAGGGTTTTCTCGCACAAGAAGAAAGAAGAAGAGACCAAGAAGAAGATTGTGGTCGGTGGTGGATCTGGTGATTGGGTTGTACTCCTCGAAGAAGAAGGGAAGGAAAGAAAGGGGTTTGAGGAAAGACTTGAATGAAACAAAGCAGATTTATGGTTTCAGTAGTTCTCGACACAAAAACAAGCACTGGATCTTGTTCGTTGAGCTTCGCTTTCTGTTCAAGACGACGGAGGAGAGACGTGGGAGAGAGACACGGAGGAGAGACTTGAGAAAAAGAACATTGAAAGAGGAGAGAAGAAGAAGAAGAAGAAGACGGGTTGAAGCTTTATAGGGTTTGCCAATTTCGAGAGAGAGAAATATCATCATCATCACCACCATCGCTTCTCTCTCGCTCTCTCGTTTGGTGGATTCTTTCTCACTTCCGATGAGTGGGGAGAAAAGTTACAGATGCAGTTTTCTCACTGAGTTGATAGCAACAAGACAGCAGGAGGAGGAGGAGGAGCTGCAAAGGTGGGACTCAATTCTTGTGCGACAATCAAAAACCTCGACACAAAAATTAGGGAGAAGAATTAGGGTTGGTGCGATGGCGGAAGATCTGTTTCAGAAGAGTTGCCTCGTTGTTTGTTGTCCACGATAAAAAGCTTCAGCGATGCAAGCATCTGCAATTGGGGCTCTAGCCCCATTAGTGCTTCTGTGTGGTCTGTCCCTCTTTTTGTTTTTCCTCTCTTGTGTTTTCAAGCTTCTGAGCAGTCAGTCCAGTCCAAATTTTGTGTTTCTTCTGTATCTTTGTGGTTTCTTTCATGCTTTGTTTCACTGCAATTTTCTCTCACCTGATGGTGATTCTGAATTCTGATTCTATGAACAGAGAGAGACTTCATGTGTTGGATTGATTCACATGCATTCAAGCATGTTAACATGGTGGTTAGTGATGTTTTTTCTTCTCCATGGGGATGTGCAGCTGCATTTGCGAGTTGGAGTCTGATCTCCCTTTCATTTCTGCTCGTGTTTTTCATAGTCCAGTTCAAATCTGTTAGACAAGGTATGAAATGAATTCTCAGCTCTCTCTGTCTTTGATCTCTTTGCATCTAGTAAAGATCCTGTGATGTGTGATTGCATGGAGAGCTCAGATTCGTATTGGAGATAGCTCAAGTTGTGGGGGACCTGTGGTTTCAGAGCCAGGTGGTAGACCAAGGCCATGGCTATGGATTTCTGTGGTGCTATGGGCAGCTGCTGTGATAGTAACAGAAGGTGTGTTGATGCTTTTGTGGACCTTCTTTGGCACTGAGGGTGGTGGTGCATCAGAATCTCAATGGATGAAGCTTTTAGGGCTAGCCAGGTAAGGGCTTTTCTTCTAAGAGTTGGAATTGTTTGTGCCAGAGTTGTAAGCGTTTCGGGTTTCTTTCTCAATGCTTATTACTTTGTAGCTGCATTTGAAGAAAACCTTCAGTGCTGATGAATAAAATTGGAGAAAAAGAGTCTGCTTCTTCATTAACCCTATGTATTAAATTCAGGGGTAATGCTGAGCTGAGCAATGGAATGCATGTCACTGCAGTTCTTGCTACTTCTGGAAAGCCATTACAAGAGATTTTCCTGTACTGTCGCTCTGATGTTTTCTGCTTTGACTTGTTGGTCAGCAACAGTAGTAATGAGTGCATGAATCAGAAAGCAACATGAGCATGAGCATGGGATTTTACATAATTGGATCTGCATTTTGTGTTTGCTGGCATCATGAGCAGGCTGAATCCATGGGAGAACAGCTTGGGTGTATTTTTAACCTTGGTTCCACAGTTCGCAGTCCCATTGACAATGGCATGTGCTTTGTTTCAAGAGCAACATGCTCTCACATCTGTGCATCGTCACTCCCTTTGGGGTATATCCTTCCAGATTTCCCATATCCTGTTTACATTTCTCAGCACATGAGCTTCTTTTCTTGATGTTAGGAAAGCACAATGTTGTAGGTCTTGGAGAAGATAATTTCTTGAGTTCGTGAAGGAGTTTGTGTTTTGCTAAGTGCAGATGAGGATGCATTTCAGTGGAGGTACAATGTGCTAGGATTTCTACTTCCAACCGTGCAGATTCTAGTGGGAGTTGCACGTCCCTCATGGATTGCATTTCCTTACTTCATTATGAGTTGTGCTGGTCTTTTCCACTGGTCCATGACTGGCAACTTTGCTGGTCTTTCTTGGTTCGTGATTCTCTTACAACCTTTGTAACTAAAAGAGAAAGGGTCAATACTAAGGATGAAGAAAATTGAGGCCTCCTTGAGAAGTTCTTGGGTGTAAACTCAGATTAGTCTTGCTGAAAAGGCAGATTTGAATTTTTTATATTGCTGTATGATGGCATCAATGTTGTGCAGAAATGTAATCAACGAAGGCTTTTTGTGGAGTGTAGGGGATGGAGGCCTCTTGTGTTTTACACAGGCACCCATATCACATTGCTGTATTTGAATCAACTTCCTGTTGAACTGCCCCAGAGCGTTGTTGATGCTGCTGACTATATGGGCTTGTTCAAAGTATCAAAGGCAGATCTTGGATGGCCTGAGGGCATCCAGCTTATTGCTCTATTTGCCTTGTACATTCTGGTACTTTCCTTTTGAATGCTTGAAGTTGATACTGATTGAAAGCTTGAGAATTCATACAGTACGTACTTGGTCAGTTGCTCATTTGCTTGAGGGGTGGACTGTTTTGGGCTCTTGTTTCAGCTATGTATTGCAGTTAACAATCTGGAAGAGGAGCAGCAAGAAGTTGAGGGCTCATTGCCAACAGTGTACAGGCATCCTGGGATATCTCTTAATGGTGGAAACACTGATGACAACATGCTCACAGAAAGCCTCCTGCCACCTGATGAGCAAACCTCTCTTAGAGAGACAATGTAATGGCCATACTCCAGATCATCTGACTTGTGTTGGATGGATTCTTCCAGTTCATGCACTTCCAAAGTCCTCCAAATGCAAGAGTGGTTGCATTTGGAGGACTTTGTGTTATGGCTGTTTGTAGTCAGTAGCAACAGCCATAGAAAAGACTACTACTTGACATGTTTCTGTGCTATCCCTACTTGCACATCAGCTGGAAAGGTTGGAGCTGAAAGTGAAATGAAAATCATGGGTGTTTGTGGTAGGAACTCAAGGAGATGGGTAGTGGAGCAGCGGCGGGTTGTGGCATTTCAGCATGCCATCATCAACTTTTTCACTTATGGCTTCCCTGTATGCCCTTATCAACTTGCAAGCACTGCTACTGTCTGCTGTTACCTTAATGTCTTGTCAAAGCTTTTTCTGGTTACAGAAAGCTAAAAACAAGCCAACTTGGTAGCAATATGTATGTTTCAACTAACCAATAAGTCTGTATACATGCAATATCTGGACTACTGATATGAACTGTGGGGTTGTTTTCACAGATATGTGTAGTGGCCTTGGTCTGTTGGAGCTTTGTATATGTTAGTTTTTTGTCATTTGGGTTGCTGCTATATGTGGGCTACATCTTCTTGGCTTTCCCTTCTATTGCTACACTACGATGGCTCAACCCTGTGTTGCTGGGTTTCATTTTGCTGTGGGCCCTCTGTACTTATGTCTTCAATGCAGCCTTCTCTATTATGACTTCAAAATTTGACATGGTATTGTAAATCTTGAAACCCTGACCCTTTAGTATTGTTCTGTAGAACATTCCATTGTCTGAGCAGTCTGTAAAGATCTGTTCTTTGTGAAGGGTGCTGGGTGGGCATTAATCTGAGATGTATATGGTTTGGTTTGTTCATTGCAGCTAAGGGAAAGTGATGGCAATGGTTACATTCACTTTTAGCAGCATACTTTAGAACATGGGTTAAAGATAGAATTAGGATACTGTTGTTGCTAGAGGTACAGTGTCAGATTCTTAATACTTGATTTTTTTTTTGAAATCTCAGGGTATGGGAGTTTGGCACACAATTGGGCTATGGCATTACTCCACACCAGGCCTGTTCATCTTTGCATTGTACGCACTTGGTGTGCTGGTTGCTACAGACATATTTGTGAGCAACAATATTGTCAACAATTTGACTGAATCTGAAAGCCTTGGGGGGGAAGAATCCAGTGGCAATTTGGAAGGTGGTCTTTTCCTTTATGCATCCTTGTTTCTTGAACTCAACTTGTCTTTGATCCCATCTTTTGAATGCAAAGTGATAGGGCTATTTTGAATCTGTGGAAATGTTTCTATTTGACAGGTCAGGAAAACAGGAAGTGGGCAGTGTTGGCAGTAATAGCATGGTGTGTGCGAGGAAGTTCACATGTCATATCTCTTGTTCTGATATTCAATGTAGCGATGAAGGATGGTCTGCTCCATGCAGTTTACAGTAAGCATTACATGACTCAAGTCAGTTGTCAAGAAAATGAACTCATCCTTATGTTGGAGTTGCCTTGGGTCTTTCTACCTGAAGGGGTCCATGCCACAACTGGAAGTAGGCAATAGATGTGACTGCAATTATCTTCCAGTCTCAAATGTATTTCTGATAGAAGAATTTGTGAAAAGTGTTATCCAAGAGCCACACTAGTGATGGATCAAGAAACCTTGGTCAAGCTCATTTTGCATGTGCTATGTCTTGCATTTAACTGTATCCATTGTGGGGAAGCCAAGAAACTGATTGGGGAAGTGATGGTGGTTCTGGTACTACCATGTGTGTCGATAGCAATGGCCCCAGGAATGGTGTTGTAGGTAGCATTTGAAACTGCAGACTGCAGTCTATGGTAGCCTGGGAATAAATTTGCTCCTTTTTGTTTTATTGTGTCTCCTGTCCTTGTCTTGATTTTCTGTCATTCCTTTTCTTCATGGTTTCTTTGTGGCTTTGCTGTTTTGAAAGGGGAGTATTTTGCATTTTTGATATTAGTTCATCTCACTATTGGTTTACTGGCCCTAAATTGCAAGTTTGAGGCTGTTTTATGTGTGGATCATGGGATGTAGGAGGTTCTGATCTGGTTTTGTTTCTGTTGGTTTGCAGTGGGGTTTTTCCTGGTGTATTTGGTGCGCTCAGCTGTGGCAAGGTCAACAAGACAGCACTTAATTTTTTGGTGCGAGCTGCATTTTGCAGTTCGCTTTTTGCTACAGCTGGATTGGATCTCTTCAATTGTTACCAACAATGAAGCCTCATTGAAGCCCATCCTTACCCTCTTGGGTAAGTGAGTTGCAATTGAACCCTGAAACATGTCATCGCTTCAGGCGAAGCCTGAGCCACCAAATCTGCTTGTGACAGTGCTACAATTTCTACCTCACATCACCCCTTTCTTGGACTCTTGAAACTTATTTGTTTTTGAGCAATTGTGCACAGGGTTATGGGATAGTGCAAAGATTCAAGATTTTGTGAGCATCACAGTGCTGCTGGTGTTTTCAGCAGTGCAAAATCATGGCCTCAAGGTGCTGAGCTCCTTGTCTGCTACAGTGCAACATAGCCCACAGCCACCTTTAGGCTGGGGCATCCTTCGAAGTGGCAACACTCGCTCAATCCTTCTTTCAGTATATGCTACTTCAAACTTCAGCTATCTTCAACAAGAAACCAACACTACAGGTACAAGAATCAAATGTTCACCTAGAACTTGAGATGCAGATATAGATTTGAATGTCATCCCACAAACATGGCAGTACATTTGTGTAGCAATAGCCCAATTGAAATTTGAACTCAGTGATGCAGGGAGAATTTGTAATTTACAGGTTTCCCCATTGTTGTGTTTGCATTTTGCAGCAAACTGGGTTACAAAACTTCTGGCCACAACAGGGGAGAAGATTCGGTTTACATACCACATGTTTGGGACATACATTGCCTATGGCACAATCTTGCTTGTCATATACAGTATTAACCGGAACTATGTCTCCTTTGGGTACCTCAGTCTTTTACTGTTCTGGGTCATTGGGCGGCAGTGTTTGGGGAAAAGCCAAAAGGCACTATGGTCACCTATACTTGTGTTTTCCATGCTTGTGTTCATCATACGCTATACTCTGAGCACTTTTCCTGTCCTCCAAAACTATGCTGAATCCTGGATTTCTTTGTACCTGGACTTGGGCTTTGATCCCAATGCTTCAAATTTTCAGCACATATGGGACCCATTGGTAATACTCATCGTCATGGAGATCTTCAAATTTGAGCGTGCACAGAATGTGCCTGTTACTGAAGACTCTGAACAAACTGGGGACCGCATTGACTCTAACTTAGGTTACACAGGTTTTCTGAAGAGGCTTTTGATTCTGCATATTGGGAAGCTTTTGACAATTGCAGTTTTCTGTGCTGCAATTATGCCTGTCAGCGCAATAGGTTTCATTTACCTTATAATGCTGCTTGCAACTTGTAACATGTCAAAAACATCAAGGCTCCCGGGGCAAACATATGCAATATACACAGCCCTAGTTGTCATGGGTGAGTACCTCTTTCAAATGTGGGGGCAGGATCTGGAGATGTTTGCAGGCCAACAACATGGTGAATTTGCTCATTGGGTTGGACTATGGAAGTTTGAAGAAGGATTTTGGGGTGTTGAGGCAGGGCTAAGAAGCAGAGTTCTAGTACTCATCATGTGCATAGTGCAATGCACGACACTTGGGTGGCTTGAGCTCTTACCTTCTTCACTTCGGGTCAACGAACGATATGAAGAACCTTGCTTACTGTTCCTACCATACACCAGGCAGACACGGAGCACACCACAATTTTCTGAGCGACCTGATCCATCAGTTAAAAGACCCCAGAGAAATGTGCATGTACATGGCAATCAGACTGTAGATCGAACGCTGAGTTTGCAGCTGAATGCAGCAGGTCCTGAAGCAACTTCCTCAACATCCTATAGCAGGTCTGCTGGGAGTGGTATTGAAAATGAGACATTGAGAGCCACAAAGTCGGAGTCCCCTGGGGGAAGTTCATTAGAGTCACGGAGGCAGTTGAAAAGAGTAATGACATCATTGAAGCAAGAAAGGTATGATGCGCAGCTTCGTACATTGAGCATATATGTGAAGCACACAGCAGAGCACTTTTTCCAGCTTTATGGGCTTGAACTCAGCATGCTGGCATTGCTAATTTCAAGTTTCGCGCTCCTTAATGTGTTCTCACTGTTGTACATTGCAATATTGGCTCTTTGTATTATCCTATCTCGGCGTGCATTACGGACTTTATGGCCATTCTTTGTACTTATATTTGCCAGCATAATGGTGAGTGAATATGTGGTTCTTGGCAAAACACCACCTCCATGGATTCTTCCCCCTTCTTTTAAGACAGAGGATGAAATCAATTGCCATGACTGTTGGACTGACTACAGCAGCCATTACACTTATTGCTGGCACTGTTGGCTTGGTATGTTTTGTCTTCTGAACTGGCCAATTTCAGATTCTTACTGTTTATTTGCAGGGATGATACCTTTGGGTCCCTTGTGATTGCACATACATCTTGAGTTATGTTGGCAGGTTTTGCAATATGTCATTAATTCTGCTCTTGAAATTGGTAATGGATGCAGGACTGACAGTTGATGATCGTCAAATGCTTGTAGCCCATTTTGTGGTGTTTTTGGTAGCCTGTTTCCAGCTTCAGGCAAACATGTCAGCAGGAATATTAGATGCTCGCTCTTTGCATGTTGCAAACATCCCTGCCAGTGACAGGATAGCTTGGAAAGAGATCCTCTATGAAACAACTGCCCAGTGGACATGGCTGGACTATATACGCTTCTTTTTCTACCGACACCTTCTACATGTAGTCCTGTTGCTGGTGTTTGTAACAGGCACCTTGCAGTATGATGTTCTACATTTGGGTTATCTTGCAATCTCCCTCATATTCTTCCGCATGCGTGGGACAATCATGGAACGTCGGAACTCACTCTTCTTTTTTTTGCGTCTTTATAATTTTATTCTTATTGTGATGTCACTGGCATACCAAGCACCATATTTTGGTAATGTGGGTAGCCACAAGTGCACCCTCCCTCTGGGGTTGTACAGTATTGTAGGGCTGTACAAATATGACTACGGGTTTGGCATCACAGAGCGATCAGCACTAGTGGATATCACAATCTTTTGCTTAGTGGGTCTTCAGGCACATATATTTCGGACACGTGAGTTTGAGCAAGTCATCCGCTACCTTGAAGCCCAACAAGTGGAGGCTCGAGCGCATGCCCAGGTAAATAAATGACCAATGCACACTATAGTTTCATCCAACTTGTTTAGTGTCATGTATGCCTAATTGGCACAAGTTGGTGATGACAGGTTGTTCATCTCTCCCTAGGTGCCTTTACTTTGTTTACTTGTTCATTGATTCAAAAGGACTTGCAGCTTGTTTTGTTGCTGCAACCAATAAATATCCTCTCCTGGCTTCTTTTACATTATTCTTTGTTTCCCCTGCTGTCAGATAAGCTTTGAACTCTTCAACCCATTTGCACTCTCCCACTGTCTTTTGATAGTTTTTTAGAGCTATATACTATGACTGCAGGAAAACAAAGCAGCATGGAAGAAGGAGCAGTTGCAGCGGATCCGGGAGATGGAAGAGCGCAAGCAGCGGCGACGACAGCAAGTGGACAAGATGAAGATGGATATGCACCATATGCAACTGCGCTCAGAAATCCTTGACTCCCCTGGGCCCATATTTGAGCTTGCTGACCGAGGTCAAGGTGCTCAACCCTCAGGGTCACCATTTTCACACAGCAATACTCCAAGGGCTGTTGGTAATACACCACGGGTCTTGGAGCGCATTGCTTCTGAAACAACAGCCATGAGGGGCCCAGAGAATGTGGCAAAACGGGGACTCAATTTTGAGAAAGATTCACCTCCTCTGCTGCCATATCAGGATATATCTGAGGGAAGGGATGAAGAGCATGGCAATAATGTTCGGAGGAGAAAAAACCTGCAGAAAAAGAAGAGAGCCATAAGCGTTGATGACCCACACATCATGGAGAAGCATGAGAAACTTAAAGATGTGGATTCTGGTGAGCTGCGAAAGTCTGGTTCTGATACAACACACATGACCAATGCTGACAAAAAGCAACAGCCAAAGCAAGTACTAATGTCAGGGGTTCAATTTCTTGAAGAGGGTGTTGCACAAGTGCAGTCATTGGGAAACAAAGCGCTTGCTAATTTAGTGGGTCTTCTTAACTTGGAGCAAGAGGATGAAAGCATTGAAAGCTCAACATCGTCAACTGAAGATGAAGGGCATATGGAGAAGCAGGTATTGAGTGCTCAAGAAGTTGAAGAATCTGGTAATCCACTGAACACAGCAGTGGAGCAGAGTCCTCAAGAACGAATGAGGGTGAATGAGACATGGCGGCGTTTGTTTATTTTGTGTTATTTCACATGGTGCCAGATTTGTGCAAATACAGATATTGTCTGCTACTTCTTCTTTGTAGTTGTCTATGTCTGGAACTTCAAGTTCTTGACACTGGTTTTTCCAGCTGCACTTTTTCTGTATGCCTTGCTTGCGAACCCAGGCCCAAGCCAAAACTTCTGGCTAGCAATGCTCATATACACAGAGATAAATATCATTCTGCAGTACTGCTACCAGATCTATGAGAAGCTTTGTGGTAGTGACATACCTTTGTGGCTGAGCAGACTTGGAATTCCAGGTGCCCAAATGACACACTCCTTTGTTTTCAGTGTGCTTCCTCTCTTCCTAGTATATTTGGCTACACTTATACAGAGCTCAATCAAAGCACGAGATGGTGAGTGGATGCTTGTGAATGAGAGCAATTCGTTTGCTTCAAGCCGGCGAATGCTGGACCCAGAGGGACAAGTCAGAACAGTCCACAGATTGACACTATCTGCACGATTCCAGAATGGAGTGAATTGGGTGTGTGAGAAGTTTAAAAGCTTTACTAGAGGAATCTCCCTGTATTTTCAAGGTCTGACCAGTGGTTCAGAGGCTCCCCCTCACTTTGTCCAAGTCTCTATGGATGTTGGCAAGTGGCCTGAAGCAGGAATACAACCTGAGAGGATTGAATCTGGTTTTAATCGTGTCCTTGGAGCAGTGCAACACTCAGGGTCTTCCCATTCTGAAGGACTTCTTCATAAGGATATGTGCAGTCGTGTACGAGTGGAGAGCATTGAGAGCAGCCCAGATAGTCCTCATTTGGCACTAGCAGTCTTGGAGGTGATACATACAGCTCCATCTCATGGGTTTTCCTCTGATAATCAATATCCTTCACTCACACCAGCTGCTGATCTTGCAGCTGAGCTTCAGAAGGCGAAAGAAGATAATCATTTGGAAACAAGTGATTTTCCTTACCGTATAGTGTCCATCATACCAGGAGGCAAACGTGAGGTTGACCTCTATGCATTCATTTTTGGCATGGATTTGCTCACTTTTCTATTTGTGGCTCTCTGCTATCAAGGATTCAGAAAGAAGAAGTTCCAGTTGTTTGAAATCTCCCCACCTGACGACCAGTTTCCAAAGGACTTTGTATATGTGCTCATTGTACGAATCCCTGTCTTATCTCTCTTCATTTTATTCAAAGTGTCATTGAATTTCTTTAGTTCACTCATGGACATTTCATCATAGTACAGTGAGAAACACTATCTTTTAACAGATGAGCAGAACACTTGTGGTGCTATGTAAGTGTTATGGAGTAATGAGAATATCCATCAATGTAAGGTCCCCCTTCCAAATCTCATGACATGACATGAAATGAATATGTGCAGGCATTGTTCTTCTTGATTGTGTTGGACCGTGTGCTCTATCTCTGGTCTTTTGCAACAGGGAAGGTCATGTTCTACTTCCTCAGCCTTGTGCTTTACACAACTTATGTTTCCATGAGTGTATGGGGATTGGAGAGTTATATTGAGCCAGACAAGAAAGACCAGCTCCTGCCGCTACGCGTATTCTATATGATGAAAGCATTGTCACTGGCACTTCAAGCGGTACAGATCAGATATGGGCTTCCTCATAAGAGTGCTCTCTACAGACAGTTTTTGGCCCATCGCATCGATATGGCTAGCTGGATCGGTTTCCGTCTGTACCGTGCACTACCATTTCTCTTTGAACTTCGTTGTGTTCTTGATTGGTCCTGCACCACCACTGCACTCAACATGTATGACTGGCTCAAGGTGCATCTCCTCAACTCTGGAGCTTTGCAGGTGTAGATGGACTTCAAGGCTAATCATATACACAAAGGGCATTGATTTCTACCTGGGGGCATGTCACAAGACATTATTTTCTTTGCTGATGATACTTCTGTGTGGAATGGGGTGGTTGGACAGCTAGAGGATATCTATGGGAGCTTGATACTCGTGCAATGTGATATCAAGCTTGTGAGGGAGAAGCATCGATTAGGACAAAAACAGGGCATGTGGATCAAGTTTGGTAGTGGTGTCCTTCTCTTTTTAGTCCTAATTGCTGTAATATGGGCCCCCATGCTGGCAAGTCTTTCTCACCCCTCCTAGTCCCTTCTTTGGTTCATTTGTGCATGTGAATGTTTGATGTGTTGGAATTAATCCCTCAGTGATGGTGGAGGGTTGAAACTTCAGAAAGCATTGAGTAAACTTGCATGACTGATCCTAGTTTAACATGCCGCATGTCTGACCACAGATCTATAGCAGTGGGAATCCAACAAACTACCCAAATCCAGTCAAGGATGTTCATTCCGGCATTGAAGTGAAAACTGCTGGTGGTATATTCCAGCTCTATCAAACAGGCCTTTGCCATAACCACTTGTTGGAAGACTATCAAGAACCTCCCAAGGTCATTGACAATTTGCTGCAGCAAAGTTCAGTTGCCAAAGATGTGCAGATTGTATGCTGTGAACCAGATGCTGCCTCCCTTTGGCTGATCCCTCCCCGAACACTTCAAAGCTTGATTCGCTCAATTGATAATGACAATTTCTTATTCAGTGCATGGTGGGAGTTCAATCGGGAGCGACCAAAGGGGAAAGAGCTTGCGAAGTATCCATCTCCTTGGTCTGCACGAGAGAATCACAGTCAGGAGGGGGTCCAATTAAAAGCAGTTCTGAATGGCACCATGAAATCCATTTACATTCCTAACCTCTACCCTCGCTTTTTCCGTGTCCCTGGCTCCAGTGAGGTGTCTCCATGGGAGAGTCTGTCTAATGTAAGCAAATCTGAGCTGTATTTGTGATCGAATTTCTTCCTTCCTGTAGTTGCCCCATCTGCAAGCCCCTACTCACACATGCGTTCAGATGAGAACATGTCTGACTATCTGGCATGAGAAGATATTGACTTTTCCGGGATTCCAAATCCCATTAGTCTTAGTTTATGTGAATATTCTATTACATGTTGTGCATACGGTTCTGGAAGTTTTGATAAATGGTATGTTTTGTAGTGGGTGCTTGTGTGATTTTAGATGCTGAATTTCATGTTACTTACGATCAAGCCGAGGTGATTCTGGTTCTGTTTAGCTTACCATAATATGAAGAGTGCTGTATGAATTTGCTTACTGTGATTGTGGAATCTTCTTCATCATGGAGCATGGAGCAAATGGTGTTGAACCAGCGGTAAACCTGATTGGGTGTTTGGTTTTGTGAAGATTTATGTGTCGGGCAACTTAACGTTGAATCAAGAAGGTGACCAGATGTGGTGGTCATTTGAGCCTGACCGTTCTGACGATGATGATGGGTGTGCTCCTATGAAAGGCCCAACTGCTGTGGCAGTATCTGATGAAGTTCCCCCAAGTATAAATCATGCACCTATCTTGTTTTGCATTCCTTACTTGCCAGGGACATGGTGTTGTCCTTCATGAAGCTTCTGGAAGTAGTAGGGAATCTCTTATGGAAAAGAGCATTGTGAACAGAAGATACACTAAAAGAAAGACACAGTGATGAAATTGCATGATAGAGTTTTGTATTTGGTTCTTCTTGTTGAAAAGATGGTGGTTGTGCAGATGGCCTGATAGGAGAGACGTTGAGTAAGTTCAGCATTTGGAGCTTGTACATTACATTTGTGTTGGCAGTCGGTCGTTTCATACGACTGCAGTGCTCTGATATTCGCATGCGCATTCCATATGAGAATTTCCCTGCGTGTGACAGGTAACAGGGAATTTTTTTCCTGAATATTAATTGCTGCCAAGTTCCCTTTCTTTATAATCTGCTGTCATTGACAAGGAATTGCAAGAAACTGATTTTGGTGCCGTATTATGTATTAGTATTTGTCCACTCACAGTGTCAAGAAGGTGACAGCAAAATTCATTGCTACTGGCGGCTGATTGTTCAGATCGTGGGTTTCTACAGATTGGTTGCAATATGTGAGGACATCTATGCAGCTAGGGCAGCAGGAGAGTTGGAACTAGAGGAAGGCCTCTTTTGGACTCTGATCAAAATCTACAGAGCGCCTTACATTCTAATGGAATACACAAAAGTCGAGTAGGGACCAACAGAAGGCAGCTGGTGTTTCTTGTACATTATGCATATACGAAGGTACACACACCAGAGTGTTGTTGGTAGTCATAGTAGTAG
>Ga0116229_10006768_pt1 | contig 18365 bp, 11 predicted proteins | sample S1TSphgellanicum_3_FD_87313 | JGI IMG/M metagenome (GOLD analysis project Ga0116229, IMG submission 87313) | Host-associated microbial communities from peat moss isolated from Minnesota, USA - S1T2_Fc - Sphagnum magellanicum MG | ecosystem: Host-associated > Plants > Peat moss > Unclassified... | reverse complement strand
TTCAAAGTATAGTAGCCAACTGCATTCTATATATCTCTAGCTGGCAGGCATTGTGCAAGGTTTCAATTGGCTCCTAAACCTCAAACATCATCACATGTAGCACTACAATTTGAAGAAGGTACACCCACCCATTTTCCCATTTATTCAATCTCTTCTAGAATCAATCTTTCTGCCATTCTCACCATCATCCACCACTGTTTTGTGTGTGCTACACTGCCCTCCTCATTGATCAGGGACTTCTTGTGGACACATGCATGCATACTGTGAGCATTTGTTCTTGCGTTTGATTGTGTAACAATCAATTTGATTAAAGAAAATGCTGTTGCCTTATAGTAAAAAAACTGTTGGAAAGTATGCAGCATGTGGTCAAACTTTTTGTTTATTGGCATTCCTGCAAAGTAGTGTGCTAGTGGATCTGTAATGGACTTTTGTTCAATTAGGTTGCGTGACAAATCTGATTTGAGCTGTATTGGAAGGCAATTTGTATTTTTTCAAACTTGGAACTACCTCAATGCAACATGCAGCTTGGTTAATTTGATGGAGCTCAGCTTTAGATTTTTGAGACATCATGCAGTGTCAGGCCTTGTAGTGGTGCTCAAGAGTGAGTATGGCAGTTTGGATGTCCTGTGCAGAGTTATTTCCAAATTTGTCTCATTATCTCAATGTAAAATCTCAATCCAAGATGCAGTCATATATGAACCACCCTGTCTGTCAGTTAAAGTTTACACTGGGATACATTATGTTTTGGTCAGTCAGCATTCTGTCTTCAATGCTCAAGAGCAGCCACATGGCAGATCTGATTTCATATATTTTGTAGGCCTCAAGGGGTGTGTCATTGTTTCTATTGGGTGCTTTCATTTCCACCTCCATCTGACAGTCTCACTCATTCGGCTTCATATGGACACCGTTGCAGAATCCCAAGGGTGTGTTGGGAAGTAAAGCAATCTAGAGCCATGAATGCTTTCCATTCGCAGATACCAAGATCAAACCTCCTGCCATGATTGCTCTAGAAGCCCATATGCTATTGGACAATATGTATTCAATGCAAACCAAGCTCACGTACCAGATAAAATGGCTGCAACTTGCAACGAGTTTAGTGGCAAAATTTGCAAAAACTATGGCATCTTCCCTCAACTGCACAAGAAATTAGATCTGCAATACATAGCCTTGGGGGAAAATTCTTGAGCACTGAAACACAAATATTTTTCCAGTGCAAACTTCAATCTCACATGCTATTCTCTGCATGAATCTTGCATGGGTTTTATGGGAAAGGATACCAGAAGAAAAAAATCCTGGAAAAATGAGGACACAGAGTTAAAAGAAATATGCACATACCCCAACATGTAGCATGAAAATGTAAATCATAAATGCACTTACACAACACAGCCCAACCCATTACACTTACACTACTCGGCATGTAAACATTTTTTTAGTGCAATTATACTTACATGCATGTAATGTAAGTGATTGTAAAATACATTTATATTACCCGCCTTTATGTACACTTGCCTAATCAGTAACCACTTAGTAATTAGTTGTGGTGCATAGCAAAGCTTCAAATATAATTCTTTTGCAATAGGCCACTTTGATTGGCCCATCTTCCAAACAAAATATGAAACTTTGTGGGTTCCCCTGGATAGAAGTTACAAACCTCACGTTATACACTTACACGATTTGTAATTGAACCATATAGTGTATATCACATGTAAAGAAATTACCCTAACCCTGTTAAGGGTAGTAGATAGGTTAGTCATTGGACATTTAATGGCTTTAGAGTGTTGAGGTGCATTGGTCTTTGGCTTTTTGGGCATGGTGTGTAAAGAAAAGTTGTGGCCCATCTCTAGACACGCCCACAGCCATTTAGATCATAGCATTTAGACAAAAGATGACAAAAATATGCCTCCCCAAAGGAAGGGGGTTTCACTTGCTGAAACAAATCATAAATAAACATTCAATTACCTTATGAGCAAACACGTTGCAACTTGTGAATGTGTTTTATGTATCTAACAAATGTCACAAATCTGACCCTTGGATGAACATAATGGAAATGAAATCCAAATGGTTCTTTATGTAAAAAAGTTCATTATACACAATCGGCCAAGACTTGTTCCAAAAAAAAATGAAAAACCTCTCCAGCCATGAGGAATCTACCATTTGTCTGACCTTAAAATGTAAGTGGTACCTCCATGTTAAGGTTTCGGTTTTGGGTCTCCTATTCTTGTAGTTTAACATCAACTATTGCAAGCTCCCTCTCTCATTTCTTCATTGGACAAACTCCTTCATTGTTGTTTGCATTAGTTGCTTGCTTTCTATGTAGGTGGTGGCGTGCATGGTTGGTGTTGGAGGATGATTGTGTTGATGAAACTCTCTCTCTACTATTTGCAAGATTTTTGTGTAGGCAATGGCACACAAAGCTAGTTGGAACATGTGTGTGTTGGTTGCAAGGAAATGAAATCATGGACATTGTTCTCTTGGTTTGTTATTTTTTGGTGTGTTGGGCCTTTAGAAATTTACCCCAAATTATCTCTTAGTCATTTTCATAAACTTTGTCTCCTTCTGGCCTCTTCGTGAACTTCCGCTCCCTTTCCCCCTTTCTCACCCGATGCCTTATGAAAGTTTTGTTTTCTTTTAGCCTTTTCATAAGCTTCAACCCCCCTTCTCTCTTGGTCCTTTCATGGGCTACATCTTTTTTTAGTCCTTTTCATGAACTTCAACCGCCCCCCCCCCCCCAAATCCTTGTCCTCTACATATTTGACCCCTTTCATTCTTAATCCTCTTCAAAGTTTGCAACCCTGCCTTTCTCTTCTAGTCCTCCTCGAATTTGACCCCCTTTTTTATTTTGATTTTCTTCATGAGTTGAGTTGTGTTGCCTCATCCTCCTAAGATTCGACCCCCCTCCCCACCATGCCCCCTTTCATAGATATTGTTGACTAAGAAAGGGGGTTGTAGGGTTGTTACAATATGCCCCTTTGTTTTCATTTGAACTCGAGATCTTGCCCTTACTTTTTTTTTTGAGTTGGTGTTATAAACTCAAGGTTAATACCCTTGTAGACTAAAGGATGGGCCTTGGAACCTGCAAGAAAATTATTGTGAAATTTGTCTTTAGTTTTTTTAATTTTAGTTCAAGACCAAACTATTGCAAAATTTGCCCTTTATGATTTGTTCACCAACCTTTGAATTATTATATTAGCAATAGTACAGGAATTTGCAACTCATTGGGGCTTCTAATCATCTCTCTCCTTTCATTTTTGATGTCTAACTTCTTTTGTTGCTTCCTTGTTAACTGTTTTTCCTTCTAAAATTTTGAAGTATTCTATGGATGTTACTACGTGTGATTGGTTGTAATCCATTAACAGTTCTTTTCCCTTTGCCTTCCTTACAAACAAATGTAGCAAGGACAATAAATTTACAAATGACAAAGGTGTTTGGGTTGGTTATGGAATTGCAACCTCTTACATTTCAATTGTAATTCCATCCAAGTCAATAGATAAGTCATAGACAATTGTTGTCTACCCAATTTCATGTGTGGCGGCAGGACTCATGGCTTCTTAAATGTAGTATCTTACATTTGGTTGTTTTTATTATTTATGATAATCTATTATAACCTCTTTTATTAGTGCTATTAGTTTAACATTTGTGTGGTAGTTCCATCTTTCTTTGGTTCCTTTTTATCATTATCTAATCCATCAAAATCATCATTGTCTCCATTTAAGATGTTTGTGGCATCTAATGTGTATACTTTAAATGGCCTAGTCTTCCCATCCATAACCCTGGGATTGAAAGGCCAAATTTTTATTATTTTGAACCCACCTTTGATATTTTTCTTGAATAATGTTTGTTCCAAACTCTTGTATACCCAACTAACTATTGTGTATTTGTCTAATTCATGGTGATTGTTTCTAACCATTGCACTATCTCTCTTTTTCATGAAAGCAATTTTGAATGTTTTAAAGCAATTCACATCTAGGGGTTGTAAGGTATGGGATGTGTGAGTTGGTAATTTGATCATATCCAACCCAATTTCTTACACTTATCCTATTGCTTTTAATGTAACATGTGAACCATGTCCATTCAAAATTAAAAGATGTTGATTAGATTGAAAAATACCACTTGGAATTGACCTTTTGAAAAATGATAAAAACTCCTTGAATAAGAAAGATGTCATTAGATTAGAAGAAATCATTAGTTTCATATGGATGTTTGAATCCTATTTCATTTGAAAAAATCTTGCAAAGTCGGCCCACTTTAAGTTGACATTTGTAATTAATGTGTGGGCAATTAATGTGAAAGTGACATTACGGTGGTTTGCAACTTGCTGAAATCTTTGAGAACAAAAATTGTTAGACCACTTTATTATTCTTAAGATTCTAAATGTTAGATTCAATAATAATATAGATATTTGCTAAAATTTTCATGATAAAGTTACTTTACATAGTTAAACATATTTCTACAATTGATGCTTGTGTAAGTTGATCTTGTAAACTTGCTTTTACCTTGGCATCTTGTGTGCTAGATTTTAGTGTGTTGTGTCCTTCCCCTTGTTTTAGTTGCAAACTTGCTTCTCTTTCATCTTTCCTTCTCAATGATCTTAAACTAGGAACATAAGCTCTAAGAAAACTTGAACAAACTAACCATGAGCCTTGGATAATGATGATATTCTTGAAGTGATGCTAGAGGAATTCAGAAAATTGAAAAGTTATTCAATTGTATGTTTCTCTTATGAGGATATTGTGTTTGCAATTCTTGATTTTGGCGGGAATATAATGTGCTTGGAAAATGTGCAAAGTATTAAAGTGATTTATGTGTCTTGCTTAGGGAGAAAAATATTTGAATGTGTTAAATGTTTGTCGCTTTGATTATGGCCTCAAAAGGTTGTTTATATCCCTAAACATTAAATCTTGAAATCTTGAATTAAATAACTCTAACAACAAACACTTTTGTTGTGAAATGGTTTGAAATATTTTATATATTGTGTCACGCCCTAAACCAATACCTAGTGTGCTATCTTTGGGCCTAATTTTTTTTTTAACTACACTCTTAAAAACCCATTACCAAACACTTGTCTTTGTTAATTGGTTTGTATTTTTGCTTTTATTATTTTAAAAAATCATATGAGGAAACAAGGGGCTCGCAAAAGTGTTCTATGTTATGTCCCATGACCAAACACATCCTTCATCTAAGTGGGGCTGCACACTCAACCCTACTTGTCTAAAATTAACCTATGGCCAAACACAAAATCATATGATATGAAACTTTTCTCAGATTCTCAGTTCTTAGTCATTTGATAAATGATTTTTTGGTCATTCCCAATCGGTTGTCAATTAATTTGGTTATGGTCTAAAGACATAATTATGCTTATATTAAACTTATTTAGGCATAATTATGATAAATTAGGACCGATTAAGGCTATTTCAAGGCAAGTAAGTAGAATCATTTTTATGTTTGATTAGGCTATACCAGTTCCAGTTGTAGGGTTTAGGGTTTAGGTTTAGGGTTCTATGATGTTCCAATTCTAGTTTGGCATAAGTCTGGAATAGAACCTGCAGAGTGGTTCCAGCTCTTATTTTCTACATGTATTTTTTGGTGCCAATTTGAATTTCAGTTTTGGCAGTTGGTTTCGTTTAGTTCTGATCATTAACCACAGTCAGAACCATAGGTTAATCTCCAATTAACCTCCCAACATTGGCTACTATGCAAAAGCCATATCCATAATTTGAGGGCTAAGATGAACCAAACCGCCACCAACACATCATCCATTGGAAGCCTGTTATGACCAATGTTGGGTGGTTACCATCATACCTTGGCGGTTTCGACACAAATTATATTATTTTTAAAAATCCTCAAATTTTCAAATTTTACTTCTCTTAAAGAATACATGAGATTTTTTTTGGAATATTTGAGATTATTCTTTTTTTTTACACGGAACCTTCAAAATTAATTATTTATTTATTTGGTATATATGTAAATCTAATAGTTGGAGGTTCAATTTTCAAAGACCCGCTGAAAACTGGTTTTCAAATACCCAGCCCCTGTCAGCCCTTTAACTTCAAAGACCCAGAAAGTGCGGTTCTTGAATTTTGAACCGCATAGGTTATCAATTATCAATATCAAAAAAAATAAAATTGGGTCCCAAGTAGGTTATTAGAAAATGTTGAGTAATAACCATCAGTTATGCATAAGGGTAGGTTATCAAATAACCGATTAATAATCACCAGTTAACTTACTCGTTGGTTATACATCAGCTATAGGGTTTTTTTAAATAAAAATAAAACTGTTTTTTTTCTCTTTTAAAATAAAAATTAGTATTTAAAGATTGATAACCTACCTAGATAATAATCAGGCCATCCAGGTAGCTCATTAGATTTTGAAAATTCAACACCGAGCAGTTATCCATTTAACTAATTATCAAGAAAATCAAGAACCGGCTGGTAAGTTATTAATAACAGGATTGATAACTGGTCAAGACTGGTAGATACCATAGTACCTCGGCAGCTTTGACACAAATTATATTATTTGTAAAAATGTCAAAATTTTCCAAAAAAATAAACAAATCAAAAGAACAAAATTCCATGAACAGAAATAAAGAATCCTTTGAAATATTCAATTTTTCAACATGAAATTTTCATAATTAATTAATTAATTAATTATTCCACAAACTGCTCTTGTGTTACAGTGATCAAAAAGCTCTGGAGCAGAGAACAAGTAACACCTGTGCTGAGCTAAGGAACTGGAACCCAATGGAAAAATTGTCCACCAACTATCCTTCATGGCAGGCAGGTGGCTGTTGGTTCACTCTAGCCTGATTCAAGGACAGATACCATCAGTTTGTGGCTGGTGGTGGTGGAACCTTCTCTTCTGGCCTAATAGTAATTCTGAAATGTTGGTTTTGAGTTATGAGGATTAGTGATGCTGATAACCAAGGCTTCACTCTCCACACTTTCACTCCATGACCCACACAACATGGTAGCACTAGCAGAATATCAGAACATCTTCAGGGGCCCGGAGATACCATACCTACAACGGATGTGAAGCACATAATAATTCGCAAAAGGTTTAGCTGAAAAAAGGGAAAAGAATTATCAAATTTGTATTGAAATTGTTGAAAATCAAACTGCATTGGGTTTTACTATCACAAATGCACAATACAAGGTGTACTTTGCATGTGTATTTCTCAACTGTTGATATTCCGAGAAATTAAATTTGAAACTACTTAACCTTTTTTTCCCCTAAAATAAATAAATAAATATTCATCAAAGAAGTGCTGAATATCAGCCAGTGTTTTACATTTTAAAACAATAGCTATTAGAATTGGCAATTCCTAAATCAAACTAGGAATTCTGGCAATTCTTGTGCGACTTTTCATGAACCACCATGAAATAATAATGAAGTTATTATTTGGTCGTTTTTGGGCACATCCTAAAACCAGTTTAAAGGGATTCTACATTATATACCAATTTAAAATTAATTCATTTCTACATTAAAAATTCAAAGAATCACCCAACACTGGTTTATATTAACTTCACAAGATCTTTCAGAAATCACAACTCACCTCTCACAGAAGCAAAGCTTCTCAAATTGATTGTTGTTACATGGCAAATGTACACTGTCCTCTGGAAGAAAGCTATTGTGGCCAGTCAATCTGGACCTTCCTACCTCGAGGTAGATTATGCTCAAGGTATTCCTCATTCTTTCTAGTCTGTTGATTAGTACTAATCTTGTGATTAGTTCTGCAGGAAACCCACTTTCAAACATTTTGTCACTGTGAGATGCAATTAATCAAATATCATTTTATGTCTGTAATTTGGCCTGAAAGCCCCAAGGGCTGTCTTTTATTAGGTGAAAGACCCTTGATGACATTACTATTCTGGATCAAAAACCATGCTCTGGGTTGGTATAGCCAAAGAGTTTGGCAAAATCTTTGTTGCATCTATTGTGTGAAATAGTGTTGAATTTAACAGAACAGATCACAAAAGCTTTATTGCATCTATTGTGTGAAGTAGTGTCGAATTTGTCAGAACAGATCACAAAAGCTTTTATTCATATAATCAGCGTTCAGTTTTTTTTGTGGTAGACAGTTTCAGTGACAGGCTTGTAAATCATCTTTTATCTGTAGCTTTCGAGCTGCTGACCTAAATGGCAAACTGAATACAACTTGGGTATGTTTGCCTGCACCATATACTGAACAAATATTGACAAGAAGTTGAAGCAGAATTCAAATTCCAATGTTATTCACATTTCATACTGATACTTAAGAAATTTGTAGATAGATGTATACCTCCCCCGCACCCATGGGCTGTTTCTCCCAAAAGTTTTCCCATACACCCAACATTGGCTGGTCACTGAACAAAACTTTATTAGAAGCTTTGCTGTTGTTTTCATTTCTGTGTGTCTTTCTTTCTTCTCTTCTATTGTATGTCTTTTGTGTTTCTCTGTGCTCTACTATCATCTGTGTCTTCAACGTTGATTTGCAATACTCTATCTCTTTGCTTGGGGTATCTTATGAAGTCTCCATATCCTTCCCTTCTATATTCTTTTGTTATTTTGGGTGTAGAAGTGAGCTAAATTCTAAGAAGGTTCATCCATTTGTGAACTCACACTATTATGGTTTTTTTTTTTTTTTGTTTTAGGTTCAAGTTGGTTTATATTGACATGGTTTTTTTGTGTTTAAACATTAAGCCAGAGTGAGTATTCGTTGCATATTTCATACTTGGTCAGATAATGGAGTAGATTTCATGTGATCATCATGATTGTTTATCAAGTATAGGCTAGAAGTCTTGGTCTATAGAGATATTAGATCATGTAATTTGCTTGGTGTCAATTAGAGATTTTTTTCCAGAGAGTGTGTCCTAGATTTGGCTGTTATTTTTGTTAATTTAGCCAATTGTTTGAATAGGCTATGAACTATGAGAGATGATAATGATGCATGATTTTCTTTGTTTCTTGAAAAAGGGGTTTTTATGTTTTCCTTCTTTTGTTTTGTTTTCAAAGTGGTGCAAGCCAATTCAATGTAGAAGCATTACAAGTGGAGTTACAATGTGAATGTGGGTGCAAAGATATTAGAGATTATCGAGATGCATGTGATCATTAACATTGTCAACTTTTTTGAAGCATTGTAGTGTAAGTATGTGGACACATATCATAATGGACAAGAGTTCAAATAGCTACTCAATTCACAACAAGGCAAATGCTTTCACTGGAAATGTGGTACATCAGTTGAACCATGACATTGCAAAAAAGGTGTGCATTGCATTCCACTTACAACCAACATCAAAGGCTAGGGTATGGAAAGAATTGACACATGGGGGAATGAAATTGAACACTAGTGTTGAGCAAGTTGATAATGGATGCCATGAAATCTTGTGGAGTGATTTATCAAAAGATGTCATGCACAAAGTTTTAGCACTATTGCCAATTCCAAGGCTCATTCAAGTGTGCTCTATTTGTAAATAATGGCATTCCATCATCACATCTTCATGCTTTGAAGAATTGTGGGAGGATTTTTTTCCCCATGAAACCTACTTCCCTATGGTATTCTCTTGTGGAACCCATGAGCTATGTCTTGCTTACAATCACATGATGAAACCTCTTGATGTTCAAACTTGTATGGCTAGAATAAGGGGCTTTTGTGTTTTTGTAGAAACATTTGCCTTATTCTTTGCAATCCATTGACCAAGACAGTGAAGGAGAACTACCATTGATTGTTCACAAATGGCTACCATATGCCTTAGTGCACCTCATAGTTAACAATTGAACAAAGTCAATCAAAGTGATTGTGGCAAGGAGGCTCAATCACAACTATTTCACAAACACTTTTGGAGACATAGCAATCTTTGAATCTTTAGTTGGTACTTGGACATCGGTAGTTAGTTTACCTTTCAAGGTTTTTTCTTATGGTCGCATTACAACCATGTGCAAAGGTGTTATCTATTGTGAAGCAATTTGCTACAATGACAAGTTGGGTGTAATAGCTTACAATGTACAAAAAGGAGCATGGGACGATGCCATACATGAAGTTCCACATGACAACTATGGAAACTATCAAGTAAATGACATTGTACAATGCAAGGGTTACATTTGGATAGTTGTTGGGTGAGGTTATGGAGGACTTGTTACATGTATCTATGTATTCTGTATTCAAGCTTGAACTTGGAGTAGCAACTACAACTTCCATACATCCAACTTCAAAACTTGCCCTCTTACAACTGCTATCATTGCGAAATTCTTATATGATCACATTGTCATTGAGTTTGGTTGTCCACTTACTATTGTGATAGATCAAGATACCCATTTCATTAACGATGTTATTCATTATTTAATCAATCATTTCATCCTAAGACATATACTAGTTCTATTGTTTATTATCCACAAGGGAATGGACAAGCTAAGTCTACTAATAAAGTTTTTGGTACATTGCTCACGAAACTAATGAATGAGAAATAGAATGATTGCGATGAACATCTATCCACAATTCTATTTTTTTACAAAATTGGTTTTAAAATAATAACTGGTCACACTCCATTTCAACTTGTTTACAAATTACATTCATTACACCCTAAAGAGTACCTATTACCATCCAAGCCCGAGTAGACTTATGATCCAAAACTTGTTAGAATTTTAACTAATTGCCTATCAAAAACTAGAAAAATTACATGAGAACCAATTAGTAATACATGATCTGATAGCTTCTAACCAATGGAACCGGTCATTATGGTCTTAGAACCGGTACATTGAAACAATACCAATTTGGATATTATGTTTTATGGTTTTTGAGGATTGTCAAAACACACACCCCTAAGTTTCAAAGACGATGGTTTAGACCATATAGGATCCAATACTATTTACCCAACAATATAGTATTGCTAGTGATTATTGATAAATTTGATCCTAACCCAATGTCGATCAACATTAACAAGTTGAAACCCTATAGGTTTATAGATAATTAAACACTTCAACTTGTTTTGGCTAAGCCTGGTGATTTTTTATCAAAGGAACCAGTGGAGGTGAAGTATTCTAACAACATGTCTAACCAACAACAAGTTGAGGAAACCTATTTTGATAACTTATCAAATAAGGAACCAATTGAAACTAGTCATTCCAATAACTTGTTCGTCAAAGAACTAGTTCATTTTAACATTAGAGGTTTGATAACTGACAATCTAACTGAAAGGAAAACGGGTAGTAATTTGTCTAAACTAAAACTAGTTCAAATAGGTGATAACGACATGTTGACAAGGTAACTAGTCAAAAACCAACTTGTTAGCCCTAATTCTGTGCAAAGTAATGATATCTCAATAAACCTAATTATAGGTGTCGATTTCTTAAGGCTGGTATACCTTAAAAGTTGCGTCATTCTCCTAAATGTTGCCACTTTCCACTTTATAGCTATAGTATAAAGAAATGGCACGTCCCTTGGAATGCTTTTTCATTTTTTCATTATAAATTTCTTTGTATTATTTATTACATCAAAATGAAACAATGAGTGCCTTAGATCAATTAAAAGAAAGAACAAACAAGAGGGTGGCAAAATTGAGAAAAGAAAGAAAAATGAAGAAGGGAAATGAAAAAGAATTGTAGAAAGTTAGAAAGGAAGTTTTTAAAACAATTAAAGCAATATACATTGAACCACTTGCATCAAGGGCGCCTCCTACATTTTGTGAAAGTAGTGAGAGTTTTGGAGAAAGTAGAAATGTAGAATAAGAAATTTTCGAAACATTAAAACATGTTGCCACTATGCACTACTAGAAATCTTGTCATTTGTAACCAATCACTATGTAACTGGCATGCAACTAGTTGTCATTTATAACTATCTTGGTCATGTTTGCAACTACAAATTTGGTATTATATAATTTTTGGGCCATATGGTTGTGTGTGCAACTAACATGCAATTAAATGTGTACAACATGGACACGTGTCATAAAAATAATGGCTTAAACTTATACATACTTAAATTACTATACTTAATATATTTACATAAGCTATATATAATAGTATTATGTACCTCTAGTACTAAAGTTAACCCCATGCTAACTTAGGCTAGCCTAAATTAACCTAGGTTAAAATAACCATGGTTAAACTAACATAGGCTAAATAAACAAAAAAATTAAACTAATCATAACTAAATTAAGTTAAGCTAAACTAATTATGGCTAATTTAAATTAAGCTAAATTAAATCAAGTTAAATTATGGCTAAATTCAATTAAATTAGGCTAAATTAACCATAATTAAATTAAGTTAAACTAAAATAATTATGGCTAAAATAAACCATGGCTAAAATTAAATTAAGTTAAATTAACTATGGCAAAAATAAGTTAGGCCAAACTAATTATGATTAAATCAAGTTAGGCTAAGCTAAATTAAACTATATTAATTATGGTTTAAATAAATTAAGCTAAATTAAACTAGGTTAAAATAAATATGGCTAAATCAAGTTAGGCCAAACTAATTATGGCTAAATTAAGTTAGGCTACAATACTTATGGCTAAATTAAATTAGACTATATTTATTATGGCTAAACTAAATTAAACTAAATTAAATTAGGATAGAATAAATATGGTTAAATTAAGTTAAACTAAATTATTTATGCCTAAATTAAATTAGGTTTAAATTTGAAATGGTTAAATTAAGTTAGGTTAAACTAATTATTGCTAAACTAAATTATGCAAAATTAAATTAAGTTAAACTAAACCATGTTTTTAAATATGTTTGATTTTATTTTATTTTGGAATTTTTTTCAGAAAATGTGAATTTTATCAAACAAAAAATTATTCAAAATCAGTTAATATATAATTTTTTAAATTATAAATAATCATAATTATTAATTAAACGTTTATTATAATTATAGTGATAATAAATTTTAGGTATTATATATTTAAATTTTATTATTTATGTTAAAATATTAATGTAAATAGGCTAACTAATTAACCTACAATTATATAAATATCCTAAACTAATTATTCATTTAAGTTAGATAATAATATTAAAATCATACTTTCATTAAGTAATCATAATTATTAAAAATATCTTATAATTACCTTTGAAGTGCAAAAGAAAAGGAGAAATGAAAAATAACAAGAAGAAAAATAAGCTTTCCAAATTATAAAATGTTTTTTTCTTTTTCTTTCTTTAGACCCCTCCTATTTTCAAAATTCATAACTTTCTTATTTTTTATTCATTTTAAATTATTTAAAGTGCTATAGGAGCGCCACATGAACTCCTACAACTCACATTAGAACTATAATAGCAAGAAAACAACATAAAATGAACTTTCTGGGTGTTTAAATATCGGCCTTTGTAGTGTTCAATAGTTTCTTTTTTGAGTTTTTGACCCCCTTTACTTTGGGGGGGCATAACTTTTTCATTTTTAATTTTTTTTCAACGATTCTTAGTGTGTTAGATGTGCCAAGAGGAGGGCTTCAAGTTTTTTTTGGACACCAAAAGCAACAGAGCCCTCCCCTTGCTGTTATATTCTACTACATTAGTTGCATCTAATGTGCAATTAAGTTGGTTCATGAAGTTCATAATGGAATGTTTTAACCTATATCCTTTGCTTCTAATTCTATTTGGCTCAATATATAACTAGGAGCAATAATTATGTAGAAGTCAAATACCAAATGTCGTTGGGGATGAATAAATGAAAAAAACTTGACCTTTATGAAATGGTCAAACCTAAAAATAAAATTGGATTATTTTAAACTTACTTATATAACCTAAGCCTAGCTACTTTTCAACCTACTTACACACCTAAATAAACCTACTTATTTAATAGGTTTTAATTATTACCTACCTACTTAGACACCACGTGTCAACATTTTATTAGCCATAAATTAGACGACATAAATTTCATTAATTAATATTTAGTTTTTTTAATATGCGGGCCTTGATTACCACGTGTCACCATATAATTGGTGTTAAAATGTACACGTGTCAAATGCCCAATGAACATTCCATGGTGTGCCGCATGTCATCGTCCTAGTGGCAGAAACTTTAATGATTGAAATTAATCCAATGATTTTTTTATTTTGAAAACACAAAAAAATAAAATAGTTATACATGTCCATAAGCTAGTTATCTAATTTTTAAACATGTGTCGTATTTTGATTAGTTGCATCGTAGTTACAAAAAGAGTTGCACATAAGGCGTAACTACATTTGGATTTGTATGTATGTATGAACAGGTACATTAACACCATATATACATGTTGCATATGTAGTGTCGCATGCAACTGAATGTCATGTGCAACTTGTCTTAAACAACTACACAAATTTGCAGTTGCATGTGTTGCATGCAATTGAATTTTAGTTATAAACGATAGTTACAAAACCCAAAATTTCTAGTAGTGATGGGAGGACTTGAAGAAACCTTGAGGGATTTTTGAAAACAAATTGCACTACTTGCACCTACATTTGTCAATATTAGTGATTATGAAAAAGAAGAATAGGTTAAAAATAGAGCCACAAAAAAAGAAAAATAATCTCAATGACCTATTGAAGTTGAACAATTGGCATAATTTTCATCAAAATTGGTTGAAGGAGGGTGCTTTGACATAGAGGCTGGTACTCGTAACGTACTTATTACAATACCTACCAAGTCCAGTCTAAGTACATGATGAGCCATAGGGGGAAAGAATAGGTTGAAAAGGATAGTTCACCTATTAAGGTAACCCAAAAGTGAGCACTTGTTGAAATAAAAGAGATTCAAAAAATGTTTCAGTGGATTCGGATGGGATCTAAAAAGTAGTAATGGGTAGAGCAAGCCAATTTGGCACGCTTATTTGCTATTCATTAAACAATTCCATGACTAAACTTGTTGGAGTAATTTTTGCACACTTGGGAGTCCATAGAAGATGGACAAATTCGAGTAATCCTTTGTGGTGAAAGAATCACCATTGATCAAACATTAATTGTGAAGTAGTTTGGCATTAGTGTTAAAGGAGTAGTGGATGCAGCAAATGCATTAGTTAAGGAAACTCAAGTGGCCCTGAAAAACATAGTTGGACCATATGCATTTGTTTAACAAGGAGAAATGGAGAGTCATTTAAATGAAAGAAAAATATCACACTAGGTTTGTAGCAATCCTATAAGTCATTTACCAACAAAAAAAATTAGCATATTTTAACGACTACATTGGCATCACTTTGAACTTAGCAAACAAGGGGAAGAAGATACACTAATGTTCTATTATGTTGACACAATTGTCAATGGAATTGATTTATTGGACTGAGTACCAAAAACAAATAACAACAAGATTAGTAACATTTGATAAGAAGGTAGCAACTTGTTACTCTTGACCTATTATAGAATTTTATTTATGTCATTGGTTTCTCTTGTCAAAGGAAGATATGCCTATTGTTTCTCCAAGACCACAACTGGTTCAAGGGAGAGAGGAGAAGAAAACTGTTGTGGAGCAATCTAGAAAACCTTTTCCTAAAATTGTGACCAAAAAGCAATTCATAAATGAGTGACGATCAATACGCTCAACCAACATATTGCCATGACCAATTTGGCTATCCCAACAAATGAAGGTACAAACTGAACCATCAACACCTAGGGATCGGTTCAATCCATAACTAACCAACTCACCACTGAAAAAGAAATTCATATCGATTAGCAAATCGTGGTGATGGAAGGAGGTGATGAGGACATGGAAGTTGATGCCACTACATAACAAGATGACGAATTAATAAGGACGAAGAATGATCAATTCATGGAAGAATGAAATGAACTTAACTTTGAACAAGTACTAAATCAAGGACCTTTACATGTTTAAGAAACTTCTCCTCCTACTAAATAGGATAGTAACTTGTTGTCAATAAGTACAAAATTAATTTAGTTAGTTCAATCTAAATTTGTTGAACCAACTCATACTAAACTTATTTATATTTTCCTTAAAATGTTTATAGCCTATGCCCAACATGAGAGCCTAAAATTGGAAACCCTTTTCTTTGAACAAGCAGCCCTGATTGATCAAACATGGCCTCAAATAATTAATTAATTGATTAATTAGAGATATAAATAAAGTACTATTAGAACTTGGTAAAGGATACCAACAACCAGTTACATGCCCATTGTTTAGAATTGGTTAGTCATAAGTAAGCTTTACAAAATAAAGATAAAGACTTAGCTACTATGAAAGCCTAGCTCTTCAAACAGAAGGCAGAGAATAAGCATCTTGTTGTTAAAGGCGTTGAAGTTGAAAAAACAATCAAAAAGGTTGAAACCCTATAATCCAAATACAATGAGTTAACCCAAGTTCATTTCAAAACTTGTAATGACCAAAAGACCTTACAAACTATCTTGACTAGTTGACAAGAAATTATGGTAAGATGGAGGCCATTAGTGTACAACGAGAAAATACTATGTTGGAGTTGGAAAATACCTATTTGTAGTAGATGGAATAGTTGATGAAAGTCAACATTGATATGGATAATCGTACCCATGAACTTTGGGTACATATTTAAGAACTAAAAGGCGAATTGGAAACATTTTGCAAAGCACCCAGTAAAGCTTTTCAACCTATTTACATGGACAACCAATTGAAGGAATTTGAAGAATTACTTTTGGACAATGCCTTACTTAAGGTGCAGAACTAAACATTGGCTAATAAAAACCCAAAATGGAAGGAATGGTGGCAAACTATGTAGGAGATCATTAAATAACATATTCAAGAAAGTTTGGAGATTGTTTGTGCAAATGAAAAAGCCTACTTGAATGAACTAGTTGCATACTGGTTGCATTTTGAAAGCTACAAGTATGAATGGCTTATTGGCAAACTAGTTGAGGTACTTGTTAATGTTTTTTAGAAAAGTTCACATGTGCAACTAGTTATTGAAGCTACAAGTTCTTGAAATGAACTTGTTGTTACCATTATTGAAGAACTTGAACCCATCAAAGAGGGAGCAAAATTAGCCATTATTTCTTATAGTTTACCTTTGCCCACAAAACTTGTGGAAATACCTATTATGGTTTTTAACACTTAAGTAGAAGCTTTGGAAGAACCTACCACTCCAAGATCTATACCATTAGTTATACCAAAGATTAAAATAGGCATAGAGGTTACTTTGATTAATAGTATTACCCATGCCTTTGAAGTTTTTAGCACTCTAGAAATAATACTGAAGCACACACTTGTTACTGAAATATCAGAATTTCAACTAGTTTTTTTGGTTGAACTTGTTGATGATTTAGTTGTAGGTGTTAAACATGTGGTTCTAGTTGACTGATTTCGAAGACAAAATCTAGATTTCAAGGGGGGGTAATGTTAACCAAATTTTTTAGTATGTATATCATAATTGTTTAAACCAATCAATAACTAATAAGGTAGTATGACCTAAGGATTTTCTGTTTTTGGTCAACATGTTTTGAGTTAATCGGTTTGTTATAAAAATTGGTAATCAATCTATTACAATAACTAGATGATTAAAAAAACATGCTGATTTGAACTTGTGACTAGTAACTTGATATTTGATTTTGAAACTTGTATTGGTTAATGATTATTTAAATTACAAACAACACTATGAGTTGGTATAACTAGGAGGACTTAAAGATAGCGGAGGATCTTTTCATTTTTTGTAATTCTTGGAAAGTTTTTAATTTTTAAATCAAGTTTATTCTTATTTTCTCATGAAACATTTTCTTTTTGTTTTTAGAATGCAAGCTTTAGAATTGTTGTTCTTGATGTATAAGTAAGAAACCACAATGCTTCTTGTGTTTTTAATATTCAAATTTGGAACAACTTGTTGATAATCTCAATAAATCAGAATTAGAAATTAAAAGAGAAAAGGTGAAACTAAAAAGGACAAAAAACACCCTTAACATAATGTTGTAATTAGTTTTCATAATTTTCACTATACCATTTAATTTGTAAGATCCTTTGTTAATCTTTCATGTTATCCTCACATTCAATTCATTTTTAAATATTAAAAAAATCTCACTATAGTTTGAATATTATTAAATTAAGATTTTTATTGGGTATAATTAATTGTTGTCAATTGTATGAGATTAATTTAAAACCCTAGTTTATATCACTAGTGGAAATCAGCCAAAATGTAACCACTCCATTTACGACTACATGCGATTTGTAGTTGTTTGCAACTATAAAACCAAATTTCAACTATTTTGGTCATTCTCACAACTATGATGCAACTATTAAAATTTTCATCCTATTGGTTGGATCGATTTTACATTCATTTTCATCCATTAATAGGTTGATATATGTCCCATTAGTTGAAGTAGTCACCAAATTAATTGCATCCTAAAGGTATTCTACAATGACATACGTGTGTATTTTAATGTATGTACTAAAATTATATATATGCATACGTATGTATATTGTTCATATAATGAATCTCAAAATTAATATTTGAACTT
>Ga0116229_10006767_pt1 | contig 18366 bp, 9 predicted proteins | sample S1TSphgellanicum_3_FD_87313 | JGI IMG/M metagenome (GOLD analysis project Ga0116229, IMG submission 87313) | Host-associated microbial communities from peat moss isolated from Minnesota, USA - S1T2_Fc - Sphagnum magellanicum MG | ecosystem: Host-associated > Plants > Peat moss > Unclassified... | reverse complement strand
CATCAAGCCTAATGCCCTTAAACCCCCTTTTGCAAGTGACATCAAGCCTAATGCCCTTAAACCCCCTTTTGCAATTTCAAGGATTTTTTTTCCATTCAAAGTTTTGCTATTAAAAGGGGCCTTGATTAACACATGTTTGCAAAATTTCACCATAAGTTTTTAAAATATATATGAGATATGGACTTTTGAAAAATGTCAAAAAAAATACCAAATAGAAGCCCAAAGCTTGTAAACTTTATTGTGTCTGAATCAAAACCTTTCACTCTTGCTTTGATTATTAAATTTTCCAAGTAAATCCAAATCCATATCAAGTTTCACGCCCATATTGGGACCAAACCAAAGTCCATCCACTAATTTGCTACTAGTGTTATGCACCTTAGTTTTCAATTTAAAAAATCCATAACTCTTACAATTTTATGAATTTTTTGCCCCAATCAACTACATTACATACATATTGAAGTATATTACCTAAAAACAAATCCTATTTAACAAATTCAAAATGTATTAAACAATGTGGCAATTAAAATCACCCACATGTGATAGAAAAGTGGAATGTGTTACTCCAAACTGGTCCACCTTACCATGCATCAACCCTATACTAAATGTAGTTAAGAAGTGAATTGAACTCACTTTCCATTGTTTTTTGGGTTTAACATCTAGCTAATAGCAATTGTCATTTATTTCATTTACTCCATGCAATGAATTATAATACAAAAGCACACTCTTGGGCAAAGGATATGCAACAAATCATGGTGCTAAAAGGGAATATCATGAGTGTGCAATCTTGTGTGCATGTTACCCCACCCTCATTGGATGAGTAAATTTTCCATTCTTAATTTTCCATTACACTTCCATTTGCATATTTTACACAACATAATAAGGACTTACATGGTTTTATAGTTACACATCATGTATTATACATTTACATGAAGTGTAAGTCCTAAACCATGTACATGTACAACATTGGTCATAACTTGATTTTTTGACAATCTCTCATCAAGGTTATTAATATGCATATTGGCAATTGGTAATTATTTTTCTTTTCATATTATATGGGTTACAAGAACTAAAAGATCTTAATGTGCAAAATTGAGGTGTTTAATTTTAAATAAGATGTGCATTGTCACCTATGAAGAAAGATTTGAAATTTTTTTCCATCATTTTGTTTTTAAATGGCTAATCCCACTTATAACTATGTCAATCATTGACTTTGGTTCTATTTTTCTTGTTGGTTGTATGTTGAAGTATGGGATGTTGAAATACTAGGGCTAAGTTCAAAATAGCTAGTCATTTTTGAAATTATTTGTCCAAAATTTAAAAAAGTTTTATGGAGATTTTTAAAGCTATAATATAACTAAAGCAAGTATGCTTTTATAGGCTCCTAGGATTGCCATCCAATAACCATTTTACAAATGTTAGGCTATCAATTGGCTCCTATTTCATAAGAATAAATTGCATATGTATGCTAGTATTTGTTTAGTGAAACAAGGTGCACAAGTAATATGCAAGAACCTTATATGTTAGTTCATTCAAGGTAAACTACAAAAGAAATTAAAACTATCCCCTCTCCCCCACTTTTATTCACCTAAAGGGGCCCCATTTAATCAATAATGTCCAAACCCCTATAGGTTTTTTGTTAGGGGACCTATGTCCAAGGTATGAGTACTTAGTTCACTAATTTTTTCATTGACTCACCTTCTCTTATTAGTAACTTAAAGGTATTTTTGAAATAGTTTGTAGTTAGTCCTTATTTAGATTTTGTTGGCTTTCTTATGTTAAGCTTCAACCCCTTCTAGCTTTGCATGGTTTTGTATTCTTTTTGAAAAATCCTCAATGGGATTTTTTCAAAATTCAAACAACCAAATCCAACAATCCCATTAGCCTAAAATAAAATCTTCAACCCTACATACAATCGTATTATGTTGAACATTGAAAATTGAAAGTAATAGTCATTTTTACCAGTTTCATTGGTCTTTGAAAATTATTACAAATCCTATTACACATTTAATTCTTACACAAACCCTATTACATAAACCCTATTAATTTGTAACCTTTTCTACTAAACCTTATTACATATTTAATTTTGAATTCATTCATGAGAACTAAGAAAAAAATTCAAACCACCAAATCCAACAATTTCATTACATGTGCAACATGTTTTTCTTCACAACCACACACAAGACTATTCACCACCCTTTATAGTATAGGATATTATAACCTTATGTGTAGAGAAACAAAGTATAAATTTTTAAAATTTCTCCTAGAAGCATGTTTTCTTTTCTTGTTCCCAATAAAGTTCCCATTCATTCTTTAAACACAATGTTTGTGGGACTTCTAATGTATGTGGGAAATTCCATTTTGCAAATAGTTAAATAAGTTAGCTACATAACTTTGAATGATCTAACTACTTTCCAAAGTTGTTAGGTCATAATAGTATTTCAGCTTGTCAAAGTTTTATTCCTTAAGCCTCCATATGTACTTAATTAAATTTCTTGAAGACTAAAAATAAAATAAAATCAACAACCAAACGTTGAAGCCTGAAACATATCCTGTCATCAGAAATTAATATGTCTTTACTAACCAAGATTCATAAAAAAATTGATTTTTTTTATTGGATTGTAAAAAAGGTAAATGATTTTGTGGTTTTTGAATCTTCATGGTCATACTTTAGACACATTCTCTATCAATTTGCAACCCATTTTTTTAAATTTGAATTCAATTCAATTAAATTGGAATTGAATTCAAGTTGCATTGTAATGTTGCTCACATCTCAATTTCATATAAAAATGAATTAGTGTTTCTCATTTCAAGAAAATTCAAATTTCCTTCTTATTCCACAAGGATACATTTATATTTTCCTTGTTTTAACAATACTTTTAATCTTGGTGCAAATAATAATAATTTATTACATGTTACACATTGCATCATATTGTCATCACCCTTTTGAAATTCATTTATATCAAGGTTATTTCGACATGTCATGTCATTGACATACGAACGTATGTTGTTTAAATAAGCTTCATGTGAATATGTTGACATTGCTCAAGAGATTGTCAACAAAGGAACAAAATTCAAATGTAAATGTAAAGGGTGCAAATGGAATGTAAAAGGTGAAAATGCATGTGGAAACAACCATGATAGAGTTGTTTAAATACTATGCATGGTGTTCAATCTCCTTTCTACTTTTTTTTTTCCTTCATAAATCATAAATTGTATAAATTTGTGTGATTATGTAAATATTCTATGGGAATTATATGCACAAAGGGCAACAGATAGAAAACATGAAAACACATTATGAGTTTGGTAATGATCCAATGAAAAAGTGTTTCAATCACAAAACAAGAATGAAGGTTGTCCATAGAATTAAAAATATCATAAAAAAATTTTATCATGCAAATTGTTATTTTTTATGGAACATTTTTTGTCATGAGTTTTCTATGTTTGGGTATGCATTTTTTTTTTTTCTGCTTCATTATGGTTTGCACTCACTCAAGGTGTTACACAACAAATGATGTTCACCTTGTTATGTGCATTATGTGAAAAATAAATGATTGAAAAAATTAGTGGACCAAAATAGGAAAGATGTGTTGTTATTCTCAATGTTCTTCTAGATTCCTTTTTTTTTGGGGCTAAAAAATTAGTTTGATGTGTTTTGATAATCTAATTAAGTTTTATGCATCACATCATTATTGTATAATAGAAGCCATATGATATCAATCAATTTATTGCTTACAAACATGTTTTGAATGACATGGGTATTCATCTTTTGAAAGAGAGGGAAAAAATCGAAACTTTTAAAACTTTTTTATTTGTCAAATTACTTAACCAAGATAAAGCAAAAGATAAAACAATTTAAAGATGCATAAATATAAAATAAATCAATCAAATAATTGTATCAAGAAATGTAATTGTGAAAAATATTATTTTTGAAATCCACATTTGATTTTTTTTTTTGTCTTTTTAAATCAATATTTTACAAAATTGAAGAAGGATTTATGACTTTTACAAGACATTATACATGTAAAATACCATTTGATCCTTATTAGTACAAGATGGTGTACATAATATGAATAAATAGATGAAAATAACTTTGTGCATGTATTGTGACAAAATCAATGTGTTGTTAAAAATCTATGGGGATAATGACATGTTTGGCAACAATCCAAATTTTCCTATCATAAATATATAAAAAGACATGTGCATGAATCTTCTATTGATTAAGAATGATCTTTCTAAATATTCATGATTAATTAAATATGTGATCTTTTCATTAATTTTTTTAAAGATTCATTAATTAAATAGTGAATTTGAAACATCATTAATGATATGGGTAGATGACCAACATTGTCTTCATTACAAATGGCATTGTTTCATGATAAAATTAAATTTAAACTTACAATATAAAAAATAATGATTTTCTATTATATGAATTTAAAATGTCCTTGCAACTTATGGAAACACTTAATTTATTATTGACATTGCAAAATAGGATAAAAGATTAAATTTTTGCCACAAAATAATCACAATTTGATCAGATCAAATGTTTTTAATATAAATTTTTATGAACTCATTTGGTGATGCTTGGCCTTTATGCAAAAAAGTTGTACAAGAAAACACAATCCATTTTTTTTTTTTTGCATAATTTATTGTAATTTTCAAATTTACATTCTTCAAAAAAATAATTGTTAAGGAAAATACATAGTCTTTTAATATATTCAAGAATATTTTATTCTTGACATTTCAAAATTCATTAATTATTCTACAAACATGTGTTGAGCAATTGAAGTTGCCATTATACTACATTAATCAAAATTATTTAAGAAAATTTGAAAGTATTATGAATCTATTAAATCATGTTTGTTTTTTACATCTTGTAAATATGTTGAAGTTATAATTTTCTTTCAATGTGTGTCATTAGTGAATTGAATGCATTGGAGGATGAATAAATTGTTGTGATAGAAGTTTTACAACATGGAGAAAAAAAATCAAAAAGGGCAACAAAAAAGGGAAGAAGGAAAAAATAAAATGAACCCTTTTATGTAATTGAATATGTTCAAATTTTGATTTTTGATTTCAGATTCCACATTATTCAAAAGATTTAATATTTTGGTTAAATCAATTGCATGTTAACCATAAAATCACATCTCTCAACCTATTATCATTATGTGTCACACCAAGGTTGTGATCACCTTGAGATTATTTTTTGCATTTTGTCATTTAAGAATGAATGATTCACATTCAAATGCATTGTGTTTCACCTTTTCATTCAACAATTACATTTAAAAACATAATGACTTATTAAATAATATATTATTTTTGTTTTGAAAGATGAATTTTAAATTATAATTAGATTTTTGACATCATGATTACAAATTGTCTTATATGTCCTAAATTTTAACATGTTTTATATGAAGGAAACAACATGTCATGATATATTTTAAACCATTAAACCACACTCTACATCCATACATTTCTTGATGGATTTGATATTGATTAATTTTCATAATGTTCATAATTTCAACAAGTGGTGACATTTAATTTAACATGATAGTAGCTTTTGGTTTGTATCAAAAATAAAAATTACAAATGAATTCATATGAAATTCCATTAGGATCATAATTTACACTAAATTATTGAATTTTTATAAATATTAATATTAATATTTTAATTATAAAAATTATTTAAATAATATTATAATAAATTTACATTAATATTTTTATTAATTAAATAAAAATATAAACATAAAACCATTAAATTTCATTTTGAATATTTTGTAATATTTTAGTGAACATCTTTTAATCATAATTAGCAACATATTCAAATCAACATTGAAAATGAAATATCCATTAGAACATTCTATCAAAGTTGGGCAAGTTTACAAATTATTTACATCAATGTTATCTTTATAAAATTAGTTAGATTAAATAAATTTATTCTAAACAATAATTTATTAATATTTAATGGGAAGTGGCATCTAACAATCTTTTAATATCACTTCCATACACGATTTGGGTGGAGATTTTATTTTGCTCCTTCTAACCACCTTCTCCATGGAAAGGGTAATTTTTTTTTTTCTTTTCAAATCAATATAATGTATTTCCCCTTCAACTTTGGTCTCTTTTAGAATTAGTGAAGACTTGACTTGTTTTTTCAAAAAAAATTGTGCTTTGAAATCATTATGATTGTTGCTAGGCCAAGGTCTTGAAAAGAAATCCTAAGCTAAGATATGAACCTAGCAAACGTTCCCAAATTTGAACATCCTTATTCAAAATTTCAATTGGTCCATTATTTTGATTTAAGAATGACTTAAATTTGGTGAACAAAAAAAAATGCACCCAAACAATACCAAGGATGATGAAAGATGGGGAATGACAATAACAATAAGCAATAGCAAGGATGTTGAAAAGGCATGCTAAAAACACTATGTGTATTGGGTTGGATATGATTTTTTTCTTTTCAAGGCAATATGGGGCACCAAAACATTAAGGGTTGAAGTTGTTGAATATAATGTTGAAAGACACCAAGAAATACATAGGGGATGTTGTGGGCATTAGGGTTGAAAATGTTCTATATTTTTTATTTTTTCAAACCAAGGATCATTGGAAAACATGGTAGGAAAAACATTGAGTGACATTGGAAAGGCCCAATGTTTTTGTTAGGCAATAAAGGTGCCAAAAAGGACATCATGGATGCTAAAAATATTAATGTTTTAGTACATGAAAATGAAATCCCATATTCTACAATTAATGAAAGCGAAAATAATTTCATACACAATCTATATGATCATGGATTACCAATGTCTAGTAATTAATTTTTTTAAATTAATATCTTTAAATAAAATTTAAATATATTAATACTCTGATTTTATGTTAATCAATCGTCATTGGCACTATTTTTTTTTTTCAAATTCTTCAAGTAGGTGCGCTGGCTAGGATCCTTGGCATTAATTAGCAATAAATGGCGACTGTCTCGGTGGACTAGTAGTTTTTTTTGGAATCCTGCCTAGTTCTAACGACTTACAGGAACATACTATCTAAATCTGGCGACTTCTAAGTTTTTTTGGTCAAGATATGGCGAATGTTTTTTTAAATCTCAAAAATCCCTTTGTCGGATTTGCCAGCCCTTTTTTTTTGTGTCACCAGGTTGCGAAAATTCACAAAAAAAAAACACTGGTCATTGGTAGTGTGAAGCAACATTAAATCTAAAATTTGAAAAAAAAGGTGAATGCAAAGTTCATTAGCCCATGAGCAACAAAAGCTGCAATTGGTCAATTTTTTTGTACATACTTTTTTTCCTTCTTTGATCTAGGTGATCATATTTGTTGAAATGAGAAAATGAAAGAAGTGAAGAAAGAAGAAATGGAAGGAAAGTGACAAAGAAAAAGAGAGGATAAACTTACCCACTCAAAACTGGATGAGACAAACTATTACTTGGCTGTGGGTGACCTAAAGTTTTCTTTAAAAATTGCTTGGCTACTATGGGCCTCCTGGATTGACCCATTGCAAGCCAAAAAAAAAAGTAGAAGTGACCAAACTGTGGACACTTCCTAAATAGACATATTGACTTCAGCAAATAACATAGGTTACATGAGTTCCGTAGTTTTGAGCAAAGGACATGGGATGAACTTTGGTGCCATTGGGAACAACTTAGGGAACACATTGGATGCATTTAAAAAAAAACCATTGGGAACGCCAAGATCCCCCCATCTCCTCCCAAAAAAAAACTTTGGTCGTCTTGTGTGCATGCTTGATATTAGAATTGAAGACGCCAATTTTATTTTATTTTAAAAATGATTTTGATACCACACGTACCTAGTACCTACACCACAAATGAGCCACAAAATAATGCGATATCAGAAAAATTGACATATGTACCTATACCGATATAAGAGCATCTCCTGGGGTGCTCAGTGTGTGATCCTGCACAAAAGAATTGGATGAAGAAAAGTCAAAATTTGCCATTTGGCTCAAGAAAATGGTTTTGGCTCAGCATAAAAATGCACAGTTTGCGGTGGCTGGTGAAAAGCGCAGCAACGCAGTGCACCTGCAGAAAAGAGTGTAATAAATATGATCTGGCTGTTCCTGATTGGCTCATCATAATAATTGGTCCAGGTGGTTTGCTATTAGTAGTCCCGCACTTATTTGGTATCCCAGTTTAATGTGTTTTTGCATAAAAGTATACAAAAAAACTTGGATGCAAAAATGATTTTGCAGGGTCACATCCTGAGCACCGGTGCAGATGTAGTACCTAGCTCTCGAATCTACCTTTATCTTGTAATTCCAAAAGCACCTGAGTTTCCAGTGCAACTTCCTTCTTTGTTGTTTGTTCTTTTTTATGGAACGAGCTCGTGAGAGGGCGAAGAGTAGTGCATGTGAAGCTGTTTTTCCCCCTGACTACAATATAATCTTTTTACTTTTGTCTGGGTCGGGATAATCGTGCTAGTTTCATACCCATTCTTGTGTGCAGAGATTACGGAGGTGAAGGGTGAAAGCAGTTTGAGGTGCGGGAGGTAGAAAGAAAAAGCTATGCCGAGTCTCAATGTGCAGACCAATGTACCCCTTGACGGGGTTGAAACATCTGGCATTCTCAAAGAGGCCAGCAAAGCAGTTGCCAACATCATCGGCAAGCCTGAATCTGTATGTTTGATTTCATCTCTTTTCTTTGCTTTCCGGGGGGGAGGGGGGGGGTCTTCTGTTTTTCTGCTGCATGGACAAAGTTTTGGAATTGGGTGGTTTCGATTTGGGTTCTTCCGAGTATCTATGTGTTCATAATCAAACTTTCGGATCCGATAAATGTTTGTGTGAAGCAATACTAGTAGGAGCGCAAGCTGCCCTTTTGCGTTTACTCTGAGGTTGCAGATGAAATTGCAATTCCTTTTCCGAGCAGTGTGTTCCTTCATCTTGTTCAGAGGGTTTTCAACTCTTTTTGCCTTCGAAAGCTCTTGCCATTGATCTGGAATTCGAGGGCCATTTCTATACGAAACCCTAAAACTGTGCACCACACGGATCTTTGTAGTACCCTATGTGGTCAAGGCAGGTCTATTGGTACTGGCAATACCTATCAATGTGATGCATGCTATTCTCACCTTGTTTGTTCGATTAACTGCAAGCTCATTGTGTAAAAGGCACTGTGTGTGGAGGGCAGTATGTGATGATATCACTGAGAGGAGGAGTGCCAATGTCTTTTGGAGGTAGTGAAGACCCAACAGCATATGGGGAGCTTGTCTCAATTGGTGGACTAGGGCCAGAGATAAACAAGCAACTGAGTGCAGCCATTGCAGAGATTCTGCAGACGAAGCTGTCAGTGCCTCCAGCACGATTTTACATCAAGTTTTATGACGTGAAGGTAAACCCTCATTTTTATGATATTATTTGGAGGGGAAATGTGTGCTGGCAATTATACTCCTGAATGGTGATTTATGCTTGCATATGTACTGTTTGGGCAGGGTCATTCATGTACTCAGGATAAAGTGTGCATGCATGTACTTCACCACTGAGGCTTCAAACCCTGTAATGTTTTGTTCTTGAGAAGTCATCCATCAAACTGTACTCATGGCAAGTAAGTTATTGTCTAAGAATCAGGTGGTGGATGCTTTGCCCAATTTGTGTCCCACTTGTACATTCTCTGCATCGTGTGCTTCAATTTTAAAGGATTTGACAGAGATGTTCCTGTCACAAAGCAAGAGCTTGTTTGTTCAAACATGATGATGAATGATGGATTGCTGAATGTAAATGAGATGGTCTTCTGTAGCTCACCAGTATGTGTTTTCCTGAACAATCTGGTAACTAATACCAGCCTTTCTGGTTTTAGAAAGGTAAATGCAACAGGACTTGTTAACTGGGACCTGGATGCTTAGGATCTGTTGAAATTTATGCAATTCATTAAGTGTTCACAGCAGCTTGCTGTGACCATCTTGACCATGAGGCTTGCACCTTATGAAACTTAGTGTATAAGAATTATTCTCTTGCCATATTGCTGAAAACAACTTGACTGGATTTTGTGTGGGGCTTGCAGAGGACTGATCTTGGCTGGAATGGCGCGACATTCTAGTCCTGTTATTGCTACGATCAGAAACTTGAATTGTTGTCATAGCCTGTATGTGATTGCTCAGCATTCAGAGGGAGTGGCATTTGTTCCTCCACTATCCATGTGAATTGGCCAAATTTCATATTGATGGCAACATATTAACACTGATATTTTCAATGGTAAGGCTGTCTGAAGCTCACAAATTCTTCTCCTAAACCCTGAACTTTTAGTTCATCTCGCAAATGCAATTGACCATGTAGATAACTTTCAGAAATTGGCATGGAGTCCCAAAAACCTGTGGAAGCTTGGGTGGAGGTGGTGCTACTTTGAGTAATGTCAGGGCTACCAATTTTGTGAAATATCTTTATTCATTGCAAACCAATAGAATCTTTGGCCAAGGAGACATAGGTCTCTTAGTAAATCTTTGAAAATTTTCTGGAACATAGAGAATGACAGAATGCCTGAATCTGAAAACATGTTTTTTAACTCTCTTTTTAGTGGAATTACACCTATCAATGAATTGCAAGGTGATTTGTTCAAGTATGGTTTCAAGAATATGAAGATCATGATAACATACCTTTTCACATAATACGGGAGAGCTGGAGAGTTTCAAATCAGTGTCTACCTCTATCATCTGGTCCTGCCCAGCTTCTTGGCCAGCCAGGGAGAACCCTCCATTCAATTAACCTCTGGATATAATTGTTTCTTAGGCTTATGGAATAGATACCTGAAGTCACACTTCTATAATCACCCTGAAAGTTACACATTGTGACTTCGTCAAACTTGAGGGCCCCAAAGTTGCTTTAGTTATCACCATGATCATGCCTCCTTGTAAATTGTTAGTTCATCATTTGTTCAAAGTTTATAATACTCCAGAAGGTTGCCCCATGAACAAGGGTGTGATTAACATAGCAATGAAAGGGCTGTTTTTGTTTTCTAATATGAGCTTGACAAAAAAACTTCATATCCTACAGCCTTTTGTCAACTATGTGGACACTGCAAATTTGGATTGTGCCCTGAAGGTCTTTATGTGCATGGGTGGTTCACAAGAATAATTCTCCACAGTATCAAACCAACACAACATTGTTTTAAAAAAATTAAATTTGTCATGTCATTCCATGCTTACTACATGGATATAGCACCAACATGACATGTTTTGCTGCCATCAAACATGAATGTGGATCTCATGTTGTAAAGGCATGTTTGCTTCCAACTTTGAACAATGTGTTTGTGATCCTGGTGCATTTTCCTCTTATGTTATTGTGAGATGGTTTTTGTTGAGTGTCTCTTGGCTTTTTCTTCCATTCTAAGCCAGCATTTTGGTTCAGCAACTTTGGGTTGGAACTATGAATTATATGAAGTTAAAGCAATACACCTTGTTGTGATTTACCATGCATTGCTTCAAGTGTAGTATCATGGGAATTTGAGGATTTGATGCTGTGACTTGCCATGCATTGCTTCAAGTGTAGTATATCCATGGGAATTTGAGGATTCGATGTTTGATTCTTATGATTTCATGATGCTTGAATTTTTCTCTTGTAAGTTTGGTATAATTTTTGAAAGAAAATGAACATGAAGTTAGGTTTTGAATTTGGAAGCCAATACCACTTAATTCAAAGAGTTGATTCATAAACAAGCTCAAGTTTTAATGTTTACTGAAATTTTTGCTTACTTTCATGTTACGAAAATGGTTTTTAATGGATTGCCAAATGTTAAAAGCCATGAATCACACTGATGATGCAAAATTACAACATCAATGTCTATACAATATCATTAATTGTTTGGAAAGTGTTTATTCAAATTGTCTATAATGATGTGTTCCATATCTTGTTTGGTGTGAAGAATTCAATCCAGAAAAAGAGTGTAGCCATCCAACCTCATTTACATCATACACCTATTATTTCATCAATATCAATTATATAGAGAGTATAAGCATATTTTTCCAATTTATTTGCATTCTTTAAAATAAATTGTGTATGTTTAAACTTTAGTAGCATTTTTCATTTTAATTATTCTGAAGTATTGAAATGTGCACTATATGGATGAACATTTCAATGTGTACATTGGTACATTCCAAGTTTTTATTGCTTGTTAAATGTGTTTTTAGGTGTTAGTATTTTTCATGATTTCATGTTAATTTGGACATTTGATCAAACTTGTGTCAAATATGAGCTCATTAACATGAATATATTATTTGGCATGAGCCATTAATCACATTATTCACTTATGCAAGTTGTCTATATATTTTGAACCTATGGAAATTGTAATAACACTTCACTAAAAAGCATTTTAGATTAGTTAGCAGACATAAATAACTTGGTGACCAACCCAAAAGAATATGAATTCTTTTTGGGTTATTGTGCCATTAGTAGCTTCCAAGTTTGAACATGTTTAAATCTTGCTAGGATTATTCGTTTGTCTAGAGACAACTCCTTATTGAAAATTGTAAAGAACCTCCTTAAGCTTCTAAAGAACAATTTGATGTTGGTTGGTAATAGCTTAAATTAGAAGAGCAACCATAGTGGGGTTGACGTGCCAATGTTTAAGACCACAAGGACATGATTAAAGTTGTGTCTTCTTCTTCTCTATTGTTCTTTCTAAAACTATTGTTGAGAGATTTGAAGTCTTGTATTAGGATAATGTTGTCTTCCACAAATGCTCACGATATTCAATAGAGCTTGAATATGTTAGTAATTTATGATGCTTATTTGCTATGACAATTTGTTGGCAGTTGTTGCGTGTGTATGGAAAGCCTTGAACAAGAATTGGTGGTGTATACTTAATGGCAATGGTGGCATTCCACAATGAACACGTTCCGCAAGATGTGGTCTCTTCTCATGTCAAATGGAGGTGGTGGCTCTTTGACACTTGATTAAACTTTGTTTATTTCATTTGGAGGTGTAGATTATCCTTCTAAAGGATTTCAGGAAATTAGTAGGATGTGGGTATTGCTTATATGGAGAGTGATGTGTGAAATCATGCATGTGATGCAAAATGGGTGGAGGCCTTATTCAACAAATTGTTATGGAAATTTTGTAACATGTGCAAGAACAAAAAATATTGCATTAAAGCATCTAGACAATTGTTCCAATTATTGTAACATTCCCTTCCATTTGTGGTCATAATCTAGTTTTAAACCCCATTTTGTAAAAAACTAGCACACCTCTATCTATTTTTTTGTTTGTTTGTTTGATGTTTTTAGCAATCATTTGAACACCAAAATAACAAATTAAATATCATTGGAAATGCTTACCTCATTGTTTCACATTAATATGTTAATGAGATGTAGTGTAATCATTTTTAAATGTTTATTTAAAATTGTTATGGAGATTCAATAACTTGGAGTTCCTCAATGATAAACACATTTATTAGTGTTCATTGAATAGTGTTGAAAATTACATCCATCCATCTACATGCACATAGAATATTGCATGGATTATGCAAATAATTAGAAATAAAATTAGTGATTACATTGTTCATGATCAATTGATGTAATTGATTGGCAATGATTATACATAACAAACTAGGAATTAGTTAGGATTTATCTTTAATTCATGCATGTGGGATTTTATATTTCATGCACATAGAAATGTATATATTCCTCTACTATTGGTTTTTATGTACCAATTATGCATTATGTGCTTCTACAACTAATAGAATTCTTCACATCATCAAAATGATGTCAAGACCGCATGTGTGATTAGACTTGAGTTAAGTTTTGTTAATTAAATCTTTTATTTTCTTCTAATGAAGTTTAGAATCATGTCATTTCAACCAAAGAGCATTATGTTTGAAACTTAAAAATTGATAGGAACTTCCAACTACAATGTATGAGTATTTTGCAAGAGGATGATTTATGGGAATTGGTTGAAACTAATGCAGTTATTGAAAAACTTCTTGATTAGGAGTGTCAACTCATGTTATTAGCAATCCAAAAACATTGGATGGAAAGAAAGACATATCCTTCAAGACAATCATAAAAGCAATTGGTGGAAAATGCACCTTGTTATTAGCAAAGGACATGGGTTGTTCAAGTTTGATCAACCAAAAAAAAATTGTTCTTCATGTGCCTAAAGTCTGTAAAAAATTCTACTTGTGGGACATCTTGTTAATCATGGTCTATGGGGTTTGTTTGATAATTAAGTTTTTTGTGCCAAATAATCAATACACTATCAATGGTCACAATGTCCATGATGTCTCAATTGGGTTATATATTTTTTCAAATCATTCAATTTCAACCTTGTTAATTTGGTTACAACCTTAAGATTGTCTAATATAAACAAACTTTGGCATCAACACTTGGTCACAGACACTAGTTCAAAATATGACAATGTTCATTTCAAAACATGAAATCGTCAAAGGTTTACCAAAACCTTTTTTACTCAATTTGTGAAGCTTGCATAATTGATTAACAAGCTCTAGAAAGTGACCCCACATCAAAATTCTCATCAATCCAAAACATCTTTTGAAATAATCCATAGTGATGTGTGTGTGTGTGTGTGGTGTTCTCTTTTGATCATCTTTGACTAAAACAGAATACATTTTGACATTTATTGATGATTGTTCATGTTATGGGTGGGTTTTGTTTTAGTGATGTTCTTGGCGTGTTCAAAAAAAATAAAAGCTCACATTGAAAAAACATTCAAGAGTTCCATTTGTGTTCTTGGTAGTGATGAAGGTGGTGAATATTTTTTTAAAAATTTCCAACATTACTACAGAAAACATGACATCCATTAATGGGCATAACCATGTTAAAGTAGGCCAATTGGTGATCCTTGCTCAAAAAGTAAAATAAGTAGAAAGTAAATTTTGCATCATTGAATTTAGGCCTTTTACCAATGATATGAATTTTGGGATGTACTTGCCATATTAAATTGACCACATATGGTCATACCCAATTTATATTATTATTTGAGCAATTATTTATTGCAAGTTTATGATATTTTTTCCAAATCAAAGTATTCAAATGATGTGTTCTTAATGTTTGAGCCATCATGTGTATTGATATACATTTTTAGAAACTTGAATATATTTCAATTATGACAATGTTAAACCTTTCAAGTTTTTTTTAACATAGGTTTGAAGTGCTAAGAAGTTATTTTAAAATATGAATAACAAATTTGTTTTGTGTTTGTAACATGGTAAAAGATGTTTTAAACATCATTTGAAGGAGCTATAAGAATGAGTTTAAAAAATGAAAGGTCGTGATTATATTCTATGTCTACTTTGTCCAAAATAGGACAATAACACCAAATCAAGAAAAATGAATGAAAATAGGGTGGAGAAAAAGTAAACACAACATTTTAAGCTTTCAAAAACCTTTTCATGTCATACTACATATGCTCATGTAGTTTAAATGTTAATTTTTAAGAAGTGTGTCTTGGATTTTAACCTTCAAGGTTCAAAGTTGACAATTTTGTTTTTTTTTTCATTCAAATGATATCTTTTAGCTTATTTTGGCATACTTATGCCCTAGCAATTTGCACAATTTAACACACCACACCAAAATGGTGTGGCAAAATGAAAAAATCATATTTTTCAAAATATTGATCATAATTGAATATGAGTTGCATCTTTTTGGTTGCTACTCACTTGCAATTACTAGTTCAATTTTTTACTATTCTTTGGGTAGAAACAATAAATGCTACTAACTTCTTGGTCAATATCAACCATTTTCAACCAAATTTGGATATTCATCCATCTCATTTGGTCGGTGACAAATCCAATGTTAGCACGTTGCACATATTTGGTGGTCCATGTTATGTTTACCTCGGTTCTCACAAAAACAATTGGAGAACAAATCCATTATTAAAGTTTTTTTGGGATATGATTGTCACACCAAAGGTTCCCAAACATAATGTCCCCACCCCCCAAAAAATCATTGTGTCTAATGACTTGAAATTTGATGAATACAATTTTTTCTTTCAAAAAGATCCCTTTGTTTTTTCTCTAGTACCTATTATTGTCTTTCCCTACTTAGAACCTTCTTTCACTACTACAACTATCATAGGCACACCTTTGGCTACAACAACATTGGTTCCATCTACTAGTTTAAGTCTTGATCCAATTGTGGCTTTCTTGCATTCTTTAACATGAATGTGATCAAGATTTTATTTCACCTAAACTATCATCCTCTCCAAACAACCCTTCTTTGACACAACAAAGGCATGAAGGACTTGTTTTTCAATCAAATCAACCTCTCCTTTCATGTTGCCTTGATGACTATCATGTTGGTTTGACCAAACTTTGAAAACCTACATCATACTAAGAAGTTATTTTGAATTCCAATTGGAGAACCACAATGGATAACAAAATTACATCCATTTATAATAAGGTGAATATTGGAAGCTATAGTGGCTCATTTTGGGCAAATGTAGAACTCCCAAGAATCCTTGGCATGTTTTTATATATTATTCATATGGATATGGTTTTAAATTTTAAGATTTCATTAGTGTAATATTTGATTACTACAATTTCACTCATTTGTGAAACCTTTTAAAACTAGGTGAAAACCATATTGAAAAATGTTATTGTTAGCTAGTATGGTGAAATTACTTTGGAATTTCTAAAAGAAAAATCCATAAAGTCCATAAGAATGAAAGCCCATTTAGATATTTCGATATGTACTATTGGGCATAGAAATTTTGACAAACACAAAAAATTCATTTCAACATAACTTTTGAAAATAAGGTCCAATTTTGACCCTTCAAAAGTTCATAACTACCATTTGGTTAAGGTTTCAGAAAAGAAAATTCACACTTAACTTTATCATTTCATTCTTCAACCCATTTTTAATTCCTATAAACAATTTGGAGCAAAATTCGATATGAATTTTTGAATTTCTTAATAATCCAACCAATTGACTAGTCCATATCTTCTATTTCTTATTTCAAAACTAACCATGAATAAAATGAATAAGGCCAAGCTAACTAATGAATAAATATGGCTAAAATAACCATAAATAAAGTAAATCTGGCCAAACTAACCAAAGAATAAATATTTTATGACTAAAATTGAAATGATTGAACTAACCATGAGTAAAATAAATATGGCCAAACTAATTAAAGAATAAATAATTTATGGTTAAACCAACTGCGACAAAACTAGAAATGGTTAAACTAACCATGAATAAAGTTAATATGGCTAAACTGACTAATGAATAAATATTTTATGGCTAAACCAATTATACATAAATTAATTATGGCTAAAATAAATATGAATGAAATATTTATGGCTTTAAAAAAGGTTAAAATAATTATGGTAAAAATAAAAATGTTTAAAATAATTATGGCAAAACCAACCATGGTTAAATCAACAATAGTTTTAAATTAATTATGGGTCTATTGATTATGGTTAAATTTATTAGGGTAAAATAATAATATGTTAAAAAAATGTATAGTTAAATTAGTTTTCCTTATAATAACCATGGTTAAATTCATTATGGCAAAACTAACAATGGCCCAATGAGTAATGGTTAAATTAATTATGTTAAATTAACTATCATTGTTAAACTAATTAAGGCTAAACCAATTATTGTTAAATTGACCATGGTTAGATTAATTATGGTTATTTTTAAATTTAATTATTTCTTTCAAAGATAGTTGAGCCATAATTAATTTCAAAATAATTAATTTAACCATATTTAAATAAACCATATATACATAATTAGTTTAATCATAATTAATTTGGTCATGATTCATTTAGTTATGATTAGCTAACTTTTACATTTCCAACTTTTTTCTAATTGGTCAAACATAGTCAACATGCTAAATGTAATCCCAAAATACCTAATTAATATGAGAATTTGTAATTGACCCTTTTGACTAAACCTACTTAGTTAGCCCTATTTATTGAATATAATAAATGTCTTTATTAACTAAGGCACTTGCCAATTTGACTAAATTGGGTGGTCTTATTAACTAAATTAATAACCAATTTGACTAGATGTCCAATTTGACTAATTGTTTAATCGATCACTCTAATCAAATTGATTAGTAAAAAAATATCCATGTCATTCAAGCCCTTGGCCTTTAATAAAAAATACATGTCCTCTAGTAAAAAAAACCCATTTAGTCAATTTGGTGATTTTGAAAAAATAGGAATTATAGTATAGCTATCACAACAAGAACCATGACTTAATCTTGTCCAATGAATTATGTTTCAAAGGCAAATGAATATTTTGAGATGCTAAAACCTTCAACCAACACATGCTACCATTGGAGGTTGGGGTTTGGGGGGGGGGGGGGGGGGGGGGGGGGGTTATTTTTATGATGTGGGGGATATGTTTTGGGGAAAGAAAAGGTATAAGGAACAGGCGATTTTACTTTTATAAAAAAGTAT
>Ga0116229_10006766_pt1 | contig 18366 bp, 18 predicted proteins | sample S1TSphgellanicum_3_FD_87313 | JGI IMG/M metagenome (GOLD analysis project Ga0116229, IMG submission 87313) | Host-associated microbial communities from peat moss isolated from Minnesota, USA - S1T2_Fc - Sphagnum magellanicum MG | ecosystem: Host-associated > Plants > Peat moss > Unclassified... | reverse complement strand
GACATCGGACCGCAGGCGAAAGCGTTCACTTATAATGTGCCCGATTATTTTGCGGGAACGCTGCGGGTCATGGTCGTGGCCAATTCGCCCGAGGCGGTCGGCTCGGCGGAGACCAAGTTGCAGGTGCGCGGGCCGTTCGTGATCAGTCCCAACGTGCCCACGTTTGTCGCGCCGGGCGACACGTTCGACGTCAGCGTTACCGTGGCCAACAACGTGGCGGGTTCGGGGCCGAACGCGCAGGTGAATCTCGAGATGACGACAACAGAGGGACTCGAGATCACGCAAAAGGCGGCCTCGGTGGCGACGATTGCCGAGGGGCGCGACGCGACGTTTCACTGGCTGATGCGCGCGAAGGACAAGCTTGGCAACGCGGACCTCACCGTCACCGCATCGGCCGGCGGCGAGAGCACGAGTCTCGCGTCGCACCTGAGCATCCGACCGCCGGTGCCGTATCTCACGACGCTGACTAGCGGTTATTTCAAGGGCGGCGAGAAGCAAGTACCGGTCACGCGGCAACTCTATCCGCAGTATCGCAAGGCCACGGCGCTGGCGTCGCCGCTGCCGCAGGGATTCACGCGCGGCTTGGGCGAATATCTCGAGCACTACGAGTATGGCTGCACCGAGCAGCTCGTGAGCAAGGCGTTCCCGAGTCTCGTCAGCTCCGACTTGATGCAGCAGGGGCTGCCGCGGCGCGAGGTCGCGCAGAAAGTCGCGGAGATCCTCGACGTGGCCGCGACGCGCCAGAGCGACGACGGCGCGTTCGGTCTCTGGAGTGCGCAATCGGGCCTGCATTTCGACGTGCCCTCCGGCTGGGTGATGCTCTTCATGACCGAGGCCAGGGAGCAGGGCTACGACGTGCCGGCGGACATGTTCACGCGCGGCATCGGCCACTTGCAGCAGGACGCGAACGGCACGGCGTCGGATTTTTTCCAGGCCCGCACGCAGGCGTTCGAGATTTACCTGCTCGCGCGCAACGGCACCGTGGTCACCAACGCGCTCGAACACAACCGGCGCTGGTTTGAGACGAATGCGCCGGACGATTGGCACGACGACATCGCGGCGGTCTTCGACGCTTCCACCTACGCGCTGCTCAAGAACCAGGACGAGGCTGATGCGCTGCTCGGGAAGTTTCATCTGCGCGCCGACAAGCTGCACGCTTATCGGTGGTGGGATGATTTCGACACCGAACTCGACCGCAGCGCGGAGTACGTTTACCTGCTGTCGCTGAATTTCCCGAAGCGCATGCGATCACTGACGAGCGATGACCTCCAAGCGCTGGCCGACCCGATCATGGACGGGGACTACACGACGATCTCGGCCGCGCAGGCGATCCTCGCGCTTCAGGCCTACGGGCGCGCGATGCAGGATAAGATGGTCCCGGGCGCGGTTGAGATCGACCAGCTCGCGAACAAAGCGCTCACGAAGCTCGACGTCACGACGGGCTTTTTCCCCGAGGCGAAATTTGGCGGCGACGCTGATGCGCTGGTCTTCAAAAGCACGGCGGACGTGCCGGGGCTGTTCTACCAGGTGGTGCAGAGCGGATTCGACAACACGGTCGTGACCGAGCCGATCAGCGACGGAATCGAGGTGTCGCGCGAGTACCGCGACGAGAAGGGACATCCCGTGACGACCGCGAAGCTCGGCGACGAATTGACCGTGGTGCTGCGCGCCCGCGGGGTTTCGAAGTGGGTCTCGAACGTGGCCATCGAGGATTTGCTGCCCGGCGGGTTCGAGATCGTGGAGGAATCGGCGCGCACTGGTGCGTGCACGTATGGGTGGGGCGACATCAGCTACGTCGATGTTCGCGAAGACCGCCTGCTCGCCTTCGGCGACATTGGCAGCAGCGAAACGACGATCACGTACCGCATCAAGGCGACGAATCGTGGCACCTTCACGATTCCGCCGCCGCAGGCGGAAGCGATGTACCACCAGAAGATCCGCGCACGCGGTGTGTCGGGTACGCTGACGGTGGAGTGAGGCATGAAAGCGTGGCGTATCGCTTGTGCGGTTTTTCGGCGCGGAGCCTTCGCGCTCGGCGCGATGGCGTTAATCATCGTCGCGATTCCGAAGCCGCACTTGCTCGACCGGACGAGTTTTTCGCCGTGCTATGTGGACCGCAACGGGAAGCTGTTGCGGCTGGCGCTGGCCTATGACGACCGCTACCGCGTCTTCGTTCCGCTGGACAGAATCGCGCCGCAATTCGTCGAGCTCACGCTGCTGCACGAGGACCGCTATTTCCATCAGCACGCGGGCTTCAATCCGTTCGCGCTGGTGCGGGCGGGTTGGGCCGATGCGCGGGGCGAAGGCAGGTTGCTCGGGGCATCGACGATCACGATGCAGTTGGCGCGGCTGCACTACCATCTCAACACGCGCACGGTATCGGGCAAGCTGCTCCAGATCGCGGCGGCGATCCATCTCGAGCTCCACTGCTCGAAGCGGGAAATTCTCGAGGCCTACCTGAATCTTGCGCCTTATGGCCGCAACATCGAGGGCGTGGGAGCCGCGAGCCTGATTTATTTCGGCAAGGAGCCGGCGGAGCTCAGCCCGGTCGAGGCAATGACGCTGGCGGTGATTCCGCAAAGTCCCGCGCGGCGCGCGCCGGGAACTGCCGCGCACGAGTTCGCCCTGCGCAAGGCCCGGGAAATTCTGCTCGGGCAATGGCTGGAGGAGCATCCGTCCGATGCACGACTGCGGGAGGTGCTCGCGATGCCGCTCGATGTGAAGCTGCCGCGCGACCTGCCATTCCGGGCGCCGCACCTCGTCGAGGAAATGATGTGGCGCGACGCCAAGCCGCGGGCGGAAACGCGGCTCGCGCTCGATCTCGGCCTGCAGGATTTGCTTGAGCGGCAGGTGAATCAGTACCTAGCGACACGCGCGCATGACGGCTTCAGGAACGCCTCGGCCCTGCTCATCGATTATTCCACGATGGAAGTGCGTGCGGCGGTCGGCTCGGCTGATTTTCACCGCAAGGACATTGATGGGCAGGTGGATGGCCTGCGCGCGCAGCGCTCGCCTGGCTCCGCGCTCAAACCGTTCATCTACGCGCTCGCGCTCGATGAGGGATTGATTCATCCCAACTCGCTGTTGAAGGACGCGCCGGAAAGTTTCGACGGCTACGACCCGGAAAACTTCGATCATCAATTCTCCGGGCCGATCCGCGCGACCGACGCGCTGATCGAGAGCCGCAACGTGCCTGCGGTCGATCTCGAGTCGCGGCTCGATTCGCAGCGCAATCTTTACACGCTGCTCGCCGCCGCCGGCATCCGCGATTTGCAGCCGGAGCGGCATTACGGGCTGACCATCGCGCTGGGCAGCGCGGAAGTTTCGCCTGAGGAGATCGGCGGCCTTTATGCGATGCTGGCCAATCGCGGCGAGTTGCGCCCGCTACGCTTCGCCATGGATGACCCCGAAGAAAAGGGCGCGCAGCTCCTGTCGCCGGAGGCGTCGTGGCTGACGCTGGACATGCTGAAGACCGCGCCGCGCCCGGATGAAGTCAGCGTGCCGCGCCTCGCGGCTGACGCGCGGCCGGTGGCGTGGAAAACCGGCACGTCGTTCTCGTTTCGCGATGCGTGGACGGCGGGAATCTTCGACCATTACGTGCTCATTGTGTGGGTGGGCAATTTCAACGGCGCGTCGAATCCGGAATTTGTCGGGCGTACGGCTGCCGCACCGCTTTTTTTCCACGTCGTCGATGCATTGCGTGCGCGCGAAACGGCACCGGCGCAGACCTGCTTCACGCGCACGCCGGACCTGAACCTGCGCCAGGTCGACTTGTGTGCGGTCTCGGGCATGATCGCCGCGCCGAATTGTCCCCACACGATTCAGGGTTGGTTCATCCCCGGAAAATCGCCGATCGCGCCGTGCGACGTGCATCGCCGCGTGTGGATCAGCGACGCCACCGGGCTGCGGCTCGATGGGCCGCCGGATGATCCAGCGGCCGCGCACGCGCAGGTGTGCGAATTCTGGCAGTCGGACCTGGAGAAGCTTTTCCGCGCGGCGGGCGTGCCCCGCCGGGGCGCACCGGCGCTGGAGCCGCGCACGGGTTCGCGCCCGATGATGGCCAGTGCAGCGGGCGGCGGGCCGCGCATCGTTTCGCCGAAGAGGCAGGTCATTTATCACGTGCGCGTGGGGGCGGCGGACGACGAGGTGCTGAATCTCGAGGCCACGGCCGGGACGGCGCGCGATCACCTGCGCTGGTTCGTCGATGCGGCCTATGTGGGCGAGTCGGCGCCGAGCAGCGCGCTGCTCTGGAAGCCGCAACCGGGCAAGCACGTCATTCGCGCGGTGGACGATTCCGGCCGCGCGGACGTCCGCGAGATATTGGTCACGACGGTGGAATAGGCGCCGAAATCTGCCAGCCCGCTGCCCCAACCAGTCTCATTTTCGCGCAGGCGAAAGAATTGAGACAGCGACCGGGTTGGGTGGCATCGCGGAAAGTCTAGCGCAGGTGCCGGCGCAGTTTCTTCCAGGGAGCGCGCGTGGCCGCTTCGCTGCTGGCGACCAGCTCTCGGTAAAGCTGCAGGACTTCCAATCCCAGTGGCGTCAGGTGCGCCGCTCCGCCTTTCGGGCCACCCCGATCCACCGCGACGAGAGGCCCGCGAAATACCTGGTTCATGACTTGGACCAGCGTCCACGCCCGCATGTAGGACATGCCAAGGCTTTTCGCTCCGCGGGAGATCGAGCCGTGCGCGTCAATGGCGGCGAGGAGGTCCGACTTGCCCGGCCCCAGCGCGATGACTCCGCGATGCATCACCCGCGGACGGAACCGCACCTCCGGTACTTCGGCGGAAACACTTTTTCGCGATGGCCGGGACGTTGGCACGCTTCACGGTAGGGCGAGAGCCGGGAGCGCGTCGATTCCGCATTAACTTGGCCAGCGATCTATAGCGAGAAAGATAACCACAAACGCCTTATATCGACCACTCGAGCGGTGAGTCGGTTTGGCGTGCGGTCTTGTCGCGGATGGTGACCTGCGTCGCCTCCTGGATCACGAGCGAATTCGGCGGCACGCTTTGCATGAGGAAGACGTTGGCGCCGATGGTGGAGTTCTCGCCAATGATCGTCTCGCCGCCGAGGATGGTGGCGTTGGGATAGATCGTCACGTTGTCCCGCACCTCGGGATGCCGCTTGACGCCCTTGACGATTTTTCCGTCGCTGTCCTTGGCGAAGCTGCGCGCGCCCAAGGTCACGCCGTGATAGAGCTTCACGTGATTGCCGATGCGGCAGGTTTCGCCGACGACCAAGCCGGTGCCGTGATCGATGAAGAAGTGGGAACCGATCTTGGCGCCGGGGTGGATGTCGATGCCGGTGCGGCTGTGCGCCCACTCGGTCATCATGCGGGGGATGATCGGCACTTCGTATTGATACAGGCGATGGGCCAGCCGCTGAATGGCGATGGCCTCGACGCAGGGGTAGGAGAGGATGATTTCCTCGCGGCTGAGGGCGGCGGGGTCGCCTTCATACGCCGTCTGAATGTCGGTATGGAGCAGGCGGCGTATGTCGGGCAGGTCCTTGCAGAACTTGAGGAGGATGGGCTTGGTCCGGCCGGTGGGCCGATGCGGGTCGCCGATGCGGACGCTTTTGCGCACCTGAACTTCCAGCCGCTTGACCACGCCGTTCAGGCGCTCCTCGGCTTCCTCGAAGACGGAGCGTTTACCCACGGCGTCCTCGTCGTGAAAGCCGGGGAAAAGGAGCCGGAGGAGTTCCTCGCAAATGAGGCCGACCGCACGCTTGGAGGGCATGTTGTGGGTGTCCTGATGGTTCAGGCCGCCCAGCTCATTGTACGAGGCCACCAGCTCGGTGATGGCCTGCTTCCATGACTCGTCCATAACGCGAATGTTACATAGTCGGGAAAGAAGGAGCTTGCAATCCAAATTAATCTATAGAAATAATAGACATTATGTCCGCCAAGTCGTCATCCGCTTCGTTACTGACTTCGCCTGAGAGTGAAAATCGGCCCGATGAGGCGGAGGTTGTGCGGCGTATCCTGCGCGCCCTGGCCGGACTCGAATTCGGCTCGGTCGAGATTGTCGTGCAGAATTCGAAGGTGGTGCAGATCGAGCGGACCCAGCGTTCACGCTTTGCCCAGCCACTGGAGATTCCGCGCACTTGAAGCCCGAGCCAGGGACGCCGCCATGTATCCGATCTTTTCCCACCGACCCGCATCGCCCACCACGCTGTTGCACGACCTCAAGCACGACTTGCGTCCGCGACGTTTTCGCAGGCACGAGTTTCCCCCGCGCCGTCGGAGTCTCGTCGAGCGGGCCGGACGCCGCAAATGAGATTCTTCATGAGCTCTCTTCGCGATTCCTCCCGTGTTTCCCCAGGCTCACCGTCGCGGGGTTTCATTTACTTTTGCGAGGAACGGCTGGGCTATTTTAGCGGCCCGCGCGCGTGGTATTTCTTCGGCCCGTTTCTGCTTGGCGCTTTGATCGTCGAGTCGTTCGCGCCGCCGATCAGCGGCGTTGCGTCGTGGCGCAGTTGGCTTCCCTTGTTGGCCTACATCCTGATTTTTCCGCCGGTCTGGCGCGCGATTTTAGCTCGCACCGGTCGGCTGCCGCAGCGTTCTCGCTGAGCGCCGTGCGCTGGAATGACTAAAATGTCCATTGGATTAATATGGTTGTAACCAATTCCCCCAAAATGATTTGCGATGAAATTTTTCTTGCGTCGCGAGGAGGCTTGCCCTAGCAATCTTTCCACCTGACAGCAGGAGACCGCCCTTCCGGCGGTTGCATTCCAACTCCCTAGCGCCGCATCCCACGTGGGACCGAGCCGGGAACGACTCGCGGTTGAGCCTGCTTGGCTGCGTGTCTGAAACTTCACGAACTTCCCGCAATCTATGAGCACCACCGTCCCGCAATCCCACCTGACCCTAGGCGCAACCGCCGCGCGCAATCTCGCCACCGCAACCGTAACCGTCCCACAAAACGCCGCGCGCACGCCGCGCTGGCTGCACAAGCTGCTGCCGTGGGTCGATGTGGATGGCGGCGTCTATCGCGTCAACCGCCGCAAGGTTCTCGTGCAGAAGCCGGGCCTGATCACGGTCGAGACGTCCGGCAAGAAAGCGGTCATCACGCCCAAGAGCCTGCGCGGCATTCCGCTTTTCAGCGGGCTCGACAACGAAGGGCTGCGGGTGGTGGCGGCGGAATTCGCCACGGAACATCACGATCTCGGCAAGGAGATCGCGAAGGAGGGCAGCACGGGCAAAAAGCTCTACGTCGTCGCGCAGGGCAAGCTTGAGCTTTCCATTACGGGTCCGCACGGTGACAGCATCCGGCAGTCGCTCCTGGGCGAGGGTAATTATTACGGTGACGACTCGTTGCAGGGCGATGCGAGTTCGCCGGCGATCAAGGCGCTGACGGCGGTGACCTTGCTGACGCTGGACCGCACCAAGTTCGATGCCCTCAAGCGCAAGGCGGCCATTCGCGATGCGATCGAGCACGCGCTGGAAAAGCGCCGCGCCGCGCAGGCCAAGGCCAACGAGTACGGCGAGGCGGTCATCGACCTGCTCACCGTTGCCGGCGGGGAGCCGAAGCTGCCCACCACCTTTGTCGACTACGACGAGGACCCGCGCGAGTATCACCTCAGCACCATCCAGACCGTGTTGCAGACCCACACGCGCGTGACCGATCTTTACAGCAACAAGATCGACCAGCTCCGCGAACAAGTGCGCCTGACCGTTGAGGCGGTGAAGGAGTGGGAAGAGTGGGAACTGATCAACAACCCCGACTTCGGCCTGCTCCGGGAGATCGCGCCGTCGCAGCGCATCCCGACGCGCAGCGGTCCGCCCACGCCGGACGACCTGGACGAATTGCTGGCGCTGGTTTGGAAGAAGCCCGCGTTTTTTCTCGCGCACCCGAAGGCGATTGCCGCCTTTGGCCGCGAGTGCACGCGCCGTGGCGTGCCGCCGCCCACGGTCAACCTCTTTGGCTCGCCCTTCATCACGTGGCGCGGCGTGCCGCTGGTGCCGAGCGACAAGCTGCTGATCAACGGCCACGCCAACGTCGGCAGTTCGCTCGGCAGCACGAGCATCCTCCTGCTGCGCGTGGGCGAAGGCGAGCAGGGCGTCGTCGGCCTGCAGAAGACCGGCGTCACCGGCGAAGTCGAGCCCGGCCTCTCGGTGCGCTACATGGGGACGAACGAAAACTCCATCGCATCGCATCTCGTCACCCGCTATTTCTCCGCCGCGGTGCTGACCGACGACGCCATCGCCCGCCTCGATAACGTGCTGGTCGGAAATTATCATGACTACGTCTATCCCCAGTAACGCAGCCGTGGCCACGGTTCCGGAAACGGCCGGGGGCGGCAGCGACGACGTGATCTCGCGGATCGCCCGGCAGGTCCTGGGCGACTTGCAGGGCGGCGCGCCGTCGCCGAGTGCGCCCGCGGGCAGTGTGAGCGAGCATCCGAGCGGCGCGCATGAGATTTCGCCGCCGGTGCATCCCGCCGCCGTTACTTCCGGCGCGGACATCCAGCCGCTGGAATCGGCTTCCGGAGGGCACGCGCCGAAGTCGGCCGAGTCGTATGCTTACGGCGAGCCGCGCTGCTACCAGCAGGACCGCGAGCGCGAAGGAAAAGCCGCGCCCGCGCGCAGGGAGATTCCCTACACCGCGCAAGCCTTGCCCGCTTCCGATTTCTACTTTCTGCCCGGGGTTGGCGGGTCCACGCCTCACGCACTTCCCGGCACGAACTTCGCCGGCCATTCGCCCGTCCTGGCCGGCTTCGATGTCGAGTCGGTGCGCCGCGATTTTCCGGCGCTGCACCAGAAAATGAACGGACGCCCGCTCATCTGGCTCGACAACGCCGCCACCACGCACAAGCCGCAGAGCGTCATCGACGCCACCTCGATTTTCTACAGCCGCGACAACTCCAACATTCACCGTGCGGCCTATGAACTGGCCGAGCGGGCGACCCGGGCCTTCGAAGGCGCGCGGGACAAGGTGCGCGATTTCATCGGCGCGTCCGACGCCAAGCAAATCGTCTTTCTGCGCGGAACGACCGAGGCGATCAACCTCGTCGCGCAAAGCTACGGCCGCAAGAATATCGGCGCGGGCGACGAAATTCTCCTCACCACCATCGAGCACCACGCCAACATCGTGCCGTGGCAACTGCTGGCCGAGCAGACGGGCGCCGTTCTGCGCGTCGCGCCGGTCAACGATCGCGGCGAATTGATCATGGACCAGTTCGCGGCGTTGCTCAGCGGCCGCACCAAGATCGTGGCCGTGACTCATGTCGCCAATTCGCTGGGGACGATCAATCCGGTCGAGCAAATCATCTCCATCGCTCATGCCTACGGCGTGCCGGTGCTGGTCGATGGCGCGCAGTCGGCGCCGCACATGCCGCTCAACGTCACGGCGCTGGATGTCGATTTCTTCGTCCTCTCCGGCCACAAGGTTTTTGGTCCGACCGGCATCGGCATCCTTTATGGCAAAAAAGAACTGCTCGAGGCCATGCCACCGTGGCAGGGCGGTGGCCACATGATCCGCGACGTGACCTTTGCCAAGACGACGTTTCAAAACGCGCCGGAAAAGTTCGAGGCGGGCACGCCTGACATCGCGGGCGCGGTCGGGCTCGGAGCCGCGGTCGATTATCTCCTCGGCGTGGGCATGCCCGCCATCGCGGCCTACGAGCACGAGCTGCTCGTCTACGCCACCGAGGCGCTCCAGTCCGTGCGCGGCCTGCGCATCATCGGCAACGCCGCGAACAAGGCGAGCGTGCTTTCCTTCATCATTCCCGGCATCGAGCCGGAAAAGATCGCTGAGCAGCTCGATCAAAACGGCATTGCCGCCCGGGCCGGGCATCATTGCGCGCTGCCCGCGTTGCGCCGTTTCGGCGTGGAAAAAACGGTGCGCGCGTCGCTCGCTTTTTACAACACGCAAGCCGAGGTGGATGCCCTGGCGCGCGCCTTGCATCAGCTCAAGCGTGGTTGATACTCTTGGATCATGAAGACGATTCGCCCGGCGGAGCTGCAACAACTTTTCCTGCGTGAGCCCGCGCTCGCGCTGGTCGATGTGCGCACGCCCGCCGAGTTCGCCGAGGTCCACGCCATCGGCGCACGCAACGTGCCGCTCGATAAATTCGAGCCGCGGGAACTGCTCAAGTCAGGGACAATTTCCCAGGGCCAGCCCGTTTATTTACTCTGCCGTTCGGGCGGACGCGCCTCGAACGCGGCCGAGAAGATGGCCAAAAGCGGACTCGACCAGGGCGTGGTCGTCGAGGGCGGAACGCTGGCGTGGACCGAGGCGGGATTGCCCGTTGAGCGCGGCACGGTGAAAGTGATGAGCCTTGAACGGCAGGTGCGCATCGGCGCGGGTTCACTGGTGCTCATCGGCGTGCTCCTCGCCTGGTTTGTGCATCCCTATTTCATCGCGCTCTCCGCTTTCGTCGGCGCCGGCCTCGTCTTTGCCGGCCTTACCGACTGGTGCGGCATGGGCCTCTTGCTGGCCAAGGCGCCCTGGAATTCACCATCGGAGAAGCGAGCCGCTTCGTAAGGAACGCCACCCTGGACCGCGGACAGGGTCTAACGTGCTGGTTTTATCAGCGACGCTTGCTGCTCGATCCGCTTGTCGTTGGCGAGCACTTCATCCTTACCCGTGAAGACTCCGCCCAGGTAGGCCAGTTCCATTCCGATACCGAGAAGGATCAAGCAGACCAGGGCGAAGAAGAGCAGCATGATGGGATTTGTCCCGAGAATAGTTCGCATGATCGCTTGGCAGGGATTGTCTTTTCGTGAGACAAGCTACGTTGCGCGAGAATGGAAAGAAATGGGGTGAATACCCCATGGTGAAGGCTCGTATATGAGGGCAGTGTAACGCTCGCCGAGGCGGCAACATCAACCCCGGAGCAAACAAAATGAAAATGATCGAAGCCATTATCCAGCCATTCAAATTCGACGAGGTCAAGGAAGCCCTGATCGCCGCCGGTGTCGAAGGCATGACCATTACGAACGTCAAAGGCTTTGGCCGCCAAAAGGGCCATAAGGAAATCTATCGCGGCAGCGACTACATGGTGGATGTCCTTCCCAAAATCAAGGTTGAGGTGGTCGCGCCCGAAGACCAAGTGGACTTGATCGTGAGGACGATCAGGACCGCGGCCCATACCGGCAAAATAGGCGATGGGAAAGTCTTCGTCCTGCCGCTGGATGCGGTCCATCGCATTCGCACGCAGGAAACGGCCGAACTGGCCATCTAGCCGTTGCGATCCCAGGCCAGTTCGATGCGCGCGACCCGCTGATCGCTAGGCACGCGGGGGATTGCGAAGGTTTTCCAGGTTTTTCGCCAACTCCGCCTTAACGGACGCATCGGCTTCATGGAAAACTTCGAGGAGCGCGATAACCAGGACTTCGGGAGAGACGCCCACCTGGGACGCTTCCTCACTCGTGCGAGAGAGCAGCCTCTCGGGCAGGGCGATTTGAGTCTTTGGATCGGCCAGGACGGCTATTGCGGTCATGCTTTGGCAATCCCGTTCTGCCTCGATGAAATGTTCCAACGTTATGGCGAGATTCTTTTTTGTCATGGTGGAGATGTTATACCTCAATCGAGAGGTGCGCGAGCTATCGCGCCCAGTTCAAGGCCAGGGTCGCAACCGCGACGACGGTGGTGGCCACCAAGGCGACGAGCGAAATATCCGCCTCAGTCCGTTGGCGAACCGCCTGCTCGCTTACCGGCTGGTTTGGTTCCAGTAGGCTAACACCGGCAACGTGGGGAATGGCGGCAAAGTAATCTGTTGAACGAATGAGTTCCATGACGTTTAACCTATGCCCCTTTGAAAGCGACGACCATGGGGCCTTCACCCCATAGGCAATACCGGCTCGAACTCGGGTATTCACGCCTCGTTGCGAAAGTTTGGTGAGGCATTGATCATGGTTATCTGCGTTTGGTCCGCCGGAACTTGCCGCGGAGCACTCGAAGGGAGGTCCGGAACGAAACGGGTTTGCACTCGCAAGGGATCGGCGGGAGAAAGCCCCACGCTATCGTCCAAAATGCCCACGGCCCTTTCACTCCCGAATTCAAGGCCCGGTGGCGGGTTCACATCGAGCCGCTTCACGAAGAGATCGACATCCGACCGCAGAAACGCGCGAGGCGTGCCAAAGTACGTGCCGGAGATGGGCGGCGCATGCTCGGAGTGTCGCGCGACGGCGGCGGGAAAATAGTTGGAGTCGGCCAGCAGTCCCCAGCTCGGGTCAAAGCCGATCCAGCCGGCGCCGGGCAGGTAGACCTCGGCCCAACCGTGCATCGACATGCGTCCCTGGATCTCGGAGGAGTACATGTAACCGCTGACAAAACGGGCCGCGAAGCCGAGGAAGCGGCAGGCTTCCATGAAGAGCGTGGCAAAATCGCGGCAAGAGCCGCCGTTGTTTTCCAACGTCTCGGCGGGGGAGAGAACACCTTTCTGCTCTCTCCGCCGATAACGAAAGCTGCGATAGATTTGCAGGTTGAGCTGCTGGAGCAGCTCCAGCGTCTCGACCTTCTTGCCGGGACGCCAAAAAGGGGCGAGCCAATCGCGGATGCGATCCGTGTCGCTGACATAAAGGTTCTGGCATAGAGGCGAAAGCTCTTTCCAGAGTTCCTGCTCATAGGAGAAGGGATATTCCGCCGCTTCCGGAAGGAGGATGAAGTCGAAGGGATTTCTCTCACAGACGTCGAGGATGAAGTTGCCCTCGATCATCATTTCCGAGGCGAGTTCGGTGAAGTCGACGAGACCGATGTTGTTTTCGTGGAGATCGCGCACCCATCTCAGCCGATGCGGCAGCGAAATCGCAAAGGAACAGGATTCCAGGCGCACGCCATGGCCCTCTCGCGGTCGCATCATCAGCCGGTGAGGGCCCAGGGAAACCTTGGGCGAGTATCGATAGCTCGTCCGGTGCTGAATATGAATTTTCAACTTGGCGTGGTCTTAGGAAAAACGGATTTGGGGAGTTCCATCGAGCCGCAGGGAAAGGTCGATGGGATCCCCGACCCGAACTACGGCCGGGTTGACCTGATAAGCCCAGACTTGAAAATAGGTGAGTTGCGCCTGGCCGTAGACCGTGGAAAAAGAGGCGTCCACGGCATCGAGGCCGTGCGCGATTTTGACGCGTCCAATACGGGGCACATTGAAGCGGGCATCGAAGACGCGCCAGTGGTGCTCCAGATAAACCTCGAAGTAGGCGTGGAAATCCATGGGGGTTCCCGGATCCACGCAGCCGATATCGGGAAGATGACCGGTCACGTAGCGAGTGGGAAGATTCAGCGCGCGGCAGAGTGCGATGGCGACGTGGGCAAAGTCGCGGCAAACGCCAAAGCCACGGGCGATGACTTCCGAGGCCGAGAGGTCCGGCCGGCCGGAGCAGGTCACGTAGGTGATATTTCTCTGCACCCAGTTGCAAACGGCAATGACCTTGTCGACGCCATTGACGAGATAGCCGAACTGCTGGGCAGCCATCGCCAGGAGTTTGTCCGAATCACAGTAACGACTCGGGAGGGTGTAGCGAATGGTGTCGGGCGTGATTTCGCCGATGGGCACGGAGAATTTTTTGAAATTCGAATCGTCGGGCAGGGAGGACACCTGCACCAAGGCGTCGTGGATAACCTCGGTCTGGCCCGGGAGCATCGTCCACCGATGTGTGATGTTTCCGAAAGGGTCATGATATTGCTCGGACGACGGCTCGGACCGAAAGGTCAGGCTTTCCGAGACGACGATCTGGTCGTTGGTGTCGGTCCGCGGTCGAACCACCAGAAAAATGGGCGTCGGCTGGACCGCTTCGTAAACCAGGCGGCAGCCCACGCGAACGGTCATCGTGGGAAAGGGAACAGCCGCAGCTCCAGTGTTCCCGTGAATCATGTTGCCCGTTGGAACGTTTCTGAATTCATACATTGTATTTAAGCATGCGCCTCGTATCCGGAAATCAAGTTGGAGACGGAGATCGTCCCCCTCGAAGCTGGTTTCGAGCCAACTACTTCTTGGCAGAAGAAGCTTGCTGCCGGCTCTGCCGCGCGGCCTGCGCGAAAATTATCTTCGTCCCATGTTTCCGGTTAGAAACAGGACGAGGCAGACGAGCAGAATGAGGCCAAGCCCACTTCCGCCAATGAGAGGTCCCCCGAAGTAAAAGCCGCCGCCACCGAACAAGAGCAGCAACACGATGAGAAGGACGATAATATTCATACGATCAGCCTAAGCTTTCTCCGGAAGGTCGCCAATGGGGTCTTCACCCCATAGACCATCATCGCCGAACCAGTCCCGGTTCAGGCAGTGGTCCGTTGCACGCTGCTTTCAATCACACCCGCGGCAATGGCGTAACGGGTAAGGCCGGCAATCTCGTGAATGTGAAGTTTCTCCATCAGATGCTGGCGGTGCTTTTCCACCGTTTTGATGCTTATCTCCAATTGCGCGGCGATCTGTTTGTTGACGTGGCCTTCCGCGATCAACTGAAGCAGCTCGGCTTCGCGCGAGGTCAAGCGAACCTTGTTTCTTTTGAAGCCGCGGTTGGACAGCGGACTTTTCTGATAGTGATCGCGGAGTTGCTTGGCCACGGAGGGACTGAAAAAAGTTCCTCCAGAATATACTTCGCGTACCGCCCGGGCCACCATCTCAGCCGAGGTTTGCTTGGTGAGGTATCCCACGACGCCGAGCGCCATCAGCTGGTCCACGTATTCAGGATCGGCATGGGCCGACAGGATCATGATTTTTGCCTTCGGCGTTTCGCTCAGAATCTGCTGCGTCGCCTGGATGCCGTTAAGCAAGGGCATCGCAATATCCATGACCACAACATCGGGGCAGGTTTGCCTATATAGTGAAACCGCTTCACGACCCGTTTTGGCTTCTCCCACCACTTTGATGTCTCCATCGGCCTCGATCATGATTCGCAAGCCCTCGCGCACGACCACGTGATCTTCCACCAGCAGAACCGTCATGCCCGCTTTCATTTGGATCCTTTCTTCCTGGCGGCGTGCGGAAAGGGTATCTCGGCAGACACGACAGTGCCCTGGCCGGGGCTGGATTCGATCTTGAACGTGCCTCCCACCATTTCCACCCGTTCGCGCATGCCGAGAACGCCCAGATGTTTTTTTCCCTTGGCCAGCAGCACGTATTGCACGTTGAAGGACTTTCCGTTGTCCCGGATTTCCATCAAAATGGTCTTCCGCCGGTTTTTCAAAATGACATGCACAAATTTTGCCTCCGCGTGGCGAACGATATTCGTGAGTGCTTCCTGGGCGACCCGGTAAAACACCGTCCTTGTCCGGACGTCCAAGTCTTGCAGTTCCGGAAAGGTCGTCAGCTTGATCGGGAGGTTGTTGCGCTCCCGCACGCCATTGATAAAGGAGCTTAGGGCGGCCACGAGGCCGAGGTCGTCCAACAGGGCCGGTCGCAGGCGGCGCGCGAAACGGTGGACAATTCCGACCGACTTGCGCACGAGGCGCTGCGTGCCGGATATCTTGCCTTTCAAACCCTTCGCATTGACTCCGGACTCACGCTTGAGATTGGCCAACTGAACGTTGATGCCCGTCAGAGTCTGCGCGATCTCGTCGTGCAGCTCGCGGCTGATCTCCCTTCGCTCATCTTCCTGGGCCGTGAGAATCTTGCGGGTCAGGTGGCGGAGGTGCTCCTGCATCCGGCGCGATTGGTCGAGCAATCGGATGTGGTGCTTCTTGCTATCCTTGAGAGCCGCTTCCACGCTCCTTCTTTTGGCCGATTCCGACTTCAATTGGACAACGAGCTCGTCAATGCGTGTCGTGCCCTTGGCCAGCCGAGTTCTTAAGCGGGTATTTTCCCGGGATAGAGCGGGTACGGCCTTGAATGAGTTTTTGACGCTGACCATGATACACAATCCCGTCGCCATGACGGTTGACTGAAGCTCTGCGAGTGGAATGCACCAAAGGCAATATCCGCTCTTAAGCACCCAATCGCAACGGATAATAAATGGCTTCGCCGAATCGCGTAATGGGGTGAAGACCCCATAGCCTCCGCGACCTGGTGACGTAGGCTATTACAGCCGGAAGCGACGCATGCCCAAAGCGGCAAGCCCGAGCCGGCAGCGACGATTTCCCCATCTCCACCCCTGCGCATTCTTCATCCCAATTCCTCATGAATCAGCCTGCTTTTCGTACCATCTGGAATCGTTTGAAGACCCTTTTCAGGAACTGTCGCACTTCATCCGGCATTCTTCGAGCGTTGATCCATGAGGACCAAAGCACTTCGGGTTACGAACGCAATGACGTGCGGGCAAAGGCAAAAAAATGGCTCGTAGACCATGGCAAAACCTTGGCGGCACGCGACGTCCTCCTGGCAAAGAACCACTTTGGATATCTGCTTCCGAAGAACTGGGCACATACTCCCTAACCGGAACCCGACTTCACGATCCGCCTCCGACTGTTGCGGAAGCCCGGAAAAAACAGCCGCCAAGCGGCACCTTCTTTACAAATGATTATATGCAATGTCGACGAATCCGGACGTGTGCTGACCATGAGTTACGCCGGTCACGTCGTTGCCGATGAGATGAAGCGTTGCCTGGGGACAGTCCGGGATCTCATGGATCAACTCAAACCCGGCTTCTTTCTCCTGACCGACCTGAGCAACCTGGAATCGATGGAGGCCGCCTGCGCTCCCGAGCTTGGCGCGATCATGGACCAATGCAGTGAGAAGGGAATGCAGAGCGTCGTGCAAGTGATCCCCGATCCCACGAAAGACATCGGTTTCGATCTCATTTCTGCTTTTCACCATCAGCCACCCGTCAGCACGCAGACCTACCAGAGCCTTGCCGAGGCGATCCAACATTTGCTCCCTCACAAGAGTTCCCCAGACGACACGGATCAGGTCGCCCAACGGCCGGAAGATGAGCTGGCGGAAGCTCATTTCACAACGACCGCGCGTAAAGACGCTGAAGTCAACGAAGGCGGCCTGGTCGATCCTAACGGATAAGCGGGCGCCTAGCTTCTTAAGGAAGATGGCGGAGCCAACGGGGCTCGAACCCGCAACCTCCTCCGTGACAGGGAGGCGCTCTAACCAATTGAGCTATGGCTCCTAAAAGGAAAATCCCGCCGATTCCGGCAGGGCTGGTCAATCTAGATTTTCCGCAAGACGATGGCAATGCTTTTGTCGGGGATTTTGGTGGTAGCCCGCGCTGGCCCAGCGCGGGTCGCGCGAAGCGCGATTTCCGAGATGCGGCAGACGCCGCACCCGGGCGGGGCCAGCCCGGGCTACCACTGCTCCTGTCCCATCTGCCAATTAGCCCAAGCGCGCGGCTAAAAGCGTGTGCTACTACCTTTCGCCCAACCTTGCCCCTCCGGGACGCGCGGCTTAAACTGCGGGCATGAAATTTCGCACGCTGCCGGAGACCGACATCCGCGTTTCCGAGATCGGGTTCGGCCTTTGGACCGTTTCCACCGGCTGGTGGGGCAACTTCACCGAGGGCGAGGCCATCGCGCTGATGCACAAGGCGCTCGACCTCGGCATCACGCTCTTCGACGCCGCCGACACCTACGGCAACGGCTACAGCGAGGAGCTCATCGCCAAGGCCTTCCCCACGCAGCGCGACCAGATCGTCATCGCCACGAAGGTCGGCTACGACTTCTACACGCACGGCGAGGAGCGCAAGGGCCAGCGCGAAATCCCGCAGGATTTCTCCGTCCCTTTCATCCGCGACGCGGTGGAAAAAGCGCTCAAGCGCCTCCACACCGACCGCATCGACGTGCTCCAGCTCCACAACATCCGCATGCCGCAGGTGGAGGACGACGCGCTCTGGTCGCTCCTGGAAAAGCTCGTGCAGGAGGGCAAAATCCGCTCCTACGGCGCCGCCGTCGGCCCGGCCATCGGCTGGCTCTACGAGAGCGTCGACTGCGTGCAGCGCCGCCATCCGCACGTGCTGCAGCACATCTATAATATGCTCGAGCCGCACCCCGGCCGGCAGGTCATGGACGAGGGCGAGCCCAAGTCACCGCGCACGCGCTACCTCATCCGCGTCACGCACTCCAGCGGCATGCTCGAGGGCAAGTACACCGCCGACACCACGTTCCCGCCCACCGACCATCGCAGCCACCGCCCGAAATCGTGGCTGATCAACGGCCTCAAGAAAATCGAGACGCTCCAGTTCCTCGTCGGCCCGGACCGCACCCTCGGCCAGGCCGCGCTGCAATGGCTCCTCGCCGATCACCGCGTCGCCTCCTGCCTGCCCAACATCTACGACGCCGAGCAGCTCAAGGAATTCGCCACCGCCCCCGACTCCCCCGCCCTAACCAAGGACGAACTCGCCCGCGTCGCCGAACTCGCCAAGACCAACTTCGGCGTCGAAGGCGAAACGCCCAACTACAAAGGCACGATGACGCGCGAGGCGGCAACGGCCTAACTGGCCTACATCATGAAGACTTATGCCATCTTTCTGGCTTTGCTCCT
>Ga0116229_10006765_pt1 | contig 18368 bp, 17 predicted proteins | sample S1TSphgellanicum_3_FD_87313 | JGI IMG/M metagenome (GOLD analysis project Ga0116229, IMG submission 87313) | Host-associated microbial communities from peat moss isolated from Minnesota, USA - S1T2_Fc - Sphagnum magellanicum MG | ecosystem: Host-associated > Plants > Peat moss > Unclassified... | reverse complement strand
TGAGCGTTCTGGTCCCAGCCTTGGCCACAGCCACCACCAGCGCTACGCCGCTGCTTCTCGCCGCTATGGGCGAGACCGTCACCGAACGCGCGGGCGTGCTGAATCTCGGCATCGAGGGCATGATGCTGGTAGGGGCCGTCTGCGCTTTCGCGATCGACGCCGCCTCGGGCAGCCAGATTTTGGGAATCGCCGCCGGCGCGTTCGGCGGCGCTGCCTTGTCCGTTGTGTTCGCGCTGCTGACCCTGACTCTGGCCGCCAACCAGGTGGCAAGCGGGCTGGCGGTGGCCATTTTCGGCGCCGGCTTGTCGAGTTTGCTCGGCGCCGGCTTCGTCGGGCGCAGCGTCGTGCCACTCGCCCATCTGCATATATTTCTGCTGTCGGACATCCCTGTGCTGGGGCCACTGCTCCTGCGGCAAGACCTGCTGGTCTATGCCTCGGTGGCGATCACCGCCGGCACATGGTGGGTTCTGGGGCGAACCCGAACTGGCATGGTGCTGCGCGCCGTGGGCGAGAACGATCAATCCGCCTACGCACTAGGGTACAACGTTATTCGCATCCGATACCTTGCTGTGCTGTTCGGCGGCGCCATGAGCGGGTTGGCCGGCGCCTATCTCTCCCTTGCCGCAACGCCGATGTGGATGGAGGGGCTCACGGCCGGACGCGGCTGGATTGCTTTGGTGCTGGTGGTGTTCGGCGCCTGGCGCCCCTGGCGTGTGCTCATCGGCGCCTATCTGTTCGGCGGCATTTCCGTGTTGCAGCTCTATCTGCAAGGAGCCGGGCTGGTGGCGATCCCGTCTCAGATACTGGCGATGATTCCCTATCTGGCGACCATCATAGTGCTGACCGCGATCTCCGCAGGTGGCGCCCGCCGCTTGGCCGCGCCCGCGTGCCTGGGAAAACCGTTCCGGGCAACAACCTGATTTCCGTGCCTATTCTCTCTCGCCGCGCCCTTCTCGCCGCAGCTGGCGCGTTCGCGTTCAGCCCCGCGCGCGCCACACCAAAACTGAAAATCGCCTTCATCTATACCGGGCCGGTCGCCGATGGCGGCTATACCTATCAGCACGATCTGGCCCGGCAGGCGATACAGCATCATTTTGGTGGCGCCGTAGAAACGCATTTCGTTGAAAATGTTGGCGAAGGGCAGGAATGCGAGCGTGTGTTGCGCCAACTCGCCGATGGTGGCGCCGATATGGTGTTTTCCACCTCGTTCAGCTTCATGAACGCAGTGACGCGCGTCGCCAAACTTTATCCCGAGGTGAAGTTCGAGCAGGCGACCGGCTACAAGACCGCGCCGAACGTAGCGGAATACAATCTGCGCTTCTACGAGGGCCGTGCGGTATGCGGAACATTGGCCGGCCTGCTCTCCAAAACAGGCATTGCCGGCTATGTGGCCGCCTACCCAATCCCCGAAGTGGTGATGGGCATCAATGCCTTCACCTTGGCCGCGCGCGCACAAAACCCCCATTTCCGGGTGCGCGTAGTCTGGATCAGCAGCTGGATCGATCCTGGGCGTGAGGCAGACGCCGCCAATTCGCTGATCGACCAAGGTGCGGACATACTCACGGACCACATGGATAGCGCCGCCGTGATGCAAACGGCGCAAGCCCGCGGTGTGCAGGCCTTTGGCCAATCGGCGGACCGCAGTGCGGTCGGGCCAACGGCGCAGCTCACCGCAATTATCGATAATTGGGCGCCCTATTGCATCGCCCGCGTTCAGTCCGTTCTGGACGGAAGCTGGCGCCCGGGGAGTGTGTGGCTGGGCATGAAACAGGGCGGGGTAGAGCTCGCCCCGTATGGCCCAGCGGTAACGCCGCCCGCGCGCGCTGCCGCTGATCGCATTAAAACTGGTATCATCGATGGCAGCGTCCATCCCTTCGCCGGCCCGATCATCGACCAATCCGGCCGTTTGCGCGTGGCGGCCGGGCAGACGATGAGCGATGACGACATTCTGAAAATGGATTTTTTCGTGCAGGGTGCGTAGCGCACCCGCTTAGAGTGGGTGAACTCCACTACCTTGGCCATGCAACACGCGAGTGAGGCTCGATGCAGCTAGACCACCTGAACCAGCTCAGCACGGCAGCGTTCACCACGGCTCTTGGCGCCATCTACGAGCACTCGCCCTGGATCGCCGAACGGGCCGCGCAGAAGCGGCCTTTTGAGTCGGTCGAGAAGCTGCACGCGGCCATGGCGGGCGTGGTTGCCGCCGCCACAGAAGCGGAGCAGCTCGGCCTGGTCGCCGCGCATCCCGATCTGGGTGGCCGTTTGGCGCGCGCGGGCAATTTGGCGCCGTCCTCGGCGCAGGAACAGGCGGGGCTCGGCCTGGATCGCTTGTCTGACGAGGAGTTCGAGCGCTTTGACGCGCTCAATACCGCCTATCGCACCCGCTTCGGGTTTCCGTTCGTTATCGCGGTCAAGCGGCAAACCCGCATTTCCGTGCTGGCGGCTTTTGAACGCCGGTTGAATAACGATGCTTCAACCGAGCTGCGAACGGCGTTGGGCGAGATCGACGCAATCGCCGGTTTTCGCCTCGCCGCCCTGCTTGGCGACTCCGCCTGATGGACCTCAACACGATCGAGCATGTCGTAACCCCGCGCGATCGTGGCGAGCTCCCCACCCATCGCCCAGGCGATGCTTACCTGGCCGGCGGCACCTGGCTGTTTTCGGAACCTCAGACAGGGCTGCGCCGCCTGGTCGACCTCACCACTTTTGGCTGGGCCAATCTCCAGCACCAGCCAGATGGCCTCGATATCGCAGCGACCTGTCCGCTATCGGTTCTGGAGGCCTTCCAGCCACCGGCTGCTTGGCTCGCCGCCCCGGTTATTCGGCAATGCTGCCGCGCCCTGCTGGGGTCATTCAAAATACGCCGCGTCGCTACAGTCGGCGGCAATCTATGCCTGGCGCTGCCCGCTTCACCGATGGCGGCCCTGGTCGTGGCTCTCGAAGGCATGTGTGAGGTTTGGACGCAAGACGGCAACCATCGCGAGGTGCCCGCGCGCAGCTTTATCCTGGATGCTCATCGCTCGGCTCTCGGCGCCGGCGAGATTTTGCGTGGCATCCACCTGCCAGATGTCGCGTTGCGACGCCGTACCGCCTTTCGGCAGACGTCACTAACGCCACTGGGCCGTTCCGCCGCGCTCCTGATCGGCACCTATGATCAGGGCCGGCTGGCAATCACGATAACCGCGTCCGTGGCTGCCCCCATTCGCATAACCTTTGCCGCACCGCCGACGAAGCCGGAACTATCTCTCGCCATAGATCAGGCAGTGCCGGTTTGGTTCAGCGATATTCATGGCAAGCCGGAATGGCGCAGGCGCATCACCCACCTCATGGCGGCGGAGCTATGCGATGAGCTGTGTGCGTCATGATGTTGTCGGTCAATGGCCAAAACCTGGAAACCGCGCCTCGCCCCGGGCAGTGCCTGCGCACGCTGCTGCGGGAGATTGGTTTTTATGGCGTTAAACGTGGTTGCGATGCAGGCGATTGTGGCGCCTGCACGGTTCTGCTGGATGGCGAGCCGGTGCATTCCTGCCTGATGCCGGCGTTTCGCACCGCAGGCCGCCGTGTCACCACCATCGAGGGTCTGGCATCCACCGACGGATTGCACCCAATGCAGCAGCAATTTTTGGATCGGCAAGGGTTTCAGTGCGGCTTCTGTGCACCCGGCATGATTCTCACCGCCGCCAGCCTGAATCAGGCGCAACGGGCCGAATTGCCGCAATCGATGAAGGGCAATCTGTGCCGCTGCACCGGCTACCGCGCCATCAGCGACGCAATCGCCGGAGTTCACTCTGCTGACGCAGATATCGTACGCGCGCCGTCAAGCACTGAAATCGTTACCGGCGCGGCCAGATTTACCCTGGATACCTCTCTGCCTGGCATGCTGCATTTGAAACTGCTGCGATCACCGCACGCGCATGCCCGCATTACCGCGATCGATACAACGCAGGCTTTGGCGCTGCCCGGAGTCCATTGCATTCTTACCCACGAAAATGTGCCGGATATTTTATTCTCCACCGCCCGGCATGAACACTCGACTGACGACCCGGATGACACCAGACTTCTCGATGATACCGTAAGATTCATCGGCCAGCGCGTCGCCGCCGTAGTGGCCGACACCCCCGCCATCGCGGAAGCAGCATGCCGCCTGCTTCGAGTAGCCTACGCTGTGTTACCGGCGGTGTTTGACCCGGAAGAGGCAAGTTCTGGTTCCGCGCCGGTTCTGCATGATAAGCATGGTTCGCGTATTCACGATCCGGCACGGAATATCGCCGCCGCGCTGGAAGGCGGGGTCGGCGATGTGGAGCACGGGCTGCAAGAAGCGGATGTCGTCTACCAAGCCGAGTTCAAGACACATCGCGTGCAGCATACACCGCTTGAGACCCATGCTGCCATCGCCTGGCTGGATCCGGATGGAAGGCTGAACCTGCGCAGCAGCACACAGGTTCCATTCCTGGTGCGAGATTCGGTTGCCACGGTTTTGGGCCTGAAGCCGGATCGCGTGCGGGTGATGTGCGGCCGAGTCGGCGGCGGGTTCGGTGGCAAGCAGGAAATGCTGACGGAAGACATTGTTGGTTTGGCCGCTTTGCGCACCGGCAAGCCGGTTCAGCTGGAATTGACGCGTGAGGAACAATTTGCCGCAACCACCTCGCGCCACGCATTCACCATGCGTGTTCGTCTTGGCGCCAAAACCTGTGGCATACTCACCGCCCTGGAGCTTGATGTGCTCTCCGACACTGGCGCCTATGGCAACCATGCCGGTGGCGTTCTGTTCCATGGCTGCGGTGAAGCCGTTGCTGTCTATCGGTGCGCCAACAAGAAAATTCGCGGGCGTGCCGTATACACCAATACCCCGCCAGCCGGCGCGTTTCGCGGTTATGGCCTGAGCCAGACAATTTTCGCGATCGAATGCGCGATCGACGAACTCGCAGCCAGGCTCGGCATGGACCCGTTCGATCTTCGGACCATGAACATGATCCGTCCAGGCGATCCAATTATCTCCTACAACAAGGAAGATGATCTGGAGATCGGCAGCTATGGCCTTGAGCAATGCATGGAGATGGTGCGCGACACGCTCGCGCGCGGCAACGGGCAGCACCCGCCCGGCGAGCCTGGCTGGTGCGTTGGCGAAGGCGTGGCGTTGGCGATGATCGCCACCGCGCCCCCACACGGGCATCGCGCGCAAGCCAAGATTAGTGTATCTACGAATGGCACCTATATCCTGAAATGCGGTACCGCCGAATTCGGCAATGGAACAACCACCGTACACGCGCAATTGGCTGCCCGGGCGCTTGGCACCACGCCGGCTCGTATCCGGATCGTGCAATCGGATACCGATCTGCTCGCCCATGACACCGGGGCATTTGGCAGTACCGGAACAGTGGTTGCGGGCCTCGCCACACAGCGCGCCGCTGAAGGGCTGGCCGCCAGGCTGCGCAAGGAAGCTTCGTCTGCAATGAAGGTTGAAGAGGCGGCCTGCACCCTTACCGCCGACGCAGTCGTAGCGCACGGGAACCGCATGGCGCTCACCGCGCTGGCAGAGTCGGTCGGCGAGGTATCGGGCGAGGCGGATGCCAGTGCCCGCTCGCTGGCGTTCAACGTGCATGGGTTTCGCGTGGCCGTTCATCGGCCCTCTGGCGCTGTGCGTATCTTGCAAAGCGTGCATGCGGCAGATGCGGGTACGGTGATCAACCCTATGCAGTGCCGTGGCCAGATCGAGGGCGGTGTCGCCCAGGCCATCGGCGCGGCCCTTTACGAAGATCTGGTTCTGGGCGCCGATGGCGCGGTTACCAACGCCGCCTTCCGCTCCTATCACATCCCCACGCTCGCCGACATTCCTGTCACTGAGGTCATGTTCGCCAACACCTATGATCGGATCGGCCCAGGCGGCGCCAAGTCGATGAGTGAAAGCCCCTTCAACCCGGTGGCGCCGGCCTTGGGCAATGCCATCGCTAACGCCACCGGCATTCGCCTTCATGCCACGCCTTTTGCCGCCGACAGGATTTTCCAGTTTTTCGACGAATCGGTGCCCGCATGAGCACCTTGCTTGTGCGCAACGCCGAGATTGTGGTCACTATGGATACCAAGCGGCGCGAGATAAAGGGCGGTGGCCTATTCGCCCGCGATGGCATCATCGAGCATGTGGGAGCGAACGACGCCCTACCTGGCTCAGCCGACCAAATTCTCGATCTGCACGGCCAAATCCTGTTGCCAGGCCTGGTAAATTGTCATCATCACCTCGATCAGGTGCTCACCCGCAATCTGCCGGCTGGGCAGAACGCGGAGCTGTTCGATTGGCTGCGCGCGCATTACGACATCTGGGCCCGGCGTACGCCAGAGGCCACGCGCACCGCAACTTTGGTCGGCCTGGCCGAGCTTGCCCTCTCCGGCTGCACAACCTGCTTCGACCACGCCTATGTGTTTCGCAATGGCTGTCTGGTAGACGATCAGATTGCTGCTGCCGCTGAAATCGGAGTGCGCTTCATGGTGTCGCGCGGCAGCATGTCGCGCGGGCAATCACTGGGTGGCTTGCCACCGGATAGCTGCGTGGAGAACGAACCGGACATCCTGCGCGATTGCGAACGAGTGATCGGCCGCTATCACAATCCCCACAGAGGGGCGATGTTGCAGATCGTGCTCGCCCCATGCTCGCCCTTTTCAGTCACCGATCGCCTGATGCGTGACACCGCATCGCTGGCACGCGCCCAAGGCGTGCGGCTGCATACCCATCTCTGCGAGACGGCGGATGAGGAAGCCTATACCCTTGCGCAATTCGGTGTTCGGCCCATGGCCTATATGCAGGATCTGGACTGGGTGGCCGAAGATGTATGGTTCGCCCATGCGGTGAAAGTGGATGATGCCGAGATTGGCCTTCTCGCCAGAACCAGAACTGGCGTGTGCCACTGCCCTACATCCAATATGCGCCTTGGCTCCGGCATTGCCCCTTTGCGCAAATATATCCAGGCCGGCGCGCGAGTGGGGCTGGGCGTGGATGGATCAGCGAGCAACGATGGCTCGAACATGCTGGCCGAAGCCCGCCAGGCCATGCTGCTGGCGCGACTGAATATGGCGCTGGACCCCAACGCGCCCCGCATATGGACGACGGCACGCGAGGTTCTGGAATTGGCCACGCGCGGCGGTGCCGCGGTGCTTGGCCGCGACGATATCGGCGCGCTGGAGGCCGGCAAATGCGCTGATTTCTTCACCCTCGATATTGAAACGATCGGCTTCGCCGGCGGCTTGTCCGACCCCGTGGCCGCCGCGATTTTCTGCGCCCCTCAGACTGCACGGCACTGTTTCGTGCATGGCCGGCCCGTTGTGCAGGATGGCCGGATCGTCACCATCGACATGGAGCCTGTGGTGCGGGAGCATAACCGGCACGCCAGGGCGCTGCTCGCCTGAAATACCTTGAATACCGGCCCTCTATTCGTGGAGCTACACATGACGCTGATATCGCAAAGCTACGGAAAAGGCCGTGTTCGCATCATGCGGGTGAATCGCGCCAACCCGGCGCAGGAGGTGCGTGAATTGTCCATTCAGATAATTCTGCATGGCGGTTTCGAGCGTGCCTATACCGATGCCGATAACCGCGCAGTGGTTGCCACCGACACGATCAAGAACGTGGTGAACATTGTGGCGCGCGAGCACGTCGCCGCGGAGACCGAGGCCTTCTGCCAGGCCATCGCCGACCGCTTCCTGGATCGCTACAGCCAGGTCGAGCGGGTTGTTGTTTCCTCCGCTGAAACACGCTGGTCACGCCTGACCATCAACGGTGTGCCGCACCCGCATAGCTTCATTCTGGATGGCAATGGCAAGCCAATTGTGAGGCTGGAGAAATGGCGCACAGGTGCTTCAGTCATCTCTGGTATTGAAGGGTTCACCTTCATGAAATCCACCGAGTCCGGATGGACGGATTATGTGATGGATGACTACACCACGCTGCCTGAAACCCGCGACCGGATCGCCGCCACCAGCATGAACGCCAGCTGGCTATGGGCTGCCATTCCTGAGAACACGGTTGCCACCAACGCCGCCATCCTGGCAAAGATGCTAGAGGTATTTGCAAGAACCTACAGCTTTGGCGTGCAGGACAGTCTTTACCGTATGGGCGAAGCAGCGCTGGCCGCGGTGCCAGACATCGCTGAAATTTCTCTTTCCTGTCCCAACAAGCATTATTTGCCGATCGATCTTTCGCGCTTCGGGATGAGCGGCGACAACCTGGTCTTCACCCCCACCGACGAGCCCCATGGCCAGATTGAATGCAAAGTGGGACGATAAAACGACGGAACTATCTATCAGCGTCGCTTGTAGATACGCCACGAGTCGCCGGCTTGCATCAGCCGATATTCGGCACTCGTGGCAAATGGATCGTGGCTCCATGCGCCATCATCCTTGGAGAGCGCAATCACCGCACAATCGTACTGACCCGCTAGAATCTGCACATCGCCGGGCTGGGCAGTGCCGTCAAACAGCCGGGCAAAGCGCGCATTGATATCCAGCAAGAATCTCTCCGGTATCGCCCCATAGGCAATCACCGTCGCCCAGCCAGAAAAGCAGGAAGGCCGATCGGAGAGTAAGGCCCAGCCAATGTTCACCGGCCAGGGCGTTGCCGCCGCAACCGCATGCGGATTGCTGCCGACACGATCTGTCCCGCTCGCGTAAAGCTGCACCGCCGGCCACAAGTTTTCCGCTCGCCCGAAACCCGCTGCATCGCCCGGAAGCTGCCCAGCTTTATACTCACGGATCATGCGAATTGCGTCCGGTGTGCCGAGCATCAATAATCCGATCACGCCGACCAGCCGTAGGGTGGGCTTTAGCCCACTACCCCAAACCACCCCCAAACGAAGCGCACAAGCCGCGCACACAGTCAGAGCCAACACCGCCGGCAAAGCCGCACGCCACCCAAGATCGTTATTGTCGATCGTGCTGCGCAACAGCCACGCCACCACCAGAAAGCCGCCGGCCAAAACCGCCAGCACCTGCAGGATGCGGCACTGCTCTCTCCCCAGGCCGAGCGAACCGGGGCGCGTAACAGCCACAAGGCCGAGCGGCAAAATGGCCGGAAATTCAAACGGCAGCAACAGCAGCCAAAACGCCGGCACATCCAGCACTCTACGGCACCACACCGGAACAGCGCGCCCAAGCACCGCGTAGGGCGTCAACGAAAGGCCGGCACTACCGCCCCGCGCGCCGACCGAGTGCAGTTCCGCCGCAGCAAAGGGCAGGATCAGAACGGCAGCCACCGCCGCCGCACCCATGCCCCAAGCCAGAAAGACAATGCGCTGGTCACGCGCCCTTTGCCAAAGCAGCAGCGCGCTCAAAGCCGCGCCGGCCACGGCAAAACCGATCCCGCCGATCCAGATAGAGCTTTCAAAGCCGCCCGCGACAACCAGCCCGAGCACGGCGGCCACCACCACATTGCCCGCCTCGGCAATCCGCAGCATCAGCAAGCCGGCAACGATCACGCAGCAGGCCGAAGAAAGATGTTGCGGCACCCACGCCGCCTGGTTCAGCCAGCCGCCAATATCCGAACTGCGCGGCACAACGCCGTCGGCATGATCCGCCCCAATCAACGCCGCTAGCACCAGGCGCATCGATCCAGGCAGACTCAGCAGCGCCACCGCCACGCCGCCAAGGGCGCCCCCACCCAACGTCGCCACCAGACCCATCATCAACATCAGAGAGGCGAACGCCGTAAAGGCGGTCATCGCCGCTTCCGCGCCCCAGCCACCGATGTGCAGGGCGCTTGCCATAACCGCAGTGCCGAAATGCCAAAGATAGTAATAGGCAAGCTGGCCGTTGCCCCCCGGCCCGTAAAACGGGTTCGAGACCGGCAGGCCATTTCGGAGAATGGCGTCCACCACCGCAATTTTCACATGATCGAACATCGGTGGCGCCAGCAGAATGCCGCCATCGACCCGCTTGGGCATAATCGCCATCGCCGGCAACCAGGCGCATAGCCCAGCCAAAACAGGCACCCAGCGCGGCAAAGCAGGTGCCCCGCTATGCGGCAGCCGACGCCACATCAACCCCGCGCAGCCCAGGCACACCAGCGCATAAAGCCGGATCGGCAACGCGCCGAATCCGGTCAGGCTCAGCAGCGGCAAACCCACCACACAAAACACCGCCCAGCCCAGAATGGGGGCGGCGGCAAGCGGCGTAACCCCGTGCGGCATCACCGCGCGGCTCAGCGGCAAACCAAGGGCGGTGAAAAACGCCGCCCCGCTGCCAAAAGCGATGAGCGTTGAAAGCCAATCAGGAATCAGGGAAAGCGCCATCCATCCCGATCACGCAGCCGGCTTCCCTGCCGAAAAGCCAACGCTGACCAATGTGCGCAAGATGCGCTGGCCAGCCCGCAACGTACCCCGCACACTGCCGGCGACCTTGGAGTTTCCAGCCACCCGGCAATGATACGGCATCGGCACCTCCAGCACCCGCAGCCCCGCCCGCGCAGCGCGAATCTGCATCTCCAGGTTCCAGCCATAGCTCATTTCACGCATACGCAGCCGCTTCAGATCGGCGGTGCGGATCGCACGGAACGCACACATGTCCCGATACCGCACGCCGGCAATCCACCCGACCACCGCGCCCACACATCGACCGGCCAAAATCTGGTGCACGCCCATGCTACCTGGATCACGCAGACCGGCGGTTCGGTCGGCCAACACAAAATCCGCCACCCCCTCGAAAATAGGGGCCGTCAAACGCGCGGCCTGGTCCACCGCATCGGCGCCATCGCCATCCATGAACAGGATCAGTTCCGCCCCCAGACTCTCCGCATGCTCCGCACCGGTCTGGCACGCGCGGCCATAGCCCCGCCGCAGCTCAAGCAACACGATCGCGCCCGCTGCACGCGCCTCTTCCACTGTTGCATCCGTGCTGCCGCCGTCTACCACTATGGCCACATCTACGCCATCACGCGGCAGACGCGCCAAGGTCGGGCCAATCGCCCCTTGCTCGTTGAGCACAGGGATCACCGCACATACGCGGGGCGGGGCTACAGGCTCCATCGAAGCCCGCAATTCTGGCACGGCTTTGGCGGCGCCTCGCTCATCAGCGCCGCACGAAAGTCGCGATACGCAGGCCCGTTCCACATCTCGTCCAGCGTCTGGGTTTTTGCATCGCCCAGCGTATAGGTTTCATACCCACGCGCCGAGAACGGCGCGATGCAGCATGGCAGGGCGCGGCCATGGGCGGTAAAATACATCAGGCTCCAGGGCCGCCGGCAGCCGGACCACGGGTTTTCCCCCTGCTGTTTCAGGCTTAATCCTGGCTCGGTTGCGCCGGAGGCATCGATGGTCACGCCAAGCGTGGCGCCGATCGCCTGCGCCGCCTCTATCGCCGCCTGCTCCTCGGCGGCAGTTTGTTCAAACAGGCTGCTTTCCGCGCGCGCCATGCCGAACCCGGTCTCATCGAACACCAGACGCTGCAAATGCACCTCGTGCACATTCATGCTTGCCGCCAGCCGCACAAAATCCGGCAATTGCTGGATTGTTTCCTTCAGCCCGGTCAGCCAAAGCGAAATGCGCGGGTGTGAAACGCCTGCCTCGTCCTGGAATGCCCGCATATGCCGGACATCGCGAACGATACGGTCAAAAAACGGCCGCCCCCGCACCTGCGCGTAGCTTGCGGCATCGGCTGCATCCAGCGACACGCGCAGTTCATCGAGGCCCGCATTGATCAATTCCCGGAAGCGCTTTTCCCGCAGCAGCGTGCCATTGGTGTTGAACAGCACATAAACCCCGCGATCCTTCAGATACCGGATCATCCGTGGCAATTCCGGCACCAGCATCGGCTCGCCCACGCCATGCAAAACGGCGCGCTTCACCCCCGGCGCCTGATCCACAATACGGGTGAACAACGCCCAGCTCATATCGGCCGGCGGCTCCAGCGCCTCGAACGTGCGTGGACAGGTTTCGCACAGCAGGTTGCAGCGGTTGGTTACTTCCAAATACAGGCAAACAGGGGGTGCTGCGCGCTCCTGCGTCCGCGCAATCTGCTCAAAGTAACGGGTGGGATCGGCCAGAGTAGTTACAGACATTTTAGGTCTCCAGCCAGGTTCAGGTTGGTGAGGCAGGCGGTTGTATGCGGGGCAGCAAAGGCGTCCGGCGGCCCTGTCCCATCAAGCTCCACCAGCAACCGCAGCAACGCGGCCGGTTCATCCACATCATACCACGGATCGAGCTGCACCACCGCCAAACCTGCATCCGCCGCGCGTTGCCGTGTTTGCGTCGCAACCTGCGCCGTGCTCCAGTCGATGCCTGAGAACACCGCCGCATGGGCGCGCTTCATGCCAAGCAAATAGTAGCCGCCATCTTCCGCCGGCCCCAGCACAATCCGGTCGCCGTCCGCGGCCAGCGCCGCTTCCATTTCCAGCAGCAGCCGGGTTGGCAGTGTGGGTGAATCGGCGTTCAGCACGCAGGCGGCATCATGCCCCAGCGCCAGCATCGCCTCGATCGCCTGATGCAAGCAACGCCCAAACCCGTTCACCCCGTCCGGCACTGCACCCAACCCATCCGCCAGCAGCATGCGCGTGCCCGGCGCCAAAATCCCATCAAACAATGCGGCCGCCTCCGCGGGCGCAAACGCCAAATAGGGCACAATCGCGCCAGCCTTGGCCGCCAAGGCGAGATTGGCAGTGACATCGGCAAGGAATGCAGCGCTCATCACCGCGGCTTGCTCGGCGGTGAGATACGGCATCAGCCGGGTCTTGCAACGACCTGCCCGCGGGGCTTTCGCCATTACCGCAATTCCAGTGGTCATCAGCGTCTCACGGCCAGGCGGCGCATAGGTTGTAGACGTCCGGGTAAAACTGACCTGGTGGGAGGTTTGGCGGCAAAAGGCGGATGCGCGTGTTGCATGAGGGCTCTACGCGCGAGCCGGCCAAATGGTTACATCGCAATCTGGTTACAGAATCGTTTGTGCCAGGCCGAAAATTAGTCCGTTTCCGGCAAGCCCAGAGCCACGGCATCGATCTCTCGCAGCATCGCAACAAACCTGGCCAGATCCGCGGCCGGGAAACCACCGAAGATCTGGCGCTCCAGCTCCAGCGCCTTCGGCGCCACCTGGGCGTAGAGCTCCCGGCCGCTCGGGCTCAACACCAGAAGATGCGACCGTCGATCCTCCGGGTTCGGCCGCCGATCCACGAAACCGCGGCCAGCCAACTCAATCGCGGCGCGGCTGACCGTTACCTTGTCCATCCGCGTGTTCGCCCCGATCATCTGCTGGGTGATCCCTTTATGCTCGGCGATCACCGCGATCAGACGCCACTCGGGGATTTTCAGCCCAAACAACGACTCATATGCGTGCGCAATGGCCTCGCTCACCGCGTTCGAGGTGAAGGACAGCCGGAACGGCAGAAACTCATCGAGTACAAGTTTTCGTTTGGCCATAATCGCTGCAAGCGGTTGACAGTGGTTGCGCACAACACCATACGTAGTATCAAATGATACCAGATGGCCGGAGGGCATGTTGCCATGACTGTAGATAAAGCCAACCCCCTGGGCCTGAATGGCTTCGAGTTTTGTGAGTTTACCTCGCCGGACCCCGATGCCATGGCTGCCCAGTTGGAGCAGCTCGGCTTCGTGCCCGCCTCAATCCACCCCTCCAAGGCGGTGACCCGCTACAAGCAAGGCCGAATCAACCTGCTGCTGAACCGCGAGCCCTCTGGCCAGGCCGCCGATTTCCGCGCCGCGCATGGCGCCTCCGCCAGCGGCATGGCGTTCCGCGTTGCCGACGCGGCGAAGGCCTACGCAACCGCGCTTGCCTGTGGCGGCAAACCAGCCGATGCGGCCGCCGGCGTGCTCGGCGAAGGCAGCCATGTTCTGCAAGGCATCGGCGGATCGTACCTATATCTCACCGACCGATTTGGCGACGCAGGCGGACTCTACGATGACTGGAGTGCGGTTCCCGGCGCCGCGGCGGCGGAGGTGGAAAACAGCGTGGGGTTCGACCTGCTGGACCACCTCACCCATAATGTACGCCGTGGCGAAATGCGCACCTGGTCCAGCTTCTACGCCACTATTTTTGGTTTCAAGGAACAGAAATATTTCGATATCAAGGGCCGCGCCACCGGCTTGTTCAGCCAGGCGATGATCGCGCCAGACGGCGCCATTCGCATTCCCCTGAACGAGAGCCAGGACGAACATAGCCAGATCGAGGAATTCCTGCGCGACTACAATGGCGAAGGCATCCAGCATCTCGCTTTGTCCACAAACGATATTTTCACCACGGTGGAAAAGCTCCGCGCCCGCGGCGTGCGCTTACAGGACACGATAGAGACCTATTACGAGTTGGTGGATAAACGCGTTCCTGGCCATGGCGAGGATCTTGGCCGCCTGAGGCGCAACCGTATTCTCATCGATGGCGATGTTGGCGGCGAAGGCATTCTGCTGCAAATCTTTACCGAAAACCTGTTCGGCCCGATCTTCTTCGAGGTGATCCAGCGTAAAGGCAACGAAGGGTTCGGCGCCGGCAATTTCCAGGCGCTCTATGAATCCATCGAGCTCGATCAGATACGCCGCGGTGTCATCACCGTCGACGCCTGATCCTGTCGCGGACATGTGTGGCGCCGCTCGGCTTGCCGCGACGCCGCCGGGCATCACGCTTTGCCCGCTCGACGCAATAGCAGACGGCGAAGCGCGCAACTTTGTTATTCAGTTGCGCGCCGGGCGTTTCCACGGCTTTGTCGTCCGCAAGGGCGATGCGGTGCACGGTTATGTCGATCGCTGCCCGCATATGGGCCTGCCCCTCGCCCAAAAACTGGACGACTACCTCACCCCGACCGGCGATCTCATCGCCTGCTCCTGGCACGGCGCCCTGTTCGACATCCCCAGCGGGCAGTGTGTGGGCGGGCCATGCAACGGCCAATCTCTCGCGACCTGGCCGGTCGCGGTGGTCGCTGGGCAAATCACAACGGTGGCTCACCAGCCAAATGAATGAAAGTTTTTGCGTCTTTTGCTAAAAAGACGTGCTTTCTCCCTCCCGCCCCGTTGCCACCGCCGACCCCCCAGAGATACATCCCCGCCGATGGACGAAGACCTTCTCCCTATTCTCATCGCTCCGCACAAATCGCTGAAGACGAAAGCCCGGCCGGTGAAAACCGAGGATATGGATCGCGTGCGCAGTCTGGTGCCGCGCATGTTCGCCTCCATGTACAAGGCTCCGGGCATCGGCCTGGCGGCGCCGCAGGTGGATGTCGGTTTGCGCCTGTTCGTGGTCGATCTGATGCCCAACGAGAAGCGGTCGCCGATCGTGCTGGTGAACCCGGAGATCTTGCGCGTGAGTGAGGACTGGGCAACGCGGGAGGAAGGCTGCCTTTCCCTGCCCAACCAATATGCCGATGTCAGCCGCCCGGCGATGGTGCGGGTGAGTTACTCCGATCTGGACGGAAAGCGGCGGGAGATCGATGCGGATGGCCTGATGGCCACCTGCCTGCAGCACGAGCTGGATCACCTGGACGGCATCCTCTTCGTGGATCACATCTCCCTGCTGAAGCGCAACATGCTCATGCGCAAGCTGGCGAAAGACCAGAAACTGGCCAAGGAAGCACCTGCCGGAAAGAAGCCGGCTTGAGGCTGGCGTTCATGGGCAGCCCGGCTTTCGCGGTGCCGGCGCTGCGGGCGCTGGTGGCGGCGGGCCACGAGATTGCCGCCGTCTATGCCCAACCGCCCCGCCCTGCCCATCGTGGCCATGCGCTGACCAAATGCGCGGTGCACGAAGCGGCCGAGTCGCTGGGCCTGCCCGTGCGTACCCCCGCCCGGGTGAAGCGCAACACCGCGGAGCACGAGGCGTTCGCCGCGCGTGGCCTGGACGCGGCGGTTGTGGCGGCCTACGGCCTGATCCTGCCCACGCCGATGCTGTATGCGCCGCGGCTTGGCTGCATCAACATCCACGCCAGCCTTTTGCCGCGTTGGCGCGGCGCGGCGCCGATCCATGCCGCTATCCTGGCCGGTGATACCGAAACAGGCATTACCATCATGCGCATGGATCAGGGGCTGGATACCGGCCCCACGTATCTCAGCCGCGCCGTGCCGATTGGGCCGCGTGCCACCACGCCGGAACTGCACGATACCCTGGCGGCTCTGGGTGCCGAGCTGATCGTGGCCGCCCTCGCCGCGTTGCCACCGGCCGTCCCCCAGCCGGAACAGGGCGTGACCTACGCCGCCAAACTCTCCCGCGAGGACGGCAGGCTGGATTTCAGCCGCGACGCCACGGCGCTGGGCCGCCAGGTGCGTGCCCTCACCCCCTGGCCCGGCACCTTCACCAGTTTTGGCGGTGAGGCGCTAAAAGTGCTTCAGGCCGAACCCGCCCTTGGTCAGGGAGAGGCGGGGGCCATTCTCGACGCCAGCTTCACCGTGGCCTGCGGCGACGGCGCGTTGCGACTGCTGCGTGTTCAGCGCCCCGGCCGCCCCGCCGTGGCGGGCGACGCATTCTTGCGCGGCGTTACCGGTTGGCAGGGCGCCTCCCTCAGCTAATGGCACGCTGGGCGCTGCTGCTGGAATATGATGGCACCCCCTTCGTCGGCTGGCAGTACCAGATCACCGGCCCCTCGGTGCAATCGGTGCTGGACGACGCCATCGGCAAGCTCGCCGGCGGCAAGATAATCACCATCGCTGCGGGCCGCACCGATAGCGGCGTGCACGCCTCCGGCCAGGTGGTGCATGTGGATTTTGACCGCGAGATGACCCCCGCAAAGGTGGTGGCCGCCATCAATTTTCATCTCAAACCGCACCCGGTAGCGGTGGTAAAAGCCGCCATCGTGCCGGAAACGTTTAATGCCCGCTTTTCCGCCATCGGCCGCGCCTATTGCTACCGCATCCTCAACCGCCCCGCCCGCGCAGCTCTGATGGCCCGCCGCGTCTGGCACATCCCCCAAAAGCTGGACGCCGCCGCCATGCACGCAGGCGCCCAGTTTCTCCTCGGCCGCCACGATTTTACGTCCTTCCGGGCCAGCGCCTGCCAAGCCAGTTCGCCTTTGCGCACGCTGGATCGCCTGGACGTGAGGCGGGACGGCGACCTGATCGAAATCACCGCCGAGGCCCGCAGCTTCCTCCACCACCAGGTCCGCAACATGGTCGGCACACTAAGATTTGTGGGCGTAGGAAGCTGGCAGCCGGAGGACATGGCGCGCGCGCTGGAGGCCCGTGATCGTGGTGCTGCGGGGCCGACCGCGCCGCCGGACGGGCTTTGCATGACTGGAGTGAAATACCCGATTTCGCCGTTCGAGGAAACTCAACGAGTATGAAGGCAAAATGACCTCGCGCTGGCGGACCTCCATAGTATTTCCATACTCCGACTGCCTCTGCGCAATTTTGCCTGGGCAGAAATCAAGGAAATGCGTTCACTGTGTCACACTATGATCGGCTGCGATAATTTTGGCTGTGAACGCGATCTGCTGATGCAGAGCCTTCGTAGTCAGCGTCAGCAGCCTGAGAAAGCATCGTCCTGTCAGACGACATACCTTATTGATCACTGCGGCAAGTATTTCGATTTGGGCCATGAGATACACGCTCGGGCCGACGCGACAATTCCGCCGCATTCCAATCCCCCATCTTAGCCAATAGCTTGCGTTTCGGCCGCGCATTCGCCGGAACGAGCGGCGGTGCAATGCGCCTTGGCATTTCACCGGCCTTACATGAGACAGGATGTCATTGGGACCGCAAATCGCGCTAACTATGTGCCCCTAAAACACCGGCTCAGCCAACACCCCCACCCCAAATCGCTCCAACGAAATGTTGAGCTGCGCGATAAACCCCACATGATCGCCCGAGGCCCGGGTCAATGGCACCAGCGCCTCCGCCGCCAGCTGATACCCGTCGCCCGCATAAATCAGCCCCGGCGCCAAACTCTCCTGCCGCCCTGCCTCACCCGTTATCGGCACCTGGAAAACGCATTCCACAATGGGAATAAACCGCCGCATGAACCCCGGCAGGCGCCGCCCCGCCGCCCCCGCCATCAGCACATCGAAACTATATTGCAACGACGCACTCATCGCGGCCGACTGCACCGCGGAACCGCCAGCGCGGTCCGGCACCTGATAGCCAACCACCCCCGTCACCGCCAAAGGCCGCAGCACCGCAACCTCCGTTACTGAGGCAAACCCCTGGCCGAAATTCAGCGCCCCGGTGGTGGACCCCACGCGCGATGCCCCAATCCGCGCCGCCCCGGACCCACCGAATTCATGGGTCAGGCTGATCGAAACAAGCTGCTCTGCCGTCCGGTCGCCAAACAACACGAATTTCAGCGTGGCCTGGCTATCCTGCCAACCCTGCACACTGTCCGCATCCGATCGGGAAACCGCCGAATACCCCACATTCAATTGCAGGCTCAGCCGCGTGGTCAGCCGCTTATCCAGCTCGAAATCCGCATCG
>Ga0116229_10006764_pt1 | contig 18370 bp, 17 predicted proteins | sample S1TSphgellanicum_3_FD_87313 | JGI IMG/M metagenome (GOLD analysis project Ga0116229, IMG submission 87313) | Host-associated microbial communities from peat moss isolated from Minnesota, USA - S1T2_Fc - Sphagnum magellanicum MG | ecosystem: Host-associated > Plants > Peat moss > Unclassified... | reverse complement strand
GGAGGGTAGCAGCGAGGGTACAGTGGCGTTCATACCCCAGGGATTTGCAACCCCCGTGCCAATCGAGGCCGTGCCCCTCGCGGCCGTGCCCCTCGTGGCCGCGGTCAGCCGCTGCGGGGCGGATCCTTGGCCGCGAGGCTCAACCGCTGCGCGGCTTCATCGCCGTCGCTCTGCTCGCGCCGGTCGGCCGAGCGTTGCTCCTCGCGGCGAAAGCGGTCGACGACGCGGGTCAGGGACTCCGCTTCGATGCGCTTTTCGGTCCACACGGTCCGCCGCGATTCGAATTCGGCGCGCGCCAACCCGAGTTTCTGCACGTGCTGTCGCAAGGCCTCGCTAAGGCGGTCGAGAAAGGCGCGAAAGTTTTGCAGGCGCACCGGATCCAGCGTGTCCCCGGCGGCCGTGTACTTGCGCAGATACTCCTCCCGGTAGTTCCTGAGCTGGTCGTGCTGCCGTTCCAGTTCGAGCACGCGGCGCTCGGCATCGCCCATGGCGCGGTGCAGTTCGTGCGCGGCATTGGCGGCGATTTCCTGAATGGGCTCGAAACGCTTGGATTTCATCATGGCTCACCTCACTATCGGTTCGGGGTCGGGGCCTGTGCCGAGAACTGCGTCACGAGATTCTGCAAATCGGCGTAACTGCGTTCGAGTCCCAGCGGTTCGTACATGTCCTGGCGCAGGAACTCGAGCATTTTCGGCCATTGGTCGATGGCCTGATCCACGCGCGGATCGGAGCCGCGGCGGTACGCGCCGACGGTGATGAGGTCCCGATTCTGCTGATAGGTCGAATAGACCTGCTTGAATTTCATCGCGAGATCGAGCTGCTCGCGCGTCGCGATCTGGTACATCGCGCGGCTGATCGACGCCTCGATGTCGATGGCCGGATACAGTCCGGTCTCGGCGAGCCGCCGCGACAGCACGATGTGGCCGTCGAGGATCGCGCGGGCGGCGTCGGCGATCGGGTCGTTTTGATCGTCGCCCTCGGCCAGCACCGTATAGAACGCCGTGATCGATCCTGCGCCACGGTCACTGTTGCCGGCGCGCTCGACCAGCTGCGGCAGGCGCGCAAACACCGAGGGCGGGTAGCCCTTGGTGGCCGGCGGCTCGCCGATCGCGAGGGCGATCTCGCGCTGCGCCTGGGCGAAGCGGGTCAAGGAGTCGAGCAACAACAGGACCTTGAGGCCGCGATCGCGAAAATACTCCGCGAACGCGGTGGCGAGCCAAGCGCCGTGCATGCGCATGAGCGGCGGATTGTCCGCCGGCGTGGCGACGACGACCGCGCGGCGCATGCCGTCGGGTCCCAAGGTGTTGCCGACGAAATCCTGCACCTCGCGGCCGCGTTCACCAATCAGCCCCACGACCGTGACGTCCGCCTTGGTGTACCGCGTCATCATGCCGAGCAGGACCGACTTGCCGACGCCGGAGCCGGCGAACAGACCGATGCGCTGCCCGCCGCCCACCTGCAGCAGCGCGTTGATCGAGCGCACGCCGACGTCGAGCGGATCGCGGATCGCGCGCCGCATGAGCGGATTGAGCGGCTCCCGGTTCAGCGACATCCGCTCCTGGCAGCGCAGCTCACCGAGACCGTCGAGCGGCCGGCCGGCACCGTCGAGCACGCGGCCCAAGAGGCCGTCGCCGACCGGGACCTCGGCGACGCGGCGCTCCGGCACGACGCGCGCACCGGGCATGATCCCGCGGATTTCACCGGTCGGCATCAGAAACAGCTTCTCGCCGGAGAAGCCGACGACCTCCGCCTCGATGTGCCTGCCCTCGGCCGTGTCGACGCGGCAGCGTCCGCCCACGGCCGCTTCGCAGCCGACGGCCTCTAGCGTCATGCCGACCATGCGGCTCAAAGTGCCCTCGACCACGATCTCGCCAGCGTCCTGCATGCGGGCACGCGCGCGCGCCAGGTTCTGTGCCCACGCCTTCTGCCGCGGCAGGGCGCTCGCGGGACTCGCAGGGCTCATGTGCCGGGCCCGTTGCGCCCGCCGGCCGCGTCGCGCTCCGTGCCGAGCAGTTCGCTCAAGATGGCGCCGAGTCGGGTCTCGAGGCGCGCATCGATGCGCGACGTGCTGCTCGTGATCTGACAGCCGCCGCGCGCCATGACTGGGTCCTCGACGATCTTCCAGGCCCCCTCGTTGATCGTCGGGGCGAGGTGTTCGCGCACGACCGCAGCATCCTCCGGATGCAGCTGCACGCGCACGTCGCGCGCGGCGACCGGCAGCGCCGCGATCGCATCGCGGATGATGCCGATGATCTGGGTGGGATCGGTCTTGAGTTCACGCCGGACGATCTGCCGCGCGAGCGCCATGGCGAGGGTCAGCAGCTCCTGCTCGACTTCCGCATCGAGCACCTCGAAGGGTTTGGCGAGATCGTGGAACATGCCGGCGAGCCGCTGCACCTGGGCGTGCACCTCGGCGCGTCCGGCCTCCCGGCCCTCGACGAGACCCTGCTGAAAGGCTTCTTGATAGGCTTCCGCCTGCAGGTCGGCGAGCCCCCCCGCGGTCGCGAACGGCGCCGCGCCGGCGGGGGCGGCGCCGGCGGCGCCCATGTCGGGCGGCGCCCAGCGCTGCGCCTTGTCGTCCCGGGGCTTGGCGCCGGAATCAGACATATTCGTTCGCATCCTTGCCGCCGAGATTGATCGTGCCTTCCTCGGCAAGGCGCTGCGCGATCGCGACGATCTCCTTCTGCGCGGCCTCGACCTCCGCGAGCTTCACGGGGCCGCGCGCTTCCATGTCGTCGCGCAGGATCTCGGCCGCGCGCTTCGACATGTTGCGCAGAACCTTGTCGGCGACGTCGGGATCGGCGCCGCGCAGCGCGAGCGCGAGGGAGTCGGAGCCGACCTCGCGCAGGATCGCCTGGATGCCGCGGTCGTCGACGCTGAGCAGATTGTCGAAGATGAACAACAGGTCCTTGATCTTCTGATGCATCTCGCCATCGGCCTGCTCGATCTTGCCGAGTTCCGCCGTGCTCTGGTCCTTGACCATGGCATTCAAAATGTTGGCGACCGTCTTCGCTCCGCCGATCTGCCGCAGCGGCGGCGGCGCAGGCGCATTGGCCTGTTTCTCGACGAGCTGGTCGAGTTCGTTGAGGGCCGTTTGAGGCACCTCCTGGAGCGATGCGATGCGCAGCAGAATGTCGGTGCGCATCTCCTCCGGGAGCAGGGCGAGAATGCTCGAGGCGTGCTCGGGGTCGAGGTGGGCTAGGACGATGGCGCCGATCTGAGGATGTTCGCGCGCGACGATCTGTGCGACGGCCTTGGCCTCCATCCACTTCAGCGCCTCGATGCCCTGACCCGGCTGTCCGGTCGAGAGGCGGTCGAGCAGCAGATCGGCCTTGTGCTTGCCGACCGCCTGGGTCAGCACGCGCCGCACGTAGTCCTGCGAGCTCGCGGCGACGTCGGCCTTGGCGTCCGCGACGCCGATGAAGTTCTGCAGGACCGAGGTCATCTGATCGCGCGTGACCTCTTTGAGCTCGGACATGGCGACGCCGAGTTTTTGGACGTCCTTGGCATCGAGCTGTTTGAGCAAATTGGCCGCGTCCTGTTCGCCCAGGCTCATGAGCAGGATGGCGGCGCGCTGCGTGCCGGGAAGATCGTCCTGCCGGTTCGCCATCAGCGCCGCCCGTCAACCATCCGCGGCGACCCAGTCGCGCACGACTTGGGCGGCCCGCTTCGGATCCTGGATGACGAGGCTGCGCGCCGCCGCGACCTGCTGCTCGAAGCTCGGTGCGAGCTTGATCGGTTCGCCGTCGGACTTTGCCGAGAGGGTCACCTTGTCTCCGGCAAGCTCGGCCGACTCGAGGCTGCCGGCGACGCGCAGCGGCGGCTTCGTCAGAGATTTCATGAGCGGGCGCAGCACCAGGAAGGCGACGATCAGGACCAGCAGCGCACCGATGCCCTGCTTCGCCAGGCCGAGCACCCACGGCTGCTGCCACAACGGCAGAGGCTCGATCGGCGCCGCCGGCGCATCGCTCTTGAATGCCTGATTCAAGACCTTGAGTTGATCGCCGCGATCCTCCTTGAGGCCGATCGCATCGCGGATGAGCTGGTCGAAGCGTTTGATGTCGTTGTCCGTCATCGGGGCCGTGGTCACCTTGCCCTTGGCGTCGACCTTCTGCCAGTCGTCGAGCACCACGCCGACGTTCAACCGCTTCAGCGTGCCGATCGGCTGCTTGACGTACTGCAGCGTGCGGTCGACCTCGAAGTTGCGCGTGCTGCGCGAGGAACTCGAGCTCGGCCCCGTACTGGCGGCGTTCGCGTTCGACTGCGCGCCGCCCGTGCCTGCCGGTGTCGCGGCCGGCGTCACGGGAGGCTGATTGCTGAGCGCCCCCGGCACGCCCTCGGCCCCGTCACCGCCCTTGTGGGTGTCGCTCGCGGTTTGTTCGCTGCGAATCGCGGTCTTCTGCGGATCGTAATTCTCGTGCGTCTCCTCGGTCACGGTGAAATCGAGGTCGGCCGTCACGGTCGCACGCACCCGTCCGGCGCCCACCATCGGTTCGAGCAGTTCGATGATGCGCTGCTGATAGCTCTGCTCGAGCTTGCGCGTGTATTCGAACTGCCGCGTGCTGACCGCGGATTCCGAGTTGTCGTCGGGCGCATTGAGCAGCGAGCCGGCCTGGTCCACCAGCGTGACGTCGCCGGCCGACAGCTCGGGCACGCTCGAGGCGACCAGGTGGACGATCGCGGCGACCTGGCCGGGCTCGAGGAGCCGGCCCGGGTAGAGCTGCAGCATGACGGATGCCGTGGCCTTGTGCGAGTCGCGCAGGAACACCGAGGGCTTGGGCAGCGCGAGGTGCACGCGTGCGCTCTGCACGCCCTGGACCTTGATGATCGTGCGGGCGAGCTCGGTCTCGAGCACGGATTGATAGCGCGCACTCTCCATCATCGAACTCGTGCCGAGCGCGGAGTCCTTCTGGATCATCTCGATGCCCATGGCATCGCTCTGCGGCAGCCCCTGGCCCGCGAGGCGGATGCGCGCCTCCTGCACCTTCGTGTCCGGCACCAAGACCGCACCGGAGGGATTCAGCTTGAATTCGATCCCGGCCGCGGTCAGCGCATCCATGACCTGGCCGCTCTCGCGCTCCGAGAGCTGGCCGTAGAGCACCGTGTAATTCTGCCCCTGAGACCACAGGACGAGCCAGATCGCGGCCGCCACCGCGGCGGCCACGCCCGCGAGCAGGGCCACCTGCTTGAGTCCCGGGATCGAATCCAATAATCCGCGCTCGGCGCTCGCTGGGGTGTCGGCCATGGATCACGCCTCTCGGGAAACCACGATGCTCAAACGGTCATGTTCATGACTTGGGTGTAGGCATCGACGAGTTTGTTGCGCACCTCGGCCATGGCATGGAACGCGAGCCCCGCCTTTTGGACCTCGAGCATGACCTTGGTGAGATCGACGCTCTTGTCGCCGGTCTCGTAGGCGTTCGCGAGCGCGTCAGCGTGATTTTGCATCGATGCCACCGCGTCGACCGAGGTCTTCATGAATTGCGCGAAGTCCGGGCCTTGCACGCTCGCCGGCGACGTTTCGGAGATGGCCGTGCCGGCACGCGCCTGCAGGGCGCGCATCTCGGCGAGAACCTCTGCGATTTGCATGCTGCTCATGGCGTCAGGCCGTCGCCAGGGGCGTGTCGTTCAAACGCGGGATCGACACGCCCTGGGCTTTCAACTGTTGCAGTTTGTGGCGCAGCGTGCGCGGGCTGATGCCGAGGCGCTGCGCAGCGAGCTTGCGGCTGCCGGCCGTGACGCGCAGCGCCGCGAGAATGACTTCGCGTTCGCGCTCGCGCAGATCCTCACCGAGGGCGGTCTCGTTGGGCCGCGTCGTGTCCGCCGCGCGCGGTTCGGGAGCGAGGGGCACAGCGCCCGGCGCGCGGGCCGGCATGCCGGTGACGCCCAAGTCGAGGTCGAGTTCGGTGATCGGGGCACTGCCCGCGAGCCACGCCGCGCGTTGCACGATGTTGGCGAGCTCCCGGGCGTTGCCGGGCCAGTCGTGGCGCAACAGCGCGAGTTCCGCCTCCGGCGTGAAGCAGGGCGCGGTCTGGCCGGCGCGCACGCAGGCTTGAATCGCGCGGCGCGCGAGCGGCAGGATGTCCGCGCGCCGCTCGCGCAGCGGCGGAAGGTGCAGCGACATCACGTTGAGCCGGTAATAGAGGTCGGCGCGAAAGCGCGACGCGCGCGCCTCCTCGGGCAGATTGCGATTCGAGGTCGCGATGACCCGCACATCGAGACTGATGGTGCGCGTACCCCCGAGCCGCTCGACTTCGCGCTCCTGCAGCACCCGCAGGATCTTCGCCTGCAGGCCCAGGTCCATCTCGGAGATTTCGTCGAGCAGCAGCGTTCCGCCCTGCGCCTGTTCGAACTTGCCGGCGTGGGCCGTGAGCGCGCCGGTGAACGCCCCTTTTTCATAGCCGAACAGCGTCGCCTCGAGCATGTTCTCGGGGATCGCGGCGCAATTGATCGCGACGAACGGCCGGTCCCGGCGCACCGAGTGGTCGCGAATGAAGCGCGCATAGACCTCCTTGCCCGTACCGCTCTCGCCCGTGATCAGCACCGTGGCATCGGTCTCGGCGATGCGCTTGGCGAGCCCGATGATCCGGCGCGACTCGGGATCGACCGCGACGATCTGCTCCGGGATCACCCGATTGGCGAGCTGACGCCGGGCGAGATCGATCAGCGCCTGCGCCGCGAAGGGTTTGACGATGTAGTCCGTGGCGCCCTCGCGCATCGCCGCCACCGCCTGACTCACGGTGCCGTACGCGGTCATCAGCACGACGGGGAGATCCGGATAGCGCCGCCGCAAGGTCGCGAGCAGTTCGTAGCCGTCCATTCCAGGCATATGCACGTCGCAGATCACGAGTCCGATGTCCGCCATCGTCAGCGCGCCGAGCGCACCGAGCGCGGCGGCGGCATCGGCCGCGGGCAGCGCGGTGATGCCCGCGGCGCGCAGCGTGTCGATGAGCGCTTCGCGCAGTTGCGCGTCGTCCTCCACCACGAGCACCGAATCGTTGGCTTGTGTCATGCGGATTCCTCTGCCGGTAAATCGATGATGAAGGTCGCGCCGCGCGCGGCGTCGGCGAGCCGGACGCTGCCCTGATGGGCTTCCACGACCGACTTGACGATCGCGAGACCGATGCCGTTGCCGCGCGCACGCGTCGTGAAGAACGGTTCGAAGATGCGCTCACGCAGGTGCGGCGGTACGCCGGGACCGGTGTCGCTGACCAGGATCTGTGCCCGGTCGGGCGGCGCGAATCGCGCCGATAATTCCAGCGTCAGCGGGGTGGCGCCGGACTGCAGCGCGTTCGTGGCGAGATTCAATACCGCCGAGATCAGCGAGGACGCATTCGCGCGCACCGCGAGCGAGGGCGCCTCGGTGCGGATCGTCAGCGTCACGCCGGCACGCAGCGCGGGCCGCAGCCAGTGTGCCGTCTGTTCGAGCACTGCGCTCACGCTGACCCGTTCGCGGGCGGCCCCGCCGTGCGTGAACGCCAGCATGTCGGTGATCAGCCGTTCGAGCTGCTCGAGGTTACAGACCGTCTTCTCGGCGCAGCGCTCGAGCTCCGCCGGCGTGCGCCCCGGCAAGCTCATTTGCGAGGCGTAGAGCAGCGCGGCGGACAGCGGCGTGCGGATCTGGTGGGCAAGGGTCGCCGCGAGTTCGCCGAGCGTCAGAAGCCGCTGCTGGCGTGCGAGCAACACCTGCATGAGGTGCGACTCCGTGACATCGGCGAGCAGGACGACTTCGGCGCCGTCGTCGAGGTCCCGGCGCGACAGATTCACGAAGCGTCCGGAATGCAGTTCGACGTGATCGGCGCTGCGCACCGCGGAGCCCGCGGCACGCTCGAACACGCTGCCGAAGCTCTCCCCAACCAGGGGTTCGCCGAGCAGATCGCGCGCCGCGGGATTGCATTCCTGGATCCGGCCGTCGGCATCGAGCAGTAGAACTCCCGCCGGCAGCGCCTCGAGCAGCGCCGACAATCGACCCGCAAGGTGCTCCCGGCCGGCGCGCGCCTGGCCCAAGTCGGCGCGCAGACGCTGGACCTCATCGCGCAGCGCGCCGAAGGCACCGGACAGTTGCTGCGATGCCGAACCGAACGTCAGGAACGCCGCCTGCAGTTCCGCACGCCGCGCATCGTTCGTGGTGAGCCTGTTCGTGTCCATCACGAGGCTTTCAGCAACTTCCATGCCCGATGCTCATTTCATAGTCGGATCAGAGAGTTAAGGACTCGATGGATGCGGTTCTGACGCGAGCGTCAATTTGCCGACGGCGCGGCGCCGACCGGTCATCGAGTGCCGAGCTCGTCAGGCGCCCTAGGCCGTCAGGCGCTCAGGCGGTATTTGCGCAACTTCTCGACGAGCGTCGTGCGGCGCATGCGCAGCAACCGCGCCGCCTCGGCAACCGTGCCGTCGGCCTCCTCGAGTGCGCGGCGGATCAACCCGATTTCGATGGCCGAGAGATGATCCTTGAGGTCCAAGCCGCCCCGCGGCAGATCGGAGCCGACGGGCTCGTCGAACAGGGCAGCCACCGCGGCGGTACTCGCCTCGGCCTCGAACATCGCCGGCGCCGGCACGGTCCTGCGGTAGCGCTCGGGTAAGTCGGCGGCCCGGATGCTGCGGCCGGGGAACAGGATGGCGAGGCGCTCGAGCAGGTTGGCGAGTTCCCGCACGTTGCCCGGCCACGCATTCTGCGCGAGACAGTCGAGCGCCGACGGCTCGAGGCGAATGCCTCCGCCCGCGGGCGCCTGCCGCGCGACGAGGGTCTCGATCAGCGCCGGCAGATCCTCGAGGCGCTCGCGCAGCGGCGGCATCTGCAGCGGGAACACGTTGAGCCGGTAGTAAAGATCCTCGCGGAACTGGCCTGCGGCGATCGCCGCCTCGAGGTCACGGTGAGTCGCGGCGATGATCCGCACGTTGCAGTGCAGCGTGCGGTTGCTGCCGACCCGTTCGAAGCTGCGCTCCTGCAGCACGCGCAGCAGCTTGACCTGCATCTGCAGGGACATGTCGCCGATCTCATCGAGGAACAAGGTGCCGCCTTCCGCGAACTCGAAGCGCCCGACGCGCGTGGACAATGCGCCCGTGAAGGCGCCCTTCTCATGGCCGAAGAGCTCGCTTTCCAACAGATCCGACGGAATCGCGCCACAGTTGACCGGCACGAACGGGTGGCGCGCACGCCCCGACAATTCGTGCACGTGGCGCGCGGCCATTTCCTTGCCGGTGCCGGATTCGCCGAGAATCAGCACGTTGCTGTCGAACGGCGCCACCTGCTCGATGAGCCGGTGAATCGCGCGCATCGCTGCCGATCCACCGGTCGGGCGATGCGTCGGAACGGGTGTTCCCGGCACCGCCACCGACTTCGCGCCTACACCCACAGCACCGAGAGTTTCTGCGGGGTCGATCACATTACGTTTCGCTTCAAGCACGTCGGGGACTCCTTCCCGGTCAGAACTGTGACGGACCTCTCGTATCTCCGGTGCCGCCTCAACGTTTCTCGCTAAGCTGTTGACATTGTTCAATCAATGTCGCGTCGAATTCATACTAACTGAGAAACTTGAGAGAAAAGGAGTTGGCAAACACCCGTAATGGGTGTAAGGCGTTCCCTCAAAAAATGGCGCAGCGATTTCCCGTCTTAAGCCTAGGCTTCTGTCTCACCGGCGCCTAGGTCGCAGGATTCTTCGAGACGGCGACGAGGCGTCGATGATGCCGGAAAATCAGCTTATCGATGAGCTCGATGACGGGTTCGCTCAAGCCCTGAAATTCGAGTTGGACGGCACGTGCAGCGCCGGCCTGCTCGGCGACGACGCAGCAGGGCAGTTTGAGCGCCTGTGGCAGCGCGGGATTGATGTAGAGCTCGGCGACGCCGGTGCTATGGACGGCGGGCGCCTCGGGCCCCAGCCACTCGAGCCCGCGCGCGGCCAGCCGAATCGTCGCCGGCGGGGGCAGCGCGTTGTGACGCATCGCGATGTCCGCGGTCAGTCGCAACAGCAGGTTGACCTTGAACTCGAGGCGCTGCAGCTCGTGCACGAGCGCCGGCGATTCGTCCTTGAGCGCTTCGTTGACGCGGGCCTCTTCGAGCGACGCCTCGGCGCCGAGCAATTGATGATTGGCGACGTTCAGGCGCGTGAGCGCCGCCGCCTCGGGCAGCGCGCCGGGCAGCCAGGCGAGCGGCAGGGACTGTTCGAGCACCAGTCCGTTGCCGAAGGGAGATTGGGCCGACATGTCTTTGAGATCGGAGCCCGTCAGCGATGCGGTCTGGTCGAGGAATAGGCCCGCAGCGCGCGGCGCCCGACCGAGACCATGTCGAGATCGCGCGCCTTGGCCCGCTGACTGTGCTGCAGCAATCCGATGGCACGCTGATTCAGCGCCATGATCTCCCGCAGGATCTCACGGTCCGAGTCGTCGACGGGCAGCAGGCGGCGGCGTGCCTCCTTGAGCGCCGCCATGCGCTCGCCATCGAGCCGCAGCGCCGCTGCCGCGTCGCCGGTCTCGGCCACCGCCACGAGTTCGCGCGACAAGGCGAGCGCCCGGTGCAGCGGCGATGCTTGGGTCCAGCTCACCAGCCTTCCTTGACGAGCTGATCCCATCCGGTCTTGACGTGGGTGAGGAGCCGCGACACCTCGTCGAGGAGGGTCTGATCGTTGGTCGCATTCGCCTGTGTCAGCCGATTGAGCATATATAAGTAGAGAGTGTGCAGATTGCCGGCGACCTCCCCACCCTGCTCCATGTTCAGGGTGGCATCGAGATGGCCGAGAATCCGCACGGCTTTGCCGATGGCGGCACACTTCGTGGCCACTTCGGGCCGAGGCAGGTGATTGTGGATGCGTCCCATGCAACCGCGCGCGGTCGCGACATGCGCCAGGATCTGCTCGTACATGATCTGCACGAGCCGCGCAGGCGTCGCCTCTGCCACCACGCCGTGATTGCGCACGGATTGATAGCGTGCCGCCTTGTTCTGTGAGTACATCATGGTTTGCCCGTCATTCTCGTCAAGATTGCCGATCCATCAGGCCCGCGCCTACGTACTCGTCAAGTGCTCGTCGTACCGCTCCCCAGGCTGCTGTTGCTGCTCGAGGAACTGCTCGACGAACTCGACGAGCTCGACGAGGGGTCGAACTCGGCGGTCAGATACGTCTGGGTTTCCTTCAACGCAGCCACCGCGGTATCCATCGCGTTGTATTGGGCCGTGAGCGTGGCCGAATACGTCGCGAGCTGGGCGTTCAACGCGGTCTGCTGGCTCTGGACGTCGCTCAAGTTCGTCTTCAAGCCCTGGGTGACCGAGTCGAGCAAGCCGCCCGGGCCCGTGTAATCGGTCAGCAGGGTATTGAGCTGCGTCGCGATCCCATTGGTACCGCCGAGCAGGTTGCCGACCGCGGTCAGATTCTGGGTCAAGGCCGTCGTCAGGGTCTGCGAATTGCTGTCGAGCACTCCGGTTTGAGCGTCGGCCGTGATCCCTAAATCCGCGAGCGATTGGACGCCGGTCGAGTTGGCGGAATCGACGGTATCGAGAATGTTCTCGAGCTGATCCTGGAAGGCCTCGAGCGTCGCGTTGCCGTTCAAAGCGCCGGCCGTCTGCGTGCTCGCGTCGTAGCCGCCCAGCGATTGAATCGCCGACAACACGCCGTTGACGGCCGTCACGAAGGTGCCGATCGAGGTCTGTGCCGCGCTGGTGTCGGGAGCGATGGTCAGCGTCGTCGATGCGCCCGTTGCGGTCGGTGCGAGCAAATCGAGGGTCACGCCGCTGATCGCGGTCGTGACGGTATTGCTCGCGCTCGTGGCCGCATAGCCGTTGATCGTGAAGTTCGCGTCGGTGGCCGCTTGAGTTTGCGTGAGACCGTTCGTGGTACTTCCCGCCGTGTAGGTCAACCCCGCTAGGCCCGTGCCGCCGTCGGTCTCCGTCACCGTCACGGCATTGGCGGCGCCGGTGTCGGTGCCGGAGATCACGAGCCGAGCGCCCGAAGAAGTCGAGATGACGCTCGCACTGACGCCCGGATTGTTGCTCGCCGCGTTGATCGCGGCCGCGATGCCCGACAGCGTGTCGTTGCTCGAATCGATCGTGACCGAGGTGGACTGGTCGCCGACCGCGATGTTCAGGGTACCGGTTCCGACCACCGCATCGGAGCTCGCGAAGGCCGCGGAACTCAGGCTCGCGGAGGTGGCGAGATTCGACACCGTGAGCGCATATTGACCGGCCACCGCCGAGGAGTCGGTGGTTGCGGAGGCGATGGAGGTATCCGCGACCGTGGCGGAGAAGCCCGCGAGGTCGCTCGGGGTCTCGAGCGTCGTCAGCGTCGCTTGCAACGTCGAGAGCGCGCTGCTGAAGGTGCCGAAGGCGGATAGCTGCGCATTGATCGAATTTTCCTGATTGGTGATCTCGGTTTGCTGCGCTGCGCCCTCGGCGTTCGTCAAGGCGGACACGATCGCCGGGATGTTGAGGCCGGAGCCGATACCCGTGGACGTGATCAACGAGCTCGCGGCCGCGGCGCCCGAGGTCGAGGAACTCGTGCCGGTCGTGCTCGTCCCTGTCGCGGCCGATCCCGTCGAAGAAGTGATGGCTGAACTCATCGAGGTTTACCTACCCGTGATCGGTCAATCAACTATCGGCGTCCTGCCTGGAGACTTGAGCAAGAGGCGTACCAACCCGGCAGCCCGAGCGCTCGCCTTTTTCAGGCCAGACTGTCGATCAGCAGGCCCGACGCGCCGACGCTGCGCGCCAGGGCGGGAAACTCGCTCGCGGCGAACTCGGCAATGACCTCGCCGTTGGCGGGATTGACCTCTTGAATGGTCGAATCGGACTGTGGATCCAGCCGGTACTGATCGGGTCGGCCCGTGGTGTTCAGGAACTTGTTGAGCTGCGCGATCAGCGTTTGCACGCTCGGCACCGTCGTCGTCGTGCCGTCGGCCGGCAAAGTCTTGCCGCCGGCATTGCCGGAAGACGCGTTGCCGGAAAGCGCAGTGCTGGAGGGCGTCTTGCCGGATGACGCATTACCGGCGAGCGCGGTGCTGGAAGGCGCCTTGGCGGAAAGCGCATTGCCGGAAGGCACGTTGCCGAACGACCCGATGCCGGAAGACAAAGACCCGATGCCGGAAGACCCGGAAGACGGTACCTTTGCCACCGGCGACGACTGGCTTCCCAGCGCGATGTGGGTTCCTGTCAACGAAGTTGTGTCGCTTGCCATAGTCTACCTGCCTGCACTACGGTTGATCGTCGAATACTCCCTGTGTCTCAACTGCCGTTTCCTACGCCACGAACCCGGAAGCGGAGCTTCCGGGTTCCGCGCGCGTGAGCGCGCGTGTGTCCCTTTGCGACCCGAAGCTTGCACTTACTGCAACAGCTTCAAGATCAATTGCGGTTCCTGATTCGCCTGTGCCAGCACCGAGATGCCGGCCTGTTCCAACACCTGAGCCTGGGTCAAGTTCGCGGTCTCCTGCGCGAAGTTCGCATCCTGGATGGTGCTGCGCGACTGCACGAGGTTCAGCGAGGTCGAGGTCAAGCTCTGCACGGCCGCGGTGAAGCGGTTCTGGATCGCCCCCAACTGGCTCTGCAGCGCGTTGACCGTCTGCAGCGCCGAATCGACCGACTCGATCGTCTGCGTCGCGCCGGACACCGTCGTGACGACATCGTTGGCCAGGGTCGTCGTGCCCTGACCCGTCGTGCCGGCCGTGAAACCCGCGTAGCCGGGACTGTTGCCGGCAATGATGATGCTGTTCGAGGCCGACAGCGTGACCGTGCCGTATTGCGTGCCGCTGGTGGCGGTGAATCCGCCCGTGCCGCCCGTTATGGTCTGAGAGTATTGAATGGTGCTGCCGTCCGCGGCCGCCAGCGTCAGGCCGCCGTTGGTATTGACGGTCGCGGTCACGCCGGTCTGCGAGGAATCGAGATTGATCGCGCTCTCCACCTGCGCCTGGGTCAAGGTGCCGTTTGCGGCGATGGCGTCTCCGCCGGAGCCGAAAATGTTGATGCCGTTCAAGGTCAGGGAATACGTGGCTCCGCCCGTGCCGGCCACGACGTTGCCTTCCGCCAGCGCATCGCTGTTCGAGGCGGTCGCGGTCAGGCCCTCGATGCCGGCGCTGTTGATGGCGGCGGCGGTGGCGTAGGCGGAACTCGCCGCCTGGCCGATCGTGTTGATCGATCCGGCCTGGGCGGCTCCGATCGCCACGATGCCCTGGCCGTTGACGTTCAAGGTCAACGAGCCGGTCGTGAGCGCGGTACCGCTGGTGCTCGCAGTCGAAGACACGCTCGCGTATTGGCCGATCTGGGAGGCTTCGACACCGGTGCCGAGATCGACCGTGATCGTGTTGCCCACGTCGGCACCGACCTGGTAGGTCTGGACCGTATCCGCGCCGTTCAGCACCGAGGCGCCGTTGAACGTGGTCTGCGAGGCGATCTGCGAGATTTCCTGGATCTGCTGCTGCACCTGGTTGTTGAGCGCCGTGCGGTCCGACGCGCTGTTCGACCCGTTCGCCGCCTCGACCGCGAGCGTCCGGATGCTCTGCAGGGTGTTGACGATCGTGGTCAGTGCGCCGGCCGTGGTCTGTGCCTCCGCCACGGCATCGTTGGCGTTGTTGATGGCCTGGTTCGTGCCGTTGACCTGGGTCGTGAACCCCTGGGCGATCGCGAGGCCCGCCGCGTCGTCGGCGGCGCTGTTGATGCGCAAGCCCGAGGAGAGGCGCGTCAGCGACTGGGACAACAGGGACTGCGAACTCGTCAGGTTGTTCTGCGCTGTAAGCGAGTCGATGTTGGTATTGAGCGTCAGTGACATGGCTTAAAACTCCTGAATTTGTTGCACCGGCCCGTCGAGGCCCTCTGTGAGCGTGTGTTCACGTTGACCCCGCCTGAGCGGGCGGACCGGTGACCACATTCAAAGGGTTTATCGGACTACCCACCCGGTTCTTTAGGGGAAATTTGGCGCCCCTGGCGGGATGTTTGGGGCAGTGGGTCACGATTTTCGAAAGAGACATTTGACAATCGGTGCCGGCCTCAAGGCGGGTGGTCGCGACGCGCTCGCGGTGCCCCGCGTGGCGACTCCCCGCCGTACCCCCGATATCGGCAGCCGGCGAGGTTTATGAAGTACAATCCGCGCCGGTTACCGCTCCTCGCAGCCGCTACGCACCATGAAACACGTCTCCGTCGACAGGCCCACGGTGGGTTTCGTCAGTCTCGGCTGCCCCAAAGCACTCGTGGATTCCGAGCGCATCCTCACGCGCCTGCGCGCGGAGGGTTACGAGATCGCCGCGAGCTATGCGGCAGCGCACTTGGTCGTGGTCAACACCTGCGGATTCATCGATTCGGCGATCGATGAATCGCTGGAGGCCATCGGCGAGGCGCTCGCTGAGAACGGCAAGGTCATCGTGACCGGCTGCCTCGGTGCGACGCCGCAGCGTATCCTCGACCGACATCCCTCGGTGCTGAAGATCACCGGACCGCAGCGCTACGAGGAGGTGGTGGCCTCCGTGCACGAATATCTGCCGCCACAGCATGAACCGTTCGTCGATCTGGTGCCGGCACAAGGCATCAAACTCACGCCCCGCCACTATGCCTACCTCAAGATCTCCGAGGGCTGCAACCACCGCTGCAGCTTCTGCATCATTCCCGCGCTGCGCGGGGATCTCGTGAGCCGCCCGATCGGCGCGGTGCTGCGCGAGGCGGAGCAACTGGTCGGCGCCGGCGTCAAGGAGCTGCTCGTGATCTCCCAGGACACGAGCGCCTATGGCGTCGATCTCAAGTACGCCGCGGAATCCTGGCGCGGCGCCGAGCGCCGAGCGCGCTTCTTCGATCTCGCCGCGGGGCTCGGTGAACTCGGCGCGTGGGTCCGGCTGCACTATGTCTATCCGTACCCGCACGTCGACGAGGTCGTGGGCCTGATGGCGGACGGCGGCGTGCTGCCCTACCTCGACATCCCGTTCCAGCACGCGAACGCGCGGATCCTGAAGCTCATGAAGCGTCCCGCCGCGGCGGAAAACACGCTCGAGCGCATCGCCGCCTGGCGGGCGGCAGTCCCGGACATCACGATTCGCAGCACCTTCATCGTCGGCTTTCCGGGCGAAACCGAGCAGGAATTCGAGGAATTGCTGGACTGGCTGCGCCTCGCGCAGCTCGATCGCGTCGGCTGCTTCGAGTATTCGCCGGTGGCTGGCGCGGCGGCGAATGCCCTTGGGGAACGCCCCGTGCCGGACGCCGTCAAAGCAGAGCGGCGCGGGCGCTTCATGGAACTCGCCGCCGAGATCAGCGCCGAGCGCTTGCGCGCCAAGGTCGGCCGCGAGATGCGGGTACTCGTGGACCGCGTCGAGAACGGGATCGCCGTGGCGCGTTCGAGCGCGGATGCCCCGGAGATCGACGGCACCGTGCGGATCGGCGGCGCCGCGAAGCGGTTGCGCGTCGGGGATTTGGCCGACGTGCGGATCAGCGCGGCCGGCGCCTACGATCTCGACGCGGAGCTGATCGCCAAAGTTGTGTAATCTAGTCGTTTAATCCGGAGCCAACACCGTGGACATCACCGCAGACCGAGTGGTCACCATTCATTACACGCTGAAGGACGACAGCGGCACCGTACTCGATAGCTCGTCGGGTGGCGAACCGCTCGCCTATATCCAGGGGCATGGCAACTTGGTCGCGGGACTCGAGAAGGCCCTGGAGGGCAAGACCGACGGCAGTACGCTCGCCGTCGTGGTGCCCGCCGCCGAAGGGTACGGCACCCGCGACGAGGCCCTGGTCCAGCGCGTGCCGAAGCGCTCTTTGCAAGGGGCGGGCGAGATCAAGAAGGGCATGCAATTCCAAGCGCGGACCGACGATGGGATGCGCGTCTTCACGGTCATGGCGATCGTCGGCGACATGGTGACCCTCGACGGCAACCACCCGCTCGCCGATCAGACGCTGCATTTCGACGTCGAAGTCGTGGGCGTGCGCGAGGCGACCCGCGAGGAACTCGACCACGGCCACGTGCACGGCGCCGGCGGGCACCATCACTAAACCGCGGGTGCGCCGGATTCCCGGCGCACGCAACAGTCGGTGAGATCGCCCTTACCAGTTCTTTTGAACTTGTAGCCAGAAACGCGTCGTCGGGCGATGCCCAACGAGGTCGGGAGTGCCGCCGACCGGGGCGGCGAGGCTAGAGCTCACGGACCAGCCGGCCGGGCCGGACCAGTTGAGCGCAATGCCCGCAGCCGAGAGATTCGCATGATTGACGCCCTCGCTGTATCGGTCCTTTTCGATCTGCACCTGCGCATGATCCAGGAACACCGTTCCCTGCCACCGGCCGCTCGTACCGGCGTAGAGGTCGCGGCGAAGCTCCAGGGCTTCGGCGTTTCCCTGGGAGCCCGAGACCACGCCATTATCGTAAGCCTCGACGCTCGTCGGACCGCCGACGAAGAACTGTTCCGACGAATCGAGATTCTTGTTCGCCCCTTGGTAGCTCACGGAGGCGAATAGCGCGGTCTTATCGACGATTGGTTGAAGCCGCGAGACGCTGAGCGCGTACTTCGTGAATCGGCCTTCGGTGCCAGCACCGTCGGCGTCGACATGCAATGCGGTTGGGTCATCGTAGACGACGCGCCCGAGCGTGACACCTGCGCTGAACGCATTGACGCCGGTCCGATCGTTCACGCTGCCCGTCACGAGCGCATGCCAGTCCTCGGTGTGCCGATCGGTGCGGATGGCGGAGATCTCGACTCGATCGTCGAGCTGCGTATCCTCGTAGGAGATGCGTGCCGAGATATTCGCGGTGGCTCTGCGCAGCAGGATTCGATCGACACCCAGGCCGAAGGTGCTGGCGGTGCCGCGCGCGTCGAGCGGCACTTCACTGCCGTGCACGAGCTCATAGTCGAGGGTCGAAGCATGCGCTTCGACCTGCGTGCTCGGGCCGTAGACCGGGACTTGGTAGCCGAGACGGCCGTAGTTCATGCCGCGACCGGCGGTCAGCGCGCTGGCGGATAGCACGTCGCCCAGCCGCAAGGGCTCGGACAGATTCACATTGGCATTCAGGCGCTCCCGTCCGGTCGCTGCGTTGCCGTAATCATCGGCCGACACGTTGCCGTTGACTGCCGTCGCCGGCGTCACGTCCACCTCGAGTTCGGAGGCGCCGGGGGTTTGACCCGGCCGCAAGGTCCCTTTGACCTGCGTCGCCGGTATGTCCGAAATCGACAGCAGCACCCGGTCCAACGAAGCTTGATCCACCGGCATCCCGATTTTAAGGTCCGACAAGGGCAGCTGCGGGACGAAATCCCGTACCCGGCTCGAGTTATTCAGGATGATCTTGTCATAGTGCGCTTCGAGCACGGCGATGCTGACGCGGCCGTCCTGCACGGTTTGAGCCGGCACATAGGCTTGTGAGAATGGATAACCGGCTTGTTGGTAGCGCGCCGTGATGGCATCGGCCAACCGTTGCAGGTC
>Ga0116229_10006760_pt1 | contig 18374 bp, 17 predicted proteins | sample S1TSphgellanicum_3_FD_87313 | JGI IMG/M metagenome (GOLD analysis project Ga0116229, IMG submission 87313) | Host-associated microbial communities from peat moss isolated from Minnesota, USA - S1T2_Fc - Sphagnum magellanicum MG | ecosystem: Host-associated > Plants > Peat moss > Unclassified... | reverse complement strand
TTTTTTTTCAAAATAAATATTAAAAAAAAAAAGGTATTTTTTTAAAAAAAAAAAAAAATATTTTTAAAAAAAAAAAAATAAAAAAAAAAAAAAAAAAAAAAAAGTCACCAACAGCTACCTTGTTGACTTTGTGTTGTGTGATTACTATTCCTTTCATTGAAGGAATCTGAAGTTCCAGGAAGTTAAAATATGCTAGAAAAATATGTGAATCTCTTAACATTAAATTTTAAAAGCATATGTGAATTTATCAAATATGAAATGGACACATTTTTTAATCTTATACCAACTTTAATGTATATTCGACTATTGCTCACATTGCTAAAAAGTATGGGTATTCTATGTTCATGCAATCAAAAATTATGTGCATTTGCTGCACTTGGAAATAGTTCAAGGCATGATTTAACAAGTTACAATCTACATCTAGATATATTTTGCATGCTTGATCCAGGCCACAATGAAAACATGAAAGCTTCCCATCATTATAATTTACAGTTTCAAATTCAAGCAATGCACAATAAAGATCTTTGGTTTCAAACCAAGATTAACATTTGATAGCAAAAATAATAATTGGTAATAAACAAGGCTTCAAACCAATGTTCATTAGTTATTGAATTTTTTCATAATTACTAGTGTGGCCTGGGCTGTTGGCCCAAGTGTGAACCCATTACAAAATAGGGAAACTCAACATGTGAACATTGTTTTGCAATGTATGTATCCATTTTTTTAACAGCCAAATATGAAAGGAAATCATGCTTGAATTTAATGCTAAGCCTTCAAATGTTACCACGTTCTCAATCAAATTTTCCTTTCAAAACCAGGTTTTTTGGAATTTATTTGAATTTTCAGTGGCAGAGATCACTTAAAAATCAATATCTCCCACATTTTGAATCCAAATCTTACCAAATAAATTCCATTAAATCCTTCTCGTCAAGATATTTCCAATAACACCAAAGGCACATTCCAATTCCTCCAAAATTTTCAGCTACAATTTAATTTAATTTTCAGTGAAGAAATCATTCAATATTCAAGAACTTTTGCACCTCACGTCCAAACGTCATGGAACCAAGCCCAAGCACCCCTCCTCGTCGAAAGCTTTCCAAAGACATCAAGAATATAATCTAAAGCATCCCGGTTCGGTGGATCTCATACCTATAAAACAAAACAAAACATAACAAACTACAGGCTTCCTTCGTACATAGATGTCAGAGCCAATCAGCACTAATCTGATTAGTTTTGGTAGCATAAAAGATGATACAATGTGGGGTGCTTTGCTTCTATGAAACTGTGGTCCAAGCGTTACGCTAGTGGTTCCGAACTCTCGGAAATGATCAAGGTTGCATCATGTGGGAGCCTGGACGAATTTGGCAGAAGGATGGTCAAATCTACTTTGGAGATGGTCGAAAGCAAGAGTAATTTGAACCAACAGATCGAAGGGGATGTTTACGACGCGGTGGTGAGCAAGGTGGGAGAAGGCAATTACGAAACAATCCGTAGTTCGAGCGTGCTGGAGTGTATCATTACTGCCAGTCAGGTCTCTCAGATCTAGTTCCAAGCATCAACAAACTCTGGAATCTTCCGAGCTAACACAAGCGGTGGGCTCAACCAATTTAGTCCAGAAAGTAAGGGATCTCATCAACCATGACTTCCTAGTTCTTCAGTTCAAGCACCAACATTCGTCGGACAAGTTGTACATCAGGGCCGAAAATGTCACAGGCCAAAAACCTGGCATTATGCGTGGACAAAAGCTTTCCGACGCAATCAAACTCCGTAAAAAGCGCTTTATTCAAAGTAAAGAGTTGCACACACAAAAAGTCACTGAGCTGGGAACAGAATAGTTCATGGGAGAGATAACCCATGCAGTTTATATACCTGAACTACTGCACTAAGAATATAAATACTAACTAATACTTGATAAAATTAATCTAACTAATAATGAGGTCTTGAGCAAATCATCCAACACCCCTACTTGCTCATGGCATCATTAAACTCTATTCTATAACGACAAATATTGTGCTAGATTAAAAAGTGCAGAATTTTATAATTATTATTATTTTAAAGGAAATTAAAATTCACCTCACCCCCTCTGAATCAAAAAATAGGACTGCATAATCTTCACGGTCATGCAACAACTGATTAGTTAGACTGATTATACTTTGAAGTCATCAAGTTGTGAGGTGTTGGGCTTCCTCCAAACTTAGCATATGCAATTTGGCTTGTCCGGCCTCAAATTTGGTCCATCCCAATCAAAACAACATTTGGAGTAATTTTTCACATTTTTCCCATAGATTTTCCTCACTGTTGCCATGCTTTTGATGATTCATATCATGGACTATATGTGACAAATCTGTAGCAAGACATGGGAAAATTATGGGTTAGAGGTGTGGCAAAAGTGTGGGTTATAGAAGCATGATAAACTATGTGAAAATATTGATTCATATCCACATTTTTGCCTCAATGCCATCCCACATGTTATTATGAAATTTTCACATTTATAACATGGAGGTTGAACCACGCTATGTTCATATTATCTCCCTTTTACCCTCACTTTTTTCACAATTATGACATAGATGTTATTACACTCATTTTTTCAACCTTTTCTCAACTTTTCCACACAAATGACAAGTAGACTAAACCATTCTTGGCTCGACTTATCCCACTTTTTTCCCTCAAGTTTTCCACATTATTAACAAAAAGTGTTGTACTTTTTTCTTCAAATTCTCTAAGTTATCAACAAAAAAACTCTCACATTTTTCCTCAAGTTTTTCATGTTATTTAATTGAAAATATCCTCACATTGTTTTCATTATTAACAAAAAGTATCCCATTATTTAACAAAAAGCATCGCACTTTTTCTCTCAAATTTTCAAAGTTGTTAACAAAAGATATTTCACTTTTCTCAAATGTTTCTCATGTTATTTAACAGAAAGTAACCCATTTATTTTCATTGCTAACAACAAGTATCCCACTATTTTCCTTCAAGTTTTCCACATTATTTAACAAAAAACATTACACTTCATTTCCAAACTTTTTTCACCTTATTTAACAAAAAGTATCACATCAATGCCTTGGTGGTCACCAATAGTGACTAGTGTCTTCTACTCACCAAACAACCAACAAAGCCAAATGTTCACATACAAATCCACCCTAATCAAGACTAAATTTTATTGTATTGTACATCAACAGAGCTATATTTTATTATATGTAGTAAGTTTACCATTAGTGCACCCTAACAGTGTGGTCCTATTAATAGGTTTGTCTGCATCTACCTCACAATGGCTAGCTCACTCTCGATCTTGTAGTTGAATACACAAACCACAAATACGAATCATTAGTTCATGATCTTGAAAACTTGAAAGACATGAAGTGGAGAATCATGAATTGAAACATGAACATTCACACTTGTAATATTGCATCTATAATTCCAGTTTCAACAACAACACCATTTGCTCCTTCTGCAACACCTAAAGTTTCCGCATATGTCCACACCAAAACACATAAAATATGTGAGCGAAAGAAGTTGCTGATCATCTGCACTTAATTACACAGCTTGAATTTGACATGTTCAGTTATTAATGTTTTACATAGAAAAGTTCATCATGGAACCACCCATGAGCTAAAGACATGATTGTCTACAAGGGCCTCCTACACTAGGAGTTGTAATTTGTACATATAATACACCACTAGGGTTTGAAGGAAGAAATGTAATTATCAATGGTAGCTTGTTGTGCAGTAGTGGGCAACATTTGCACAAAATGAGTGTCAAGGATATCTTGAGTTAGACGCATCATGTTTTTAGCCATAACCTTGTGATAAATTGCATTGCACCAATCAAGAAGCTGTAGCATCTGGTTCAATACTACTAGGGTTTAAATATGAGAGATTCAAATTCCACAAAAAATGCATGTGAATTCACAACAAAGGTTTTCAAAAAATCTCATGAGGAGGAAAATGATTAATGGGATTTTAAATTCTTATACCTAGCTGTTGCTTCTTTTGTTGCATACATGCCACTGTACTAAATGTAGGGATTGCAAAAACGTAATGGAGATCAAGCTAAAACTTAGTCATGATAGTAATCATTGATCTTTGCATAATAACAACTTGCAACTTGTAGCATGCAATTGTGTGACCATGGAAATTAACATTGAATGATGATCAGTAGTGTAGGGATGGAGTTGTTGGAATTATTCTTACACGTAGCCTCCAATTTGCCAATGAAAACTTTTTTTGTAATGGGTTACAAAGGTCCCATTTCCCATTTTTTTCATAAACAGATATTTCAGCACCACACCAACTGGTCCATCACTATCTCGTTGCAGGAACATCAACATTTGGTTCTTGGTGAAATGCCTCAATTGCAAAAAAACATTATGTAAACCATTACCACATAAAAACCTCAATCATAAAACACCCAAATTGTCACAACCCCGAAAAAACTCCAGATGCAGCATAATTTATGACATCTAGGGATCAATTAGAAAGAATGGGTGGAGGATGGGTCTAACTTACCCCTTCGAAACTAGCTTAGTACTATTTAGCAGGTTTGAATTGAGTTTGTCCAAAAAGTCCTACACATTCAATGCAAGAACTACTCGATCAAAAGTCTTAAAATTAAAATGACCCAAGAATTCAGAAATCAGTCCAAATTTCAAACTGCATTTTCAATAACCATCAGATGATGCTGCAAATGTCTAGGTTTTGAATGCCCATATGTATTATGTATTTGTTTTTACTTAATTAAGGTTTCAAACACTAATCTCATTAATTCAACTCCCACATTCACCAATGCCCAGATCCTTTGGACCACTTCATCAGAGATTATGAATCTATCCATCAAGTTATTTGATTACAAAGAATGTTTTGTCCCCACAAAAATCAACAGAATGTAATATAAAATCATTGTGACATGACTTTCTTTTTTATTGTAGTTACTTAAGTGTGAGGGATGTTGAAATCTGTGTATACTTTGCAAAACAAATACATGGTGTTAGCACCTATTGTAATGTCTTTAAAAAAAATTAAATCAGTCAAATCTGTAGCAGTTTAGTAAGTAGGACTAAATCAAACCTCCGACTTTGTTATTGATTTTGTAGCACTACTGTCCTATACACATGCATTTGATGTGGGTCCATCAAAAGTCGCAAAAAAGGCCTTTGTGCTAATGTTGCGAACCTTCTTCAATTCCATAACAGATGGCTCTTGACTATAAAAATCTACTATAATAATGTAAATACATAGTTATGATCAAAGCATAATGTAAATTTAAAGTTTAGAAAATGTTAAAGAAAAAAAAAAACCCCTTACATATTTCATTTCAAAGGAACATGCACCACCACTGCTAAGGCAGTTGATGACAGTCGGGCGTGCTTTGACAACACATCAATTTTGGTCATGCCATAGAGGGTTTTTTTTATTCTTTGTGACCTCCACTGCAAGAGAAACAAAACACAACAATTACATCAATATGTCCTAAACCCAATCATAATCCTAATTCTAAACTAGAAATATTTTTTAAATAGTAAAACTATCAACCGAAATTACCTTTGAAGAACGCCCAATTTGCCTTGGAACACAAGTTTGGGCACTCCCCATTTTCCTTTTCAAGAAACTTTTATGTCATTAGCATTGCACATTCCCAATGCGCTGAAGGACAACATCAACATTCCAATTCTTTCGGAAATTGTGCGGCAACTTTTCGATGATGGTCGTTAATGCCTTGGACTTCTTCTACACTGACCATTTGACATGACAATCATTTAAGTAAACTTGGCATAGCAAATGTACCCTTGCATTGAAGGATTTTTGAAGGTCGTCACTGGGCAATCCATGGCAGTCAACACTCATTTTCAACTTTGGTAACTTTACCCTTTGTTTCTTTTCTACAACCTCAACCTTTGTGGCAAGTGTTACTACTACTACCTCCTTCGCCTTCATTACAAATGCTACTACCTCCACCTTCACTATAGGTACTATTGCTACTACTACTTTTGCCCTTCACTATAAGTATTGTTGCTACTACTACTCCTACACTTTTTATCACCACCTGCACTTTTTCCTTATCTAGGGTTTTCTATGAACAATATTGGAACAACCAAAACATACACAATTTTTAAAATCTTGATAAACTCCAAAGAATACAAGGCAACTCACATAAAAATAATTGAATAAACATTTTTGAATAATGGAAGCAAACCCATTATAAGAATAAAAAGAAGTAGCCCATGCCTTTGTTCATGGTCTTAGAGCAACCTCAACCTAATTGGAAAAGGTCGGTGTCTCCCATCCTCATGATTGTGATAAAATGCCTCATGATGGGCATAAAGTACATAAATGTGTGTGCTTACTTTTCTCTTTCCTTAAGAGACTGCAAAAAGGAATATTGTACCTATTACCCTTCTAGAAACAAAAACAAAACCAAAACCAAATTTGCAAGTTTTTTGAAGAATGCAGAAACTTAGCACCCCCCAAACACAAGAGAAAAATAAACAAACGTTAAATTTGATAATACATTCTCTTATAAAAACTTAGAAACCTACCAATTCAATAACATGTTGAAGGCTCAATAGTAATTTTTGGACTACTTTCCTCTTTCCAGAAATGTCAATAATGGTGAACCAAGATTAGGTCAATTGTAGATAACAAAACAAAAGTTATAAATAATTTCAAGCTTAACAATTTTGAACAATGTCAAAAACTAACAAAACAAAAAGGGAAGCCTTAGCTTGTGGCGAGGTTGAAGTGGATTGGGGCATCCTTAATAAACAGCTCCACATAATGGAGCAAATACACGCCACAATCATAATGATTCTACTATTAAAAGACCTACAAAATCACAAAGCAAAAAATTAGGTTAGGAAAAATTGTTGTTTCCTTTTATTTAAGAAACCTTGCAGCAAAAGAAAATCATACCTTTGTACCAATGTACCACATCTGTTGAATTGTTGACTTCATTTCATGTGAGTCATGCAAGCTTACAGAAGCTTTTTGAATCCAAACTTTCCACAAACATGTTGAATATGGCGTTTTACTTGTCTATGACCACCCTCCAAGGAATTTAGGTGTAGAATGCATGATGTCTACATCTTGTCATCTTGCCCTAGACTATCAAAATGTGGGATGATGACCACACTCCAATGTTTGTTGTGATTGATTGGAATCACGATGTAATCTATGAAAAGCAGATCCACACCATGACTCCATTTTTGCAGAGTCGTCAAATTTGCATTTTGTTCCTTACATTGAACGAGTTTGGAATAGAAAAAATAATTGAAGATGTAAAATCGTAAATCGAAATGTTGTTTTTGCAAGTACTTGAAATAACATGATTCATTGTTTTCTGACATTTGAATAAAGAAGAGTAGAAATTCAATGTTTTTTAAGATTTAAATAAAGCACAGGAAAGTCTTTGGATATGTACTTACTTTAAATAAAAATCGAAAATAGTGTCGTTAAGGAATTGCTTGGGTTCTAGTGTTTCGTAATCATGTTTCTTGATGGTGATTGCATCTGAATCACCATTAGGATACTGCAAATCAAATTGCATATGTCAAAAGAAAAAAGAACATGTTAACACAAACAAACAGAAAAAACAAAACAACATTCAATAATTGTTTTAGACCAAAACTTTGCAACACACATGTGATGTAATGTAAAAACAAGCAACTGGGAATCAGACCATGTTCAGGAGCGGTTGCTTTAGCGAATTGGAACCCGAAACTTTGTACCTGTATGCGATGGATGTTGTTCGGGTCACAAATAGTTCTAAGAACCTATCAACCGAAACAATATTATGCTTAAACTAAAGAAAAACAAGCTTCTCCACAAAAGGATAATCTGAAAATATCTATTTCATGAGTCTTGGTTTTCTTTTGTGCTTCCTTCTGTTTGGTTGGAGAAAAAGTATAGCAATAAAGTACTCATCGAGTTATGTGGGGGGATAATTTGCTGGTTTTCTAGAGATCTAGATACATGCTCCATGGCCAAGCTTTCACAACAACACTTTCGTCCTTCACTTGCTCGTGACTGGAGTTGTATCCCAACGTCACTCTTTGTAACAACAACAAGAAAAACCGACTAAAGCATACAACGCCCACAGCGCAAGAAAGAAAAAGCAAAAAGACGGGCCCATCATCAGATCTCTACATGTTACGGTATCATGTTTTCTGATCTTTACATGTTCGGGTATCAGGTTAGGAAAACATTATACCCTAACATGTTTTCCTAACCGTGCTTTTCCTTACCCTATCAAGCTCTGTGGTGTGCCAAGAATCTGTATTGAGGTTTTTCAAAAAAATTGAATCGCGGAGCTTTTTGAATTATTGGAAAGTTAGGCTCCAGTGCAGCAGCAGCAGTAGCCTCTTCACTCGACGACAGAGAGTGAGTTATCGTCGCTGGTTTGTTTTTTTTTCTTAAAACGGTGCTTCGTTTGGTGTTGTTGCGTCGGAAGCGACGAGGGCGAACGGAGTTGAAGAATTGGAGCAGGAAGCGGCGTTGCGGGAAGAAGGGGATCGACCTCGTGTGAGAAAAAGTGGAGGAGCGACGCGAGTGGCGGGTTCGACTGATTGGATTGCTTCGTCTCTCGCGCAGATTCGGTTTGGGCCGGACTAGCGTGGGTAGGAGTGTGGTTTCTGAGCAGATCAAGACACGGACTGAAGTCTTTCTCGAAGAGCAGGGAACCAGGTAACCGGATCTTTCTCTCTTCTCCTGCTTTGCGAGTCTTGGCTGATACATCATGTAATGTGATTTAGCAACCTGTGATCAAACTGCCTGAAGATGTGGCAATTGCAGCCAGACACAAGATGTCAGAAAACACTACAGAAGGAGAAGGAAACCTCTGTGAAGACCTCTGTCAGATGTGCATTCATTGGTGGCATATTCACTGGAACATTTTGCAGAAGACCTCTGTGAAGAAGACTGTTGTCTGATGTGCATCTGTAGCATCTTGACAGGGGAATTTCACTAGAACTTTTTTCATTCAGAGGTTGCTCCCACAGTCCTGCATGTAGGAACAGTGTGGTTTATACATAGTAGACTGAAGTTATGATGATTTGCAATGTTTTCAGGGATGTTGAGAATGCAAAGGAAGAATGTGGAGTTGTGAGCAGGTGGAGGAGCATTCCCCCCAGAGGGGTGACTTAGTGGTGGTTGATCTCATAGGCAAAATTGAAAGCACAGGTGAAGTATTTGTGGATACTAGTGCAGCTGGGAACAAGCGGTCTTTGGCATTTGTATTTGGAGCCAGACCTTATGCAGGTGGCATGTGTGATGGTCTGGACTTCGTGCTTCAATCTATGAAAGTTGGTGGCAAGAGACGAGTCATTGTTCCACCAGAGCTAGGGTTTGGAGAGACTGGTGCAGATTTGAGCTCAGGAGGCCGAATTCCAAGTCAGGCCACACTGGAGTATATTGTGCAGCTTCAAAGGGTACCCATTGCTCCCTCATGATACTGCAGGGAGCCTGCAGAAAGATCAAATCATCCATGTTTTCCCCTGGGTTCCACTTCTCTTCAAGTCAACCCCATCAAGCAAGCAATGCTTTTGCATATTGAGTCCATGATTAATGCTCAGATCATCCATCTTGAATCCTGTACTGTATGATGTTCAGACTTTCATTGACCACTGTCAAGACCCAAGCTCTGAGATGAGATGCCGTAATTCTATAATATCAACTGGTTGTGCAGCACAACATTACTGGATACTTTGAACCCAATAGATAGCTTTCAGATTGAAAGTTCAGTCCTTAGCAGTTCATTGTGCCTCCCAGAGCAGCAATTAGTGTGATTTTGCTTCATGTCACGTGGCCAGTAGACTAATGACATTATGTGGCAACCAAGTTTTGGTCTTCATTACAGCAGATAGTACAGACTATCCTTGTGACCCTTAATGCATGCCATCACCAGATTGTGTCTTGAACATGACCTCAAGCAAAAAAAGCTTGCCACTTGACATATCTAGTACAGATCCAATAGGCAGCCAAAAACAAGCCCCTAACCAACTAACTATTTTTCTAGAATTTGTGATTTTGTCATTTGCGGGCTAGGTTTCCATCTGCAGTTTCCATCTTCTTTCAGGGGGTTTTTTCTTTTTTTTTTTTGGTTTCTTTTTTTTTGGGTCCATCTTCCTGCTGGTCTGAAGTGATGAGAGGAAAAAGGGGGTGCAGTTTGGAATTCATGGCATCATCACCAGTGAAAGGTAGCAATGAGAAGCAGCAACAACAGCTAGTTGGTGTGCATGTGCCTCCTCAAGCCATTGGGACTGTGGTACCTCCTACTTTAGCATCAACTCTTGCCTGCCGACCTTAGGACTGGAGAGACCTGCCACGCTGTCTTGCTACCTATAAATCCATGAGCTGGTTTGGCAAACCACAGGTTGGGAGACTCTTCTTGGGTCTCTTGGATGTCATATGCATCTCTCATTAGCACTTTGTGAATCTATGATCTGATTTTTGGCAGTGACACTCAACAGGTCATGATTACACTCAATTCTTGTCATGCTTGTTTTGCTAGAACTGATAGAATGGTTACCTTATAATGTACAGATGGACAGATGTGATCTCTTGCAAATTATGCATTGTTTGTCAGGCAAAAAGCTCCACAAAATGCTAAGAGGGGAGGATGCGGTTGATGCAGGCTGCAGGCCCTGTAGCATGTGCAAGCAGAGGATGGGTGTTAGTGGATGTGGACCTCATATGCTGTGAAATCTGTGGTTCCTACCTCAGTTTCCCTGTTCCACCATGTTGGTCACAATTCCAAGGTATCTCAATTCTTCTACATTTCCTCTACTACAATGACTTGAATGTTTGCTGCCTTTAATCTACACTCAACACAAGAGACTGACATTTGAACTGGGTTGGTGGACTATTGTTTGTCAATCAAAAGTGGAGAGTGCAGCACAAGTGTTTGCTGAGCAGCTGGATACTGCTCACAAGGGGTTGTATGTATGGAAGAACAACTCATGTCCAGACACATTGGCACAGTTTCCACCTGCACCCCTTTCAGCTGTGCTGGGTGCCTACACTGACCGATGTGAAGCACTGCTGCAACTATCTGCTCTCCCAGTGATATCAGAGTCTACCATCAATCAGATGCTCAATCATGGTTCTCAGGTTGATCAACTGCTGTCCCAACCAACTGATTCAATGCCCACACTTCTTATTCAACATGACCCTAGTTCCAGTACAAGTGAAGAGGTGCTGCTTAACAGGAACCACAAGGCATTCTATCAGGTAATGAAGTTTGTGGTATTCAGCTTCATCTTTTGGAAAGGGGAATAAAGTGATCCTTCAGCAACTTCTTTTTTTACACTTTCTTTGACATGGCAGGCACAACATGCAATAGCAATTTGTGGCTGGGACCCACGGCTCCTACCCTACAATGTTGACTGTGGGGAACGATCTACAGTGCCATCCACAAAGAATAATGGATGCACTGTCACAGAAAATACAGGGATATCCCGTGAACCAGGCCCAATTGTCATGATACACGGCTGAGGCAAGCCACAGCAGGTCTGTGGACACAACCAAGTGGAGATACTCCATTCTGCTGCTTCTGACCCTGCATCAGTTGTGGTGGACTGCAATTTGTGTGGTGCAAGTGTGGGTCTCTGGAGGTTGACAACCATAGCACATCCCTCTCCTTTGTTAGTCCCTGGAATCGCACAAATGCCTGAACCAGCAGTAAAATACACAGAGACAGGAATGACAGGGGCCAGTGCAGCTAGTTGCATGGATGGTTGGACTCAACCTGGGCCAGAACCAGAGATGGCAAGAGAGCCTCATGTGAAAGCTGCTGAAGCAGTGACTGTGACTGTGACTGTTTCACGAAAGTCTCAAAAGGGAGTGTTGGATTTAAGCCTCACCATAGCAGGAGGTCCTCCTCCCACACAACTAACTGCCCCAGCGTTGGTGCCTCCCAACTTTGGACCAGTTGCTAGCATGCAGCCTCGTCAGGGTCAAGCTGAGATGAGTGACACTGGAGAATGGGCAGCTCACTCATATGAGTCTCATGGGCCTGCACAGCAGGAACTTGAGACAGGAGGTCAAGGTGGAAGCAATGTGGACATAGGTCAGCATGGCAGACCGTTGGCAGCTGATAGTGTGGAAGGCACTGTTATGGACCATCAGGAGACTGAAGATGAAGAAGGCAAAGATTCTGAGCACTCATCCAAACAAAAGAGGAGTTACTGCAACTGTGGAGACAGAGCAAGCAAAAGTCAGCTACTACCTGCATGGGGACTAGCCATGAAGCTGAAACACAGGGTGCAGAGTGTACTAAGAGTGTGGGTGGTGATGGGGAGTTTATGATAGACATGGCAGGGCTCATGGATGAATTTGTCCCTGGCCGTGATCTGATGAGTGAGTTCATTCCAGAGGGAACAGACAGAACAGGCACAAGAGATGACTGTGGTGACAGCCAAGAAATTATGCTCAGCATGAACCATGTTTTTAAGAGAGACAATGGCTCAGCTCGAGAGTCTGAAGCAAGTCAAGAAGGAAAAGGCAGCCACATGGACAATGATGGACACATGGAGGCAGAAGAAACTCTGGACACAAGGAATGCAGTGGTCCAAGGCAGTGAGATGGATGCTAAAATGCTGGATAAAGAGCTCATGGATGGCCATGTTCTCCAAAAAATAGCTGACACAAAGAATGAAGAAGTGCAGACCCCTGCTCACAATGACATGGGTAATTACTGTTGCTCATACCAACAAACATGGCATAGTTTATGCAGAATTTGGAAGTATGTCATGAAGGATTAGACAGGAAATACAGCATAGGAGTGACCTCTCATGGGCGAGACATAAGTTGGGAAATTAGATCTGAGCTTGCCTTTTGGCCAAGGTTTTTGTATAGAAGTGCTGTTTCACATGAGGAAATGAGGTTTCCACAAGTCTCAGTGCTGGTGCTGACAAGTTGGGTATGTATTCTGGTGGGCAGTACTCCAATTGGAGTGGAGAAACTGGGAGATAAAAACAAGGGAATTTGATCCCATTCAGCAACACCAACATTTTTGCCCTTGGGTGAATGGGCATGTTGCTGCAGCTGGCAGCAGCAGTGCACTCTGTGGCTTGCAAGTCAACTTGAATGCTCTGCAACAGCAGCAGCATTCACCTGCTGCTGACTTGGCAGAGTCTGAATCCACAGCTTCCATGTACAAGGTACACTGACTTGTACTGGTGACACGTGTTCCTTTTTACTATGTCTTGGCTTGCTTGAAAAGCCTGATCTTACAGTTCAGATGCATTCTCCTGACACTCTCTTTTAGAATCGACATGGTTTAATCTTGAGGAGTGAGAATGATCTCTGTGCAGGTGGATCCTCTTCTGTCAATGCGCAACTTATGGGCCAGAGATCAACTACCAAGCAAGGCCTTGGCAGTTGCATTCAGAGTTGAAGAACTGAGCTCTGGTGTCAGAAAAGACAATGAAGCTATTCTGAAGTAAGCTATGTCAACTCTCAGGAGCCATCAAAAAGCTCTCTCCTCTGTCCTCCCTGCCCTCCCTTTCTGGTTATCATGTAAGTATGAATAGTAAGTACAAAGGATTCTTTAGTTTCAACAATCATCCAACGTGTGTGCAAAACGAATAGTGACAGCCATGTGGATGGACCTACTACCTGTCCAGTGATTGAATTTTGCACATGAAGAAGGCATGTAGGATAATGGGTGAGTTCCTGCCCCCAGTTGACTGGAATGTGGCACCAAAAATGCATGAGCTTTGGAAGCCTTTTCAATCAGATATGGGGGAACTCTTCTTCCTGATCAGAAAGCCTTCACCAGGGGCACTAAAACTGCCAGGGGCTCAGTACAGTTGGAGTAGTTGAAATTGATGCAGAGAATTTGGCAACATTTCTGACCTCTGCAAGGGTATGTATCAAGCAGGCTACTGCCTTGTTTTCCTTAAGCTAAGTTGCAGGAAATGGAGAGTGTGAAAAAGCTTTTGTATGCACCCCAGAAGAGGGATTCATTTGCTTCTACTCTTTTATAGTTTGGGTAGGCAGCCATTGATCATAATAAGCACAGACGACATCTGTCCAAGTTTGTAAGTAATCTTTACTTCTACAATATTTTTCCCTGATGACCAAGTTAACCACATTCCCAAACCATGCATCCTGTGGTGATAAACCATGTTCTACCACATTTTCAAGTTCTCCAAATTGGATATTCTTTATCTGGGTTAGATCATCATCTTGTTTGCCTAGACTTCCAGGATACAAGCCATTTTTCCTAAATTGTAGTGTTTGGGTTTTTGTGAAAGTAGTCCTCTACTGTTTTAGAACCTCCTGTGCATTTTGCTTTGCTTTTCAACCACACAGAGCAGCTTGGGAGTGTGTTCCCTTGAAAATTTATTTATGAAAATGGTAAGTAGGTATTCACTCCTCCCCAAACTGGAACTTCTTAGGTACATGGGCTGCAAATATCTGCATTCTATCTAGTTCCAAGGCTTCACTATAACTCCTCTTGGCTTTGCTCAAAAAATTTGTTCTATGTTATATCACATGATACATGCAGGTTTTTTGCACATCTTTACAAGGTCACTATTCCAAGCAATCTTGTGATGGATATTGGTAGAAATGTGGTTCCATTGTTTCCACCTGAAACATTTGACCCCAAATTCAAGTGTTTCATTTTCTTTAACTAAAGAGTGGGAAGCTAAGTGTGTGAACTGTGCTTTTGATACATCCTAACATGTTAGGGTATCATGTTAGGAAAACATAATATTTATATGTAAAAGTACTAAAAGTAAAAGAAAACATGGAACAAGGAAAACATGGAACTGCATATCATATTCTCATTTGTCCTATCTAATCCCTGAGCAATTGATCTCAATCAAATGCTCCATACAAGGTTGTACTAGGAATTTTGCATATCTACAACTTGTGGCCTTTTTTTTCTAGGCCTCCAAACATCTAAATGAGATCTATATAGTAGGTAAAATGAGTATTGGGGACTTAAGAGGGGCTGCATTCTTTCATTCCTCTCTTTCCTGATGGGAAGGAAATGGGCAGGCAGTGGAGGAAGCTCTGGCAGAGTACTACTTCACAAGAAACAGAGGAGGGATGTAATAACAAAGTGAAAGGCACTTTCATTCTTGCAAAAGGAAAAATGGAAAAGGGATTTGAGCCAAAGTAGCAAGGGCAAGTATTATGTAAAGGAAGAGAAGAGATTGTTGAGAGATCAAGGTGTCTATTTAGGTTTTGATACTTAGCAATCAGAACTCAATGTAGGAATTCTGCTTTACACTTATTTGTCAAGTTTGAGGAAGAGAAGAGATTGTTGAGATATCAAGGTGTCTATTTAGGTTTTGATACTTAGCAATTAGAACTCAATGTAGGAATTCTACTTTACACTTATTTGTTGAGTTTCCCACTATAGTGTGAATGAAGGTTGTACCAGTAGACATGAACGGCCTGGTCTTATTCAAAAGGTACACTCGGAGCTTGGACATTTTGGAATTAAGCATATTTATAGCTTTCTTGCTCCTCATTACCATTAGAAAGGTATGTATGCTCAAGTCCAAGATGTCATTACTAGGTGTGAATAATGTGATAGAATGAGAACTTCTTTTTCCTCTTGATAGCTCACGTTTTCTCCATTCTTAATTCAGGGCATGTTCTATCATTGATCATGTGATTTAGCTAGAAAGTTACCACAAACCTCCAGGGGTAATGTCTACATCATGATTATGATTGAGCATTTTTCAAAGTGGGTCGAACTTGTTGCGATGCCGGAGAAGTCATCACATAGCACCAATTAGGCTTTCTTACAATAGGTCTTAAGTAGGTTTAGGGCTTGTGTTGAGTGCTTTACTGATCAAGGATCAAAATTCAAAGCCAAGACCTACTTGATCATGCTCTCATTGACCATCGCTAAACTTCAAGGGATCATCCCCAAGCTGATGGCCTTGTAGAGAGGATGGTTTAGACATGTAAGAAGGGACTTCGAAAGATTTGCTTCATTGGGAACAAAGAGGATTGGGACCTGGCCCTACCTTATATCGCCATGGGTTATAGGATGTCCAAATGTCTTTTTGTTACTTACGCCTCTTTGTTTCATTTCTCTCCTTACTTTCTACTTTTTGGAAAACATCCCATTCCACCCTCTTCCATTGTTGTTCAAATGGAACAGGTTGTGGACTTGGACTCCCTAGCCACTTGGGTTAGGGTCATCATAAAAAAGCTTACTCTATTTAGGAGGGTTATGCCCATGGCCATGGATAACTTGTCCATTGCACAACATTGAGACACCTTACGGTATGCACACACACGAGGTGGTAGTTACAAACCTAAGGTGAGACAATTTGATGTTGGTGACTTTGTGTATTTCCAATGGCAATTTAATGATACTCTAAACACTTCTTCGAATCACACTATCTTGAGAATTAAGGTGATCAAGCCTTCAAGTGTGTTAGAGTTGCAAGGAGCTAACAAACGCACAATTCAGGATCACTCTAAAAACTATGCGCCTTGCCACCTACCGAACTTGGATCCTACCATCATCACATCAACTTGGATTCCTCCACTCGATTATCCATGTGAAGTATGTTAGAGGATAAACGATGTTGATCAGATGTTGCTTTGCGATAATTGTAATGGTGGATATCATCTATTCTGCCTGAAGCCAGAGTTCATTCAAGTTTCTGCCGACCTTTGGTATTGTTCATCATGTTTTCCTACAACACCTTGATTTCTACTCAGACCATGCCACACTTTTCATGACTCAGGTCTTGGGGGGGGGGATACATGAAAATTTCATCTCAGCCTCCTCTTGTACATTGTATATATGTCTGTGTGCATCTCTTTTTGGTTGATTAGTTTTAACTTTTGACTAGTTTTAGTCTTTTTTGTTTAGTAGACTTTACTATGGATTTATGACCTTACAACACCAAACATCACAACACTACACATCACGATAGTTGTCATGTTCGTATGCATGGCCTCATACATGACGGCCAGTTATGGGCATGCCAATCATGCGTTTTAGGGTTAATGTACGCTTTTAGGGTTAATATACATTTTTAGGTTACTATATGTTATTAGGTGTTTTAAGGTTATGGCTTGTTTAGGGTTTCAACTTATTGACGACTATATAAGAGGCCAAGCTTTTCCCTTCTTTTATTAGTTTTTTTAGAATTCCTTTGTCAGGACGAGTTTCCTCTTTAGTTAGACTGGATTTCTAGATGTTCACAGCGGCTATTGCATGACCATTGTTTACATACACTATGTTTTTTTTCCTTCTTTTCAATTTAATAATACACAAGAATTTCATCTCAACCTCCTCTTGTGCATTGTATATATGTGCGTGCATATCTTTTTAGTTAATTAGTTTTTACATTTGATTGATTTTAGTCTTTTTGTTTAGTAGAGTTTACTATGGATATACACCCTTACGATACCGAATGTCATAACACTACATGTCACGACATGTTGTGACACAGGCCATGTTCATTATCACAATGAACGTTGCAAGTTTTGTGCAACATTTCAAGTGGGAGTTGGCACCAAAGGAAATCAAGAGTTTCAATTCCAAAATAAAGGATGTTGTCCACTTGACTACTCATAAACTCCATCCTCTTCAATGTATCATAACCCCACGAGTCAGCCAGCGGTTACCATAATCCTATTCAGTACACACTTTAGTGTTCCTTTCACTTCCATAGTACTCACACAATTTAGTCTTCCTTGAGGTGGTGTTAATAGGTCATGGTTTTGGAACCAATTCTAGAGTGCAAATTAAGATCCCTCACCATAGCCACAAATGTTTCTTCCCATCTCTTCAAAAAGCCAATGTCAAAGAGTTTTTGTGAGTTCTAGATTTTGATTCCAGAACTCATGTATATTAACTCAAACTTCCTTGTGTAATTGTAAAGATAGATATTTGTAATATCAATCATGTGGAGTTCCTTGCAGACCTAATTTTTCCTTACCTTCATTCTGGGTTTAGAAATCTTCCCTACTTTCATTATGGGTTTACGGACAGGACACAACTTTTGGAATGGCATTCTCTCTTGCAGATCTGCAGTGCAATGGATTCATAATCAAGGACATCTATTTCTTTCTTTGCAGGTTTCTAAGACTTCTTTAGGATATTTCTTTTGCAGAACTCCAGGGGCTTTTTTTAAAGTACCAAACATTTTGCATATAAATAAATAGTTTTCCATTACATCATTGCGTCTTTGGGCTGTAGTATTGGGTACCTTGATTCTGGTACTCCCTGTTTCATCCCCAATTTGATTGTAGCCATGAGTGAGAGAAATGGGGTACCTTGACTCTTGTAACCCCTGTTTCATCCCCAATTTGACTGTAGCCATGACTGAGAGAAACTGGGTACCTTGACTCTTGTACTCCCTGTTTCATCCCCAATTTGAGTGTAGCCATGAG
>Ga0116229_10006759_pt1 | contig 18375 bp, 10 predicted proteins | sample S1TSphgellanicum_3_FD_87313 | JGI IMG/M metagenome (GOLD analysis project Ga0116229, IMG submission 87313) | Host-associated microbial communities from peat moss isolated from Minnesota, USA - S1T2_Fc - Sphagnum magellanicum MG | ecosystem: Host-associated > Plants > Peat moss > Unclassified... | reverse complement strand
ATTAATGGAGGCTGCATACTCTAAGATGTGCAATTGATAAAATAATGTTGTAGCTAGTGCATAGAAATGGTATTGCTAATAAGTATGTATATATTAGTGAATTATATGTTTCATAAAGTTTTGATTATGGAATTAAATATATGCAATACATCACGATAGTTTTAAAGTTAAAAAATGAATTCGAAAGAGAAAAAACTCACTGTGGCCCATAAAAGTTCACCATTGTCACGATCGAGGACCCAAACATATCCATTCTTTTGTCCAGTGACCACAATATCTTGCCAATAAGGTGTGTTAGAATTTGTTTCAATGTTTTGAATGGTAAGCATCATAGGTGCCTCACCAAAATCAGCATCAGGTCCAACAATTGCAGGACAATTGGGATTTTTAGGGATTGAAGGTTGTTCACAAAGTTTAACCCAAGTGTCATATGCACCAAGATAATGACTCCACACAATGTTGCCATTATCCAAATCAAGAGCCAGTATAGATTCTGAATGATCTTCAGGTTTGATGCATGGTTCTGGATAATCACGATGCGTTTTGTTTTGTTGTCGTTCTTCACATTTTTGTACACTTGGAGGTGCAGAATAAAGACTTCCTGTGGCAATAAATACCAAATTGCGTTTTGTATCAATGGAAGGGCTACTTCCCCAAAGTGCAGCTCCAACATATAAGTTTGTTTTGCCATGATTGTCTGGCAACATAAGCGTCTTCCATTGAATAGACCCTGTTTTGACATCAATCTTAAGCATTTTTCCTTGGAAGTAACAACATGTAGTCAGGTTGGGGTTCGCTTCTTCCAATGATGAAATACCTAGAAAATATGAGCTACAAGGCAATGCACAATTTCATACTTTATTAACATCGTTTGACAACCAAAACATGACAATTTGGTTAACCTACAAGTTATTACATCAATATTGTAGGGAAATAAATAGTGTATTTGATCAATTATTTGTGTTTTCTTTCAACAAACTTAATATTTTGATTGTCAAAAGCACATATGCATTCTAAATATCAAAGCATGGCTTCAAATAATCAACTTGAAACCATTGTGGAAATATATCACTACCTTTTATGCACAGTGCCAGACATTGTGAGCACTGCCCAAGGGTGTGTATCAAGCAGGGAGGACCAAATGAGGTTTCCGGTATATCTATTAAGGGAAAGTAAAACTGCAGGACCATATATTCCCACAAGCACTGAATGTTTTGTGATAACTGGTGTCATTCTTGAAAGTATATAAGGTACCTCACTGTGTATGGTTGGAAATTCAATCAATAGTTCATTAGAGATAAACGATGTCAAGTTTCTTGCCCACAAAACATTGCCAGATTTTGCATCAAGAGCATAAAAGTTGCCATTGAGGGTTGGAAAATATATGATGCCATCATTAGACACAGATGGTGTGACAAAGACATCAAACCCAGCATTAAATTGCCATTTCAAGGCAAGTTTGGAAATAGTTGATGAGTTTATATTCTTTGAATAAGCATGCCTGGTGTTGAAAAGTCCCCCCCCTTGATTTGGCCACTGGAAACAAAGTTTTTGGGTCAGTTAATCCTTTTTAAGAACAATCAATTCCTAACTACCATCAAACAGAAAGCAAACAAATCACCCCAAACCATCCCCCCCTTTTTGTTTTTTTTAAAGAAATGTGAATTTGCTAAAACAAAAATTGATTTTTAGATTACTAAATTATATGCACAATCTTTGTAAAAAAATGCAATAGTTGTTGTGTTACTATGCTTAATCATGCTAGACATTACAATGTGAAATTTTGAAAATAAGATTTTGATGCTAAAAGACATGTCATCACATTATAAGGCACATGAGTAACAATGCTTGAAACCAAGCTATCGTGAAGTGCATCATGGTTGCACATAGTCTATTGGTCAAAATGTAATGACATGTACCTGGCCTTCAGCATCACATGAAGTGAAATTTGAAATATTGTGACATGAAACTGAACACCAAATAGTCATGAAACATATGATCATGACAACTAAATGAGTTGTCTTTTTCATCCATGAAACTTGCCACTTATGCAAAAAAACAATTGCCTGTTTTGAAAACATTTGTTCTCGATGATCAGCACGAGCAAGAATATGTATAGCATATGAAATTGGATCCAAATGCAAACGTTGTACCCACCACACTCAGAGAAGAAGATGATGAACAATGCTGAACCTGAGATCAATTGACATGTCTTTTAAAACTTGTTCAAACTTCATTGCGTATTGCATACTTCAAAGAAAGATGTTATGTGTGTCGTTTCATGCCAACCGATGTGGAGATTGTTCTTGAAGCTAAAGCGGAATAGTTCCTCCGCTTTTGGAGGGAACTTTTCAGAAAATACAATCGCCAAATTTGAAAATTTTGAACTAGCTCAGTACACAATCAGCAATTTACTGAGCGTATCCTGGGCTAATACTTGAGCTGAGCAAATATTTGCTAGTACTTGTTGATCATATACTTGCGGTGAGCATATATTGAGCTATGTTGCAGCATATCCAGGGGTGCTTTGTATGTGACCTTGCAAAAATATTTCTCACATCCAAGTTTAGTTATTCCAACCTCACTCATAAAACTAAAACTCGGACTGCAAATAGGTGGGAGACTTCTCGCATCAGACCACCTGAACCAATCTATCTATGAAGGTAGTTTGTTTGTTTTATAGTTATGAGATCCACCGAACCGGAATGCTTCAGATCGTGTTCTTGGTGTCTTTGGAAAGCGCTGGACTAGGAGGGTGGTCTGATGCGAGAAGTTCCATGGCGTTTGGACTTGGGGTGCAAAAGTTCTTGAATATTGAATGATTTCTTCACTGAAAATTAAATTAAATCGTACCAGAAAGTTTCGAAAAGAATTGGAATGTACATTTGGTGTTGTTGGAAAGATCTTGATGAGTAGGATTTAATGAAATTTATTTGATAAGATCTGGATTCAGAATGTCAAGATATTGATTTAAAAATGATTTCTGCCGCTGAAAATTCAAATAAATTCCAAATAACCAGGTTCTGGAAGGAAAAATCAGTTGAGGAAGTGGTAACACTTGGGCCAACGGCACAGGCCACACTAGTCATATGATTTGGCAATCAGAAACAGGGATCAAGAGGCAGATCATATTTACTACAATCTTCTGACCACAGTGAAGCAACACCCACTAGTGCACCATGAAGGATGGATGATAAATGGTCTGAGAACAGTTTTCTGTTGTGTTTCAGTTCATTAGCTAAACGTGGTGGTTAGCTCAGTTCCTTTTTTTTACTACCTACCTACTAACAACCCACAAGCTGGTTGTTAGTAGGTAGGTAATAAAAACAGCCATTACATATGTAGAAACCATATACTTACCTAGTAGTTACCTATTTTCCTACCTACCTATGTATGAGACCTATTTCCAACAGAATTGGTAACCAAGGTGAAACAAAATATTAACTCAGTTGAGGTTCATCCACGACTGAGTAATAACAGGCATCCAGTGGATGGTGCACTGGTGGGTGCTGGTTCACTGTGGCCGGGCTGCGGAGTTTGAACATGTTACTCATGGCTCATCATGTGCAACTCTTGCCATAAACCCAAACATTTCCAGGTTAGTGCTCTAACATAAGCTGGATTTATATCTGAAAAACGACATTTGAAACAATTTAAAGATTAGTTCCTGACTAAGCATGTGTACTTTTTGCGTTGAAGATGCTGCTCTTAACTCAATATTCTTGTCACTTTTTTCATTACTCTTGTTTAGTGATTCTCACAACTGAGGTTATAACTTTACAAAGAATATGATTGAATGGGATATGCAACATCACCAATGGCATAAAGACACATATACATACCTTTAACATTATATTAAACTTCTACAAAATTTCTATAGCCTAATTGAAATGCAAAATAAAAAACTTGACATCTTCTAACTCCTCTTGACTAATTAATCCAAATGTTTCAAAAAATTTGGTCATCATAAACAATTTGCACTATTTATTATAAAAACATTTCCTACCATAGAAAATTGTAGTATAAGACATAAGCTACTTGTTAGACTATTTCAAATTTAAAAGAATGTGTACCATTAATTACATAACAAATTTGTTGTAATCACATATGTAATTTTTAAACTATGAATCATTAAAATTTTTATCAAAATTTTTAATGATTCGTAAAGCAATAAAATCTTGATAGATATTCAAATGTAAAATGTCATATAATTTTCTATCTAATTAACATTGCAAATATATAATGCCAAACATCACCTTTAATAACATCATAACATATTTTTTTATCCAAGTCTCAACCCATGATATCCCTTTTTTTATAAATTGTGTCTTTTTCAAGCAAGCAACATAAATTAGTATGAAATCGTGCAATGTAGGTTTTTGTACATACATTATTAATTGGGGGCAAGGGGGAGGGGAAGACTACTAACAAATAGCACTAATAGACTAATAAATATGAAGATGATGTCACTTCGCATGGTTAGATTTCTTACACGCTTCAATTTCTTTCCAATATTGTAAGAAACATTGCAATCGAGTTTTGGACTCAAAATTCAAAAGATCCAAAGTTGGTGGAATTCACTTTATTCACTTTCCCAAATGGGAGACTTGAATTGTTCACCATATGGTCCCTTGGCATTGAAGGAGGTCATGTTATTAATTCTCTGCGACACATACTACCAAGTAGCACCCAAAGAATAACACTGAAATTCGCTTTAATCACTTTGCCAAACGTGAGACATGAATTGTCTTGGACTCAAAGTTCAAAAAGATCTAAAGTTGGTGAAATTCACTTTAATCACTTCAAGTAAGAGACATGAATTGTTCACCATAAGATCCCTTCGCATTGAAGGAGGTCATGTCATTAATAGTTCATGAGACATATACCAACAAGTAGTACTAAAAGAATGACAAATATGAAGACAATGTCATTTAGTGCAGTTAACTTTTTTCTCACACTTCATTTTTTTTCAGTATTTTAAGAAACAATGTAGTTTTGGACTTAAAACTCAAATGACCCAAAATTGGTGAAATTCACTTTAATCACTATGCCAAATGAGTGACATGAATTGCTCATCACAAGCTCCCTTGGTAGTGAAGGAGCTCATGTCATTAATAGTTTGTGGGACACTAATTGACCCTTGCCCAATGCCTACTAGTGATTTTGCATAGAGTAATGCCCAAGGAGTAGGGCGTTCCCCAAATAAGCATCTTCTCCAGATGAAGGGGCATCTGGGTGGAGGGGCACTTATTTCAGATCACCCCACTACCCGGGAATTACTTTGCATAAATTATCAGCACAAAATTTTATTCCACTTTTCCAGTGATACCGTAGTACCTTGGCCAATTCAACACTAATTATATTATGTTGAGAAAATTTGAAATTTTATTTTTTTCCAAATCAAAAAATATTGTGAAGGATAGTAGTGAATATTTAGGAATAATTTGTTGAAATGAATTTTTCAAAATTAATTAATTATTCAATGGACATGTGTTCAAATGGCCAAGGTACTATGGTAATGGTAAAATAATAATAAGAAAGGAGGTAGTGCATTTTCTTTTTCAAAATGACAAACCTATTGCAAAGGACAGATTTCTCCTTCATAATGGGCCCTCCAACTACACTACAAAAATTAAGTGGAAGCTTCACATGAATACACAGATCATGCTGATGAAAGAAGGCCAAATATATGACATAATTGCAAGGTGTTGGGACACTCGAAAGGTAGAGGGCCCGGGCTCAAGAGGGCAAGCCACAAACATAGTTTGGGAGGATGTTAAAGCAGCAATGGGTCCTTACGTTTTTTCCTTTGGCTGCATTTGGCATTTCGCCCCAATCCATCATGGATGATGCCAAGACATAAGTTTTGGATCCTGTTATGCATGTCTTATTATACGCTTTGTCCATTACATGGCCAAAGCGTATAGTAAGACATAAAATTTGTGTCGGGCAGCTACAAGATGTGTCTGGTCATCACCAGACAAATCTTGGTTCCGCAATTGGGCAGTCAGGGAAATAGGGCAATAGTACTTTGGTAATAATCTCTGTAACAAGGACCCATTGCTCCATAGTTCCCGTGATTACATATATTAAAGGATGTTGTGATGTGAAGCATCGTTTTATCCATCTGTCCCATCATCTATCCAGATGGATGCAACTATGTCATCCCCACTATTTAAAATAGAAGCATAGGGGCTTTCAAGTGACACACCATTTTAGCTTACTTATGCGACAATTCAACTTTAGGCAAAGTACTTGAGATAAAATCAGAAGAGAAAATCACCAAAAGAGAAAGGCTAGTGTGTTCAAATGTAAGTTAACTCCAATTTTAGAAAGTATCTTCTTAGCAAGTCAACTAGAGCTCATGCAAACCAGCCTAGACAGAAGAGCACCACCTCCTGAGCAAAAAACCCCTCCTTCAACCCCTCCTTCAACTTGGAATAAAAATGTTGTGCCCTCCCCAGTCCATGCTAAGCCTTCTCATTGGCTGCATGATTTTATTTTTTCTAAAATTCTTGATCACCATTTTCAACCTGGGCTAATAATAATATCCCTTCCTAAGAGCATGGGTATCCATACTATTGCAATTCATATTTAAATTCATATTTATTAGGCTAAATCAGCTGGTGACCGAACACTTAAGCTCTCAGGGCAGGCCAGATCCAAGGGGGAGGGCTCCATTGTTTCTGGTGCTCAAACAAAACTTGAACCCCTTCTATTGGTGCATCTGGTTACATGTATAGTAAAGGACATCGTGAAGCATCATTTCATCCATTTGTCTCATCATTCATCCATCCATTCGTCCGATCATCCATCCATCCCATCATGGTCTGTTTACTCCGATGGGGTGGAGAAAGAGTGAAATACAGACGCGATGCGGCGGGCAAATGTACCGTCAAATACACACACACCTGTGCATTAGGCACGGGGTTGAAACTAGTATCTATTAAATGCGCTGGCCCCAATAGCCATGGGCCATGGCAGCTGCTGCCCCTGCACCAATAGCCATGGCTTCCTTCCATGGGACTTGATATATTTATTGTTGGATTAAATGCAGAGTGACCTGGTGTCACCTGCCATGAACCCTCCCACGCAACCGCCATGAAATCCACAAGTCGTGCTCGTAAAATAAGGTGAAAAGTAAAAGGACCAGTATATCTAAAATTGAGTGGGCGCATGAAAAGGAAAAGGCATTGGAAAGCGGGAATTGCTGACCAGGCTTTCTGAACCGTGCACGGGCTGACGTGCCCTTGACGTGGGGACGGAAGCCCGAGCCGTGCCGACCAGGTTGTATCCGCTGAGTCGCCACGTATGCCTCAGCAACGAAACCTTCTTGGCTGCCACATATTTAAAAATAGATCTGTTCCCACGGTCGACTGCACTCAGTCTTATTAGGCACGCCCGGTTAATTATTGCTTCATGCAATCAAATTTAATTACCAGCCCTTCCCCCTACGTCCTGCACAGGGCACTATGGCACCATCAATATATTGATCTGCATTTAACAGTAGTGGTGCCCCCTGAGGTGGGATTGGGACACTAGCAGCTTTTTTTCGTTCATTTTCGGCTTGTGTTGTAGGTGGCAAAAAAAGATGAGTCATTGGTTACATAGGTGGTGAAAACAGAAGCTTGATGATAAAAAAAAAGTGGCTACAGCCATTGTATTCAAATTGCCCGTAGGCGATTTTGGAAATAAGTACAAAGCTCATCCTAGCACTCACTCATTCTACATTATCTAAATCTTATGGCTAATGAAACTCCAACCTTGTTGGTTTCTGGCTATAGATATTGATCTTGTCCTAAAAATTTGACTAGACCATGACTTTGTGAAGTGCTATTCAAATTTGACTTCAAAAAAATTGGTAACATCTAAAACTTACTACAATCATGGAAACCAAGGACAAAATCTACATAAATAATTTGTACTAGCCTCTACCATTTGTTGTCTGAACATTGGTCCACATTTCAAAGGTAGTTGCATATGGAAAGTTGTCAAGTGTGAAGAACCTTTGTGCATACATAGCAACAACTAATTGCAATGTGGGTTCAAGCAAATATGAACTTTGTCCTTCAGAAAAGAAACTGAATTGAAACACCATTCATCTTCAATAGATCCAAGAATGTGAGTCATGGCAATTTCTGCTAGCTTCAGACATTCTAGAAACGTAGGAGACGGGAGTTGAAAAGTGTTAATGACACGCCACAAACGGGTGAGGGGATTAACAACCATGGGATTGCCTTGTTAGTTGTTAACGCCATCATTTTTGTTGTTGCTTGAGCAACACTAGATTTCATGGGAAGCTTGAAAAATCCTTGTTGCGCATCTAGGTCCCAAGCTAAAAGAATAACAAGCACCATTGGAGCCGATTTGCCATCTATTGTCACTCCATATGGACATGGGGTGCAATAGAAGGCTTTCAAAACCTCCAAGTGTTGAGGAAAAGTATTGTTTACATTTGCTTGCAACTAATATTGAGGATAAACAATTCTTATGGCATCTAATATTGATGCTCGGAAACATGAGATCTAACTCCTCAATGAAGCCTGAAGTAACTTCTACCATTTCTAGTTTCAACCCATCACAAAACCTTTAACATTTTTGCATCAATTAGAAAAAAAAAAAGGAGATCCCAATACTATCTTTTGAATGTGAATAAGTACAATTTCAACCAACCAATTCCAATATAAAAAAACATGGGAGAAGTAGAAGATTACGTTTGCATTTTGCTTTGACCAACTACATTACATGTGCAAATCGAGCTTGTGTCACAAGAAGCATTCTAGTTGTTCTTGAACAAATGGCACTAGAATGTGCACAAATTCTTTTGCCATTCAACACAAATGTTAAGTGTTAAATAGAATCCAAGTTATAAGCAGTGACCCACTTTATGTGAATTTGATAATGGTCACATTGAATCAAGCCATGTAAGGACTAGAATTCATCCCCTTGGAAGGACAAGATATTATCACAAAATAAAATATACAATTGGCTCTAGCAAACCTTCATAGCAATTATGAAATCACAAATGAATGCATATCTTTTCTTAGCAAACTTTAGAAGGGATTACATTGCCTCCATCAAGGGAAACACAACAATAAGCCCAAATAACAAATGAATGTCCAAAGCTACATATTGACTTGCAACAAAATGTTACATTTTCCGTTAAAAAAATGCCATAGAAAAATATGGCTAAAATAATAATAGAAATGCCATTAAAAAATTTCGTGTTCCAACTTCCCTTCCAACAAACTACCATGGTAAAAACACAATGCCATCAAATTCAAGCAAATTGGCAAGAACCCAAAATGAACAAATTCTTTATGCCAATCTCTCCTCCTACAAATGCAAAATTTTACACATGTTAGAATTTCTAAAGATATAATTAGATTCAAAGTAGTGGTATCAAAAACCTTAATTAAAGAAATGGTTTTGGTCACTCCAAATACCATATTTAGCATCTATTGTGAATGCACAAATGCAATCAAATTCAAGTAGATTGGCAGCAAGAACCCAAATGAATCAAATGGTTATGTTCACCTCAATTGTATACAATAAAAATTGCAACAATGGTTTAAAAGAACCAAAATGAACAAATTTTTTCTACCCATCTTTCTTATTATTCATGCAAAACTTTATACAAGTTTCAATTTCTAATGATGTAATCATATTCAAAGGAGTGGTATCTAGAACCCTAAATAAGGAAAGAATTCTGGTCACTTCAAATACACATTTTTAGCATTTGTTGTGAATGCACAAATGCCATAAAATACAAGTAAATTGGAAGCAAGAACCCAAATGAATCAAAAAATTATGCTCACCTCAACTATACAAAATCAAAATTACAATAGTGGTAAAAGGCCCCAAAATTTTAGAAATGTTGTGCCCACTTCAATTGCGTAGAAGTTAACACCTAATGTTTTAGGTTTAATCAAAATCACGAAAAATCTAATATATCAATTAACTACATAAACAAAAAAAGAGTTTGGAGAACAAAAAAAGGTTGGTTCAGAATTATAGACCTTTACTATTTGGACAAAACTAAAATCAACGTGCATGACTCCAAATAATGACCTATATTTAGCCATAATTTGCTTTAGGGGTTCCAACATTGACATCTAGTGGGTCTTAACATTTTTTATGATCTTGTTCACCTTGGTTTCCATGATTGTAACAAGTTTTTGGAATTCCAAATGTCATTTTGGTGAATGGTTAAAATAGTTGTACAAGTTTACCATGAATGCCTCAATGTGAGCAATGAAAATAAATTAGTTAAAGATTGAACTGCAAGGTTAGTCCTATGAGCAACACAATGGACACCCATTGAAAATGGTGCCCATGCTTATTTAATTTGCTTTCTAATTCTTATTTTACCCCCTTGAAAAACAAAAGCCCCATCTGCACCAAAACACAATTTTTTTGCAACATCCTCCCTAATTAGCCCCCCACCTTCATCAATGCAACCATGATGACTTCAATGAAATTGTTAGAACTAGACCCATCCACAATCATTTCAACATAAAGCAATATAGGAACCTTAATCTAGGAATCAACCATGTAAGCATGTACACATATCCATGAATCATTATCAATGGTTGTAACTTCATCACATGAGCATGTTATGACTATGGTAGATTGAATGGCCTTGACAATGGTATCTTGAACCTGCATGTACATGAACTTAGCAAGGACCCAACCAACATTATCATACCAAGGCATGCTCGGATTGTTTGGGACCGCTAAGCTCCTAAAAAGCTCATATAAACTTTCACATTCTAGCATTGGACGACCATGAGACAAAACATGTAAAATAGATTCATCTGCACAATTTTTGATTCCCTTCACTTGCAAATTTGTTTACTTGTGCCAAAATAGACTTAAAACCCCTTTTAAGCATACAATTACATGTTTTTCAAGTGGACATAATCATGTGTAATGTATTCCCCACTTTTTTCACCCCCAACTTTTGCATATCCTTCACTACAATTCTACTAATTTGTTGTTTTGTTAATGTGTCCCACTTACAACCAACGATTTTTTCTTTGTTCTCAATCAATGAACACACTCTACACTTCATCACATTAAAAAACCCCCCCTTAGACACCAAGCCCTTTTGCCCATGGCATGCAAATTGCCCATTCAATTTGGAATTTACAAGTGTCATCATAAGATTTTTTTTGACTATTCCCTTTATTCTTTTGCTTTTTACAAGGTGGAACAAAAGGAGGGCCATTAGATTGAAAATCAAATATTTCAACAACATTATCACTAGAAATGACATTAGGATCATGAACTTGATGAATTCTACCATGACTAGCCAAATCAGTAGAAGATGCAAGACTACCCATGACAAGAGCTGGACCATTTTCAACTACAACAATATAACCATTAGAAGTTGAACAATAAATAAAAATAAGAGTTTGACCATCTTTAGCTGGAGTAGTAGGACCCCCGGGGGCTCCAAGACCAACAAAGATAGGTGCATGATAATTTTTTGTTAGAGCAATAGGACCACTAAAGGCTATAAGACCAACAAAAATAGGGGCTTGACCATTTTTGGTTGCGATAATAGGACCATCAAAGGTTGCGATACCAGCATAGACAAGAGCTTGACCATTTTTGGCTAATGAAAAAAATGTAGTTGGATCATTTGTAATTACATTAGAAACATTATCAACAAAATTTGGAGATGGATTCCAAGCTTTGGCAAAAATTGACTTTGAGCCACTAAAGGATGTAAAAGAAAGGGGAAACATGGTGGAATTTGAAACAAGAAGTTATGGACTAATTAGATGATGATTCCCACTTGAATTGAAGTACTATTGCAATCATGAAGAAGCCATTACAAGAGGATGATGGAGAACACAACTTATTGGGAAAAACTTTAACACAAGAGAATGGGAAGAACTTCGACACAACAAGATGTACAAAAAAAAACCCAAACTTGGAGGAAAAGCTTAGTGCACATGTTGTTTAATATGCTTGAATCTTGAAGCTGACGTTGAATTAGCTTGTGTAATGCACACCTCTACAATCCCATAACAAATATTGTCACCATTGCATGCCCTCAATAGCTTTTACAAAATCCAAAACAATTAATGCGATTAAACCCCTCTCCCCCTTAAGCTTTAGTAATAACTATTTGCAACTATATTTGATTCTGGTGATTCTAATTTAGTCATTCAACTACAATATGGTGAAGAAATTGCACCCTCTGCTTCAGAACATGATGATGGGAAGGAACTTCACAATGCACGTTGGCTTCCAAAACGCTATGTTCTACAACGAAATGGTGAAAGGAGTTAAGGTTTTATGGTGCTTATCGGCATTGGGATGATCCCACTATCATGTAATCAATGATGGAGATGGTGAAAGGGATGGATGTTGAAATTATGAAATAGTAGCCTCCATCCACATCCAAGGCAATCTTTGGCAAAAGTAGGTGCCCTATGTCTATTTGGCTCATTGTGCTAACCCAACAAAGGTCGAAATTTGGCACCAATTAGCTTTTAAAAAAAGGCTGAACACTAGTATTACCATGCTTCTATGTTTTTCCTTCCATTTTGTGATGTAGTGATCATTTATAAGATGATTTAGCAAGATTTGGCTACAAACTAGATATGAAAGTAGAAAAAAAAATTCAAAATCCTTCTATATTTTTGGTTGCTATTGAAACTTACCATAAAAATCTAAAAATTTGGAAAAAAAAATTTGAAATTTGATGAATTTGGGATTTTTTCCATGGAAAATCCTTTGTATAGATTGAAATCATATGTTCAAGTCAAAATTTGACAAAATTCACTCATGAAAAAACGTTGGTACTATCCTTTTTTCATAATTGGCAAAGTTTCACCAAAAATTTAAATGAAAAATTCTAAAAGGAAGTTTTTTTGGTGGGTTTCAATGGCCAAGGTGAATTAACACCCATGTTGATACCAATGTTGTCCAAATATCTCCTTTTTAAGGAACATATGATCCCAAATTTTGTATAGTTTATAAATGTGTTAGAACCTTAAGTAAGGGGGGGTTTTTTTTGGAAAAATCTTAGAACCTGCTGATAAAGGTAATATAACTTTGCCCACACAAGGAGGTTATTAGGTGCATGGTAAGGCCTTAAGTCGAAATCATTATCAATGTAAGGGTGCATAAGGCATAGCTGAATGTAGGGTCGATTTTGGTAATGCCCTTGACTAAAGGCTTTACTCGACGTAAAGACTTGTTAACAATTCAATGAGGAAATTGAGGCAAAACAAGAGGGGGGCATTATGAAAATCAAAATGCCCTCCTTGTTCTTAGATGAAAAAATATGTTATATAAGGTTACCTTTAGATACATTGCAAAAACTTTAGCATGAAATATATAGGGTTTATAATTTTTTTAAAATGATGTGATTTCATATACAACCCAAATTTAAGGTTGTAACATATTCAATATAAATGGTTATACATTTCAAAGAGTTAAAGTTGTCAGAAGCATATATTAATATAATGATTAAGGTTGAATCATTATTCTTGTTGTAGAAGAAGTTTTGAATTACTTCATTTCACTTATGTTCAAAAAATGTTTAATTTCATACTTGGTGTGTAATACATTTAAACCCAACTTGTAAGTCACTAATGCAACTAACAACAATGTGCCCCATAAGATAAGAGATGAAACAAGTGGGAATAAGTCTTGCACCTTAATTGGAAACAACACATATATTTTAAATATCAAGTATGAACACACACATATGTACAAAACTTTAAAACTTAATACTCAAACTCATCTAACAAACTCAAACCTAAGGAGGTCCCTGAAGGTTCATAAAAAATGAATGGATAAATTTTTTTGAATTCTACTTCGATTCTACCATGATTGAGAGTTTAGCAATTAAGGGTTTACATTGATTTTTTGATTTGGTTAGTTAATTTCATGATATTCAAATCCAAAACCATCAGTTCTAAAATTTGGATTCAAATACCCTTTAATCATCTATAAAGCCATATGTGGTTTCTTTATAATTAAAAACATGTATGGATTAGTGTTGTGCAAAAAATTGTAAATACACAAATAGATGTTGTGTAAAACAAGGTAATTATCAAAACTTATTCCCCATGTAAATAAGTTATTGACACTATCTAGGTATAAATTTTCAATGAACCAATTACCAATTAACTTTAAAAATCATTAGTTCAAGGGGTATACATGTTTAGGTTGTCACCTACTAGATGTAATTTGGAACATTAATGTTTTGAAGTTTCATCTTCTTTGTCAGTTAATTTCTCACCAAAAAAGAAAACTTTAAATTCAAATCCCATACCACTTGAATTCATCCTATGAATTTCCAAAAAAAAATCCAAAGTTGATTACAACCTATATGTGTACTAATCATGAGCTTGCTGTTGAATTTTAGAACCTAACATCTCTAATTTTTTAACCTAAAAAAAATAATCTTGAAGTGTTAAATCTTGCTCCCCCCCCCCCCCAAGTCCTACAACTTGTTTCATTACAAACCTACAAGATTCAAAACAAAAAGATGGCAAAGGATATAGTTAGAATTTGAATTTCCTATTTTTCTAATTGTCAAACTCTTTGACATCAATAGGAGTTCTTAGAAGTTTCCTCTCTCTTGAAATTTTAGTAGATAATATATATGTTTACAAAAAAATCAATTAATTTCCTTAGGCTAGGTGTTGCAAATTGGGTAATAGTTGTCCAAACTGAAAGGTCTTTTTCAAGAATCAAATTACATGTGTTTATTCATTAAAAATGTTAAGGTAAATTGGCTGATGACTAAATAGTTAATGTTTCAATCATCAAGCTCTTGCTCAATATATATTTTTTGTATTTGGGGTTTGATGAATAAAATGTACACCATTAGATGCACACACACTGGCCTTGAAATCGTTCAATTTGGTTTTAAAATGAAAAATATATGCCCACACAAAGTTGGGGTGGTAAAAATTGTGAAAACAAATTGCATCATACACATGGCAACCCATGGGGAATTCGTTTGCCACCTATAAGCAAACAATATTACCTTGACTACCAAATGTTATTTACCTCCATCACCAAGATGAATGAAAAATCCACTAATCAAAATCCTCAAAATTACCATTCAGCTTTAAACAAAGGGTGGAGATTTAATTTTGTTTAGTGCTTCTAAATCTATGGTGATGGGTGTATGCATTCATGTTCACTAACAAAACAATTCTAAAAAACTATGGGCATCATTCTTTTGTTTCAACATGCAAAAATTCCCAAACCCCCTCCCTTTTCACCATTGTCCTTCACCAAACTACATCAATCATTTGATTCCACCTTAGCTCCTTTCTTCTTGACCCAATGTTTCATGAATATTTTGAGCTACATTGATCCTCCCTTTCCTCCTCACCCCATTTCATGAGTGCTCTAAGGTACACTACTACAAAACATGGTTTTTTAAACAATTCGAGTTAATTAATTGGTCTTTTTTTACTAATGGACATGTTCATTTTGATTAGAGGCTTGAAGCATGTATTTTTTGATCAATCAATTTGACTAAAATGATTTTTAACCAATACATCTAGTCAAGTTAAACAACCTTAGTCAAAATGGCTAATGGGTTTTAGTCAACTGGGACATTTAGTCAAATTGAACATAATAAATTAACATCATTAGTCAAAATGACCAATGTTTTTTAGTCAAATGGGACATCTTATGGCTATTGTATACCTCCTTCTTACCTCTCACTTATAATTTTACAACCTACCTACCTACCCACCCATGAACCTAAATGTACTACCTACTTACCAACCCACCCACCCACCCACCTACCTACATACTACCTACCTACCTATCTACCTACTTACCCATGAACCTAGATGTACTACCTACCTACTTATCCACCCACTTATAACCTACCTACATATTAATTAACTACCTACCTACCTACCTACCTACCTACCCACCCATTTACCTATCTACTTACCCACCCACCCACCCACCCACTTACCTACTCACCCACCATTTACCTACCTACCTACCTACCTACCCATTCACTCACCTATTTCCTACAACCTACCTACCTTCATACCTCATAATCTTGTAATGAAGTGTCAAAATAAACATGTGAAATAAAAAAATTGACAAAAGTTAAACATCTTTTGATGGTGTGGTCCATTGGTTAAGGGCTTGGTTTATCATTGGGAAGGTTAAGGGTTCAAGTCCTAACATTATAACCTATGTACATGTTTAAAGGGCTAAGGTAGGTAAGGTAGGTTAAATAGGATATATTAAGTTAAGTTAAGGTAGGTCAAGTAGGATAGGCTAGGCTAGGCTAGGTTACCACCTACCTACTTGCTTGTTTTTTTATGACCTACCTACCTACTTGCCATAATTTATTTTTTATCTGGGTAGAAATTTCACCAATCAAAGTTACTAGTCAAATGGTCCATATTATGTCAATAAAAAAAACCACCCCGGTCACAACGGACATGTTGAAATTGATTTGTCCAAAATGATGGAGTGGTCTTTTTTACACATGTTCAAATTGGGTACTTTTTTACTAGATTTGCTAGTCAAAAAGTACCATGTTTTCTAGTAATGTTATGTCGATATTCTTTTTAAGAGCTCTTCTAATCATTTGATTCATTCATGTGAACGCTACCTTGTTGGTTGGCAACCTTGTGTTGTTTAGCAATTTTTTGCCTACTAGCAAATTTCATGTTAAAATATTGTTCCAAGATTCATAAATGGACATAATAATAAGTAATGGTATACTTCATGTGTTTGAGTTTTTAAAAAAAATAATGGTCATTGAAATAATGAAATTCAAACAATGTTTTACTCAAATGAGTTTACATTTTAAAAAGGAGAAAAATATAAGTGCGTATGTCAATGAAAAAATATTAACAATGAACTTTTAACTTTTTCATTTAAACAAAATATCATAAGATATTAAATATTAAAGTTGGCATTTGTGCATTGTTTACAATGAAACATGGGTTAAATAAAATGCACCCCACTATGTTTACATATAAAGTGGGGCGGTTTGTTGGTTAAAAGATTTGATTTCCATCCTCGGGGTCCAAGGATTGAACTTCACAAGTGACATGGTTGTGGTTAACAATGATATTTTGACCAAATATTCCCTATGCCTAGGCCTATGTACCTAGACTAGGCAACCTACCTAGTTACCTAAACATTTTAAACATTTTAGGCTAGCATTATGTAATGCCACATGTCAAACTATCATAGGATGAAAATATTAATAATATTAAATATTTAATTAAAATATTAATAATATTAAATATTTAATTAAAATATTTAATATTATTAATTCAATGATCAATATTATTTATTTATGTTTATATTTTGATTATAAATAATAATTATTAGATTATTTACATAAATATATAATATAATAATTATTTATAGGTGTGTGTGTGTGTGTGTGTGTGTGTGTGTGTGTGTGTGTGTGTGTAGTAACAAAAGATAGTCATATGTATGTTTACAACTAGGACACAAACAATTGGATGTCTTATGCAATGTGTCTTGTATGACTGCAAACTTAGTCATACATGTAGTTATAAAGGACTCATTTTGGCATAATGCATGGATCCTTATGTTAGAATTGGTGGAGAAAATAAAGTTTCTTGCAACATATCATGGCTATCATATAGGTTTATAACATTGAACTCCTTTAGTTGCTTTTCAATATTACTAAGGCTATGAGGGATGATACGGTCCCAAGTCCCAAGTTAGCCCCAAGTTGGGACTAAGTCAGTCAAATTGCGGAATTTTTGGACTCGGGGCACGCTCCCAGTTTCCAGCACTAAAGGGGATGAGAGGGGCGTGCTAAAAGCTCCGGGATAGACTAGGAAGAGGGTCAAGCTTACTCAATTACACGGTCGTGCATCCAAATCCAACCAACAAGTTAGTTGGAACTCATTCTGCACCTTTTTGGTGTTGGGACAAGCCAAGGGCTACCTTGGACTCACTTGATTCACCACGGCCCGAACTCGGGGGAAGCCACCACCTTCCCCCATATAGTATTCTCTGTAGCTGTCTGCCGCACTTGCATCCAAATGGCTCTTTTTCCCATGACTCCCAAAGTGGAGTCCCGAAATTGTCCCGGTTTGGACTCCCGGGACTTTGGACGCTCATAACTCCTCGCCCCAAACTCGGATCGGGATGAGGTCTAAACCAAAGTTGTAGCCCTCTTCAAGAGCTTTTCAATAGTGTGTTGCACTTCATGACGCGCTCCCAAGTCACGGGGTGAAACCCACTTGGGGGTTTCACAAAGTCAAGTTGCGGAAAGTTGAACTTGGTAGCACGCTCCCGGCTTCCAACTCTAGAAAGGGGTAGAGGGTTGAGTTGGGAGCCCCGGGATTAGACTAGGAAGAGGGACTAGCT
>Ga0116229_10006757_pt1 | contig 18377 bp, 16 predicted proteins | sample S1TSphgellanicum_3_FD_87313 | JGI IMG/M metagenome (GOLD analysis project Ga0116229, IMG submission 87313) | Host-associated microbial communities from peat moss isolated from Minnesota, USA - S1T2_Fc - Sphagnum magellanicum MG | ecosystem: Host-associated > Plants > Peat moss > Unclassified... | reverse complement strand
GTTATTAAATTTTTTTTTATTTTATTTAACCTCCTTTCTTTTTTTTTTGGGGTTAAAATAATAAAAAATTGTGGAATAATATTAAAAATAAAAAAATTCCTAAGAGTGGTATTAAAAACAAAAAAAAAAAAAAAAACTAAGAGCAATTTGCTGAAATTCTATAGAATTGAACCTATTTCAAAACACAAGATAGCTTTGAAACTTCCTAATGCACTTACAATGGGGTTAATTTCACCCTATGTTGAATGGTTCACATTAGTTTTTCAAACTCCACAAAAGTTTGGGCAGCTTGGGGAAACTTAGGAATTAAAAACCTTTCCCAAGGGGCACGGGGTGGGAAGTATTTTAACCTTTTGAAATAAAGAGGTCAAACTAACCTCCTTAATCCACACTAACTTGATCCAAAATCTAGAAAAATGAAGATATTTATTTCTAGGTTTAAGATATCTCAACAAAAATTTCCCCTAAAACCCTCCAATACCATGTCATTTGACAAGTTAGTTACTCCTCGTTTTGTGTGAATAACATATAACATTAGAGTCAGTTTTTTCTTTTAGTTTAAATCATTTAGCATCTCAGGGTGAATCCAAAAATAGTGGTAGTAGATACATATAAAATAGCATGTCAAAAAATTCAAACCATTATCCAACAACATTCAAAAAATTGTAAATAATTTCAAATAATTTAATGATTTGTTTATAAGAAGGATGATAGTTCTAGGAGGATAGTATGTGCCATAATATTATTGAATTATAATCGATGAATGATAATGTTTGGTAAATGTAGGTGAATGGGTTGATAGTTTTATTCATTTCTTTTTTCAAGTATGTATGGGTTGTGAGTGAAGCTTGATGTTCATATTTTCCTTTTCATAACTTCTGTTGATACTTTGTGTTAAGCCTTGGGATAAGTTTTTTGTGTAATGAACTTATGTTGAAATAAACATATTCGTCATTTTGATCATGCAAGTATTCACAAGAACAAGCATATCCATTCTTGGTGTATGATTCTCATGAAGTGAGGTTTTTAAATGCATGTGGTGAGCTCCTTATTGGGTGTGACCTGCACGAAAACCAAGTTTTAAGTGGGTGGTCCTACTTTTTAAAATGTAAGTTTCATCTCTTGCATTTTTCAAGTGGTTTGTATGTAGTGTTGTTGTTGGCAAATTTTCACAACTTGGTATAAAAAAATAAAAAAATAAAAAAAAATAGTGATTTTATGGATTTTTTTGTCATTTTAAAATTTAAACATAATCAAATTAACAACATCTAAACCTACACACTTCCTAGGTTATCATCTATAGCAACACTTTTGTAAAAATGTTATAGCCCACTTAGGATAGTTGCCATTTAATGTTAATTAGTAATGGGGATCCTTACCAGTGGACATACTTTAAAAAATTTGGAAAAAAAGAAAATCATCTTGGTACAATGTGTGAGTGTTGTGCAAGAATTCAATTGTACAACTTACTTATGTGCTAGTGAGGATTTAATTAAAAATCAATCTTCACAGGTCCAGACCTTTCCCAACCCATAGTTCCATTTCACTTCAAAAAAAACTTTTCACCCAAATACATAATTTCATTTTCACTCAATTGGCTCATAAGTTATGAGCTATATCATCTTGATTTTTCACAAATTAAAAAATGAAGACATGTTGGCAAAAAAGTTCATGGTTGGATTGCCTCCAACCAAAATAATTTATTGATAAACCAATGATAACATCAATAGCAAATGGTAGGAATGGCAAATGAGACAAATGAAAAAAAATAGTTTTAAGGTTTTAGTCAAAACCCTAAAATCAAAACCTTTTATATACTTGAAGGGAGAAAATTGGGTTCCAAATTTGGACATATCTATATATTTATATCTATACATAAAAATTCCACAAAAAAGGTTGAATGTCAAGGTGTCTTCATACTTCTAAAAGGGAGGTGTATACCAATGTTGTGGAACTTTTGATATTCAAGTTAGGTAAGTGTAACATGACATAGGGTTATTTCATCCTATGTAAAATAAGGTAAAACACAAAAAATTACACACTTATAAGGTTTTACACATTATAACCCTATAGCAAAATAACTTGGTTTGTTTATGCAAAGTCAATAAGATTTATGCCAATTGAGATTTTTGAGTGGTAGAGGTTTCCATGGTTTTACCAACATGTGTAGACAAAAGGCATGGGTACCCTTCAATCTAAATCATATAAAGGTAAGGAGACAAAACATTTTTTTTCATTCAAGAAATTGTGGTTGTTTTCTTCATTTGGTGAAGGGCCTAACACATCCAAGTCCAAATACCCTTCCTCACTTGTCATCACCCTTCAAATAAAACCAAAACATGAATCATGAAACTTTGCTTCCACTTTCATTGTTGTAAAAATAAACCACATATAAATCAATTCATCAAACTTTTGTACATTCCATGGAGAGAGAACACACAAAGAAGAAATGAAATATGCATTTGCAAATGGTAGTGTGGTCATTTTACCACAAAAAAAATTTATAACAAAATTAGGGTATATTGAACTCTGATTGCCATGGAAGGTTTGTAAAAAATGTGGATATTGCATTTTAAGTTAGAACTAGGTATTAGAAACCATTATAAGACATTATGATTACTTAATTTTGTTGTGATAAGTAAATACTTAAATTGATGTTGAAATTTTTGGATGACTTTGTACAACAATACTCATACTATATGATGGGAACCTTTGAAACATTTGGACAAATTTGAAGTGAATCTAATGAGCATATGAAGTACCCAAAATCACTTTTAAAACAATACAACCAATGTTTTCCAATACTTGAAGAACTTTAAAAAGGATTTGAAATCATTTGAAAATAACATTTTTATGGGAAACCATTTATTTATGTAATCTTTACATAATAATATAAATATGCAACATTTTTTGGATCATAAGAATTTTTAAGTAAATAAATCAAAAAATTTAGACAATTTTTTAAAAAATCCACTTCAAAGGACTTAGTCATGTCCTTGTTTGATTCTTGGTATTTAAAATTGGCCCTTTCACATTATTTTTGCAAATTATTGTTTCCAAAAATTCACAATTTTACACTTCCCACTTATGATTGATGATTATGGTTTTTAAAAATGTGCAAGATAACTAAGGGTTGGGCCCACCTAAAATAAGGTGTTGATGAAAATTGTGTATCAATGTTAGGAGTTGCAAGATGACCACAACACCACCATTTACATTTACAAAAAAAATTATAAATGAAAATGAACAACATGGTGGAGCTCACCTTAAACCCTAACCCTACTATGCAAGACCATAATAAAAAAATTGTTATATAACCATAAGAAAAAAAGTGCAAAATTACAAAGAATGTAAGGAGTAAGAACCTCATTTGAAACAAATCTTTTGTTAAAATTCATAGCAAGAACACAAATAGTTGCAAGATGACAACATCATTGCCAAATGCACCCATAAACAACCTACGCCAAGGAAAACAACATGTGAAGGAGTTTGCAAGACCATAATGAAAGGGATATTGTAAGATATCATTATTTTATTTTCCATACTTAATTTTATTTTTCTATCTTACATCTTTCCCTTTTCTTTCCTCATGCATACCATTTGCCCTTTCCCTTTTTCCCTAGTAATTTAAAAAATAAAATAAAATAATTGAATGAACTTCATTTTCACAACCTTCGTCTTGAATCTTGGAGGGAGAAGAAAAAGATGAAATGGCAAGTGTAAAACCTTCTATTACACTTGCCTAGGTCATTGAAAATTATGGTTTTATATAAAATTGAGGGTACCAAGATTTTTTATTTACATTTACACGGTGAAAAAAAAACACAACATAATGTAAATGGGTAAAATCACAATCAATGGAGCCACCCAAGTGAGTGGACATTCCTTAAAACTACATTTTTGTATGTTCAAAAAATCACAAGGGAATCATAATAATTTGGATTGTCATAAATGTTTTTGGAATATTTTTCATTAATTACAAAGTTTACATGTTCAAAGCTTGACACAAATAAAAAAATGTGTTTGCATGTTCAAAGCATTGAAACCTTGAGAATGGACAATCCTTGTTTTTTTCAAACATCCTTTTTTTCTACTAAATGTGCACCATTACTTTTGAAAATTGGAGAGGATTTTAACGTTGATGATTAGAAAGGCAAAAGGACAAATTGATGAATTTTTTTTTATAACACATTTGAGCACATTTGGTTCAAAAGTGTTTTTGACCCTGAAAATTATGGATTTTAAAAGTGTGGATTTAACAAAAGTTGTTCATATACATATGTGATAAAGGGCATGAATGCATAATATACATGATATAAAATCAATTTGTAGTCAAAATGTATTTATATTTAAAATGTAGTGCCAAATGGGGTATTTAAAATACAATATTTTAAGTTATAAGCCAATGTAGGAATGACATGTGTCATATGCAATCCTTGGAAAAGGACTTTTACCTTGGTGCCCTTGGCTTTTTTGACCGTTTTTTCACCCAAATGTATTTGATAAATATACATGCACAAACATTAAGTAATTGTTAAAGTAAATCCCCAAGATATGCCTAATGCATAGACTAAGTGTAGGTGTAAAAGCTTGGGTGTGAATGTGTATTATGATTTACGGCTTCAACATTGGTGTGTATGTATATAACTTAAGTCCATGAAAAAAATGTTATTTATTGGAAAAAAAATTCTCCCATATTTTTCACAAGAGAATAATTGTTGCAAATTTTGTTTTTGAAATTTTGTAATTTTTTGGGAATTTTAGGATTCAAGTGCAAAGGCATTAAAATCACATAATTAGACAAAACAATTTCACCTTGTCCATAGCAATTGGTCCCTAATCGCAAGGTGGGGGGTTACTTTTAATGCAATGAAATGGGTCATATTTCATTGGATAGCCTAGTGAAATATATATTGAGTTAAACCACATTTCCTACTGATGAAACTACATCAATCTTGGGTTGTTTGAACACATGCTCTTTGTTATGTTTGGGTGCAAACTAATGCCCACCAAAAATAAACCAATAGATTTTGTTTAGATGTCAAGTTTAAAAGTCAAGGGACCACACACCTTTCTTCATGAACTCTTGTATGTCTTGGTTCATGATGGGGTACCATGACTATGATTAAGGCAAAGAGCAAACTTAAACCTAAATCCAACTATGGAAAATGATAATCAAAAGCAAGGCTACAAAACATGCAAGAAAAGTACCCAAACAAAAGTGTATTTGAAAAATGCAAAGATTTGAAACATGAAACAAGATTACGACATAAGATGTTTTAATACCTCAAATTAATGTTGAACAAACTAAAGATAATGGTGGCTTTAACATGTTAAATATCTATTTGGGGATTTAATTCAAAAGAAACTTCCATGGTAGTTTCTTCAAGGCCCACCGACCATGATACCTTCTTCCCAATATTTAATATGGATGAAAAATGGAGGATGGTGGATACATTTCATCTATTATGGACATGAAAATGAATGATGACAGTTGATTAACCAAGGTTTGTAATGAATTTAACACGGTTATCATCACTATGGATGGTGATGGATATATTATGCTAGTCATTAATTATGAGGTTGACTAATGTTGACAATGATAAAGTTGGATGACAATGCATGAACTTCACGCATGAGCAACAAGTTAACCTTGATGTTTTGTATTTTGTAATATAACTAATTTTAATTTGTTAGGTTGGTTGTTGGTCATTAGATTTGTCATCCATGACAATGAGATTCTCTCACCTAGATTGAGTTAAGGTTCACACCATTTCCACTTGCCTTTTTTGGCAATGGTATTGAAAAGTGAGTTTATTCTTGAATCAAAATTCTTACTAAAGTTTTTATTCCAAGTGGCATTCCCCTAAGTTTTGACAAGTGGTATTGATGGTAAATCTTGATTTAACAATGATGAAAAAATTCAAGTTGGAGCATACTCCTTAATTCCTTGTGATTGAGATTGTTGGCATCCAACCTTATAACTACCTTACAACCATCATACCAACATATTATGACGATTTTATTACCACTAATAATAATACTTGTAAAAGCCATACCATTCAAAGAATATATATTTTTCCACGCCCCAACATTTCAATGTTAGGAAAAAAGATTAGCCAAATGTAGTAAACAAATATTCAAGAGGCAATTGAACAGTAGGATAGCAAGAACCAATAGATAATTGAATTGTTTCCTTATTGAATCTAATGGCTAATCAAACTTAGATTGCTGAATATTGTAAACAATTGATTGCAATAATTATCAACCAAAATGGATAGCTTTAAAAATAGTTCTAATTGATTATGCACAATATATAAAGGCATAATTAAAAGACTAAGAGGCTTTTGATTGCTATGTAATTTTGGTGACTATTGTAGCAAATTGTTTTCTCATTTGTGTGTGATGATGATATATATGTGTGTGTGAAATTGCAAGAGGAGGATTTAATAGCCTTAGTTATTGTGAAAGTAAAAGGGGGTGGTATTGAAATTATTCAAGATGAACATGTTGTTAGAAAAATGATGGTAAAAATAGATCAAATTTTTAACTCTTGAGGAGGTTTAACAAAAGGCTTTAAAATCACGTTGTTTAAGATACATGAGTAGTTATAGTACAATATTAATATTAATGAAATCATGTCCAAAGTTAAAGGGATGCCTTGGTTACTCTAAAATGTGGTGTTTGGAAGAATAGGAAAGGGGCAAGAACCTAGTAGTGATAAAATTTAAGAAAAAAAACCATAAAAACTTATTATAACATTTGGCGACAATGTTAGGGAGCGATTCCTTCAATTAATCAATTTCCTGGGAGAACCAAGAAGGAGAGTCAAGAAGGTCCAACCATGATATAAGAAGCCACACGTGCCCCCTTAGACCATTATTTTTTTGTTGTTTTTTGAAGAATTTTTTAATACACCTTTCAAAAAATAATTAAAAATAATTAAAGTTTTCTTGATATTATTATGTTAAGGTGTATTAAAGGAAGTTTCATGGTAGTATAACAATGTGGAATCTAAAATATCACATTTTTTACTATTGATGTATCCCAATTGATAAATGCAAGAAATGGCTTATGATACTTGTATGTTTTTTTATTTTTGCTAGAATTGATCAAATATTGGCAACTTCCCATTTCATTTGTATGAGTTATTGGGTTGAATATTGGGAGCATAGAGATCAAAAAAATATAGTTCAACAATAGCACCATTGGGAGTATTGGTTGTTAATTTTTCCAAATTAGTTCACATATCATGAACAATTTGAAATATCATAGATGATATGTCACAAAAATGTTAGGTGATACAAATGTAGAAAATCTAAAAGAAATTATAACATTGGAACCAACTAAAGAATTGTTCAAACAACATTGCCATTATGGTTGGGCATGGGTTAATTTCATACATATTTTGAAAAATAAATCAAAGAAAGATAAATGGAATTGGCTTGTATATCAATTCCATGAATTATCAAATTTCTACAATAATTGATTCCTATTAACCTACATAGTGGAATTTTGGTGTGGAGATTATAAAAAGGCATTATAACAATTTATATTGAGGAATGAACAAAATGTAAGAAATGGTTGCCAATTCTTTGTGTTTATGTTGCAACCTTAACATTGGGTTCATGACTAAGTGTGAAATGCAAAGGCCCATGAGGCCAAAAATGTGTTTAGGTTTGAAATGCATTCTCACAAATGGGGGAGAGTGCAATATATGAAGCCCAATGACTCCCAATTGCACTCTCACTTTGGGAATTATGAATGTTCAGAGCCTTGGTTGGAAAGGTAAACAAGTACCAAATTGGACCAAGGACATCATTAAAAAAGTCTTGAAGTGTAAATGCTTAAAGTTCCCTCGCATTGTTCACTTATGCCTTATTCAAGTGAGTTATGATCAAAAGAAGGGGCATGAGTCAAATTGGGAATTTGATTTCAGACCATAAAACCCTTGAAAATAAAGGTTAAATGAACTTTAATTGGGGTGCGCTATACATTGTTGGAAAGATTTTTTTGAGGGATATAAGATGTTGGCCTCTCATTCTCGAAAAAAATTTGATTTGAGAAAAATATGAATGTTCAAAAGTTTTGAGATAGCAAAAGTCCTAATTTTGGGACTCCCACTTGAGAGTTTCGTGGAAAAGTGACACTTGGATGTAGTCCTTGCGGAGAGGCATAAAGTATACTATAGTGAGGGGAGTGGTGTTTCTTCCCAAAGGTTGTGGGCCCATGTAAAGCTTGTGCTTGAAATTGTCCCTATTAAATCCACTACACCACTTTCATCCAACTTGCATGAATTACCCTCTTTTCTTGGTTGTGCAGGTTGACCTCATCTTGAACTCTCGCTTATGAGTTCATCTTAGTCCCATCCTAAAGTTCTGGCACGCCTTCCTATTCTCGACGTGTTGTGAGTTAAGGAGCATGCCCCAATTTATTTATGTTTGTTGTTTTGCTCTAGGACCCACCTTTGGGTCTCTTGAAGAGTTTGGGGGCATGTCAGTTTATTACCATTCAATAAAATTATCAATTTTTTTATTAGATCAAACTATTATGTTCCTTAGGATGGATATCAGTTTCTTGGATTAAACATTAATAAAGTCCTATTAAAACATATGCCTTGTGACTTGGTATGTTATTGGGATAAACATAAATAATAATAAAGGTATAATATTCATGGAAATAAAATTTACTATCCACATGATGAATATTTGAAAAATGAACTATTATGGTTAACCTTAAAGACAAAAGGAAAGGGGTAGATGCAAGTTATAATGGTTCATTTTTTACATCCTTATCATGGACTTTTTGTAAAATGTGTTTTATTCAAATGCCACAAACACATTATAAAATCATCAATTTGAAAAAATATTTATGAATTAAGATTGCCAACTTAAATAAGAATATTTATTAAGGGATGAAATTTCATAAACATACATCAAACATATAGTAATGAACTTTTTAAATGGACATATGGATTATAATTTGGGTTTTGCATTAGCATTCAAATGCATTTTTTGTTATGATTTCATCTTAATATATTTTATAGGGACTCAATATATGATACATGATGGAAAAAGATTATAACAAAAAAATTAACCAACAAATAATTATGGATTTTTGAATGATTAGATTTGGGCCTTATTTTCAAAAGTCCCAACCTTGGTCGTTTTTTGTTAGATTGATATTTTTCCCTTAACATGTATAATAAGGAGTTTTTTAGATGGGTAGCTTTCCATGTGGACTTTATTAATTGATTAATCATCACATAAGGCCCACTCAACATTGGTTTTTAATGTTTTTTTCCATTCTAGTGTTAATTTTTTCATTTATATGGATTTTTGGGATTGGGACTCTTACCGCTTTTGAACCACAGTAGTTTGCATCTATCCAAATAATGGAAATGTAAGTAAAGGTGGAAGTAAATGAAGTTGATTCCAGGTTTTGTTTATTTAATGTATTTATATCATACATCTTTGTGGATTTATTGATCAATTACCAATGTATAAATTAGAAAAGAACAATGGGAATATCAACAAAATGTTTGTGTTAGGGGTTAAACATGTCATTATTCATTCAATTTTTTTACATAATATAAACAAGAAGTAACCAAATCCATTTTGTTTAACAACTATTATGATAATGTATATCAAGGACCTTATGAAAATTAGTAGAGTATATTAGTGGTAAGAAGGGTGGATTTTTGTTACATATTTACATGCATTAGAAGAGATTCACTAGTTAGAAAATGATGGATAGAATAATCTTGTTGAAAAATTCAAAAAATTGCTAGTGAATGTGCAAGAACTAATTTTGAAGAAATTACATGGGGGCACCCAAGTGTGTTTACACAACATATAACTTTAATGATTAATACAAACCAAATATAAATGGTGGCGACTATTGATAATGTGTGTACTTATTTTAATGTCAATTAGAAAAAATGTTTGTTACACACCATGAAATAATTCTTATTGACATATGAGAGCTTTGTAAACCAAATATCAATGCTTTATTGAAAAATGAATTCCCTATGATTTGTTGTGGGTGCCCAAAATTGCCAATGAAACCAAAGTAATGAAAAGAAAAGGTAAGAAAAAATATCACCTTTTAATTTTTCCATTTTAAGAAGGGATATTAACATGAACTTTATTGAATTCATATGAGTAAGGTAGAAGGTTATCAATTGAACATTAAGGTTAATCAAGATAATAAAAAAAGTCCTATTGAAAACCTATGTTGAATAAAGATAGGTTCCTGAAGAGGTGAATGTTCAAAAAGACTTGAGGAATCAAATGAGTAATGCTATAAAAAACATAGAATTATTTGTCAAAAATCCAAAATATTACCATAAGTGGGGAGGATTAGGATTAATGAGTAAAGAATTTAAATATAGCTAGTTGGAACCATTATTGGAAAAAACAACAATATTGACAGTGCAAACAACAATTGAAAAAATAAATCAAATAGTATTTTGAGTGAAGGATCATAAGAAGGATTGTTAGATTCTACACCACCCATTAAATACGATGGAACAAGACCATCCTCAATTGGCCATGATCCAACAATATTGGAAGAAGAATGTACAATTTGACCAAAGACAAATAATAGGTGAATTGGAACAATTAACTCCAATTAATCCAACACAAATTTGAATATTTAACACAAAAGTTGTAAATTGGATTGGATATGTAAGTATGAATGCATTCAATCAAGTTCATTCCATTCAAATTTATGTGAATGAAAAAATGAGGGAGCCTAATCTTCAACCAATTGTCAACATGTTGCCACAATTTACAACTATAATTTAATAACCACCCAATATTGTTCACCCTATAATTGTAATAATACCTTTAATGATGGGGGCACTAGTTGAAAATGTTTTGAGAATTCAATAGCCATTGTTTTGTGATGGTGATGGTCCAAACTCAAATCTTTGTTAGTTAACAAAAGTTTGCATAAATAATGTAGAAAATATTGATGCTCATAAATAACAATGTCTTTTGAATATTTTGAAAAAAATAACAAAAAAATTGTTTGATAGGTATGAAATGACAAATTGGCTAAAACATGGGTAGAGGTTCAACATGTGTTTATAGCAAGATTCAATGTTGTGTGGAATGAAGGGCATGCAATTGTTGCTTTGAAGGATATAAAACAAAAGACATACGAATTTATGGAAGATTATTATGACATATTTTTACAACTATGTGTTGTGATGCCAAATTGACAAAATGATATTTACCTATGTGAAACATTTTGTGAAAGATCACACACCAAGTTAAATTGGAAATTTAAGAATGCTTAGAAGAACTATAACTAAAGTTGCCAATTCAAAACTAATAATTGGAAAAAAATTACATACTAGGAAAAAGGCTTTAGCCAAGCATAAGGATGAATCAAATAGTGAAGATTTTGAAGGAAACTTATAAGAGATTGAAGACAAGAAGATTACAAAAGAAGGATTAAAAGAACATTCTAACACCAACTAAAATAATGTTTATTTTTGAAGTTGTTATAATGAAAGTCAATAGACAAATTGCTAGAATCTTTTTGTAATCTATGCAAAAGTGATGAACATAATACTGAGTACTGCTCATAGAGGATGTCAAGAGGAGTTCTCCCCATAAAGAAGTTGTAGCAAATGCTACACAAGTGGAAACACTAGTGGTTCCAAAAAAGAAACAAATGCTTAGTTAAGGTCAAATAACCAAAGAAGGTTTCACAAATTGATCAAAGACCAAGAAGACAAGGATAGGAAAATAACTATACTTATTAACAAGACCAAGGAGGTTATATCATGATAATAATCAATAGGATAATTGTAATTAGAATAGGTACAATCGAGATAACTATAACCAAGATGAAGGATTTTGGGAAGGGAGTGAGTTGAGAGGTTTGTTTTATAGAAGGGAAGGACACTTTTATAAGATAGTTCAATATGGAAGCAATTTTTGGAATGTGAAGCCAAGAACTCAAAACCCAATGTGGGAATAAACATGGCTATGGTTGAATGGAATCAACCCATTATTGAAGCTTGTGTGGCTATAAGGAGTCAAAAGGCAAAAATGTTTTAATTAATGAAACAATTGGAAGATGTTAGTCCTACAACGATAAGACAAATGAAGTGGGAAAGAGAAAATTTAATTCATCAATAAATAGTGGATGAATTCTGGAATATATAAACCAATAATGATTTGTCAACAAAATTATTCAATAAGTAAGGAAATGAACAATCAAAAGTAGTAGCAAATTTTAATCAAATAGGCCTATCAAAACTAGTCCAATTGAATGTGGATAGCCAATAGGAAGGGCTAACTATTCAAGAGACTATTGAAACAATTGAAGTGTTGATAAGAAATATAAAAGCATGTATGCACACATAAGAAATGAGGAAGCAAATTTTGGATGCAAAATTGCAATTCAAAGTAAGATAATTGTTGGATATTTGTCTTTGATTAAATTTTTTAATGTTGAAGGTCTATTGAAACAAAAGAAACAATCCTATCACAAATGCTTATAGAGTATGTATTACCAAATGTGAAAATTGTGATGAAGTTATGTTAGTACTTCAAGTGCATGTGGGAAGACATGAACTCTAAGATGTATTGCTAGGTAGAGGGCTTGGCATGAATATCATTGTAAATGTGTTGAGAAGGAAGATGGGATTGAGGAAACCTCAATCAATTCCTTTCATGGTATGGATGGTTAACCAAAGGAAGGTGTAGTTAATTGAATGAATATGCAACTTGAGGATTTGGCTAAGATGATGTACTTACAAAATCATTGTAATAGTATTACAAATGGAAGATGTATAAGAAGTTTACTTTATGCTATTGGGAAAACCTTGGCTAAAATAAATTAACGTTTATCATGACTAATGTAATAATGCTTTGACAATTGTTATGGAAGATAAGACTATTACCTTGAGTATTTCAAAGAAAAAAATTATTCTCCTTTCAAAAAGGTCATGTAATTTCAACGATAATTATGATGTGGAGATTGATTTCATTGACAAAAATGAGGAATGCCTTTATGAAGATGCTTCAAAGTTGTGCATGTTTGGAGAAGTAAGTCCCCATGAATTGATATTCTTCCTATACATGTTTTGTTGAATGATGCAACCAAACAAAGTACCTATTTATCCACTTTTAGATATCTTCTTACAATAATTACAAATATTTTGTACTTAAACTTTACATAGTGGGTTGAACAATGTTCATTTTAAAAAATAAATTAAACATACTATTAGTACATTAAATTACAATTAAATAAGAAATTGGTTTCTTTTCTTCATTTAGCCCTAACATAAGGTGGAAAAATAGGAATTTAACATCATAAAATATTTAACCAAATGGTGTTCCCCTATTTGAAGGCAAGGATGAGCAATTACATTTTTTTTGGTCCTTGAAAATTGACGATTAAAAGGATAATGTATCCCAAATTAAATAGTGTTTATACAAATTAATTACATTTGCCTAAGTATGTGGGAAATACCTATGTTGCTATGTGATCATTGCCAATGAAGTTGGCACATGGGGTGTTTGACACTATAGTGGGTGACATTCCCAAAGCTAACATTCATTTGTCCATGTCTCAAGGAGAAGACATGGATTGGTAGATAGTTCCACCACCTATAATTGGAATTGATGATGTGCTTAACCAATCATGTGAAGGATCCACCTAAGGAGTTTGATGCCATCCAAAAACTAAAAGCTAGAGGTCATTAAAATTGGGCTTTAAATGTACCTAGTTGGCAAACTTCATAATGAATTCACTACATAAATTTACAAAAGTGTGTAACATAAGTTAACATAAGCTGTTCTTGAATTTGTGAATTATCTAGGCCACTCGTAGTTTTCAGTGCTAGTCAATTTGCAAGGATGTGATATGCAATTGAAGTGACAATGGCATGTCAATGACAATTGTTTCAATGTACTATACGAACAATATGAATGACAAATTGCAATTTGCCAACCCAAATTGGCAACACTTGTGAAGAAGTAGGAGATAGGCTACAGTGTTTCTAGAAAACAAGCATACAATTGTATTGGAACAATGCTTATAATTATTATCATATTCTGAACTTGCAAGCTCTAAATTGTAAGATGTAATTGAACAAGAGCTCCAGATATTTCTATATTACCAAATAAGGTGTGAGAGAGTTTGTAATTTGCCAATTTCAAACATGTTTGATGGCCATATCAATCTACATCACATATCAAAACTTGCCATACAACCATAAAAGACAAAAGAACCTCAATATGGCTCTGGATTATCCAATGTTGGGTCCATGAGTCACTTCATGGAAAGAAAAAAATGGCCCAAATTCGCCAGATTTTGAAGATTTTTTCTTCAAAATGGCCAGATTTTTATGATAACTTCCAGTAGGTAGCCAAGAATATAGGAGGATTCTGTTTTTTAAAAAAACTTTCATATCTAGTACGTAACCAAATTTGGCTAAAACATTTTCTGGACGATCGCCACTTTGACTACATCTCCAAATCCTTCAAGGAAACCTAGATCAAGGGGCGCAAAAATGTAACCTAAGGCAGCCTCAATCTCCAACACATCTGACCCTCTGCCATCCATCTTCAAAGAGGTGGTGCAAGCAACTAATAGGATTTATAACACTTGTTTAGTAAGTACAGCTTTTCCTTTCTAAAAGGACGATCTTCCCCAACTCTAGGAAAGATACTACTATACAATGCTTATAGGCTGCCATCAATTGCCCACTTTGGAAACTGGTTCAGTCATATAGGATACCCAAAGATTTGATTTGATTTTTTCTTAGAGCAACGGTAAGGATGTCCCTGCTTTAAAAGAAAAAAAGATACATAAAAAAAAGAGTATAGATAGAAGAAAAACTATCGAAGAGTTTAAGGGCCCTAAAATCTTTTAGGAAAGTTGTCTTTGAGTGGTTTCTCATAGTGTGTTTCTGTGATGGGATAGAGGATGGTGGCACTGACAAAATCATATTAGTTTGCTGTTAGGCTCGGTGCTCTCCAGGTGTTGGAAACATGGGTACCTTGAGATCTTCGTTGAGTTGTTAGTTCACAGTTTCTCCGAATACTTAGGAGAAAGGATCAGTTTGTTGAGTAAAATATAACGCTAGGATAGGGAAATCAACAAAGAAAAGTTCAATGATTTGAAATAGAACATGTATGGAGTGACTGAAACAGTTCTGTGGTCAGTACCAACCCTGAATTCCTTCCTTTTGAGTGCCTGCAAATCATTCTGCCACATTTAGCATAGGATAGAGTACCTGGTCTCCTTCCAGACTCTTCTTCCCTGTCATCTGGTGACAGTAACTTATCCCCGGCATTTTTGCCTGGTCTACATACATACAGCATGCATGCAGTTGTTCTCCAAGTTCTTATTATGTCTGCATCAACTTAAGTGTTTGAATGATAGGATTGTTCAACCCCCCTGTGATTGAATCCAGATTAGTCCAGTGGGTGCCTCGGATTCTCAGCAGGGTGATAATAAAGTCTTACAGCAGTGAGTGTAAATCAAGCTTTTCCCACAAAAAATCTTTATTCATTTGAGTACTGTTAGCTGTTCCTAGGGGGCCTCTATTCCATGTTTCTCGATAAATAAAAATTGAACCAAAAGAAGGCAAACAAGGGGTTGGGATTTGGAATTCCTGTCTGTGTGACTCTACTAGTCTGTTGCTTTAATCATTTGCAGGTTTTTCAGCTTGGTTCACACGTTCACACACACCTAGTTTCTTCAACGAGAAACCTAGGTGTTAAACGTTCAGCCCTACTTGCACCTCCCCTACAGCTTTATTAGCTCTATCAGGTAAGAAAGAAAGTGCAAGAAGAATGGGGGTACATACTACAGGCTGCTTTGCCAGCACACTTGGCTGCCATGAGCGGATCCAGTGACAGAAACACGCATTATTGCCTGGCGTCACATACTTTTACACATATCTCCAAGGATTGTACCGCATCAGATCTGTCCTGGCCATGTAATCAACAGTACCTAGCCCATGTGACATGACCAGGATGCCAATGACGAAGGACTGTATTTCGAGAAAACTGCAGGCGAGTGTGAGAGGAAATTTCATTCATAATAACGTTTTCATATTGACAAGGCAATCTCATGACATTTGCAACAGCTGATATGAAATACAGCAATGGCAATTGTATTTGATTTTTGGCAAATTTTCGCCACTTGTCGACCCCTCAAAAAAAAACCCAATGCGAATCATAAATAGGAAGGATTTTTGTGAAAAGAATTCGCGAATTTTGCCAGATTTCGAGGGAAAAGAAATCATGAAATCGCCTTATTTAAACAATAAGTTCCAGCAGGCCCAAAGAAAACAGGATTCTTTTAGAAAAACAGTTTCTTTCCTCTCTGACCTGTAGACAAATTTTGATAATTCCTCTTGTGGACGATCACCAGAGTGGCTACATAACAAAATTGAAGAAAAAGAAAAGATGCATCCAGAACTGTTGCCTGATTTGTACACTTGGTAAAATATGAGCATTTGGCTTCCCCCGGGGTGGGTACATTGTGTTTTGCCTCTCTGTGCAATGGATGTTGTCCGTTTGTGTCAATTATTAAAAAGAATTAAAATGGACCATTTGGTAAGTTAGGCCAAGGACAAACTCTAAACAGTTGCCATACTTTGGTGCGAGGCTCAATGCCATTGAGGAGAATGTGCATTCCAGCTATACGAAAAGATTTTATGAACTTTTTTGAATTTGTTTCTATGCCTGAAATTTAATGCTTTTCAATGAAGGACATGTGATGCACTAGTTTTTAGATTGATCTCTTGAATGGAAAGATTGAGGTTCAAAAGAACCTTGTTCTTTCCATTCAAAGGAATTCAATCATTTTTTGAATCACCAGTTTATCAGTTGCCTACTTGTGTAAAATAGCCGCTCAAAACGTTAAGGGAGTTGAAAAAAGGATGAGAATAGAACTAGTTGGTAAAAGTTGAGAAAGTTGAAAAATGAATCAAACTTGAAAAAGTTGAACCAAATGAAACTTGAGAAGTTGGGAAAATTGAACCATCCCATGGAAAAGCTCTTTCACGACTATTTTCATTTTCATCCATTTATTAAATTGTTTCATGTTCAACTTTCTTCGATTCATCGGTTGTTTAATTATTTCATATTAAATTCCCTCGGTTCATTTCTTCATAATGCTTGCAAACTGATGTGCTTTATTCAAGGAAAAAGGGGAGAAAACAAAGAAACAAGTAACAAGAGGAGGAAGCAGAATAAGACATGGTTCATAGCCTAACACAAGTGAAGAAGATTGCCCATGAAAAGTGGAATAATAATTGTATTAGTTGAGCTCTGACTCAAGCAAATCAACCTGGGCCCAAACATGAAAGGATGTGAGCTTGATGACCATTGGATGTCCCATAAAAAAAAAAATGCTACAAAACATGTGCGAGTGCAAACTTTTTGAAATGAAATCTAAAATCGATTCATTTTGTTTGCAAATGAAGTGTTTGAAGGAGAGAAGACACATGCAGGCCACTTTTAGTTTTGTCATAGGTAACTCCCTCATCCCCTACCCTCCCTAAACCCTACCCTCCCTAAATTCCTTCCCCATAAAATAATTGTTCAAATGGGTTTGCCCGGACCATGCTATCTATGAGCAAGAGTGGGGACGACGCTCCTACACACCTGCCTCTTTGCAGCTTAGGGTAAAAGTGTCGTTTGGTTTCCAGGGGTCTAATGCAGCAAATATTACTTCCCTCAACAACAAGAACCCGGACACTGATTTTTCATTTAATCAAAGGTACTGGGGAAAATGTAGTGAAAATGTAGTCAAAAGCAGCTGTTACAGAACTTGAAAGAACGCACCGAATGTAAAAACTTTTTGTTTTCCATACAGCTTGTGGAGATTAACTTTCCCAAGATCAGCCTCGGCTACGGTATCTTTTACATGTCCTTTTTTTCCCGTTGAAAATTAGACACCTGATGTTGTCATCATGAGGGAGAGCGGCTCGTAGCTGAACTGACATCTCGTCTTAACAACAGTTTTGCAGGCGTTGGAGTACGGACTCGGGGGACGATAGCAATCTTCATGTTCCTCGGGCAACGCTAAGCGCTCTCCTTCACTAGGGGTCTCTTTCCATTAGGTTGTTGTGATCACAGTTACACAGAGAATGGGTTTCCGGTCGGCGTACAGCCGTGGACAAGTGATCTTGTGTCTTTGATGGTCTCCTGCGACATTCATAACGACAGCTATTTGGAATATAGATCTGCAGAAGTAGAGGGTCCCTTGCTTCTACTGATGATTGTATAATCGGTATTTTCGGATATAACCTTCTCTTCCGTCCCTTTCATCGGGAAGGTCGCGCACGTTTCCGAGTCAGGAAGCTGCGTTTGTCAGCTAGACTGGATGTCTGGATG
>Ga0116229_10006754_pt1 | contig 18379 bp, 22 predicted proteins | sample S1TSphgellanicum_3_FD_87313 | JGI IMG/M metagenome (GOLD analysis project Ga0116229, IMG submission 87313) | Host-associated microbial communities from peat moss isolated from Minnesota, USA - S1T2_Fc - Sphagnum magellanicum MG | ecosystem: Host-associated > Plants > Peat moss > Unclassified... | reverse complement strand
GTGGGTTTGGTGTTGTTGTTTTGTTGGTTGGGGGTGGGGGGTGGGGGGGGGGTTGTGTTGTTGTTTTTTGTGTTTGTGTGTGGGGGGGGGGGGGGGGGGGGGGGGGGGGGGGATCCATAGATTGATTTGGAGTATACTGCATTTGGAGGCAGGCATTTGGGGAGTTGGATTTTGGAGAGACTGAGGAAGTTGAGTGAAGAGAAGAACAAAAATAAGAAAGAAAGATGCCGACAATGAGTAGCAGATTGTCAACAAGAGTGCTGGAGACTAACACCCCTGTCATGGTTGAGGTATCTATTCTCCTCTTCTGTTCTGCTGATTGCTGTTTTCTGTTGTTGTTGGAGTAATGTTTGATCATGGTGTAGAAACTCAAACTCCCATGAAATGGAAATGGAGCTCAGTCTTCCTTCTTTTCTATTTGGGACTTGCAAAAGAATTCCTCCCTCCCTAGAATCAATTGGCACAAAAGGTCTGGTGGTACGGGATGTGGGTATGTTTCCAGACTTCATCATCATCATCATCAGCTTGATGCCAATTTGATCATGGGGATATCTGCTGCAAGGATTGGCTGGCTGGCTGGCTGGCTGGCTGGCTTCCCTGTCATATTCCTCTCTTCTTGTTGCTTGTATCCTTTTGTCTATGATCATCCTCTGGTGACCTAACTTCCACATCCTGATTGTCATCAGCCAACAACCTAAGACACCCAATCCTGAGCGAGTTTTCTTGTACCCCCAACATCACAAGGACACCCAATTCCAAGCAAGTTTTCATGAACCCAAAATCACAAGGCTGAAATTGAAATCCTCTTAAACCAAGGAGATAGCTCTCCTAACCCCTTCCTCCCTGGTTGGCATTCAAATCTTTGTACCACCACCACTGTGTTGTGAACTCCATTTTCTGGACATAACCTCAATGAAGCACACACACCAGTACCATGGCTAAATTGACTCCTATTGGGAGAACCAAACACTAGTACTGGTCCTCCTCCTCTGTTCAGATGTATGTTTTCATTGAGACTTGAACCAAGGTTTACTTGATAATCAATCAATTTGCAGGAGAAAGGTCTCAAATTAGGTACCAACCAGTAGGGACCCATTCATTCATGTGCTCAAAACATGAGCAGAAAATATAAAAGAGTGATGAGAAGGTGGTGGAAAAAACATTGAATTCAAAGGTGTGCAAAGATTTTTGTGTGTCTGTTTTATTGACAATAGACAAGGAAGCATCACCAAGTGATGAAATTCTCTCATTTCTGATTCCATTTGAGTAGGACATATCTGTTGATAATTTTTATGTTCACGTTGGTGTCACTTTGCAGATGCAAGATTTGCTGCGAGGAAGAACGAATGTGCTTTCATTGGGTCAGGTGCAGTACCTGAGATCTTATGCCCAAGTTCTCCTATAAAAGAAACCTTTCAAAAGAACTCATTTTTGGAGTCTGTCGGTCCCTGTTCTCCTTTTGGGTTTCTTTTGCTTGTTTGAGGCTTCAAGGGATGCTGATACACTGCAAATGGGGAGGGAAGACAGGGAATAGTGCACTGGCAACCTCCCGAAGAAGCACTAGAAAAAGTGAGGGGCTTAATAGATGAGCCTGCAACAAGTAACTACGGTGCTGATGAAGGCCTACCCGAGCTTCGTGCTGCTCTACTAGAAAAGGCATATGTTATAGAGAAACACTGATCCTTGGGTGAAACTCTGCAAATGGTCATTTCTTGTTATGACTTTGTGTGTTCCCCTAACTAGTAATAAGTCAGGCTTTTTCAGCAGACAGTTAAATTTTTGCTGAATTTGATGATGGCTCAGCTGAGACTTAATCTGTGGACCCTCCTTGTTTGACAGCTAAAGCATGAGAACAAGCTTATGAATTCCGCAGTGATGGTCACTGCCGGTGCCAACCAGGTTAGGCCAGAAATGAGCTGGAAACCTCTTCACTCTCTTCCTACCTGCGTTACTGATGGGCTGGCTATTTTCTTCTGATTCCTGTGTGGATGGATATTGCAGGCATATGTAAACCTGGTCCTTGCACTGTGTGACCCAGGAGATTCAGTGGTTATGTTTGTGCCCTACTATTTCAATGCATACATGGCCTTCCAAATGACAGGCATCACAGATATAATCCTTGGCCACAGCAATCCTGATACTATTCATCCAGATGCAGGTTCTCCCTTCCCTTTCCAATGATGCCAAGATGCATAGTGTCAATTTTGTTATAGGCTATGGGATTGATTGTTGACTTTTGACCTGCTGGTATTGCAAAATGTTGAAATGCCTCTAGACAAAGACTGCAGTTTTGGCTCGCAACAACAATACACCATGCACAGTCCTTTGCTTTGTGTCCCCTGTTGTATATTGTTAATTTTTTTGGGGTGTGTTGGGTTTGTTTGGAATTGGGCAACACACTACTCAGATTGGCTGGAAAAGGCGCTGAAAGTGACGGATGGAAAACCTGCCCCAAAGGTGGTAACTGTTGTAAATCCTGGCAACCCAACAGGGACTTATGTCCCTGAGCCACTTCTGCAGGTAATGCTTTTCCAAGGGGAAAAGAAAACGGGATGATGATTTTATTGTAGTTGTCTTTGAAGTCTGATTTGTTGCTGGACTTGACAAATGACATGCTCAATTTTGATAGTGGGAGTGTGATGCCAGTGCACTCACTGACTGCAATTTTTGTGCTGTTGGGTGACCAAATCAGAGAATATCCAAATTGTGTCGAAATGCTGGATCATGGCTAATCGTGGATAATACTTATGAGTATGTGATCATCATCCCCCTTCAGCCTTGTCACAATGATCATGCCCACTGTTGCAGGGTTTAGGGTTTTGTAGGGGCTATATGCCTCTGTCACAAAGGATTTGCATCAATGATTTTCTTCCTTATTGATAGGATCTTTGATGGTGCAAGAGATTTCCCAAGCATTGAGCTGGTATTTGAATATTGGAACCTAGTTTTTCATTAAAGCTAACTCACTTGTTGTCATGCCCAGATACTTCATGTATGATAATCATAAGCATGTTTGTGTGGAAGGAGATCACGTGATTAATATTTTCTCATTCTCTAAAGCCTATGGCATGATGGGATGGAGGATTGGCTATGTAAGTCCTGTTCACCAACCCCTCTTTCTGACACAGAAGGTAATGATATAAGGGTTTAGGATTTAGGTGGTATTAGTACACTATCTCAGCTAAGTTGCTGTAGACTTGTGTGATCTGATCTGCTGTTTAGGAGCTGGAAATGTCATTTCAGGAATAGATGCTGTAGCTAGAACTAATTGCTCATGTTTGGGCTTGAACCTTCAAAGGGTTGTAACTTTGAGTGGGTCTGTTATGTAACACTGCTAGCTACTTGCAAAGTGGAACTGACTGGCCATAAGATCTGAAATTCATCCCTCTCTGGCTTGTCTTCTGTGCAGATTGCATATCCATCATCTGTTCATGGCTTTGGCGCACAATTACTCAAAGTGCAAGACAATATTGCCATTTGTGCATCAATAATTGGCCAAAAGTTGGCTATAGCAGCGCTACAAGTAGGTCGAGACTGGGTATTTGAGAGGGTGAAGAAATTAGGAGATAATCGTGCGCTGGTTATTGATGCCCTGTTGCCTCTCGGAGAGGAAGCTGTGAAGGGAGGCGAAGGAGCAATGTATTTTTGGGCAAGGCTACCCGAAGCATTTTCTGATGATGTGGCAGTTGTTCATTGGCTTGTCAAGCGGCACCGCATCACTGTCATACCTGGCACTGCCAGTGGATGCCCCGGGTTTCTTCGTGTGTCCTATGGAGGTCTCACTTTCACAAATTGTCAGGCCGCAGCTGCACGACTTAAAGTGGGACTGCAAGAGCTTGTAAGTAAAGGTATGGTAGCCTGATTCATGAAGCAACTCCTTTCTGTCGAACACCCATCAACCCATTTAGCTGCTAAAACCCAAGATTCAACTCCTTTGTCATAAATTATTGGAGTTTTCAATCAGAAAATTCCACATTCAATTTCTTATTGACTTATAATAAAAGGACTAATACAAAAAAGAGAACCAACTTCTTTTATGTGCTTGTTCAAGTTGCTAGAAGCAGACTGATTTGAATGTAAATTTAGCTGAGACTGACCTCAACCTTCCAGATCCCACTTTTTTCAAAAAAAGTTCAGAAGAAATCATTGAGATCCTATGCAAATCCTTATTTCATGCTAAGTTCTTCTACTTTTCATTTTGTCACATGTGAAATTATATTTGCAAACTTTTTGTAAAAAGATGGCAAGCATTTTAAAGCTTAGTGATTTCATGGTTGTAATTCAACGATCCAAGTGTTAAGCACAAGAACAAAACACAATTTGGAGAAGATTATATGAACTTGACAAATACACAACTGAATAATGAACAAGAATTAAGGGACTTTGTTATTTAAACAAAACATTGTGCAAATTAAGCATGAAATGAGTTAAGAATACAAAGTAACAACTTGCATTGGCAAGATTGAAGGGTGATGTCATCAAACATCTTTTCATATGATTCAATGAAACTTTCTAAAATATTATATCAACTTTTTAGAAAATTCCAACAACTAAGAATTCCATTGGTTTTTATTATATAACCTTTTAAATATTTTTGTAAACTATGTTTTTGACAAGCTTCTATTAACTCTTTTTTTTTAATTTCTTTTAATTATATCTTCTAAAAGCTTCTATTAATTATTAGTTTTATGTTATGTTTTTAAGAAACTTCTAATCATATTTTTCAAGGATTTTTTTAGAAACTTCTGAAACCTTTAGACATATTCTTCAAGAATCTTTTTGGAAACTTTTAAAATTTTCAAAACATATTCTTAATGGATTTTTTTTTTGGAATTTTTTAATTTTCCCTTATTGTTTATAATATATGACACCAAGTCAATTGCCTTTCACAAAACAAAATAGTTTTGCCATGAAGTTTCTTGAAAATTTATGGAATTTTTACAACTTAACACATTAACGTCATATAATTTTCACTTTGTTGCCTATAACATCAACAAATAAACATTTTGATTCAACTTATCATTATTGCATGTGGAACACCATTTGCTTAAACTACTTAAAAACCTACCTAGAAGCCCCTTTTGTTGAAAAGACTAATGTTGGTTAGGTATCATAATTTTTTGATACTTCCCAAGTCCGGTTTTCACAAAATAACTTACAAAAGGTTTTCATTTTCATTTTTTAATTGAAAAAAATCATCATTCATCAATTTTTATAAAAAAATTGAATTGGTTCTCACAATGTCAATTTTCATAAATTGAGAACATCTAATTATCATTTGACAATTCTCACAAACATGTAAACCTCCCTTTCATAGGCATGTAGGCATGTAAGCCACTTAAGCATGGAGGTCATGAGTAACCATGAAAGCATGAATAAGGTCTCAAAAGAAGATATTAAACCTTGGTTACAAGTCAAGTACTTGTTCAACCCATTACAATTTCAAATTGTGACATATTATGTCAATACAAAGTTATAATAAACATGAATTTATTTCAAATATTTTTACATATGATGTCCTACAAACTTATATATGCCTAGGGGGTTTACACATTTACAATGCTAACTAAGGAGGGCCTAAACACTACATGTTTAGGCACATCAACTTCCTAAAGTCGCATTTATCAATGACTTAAATGTAACATGTCCAATCTAGCAAATGTAAGGTTGTTTCAAACCACATGCTAGTTGGAATGACATATATTGATCATAATACACACCCATATTGTCCTTTCTTACCATTAACCTAGGTGGAAAATGGTGACAAACACTTTTGAAAAAATTCATGTGGCCAATGATAAGGTTTGGCATGCACCCAAAAGGCCCAAAGGTTTTGGTTTTGGGGAAGCAAGGGGGGAATTATTTTTTGGTTCTCTCTTCCAAAAAGAAGGGGAACATACAATTGATTACTTCAATGATTTCACTTAGGTGAAGGCAACCACCTTCACCAAAGTTAATGCCACTTCATTTTCTTTTTGTAAGAGGTGAAAATCTTGCAAACTTTTCATTGAAATGAAGGCAACCATTTCATTATAATGAATGCCATTTCATTTGGTTATTTTGGGAAAGGTGGAAGGATCCAAACACTTCACTAAAGTGATCATCACTTCTCTAAATTTCAAGTAAAAAAACGTGTTTACTACAATTTCAATTTTGGGCCTTTAATCTCATTTTCTTTGTCATTCTTCTTCATAATAGGTGAGGAGGGTGCAGGGGGTGTTGGAATGAATACTTGTATATGGGGGAGTTTTTAAATTTTGAATTTTTTTTTTGTGATGGGCCAATCAAAGAGGTTTGTTACAATAAATAAATATAAACATGATAGGCACCCCCAACTAATAAATATGGAACATAATATACTATCATAATTTGAATATTATACACACGAACATTACATGATATCATTACAAAAACATGATTTTTTTCACTAATAACATTATGACCGAAATGATTTTTAAATCAAATCAAAGTTTGTTTGAAGTCATTAACTATTTTCAATTTAATTATGATCAAAACTATGTATGTTTGATTTGACTTTTTAAAAACTAGTTATTTAAACAAATCATACGTTATGTTACATATTGGTGTATGTGGCATTCATGTGGAGTTGTTCAACTTGATTAATGTGATTAAAATTAGTTATTTAGATCAATGTTTTGTATTATGGAAAAAATTTGCCAAAATGTGAATAAAACAAGCCTAGTAAAATCCCTTTATTAAAAATTTGAAATTTTTTGTCATTTTTTCACCTAAATTTGACGTTGATGACTAGTGGAGGATGCCATCAGTGCAATGCATGGCTTGGATCCATCACCACCTACATCAAAGGTCACCATTGTCATGTTGTCACATTTTGTAAAATAACAATTCATTGTCACTATCTCCCATTTCTTTCCATCAATTTGTACCATCTTTGTAACAGCGGGTTGGGATAGGCACCATTGCCATCACATAATGACATTGAAATGAACTTTGTTGCCATACATGTTGTTTATTGTCAATGTTTCACCACCTTTTCCTCTTAACTATTATGTATTGAAGTTCATTTGGTATTATGTTTCTAACTTGTAACTTGTAACATGTTGTTCGAAGTTCAAGATTTTTTAAGTGTCATTGATTTTCTAGGTGGTTATTCCTTGTGTTCAATGCTCGAGCATTCAATTTACAAAATGGACATTGTGGCATGTGCATAGGAAATCAATAATTAATGCGTTGATGGTGGTAGCAACAAATGATCGTTGTGAGTTGTGTAAACAATTGGAGTTTGGAAATCAAAAGCTAACTTTTTCCCTAAAACAATGTAACACTACAACAAAAGAACCATGTTTAAAGTAGGTTATGTCTCCATTGCATGCATTGTGCATTGTCATTTATTTTTCATTTCAAGGGTTTAATGTTTTGAGGATTCTATTGTTGGTGAGGACTGAAGATTTTATAAAGTTGAAATAATTTTTCTATTTTCTATTTTTTATTTGTGCACAAAACAGACTTATGCAAAATGCCTCATTTAAAACCTTGAAATTTTAAGTATTAGTTTTTTTTTATTAAAAAAATTGCCTTTGCCAAATGTGTAGTTCAATTCTACAACTAGTTTTGCATCATCAAATTCACCAAACTTTGATTTATTTACGAGGTTTGCATCTGGTTCTAAATCATGAGGTTTGTTGAATGTTGTTTACATTTCAAGGTCATTGATTTGATCAACAACAGGTAGTGACCATGAATTGTAGTAATGGGTTAAAAACATTAATGCATCAACCTTGGGTGCTCCTAATTCTGCTAGCCCCCTTAATTCAAAGTCAAAACTTGGTTCTTCAAGTTCTTTAGGCAAAGAGAAGGCCAATGGTGCATCGAATTCTATCATTTAAGGTTCATTTTTGGAAAACCACCAAAGAAGGGAAAGAAAAAACAAATATTAAAAGGGTGTTCAAAGATGAATGGGCTCCCCAATTTCTTTGGGTTGAACATGTGGTGGATCTTGCAAGGAATACATGGTGTACTACAAGGTTGTTTCCTTGGTTGAAGGTAAGGAAAAACTTCTCAACCTTAAATTGGATGGTTTATAAAAACATGCAAGAAAGAGGAAAGTTTTAGTTCTTCGTCCAAAAGTTTTGGCGGGTGATTACTATATAAGCAGTGATAATTAACATGAAAGGAATGAAAGGGTTCATGTTAGTTAGGGTCCAAATTCTTTTGCAGAGTTAGTGGTTCATGGAAGGAAGGTTGAAAAGAAAAAAAAAGTTTGTGTAATTTGTGGTAATTAACTTCCATATGTCGAAACATGGTAGACCCATGACTAAGTTTGAGCACATGAAAGGTTTGTTTGATTCCCTAAAAATACACCATACATCCAAGAAATAGTGGACAAACTCAAGTGGTTGGGAAATGGCAACTGCCATGCATAATGTCATTTTGAAATGAATCGTATTATTAATCCAACATGCTAGATTCATTTCAATCATTTGTGATGAAGTGCAGACAACTTTGGACAACTAATCCTAGATTTCTATCCACATTTATGTTATTGATAATTGGCTTAGGCTACAAATTTTTCTAAATCTTGAAAGAATTGTTGATGGATGCACATATAACAACCTCACTATTATAATCATATATTATTTTACTATTTTTGGTGGGATGTCATAAATTGACCTTGTTAACAAATTAGTGTGTTTTGAGGTTAATGGTGGGATAGTTTTCCAAGATTTAAAAATCGATGTGACTATCTAAATGATTGACAAGCATTGCATTTTATTGTTTAAAAATTCATTGTATGGCACATAAGTGTAACCTTATTATCCAGACTTTATCAACCTTAAGCCTTGTTGCGAAGATCGAAGATTATTTGCTTATATGTACACCTATTACAGCAAAGGCACTTGGAGCGCACCAAATTAGCTAAGGTAATTGATTCAAGGGGTTTGAAAATTTTGAGAAACATCTAAACAAGGTGGATTTCAATGTCGACCCCTTCTAAATGAGTGTTATGTAAGTATAAGTCTCTCGTGATGAAGATGTCAATGATCTTGCTATTAATCTAGTTGCTACCATTAATTATGAACTTTTATGTGATGTGGAAACAACGATGGGACTAACATGTGTGTTACCAAGTTGGAGGCAGTGCAAAGCTTGATCAAACTTGTTCAAAATATAGAGTGCTTCATTTGTGATGTTGTGGTAAAGGTGAAACTTATTCAAGTTGATATCTACAACTTTTATGTGGACCTTGAGTGACATTTATCACATGACTAGTTCCAAAGTTTTGTGGATTTGGTGGGGCTAAATTCTAAGGCACTATTAATAGTATGGTACCTTAAGCTGACCACACAAATGGACTATGTTGGCTTTTGTTTCAAGGATAAATTTTACATGTTGCACAAAATTGACAAGTGCACTGGAATTGTGTCAATGGTCACGAAGGAAGATTGAACAGTTGTATGTTAGGATGTTACAAATCAATGCACTTTTCTTACAAAAGGTTTGATAATTGAACTTGATAGACGATTTCTAGTTCAAAAGCTCATGAATGCCACCAACATTATTTACCTTCAATATTGGGTACAACTAAAAGTTAACTTGACGTTCTTCGATAATCTACAAATTTTAAAATCACACTATTGTTATCAAAAGATGATTCAACCAATTGGTAAATCACATGCGCCCTTACTAAATCATGTTTTACTTGAGCAATAGTCCAATTTTTTTGTGACCATAATGTAATCCAATAATGAAATTACAATCCAACCATTTGAATGTGGAAGAGTTTTGTGTCACATATGTCAATGCCATGAGGTTCATTCATTTGAATGTTCATCCATGACTTGTAATGAACTTGTATTTAACTATTAGTTTAGTTTCAATTCACTCATAATTAGTTTTTAATTAAGTTTTAGTTCATTCTTAGTTCATTTATAATTGACTTTTAGTTAAGTCCTAGTTCACTTTCAATTCATTTCCAATTCACTTTTAGTTCACTACAGTTAATTTTTAGTTCACTTCTAGTTAATTATTAGTTAACTTTCAGTTCAATCTTAGTTAAGTTTAAGTTCGCTTTTAATTGATTTTTAGTTCACTTTTAGTTGAGTTTTAATTCATTCATAATTCACACATGGGCCACATGTAGATTGAACTTCCTTGAACTAGGTGCCCATTGGGTATAAATAAAAATAAAATTCTTCATTACTTTTCATATGTTCAAAACTAGTTTTGGGTACGTTTTCTTGTCATAACATTAATCTATTCCTTCTTTGTAATAAAATATTGTTAGATTCTTATTTTGCACATGTAGTGTGTTCTCATTTTTCTTATTTCATGATCTAAATTTGGAATTAAACCTGCCTTTGTTTTCATTTGGGTTAAGAAATCATGTAATTTGGTTGTTTTTAATGCCATTTTGAAATTATTTTTTGGAGTATTTCAAACTTGTTGAACTTGCAATTATTATTGTTTTTAAGGACTGTTGAAAATGAACACACATTTTTAATTCATTTTCATGAAGTCCAAGTTGAGGAAATGTTTAACAACTAATATGGATTTGGTTGCTAGGATGTATGTTCAAGACTTTTTGACTTTGCAAGCATTTCCATTCCATGCTACAAACACAAATTGAATTGAAGTAAAATCTTAGTATGGGTTGGAGTTATAAAATTTTGAAACAATTCTATGAAAAGTCAACCTACACAATGTCTTCATGAATATTATTTCTAGCATTTAAACAAGTTCATAAGTCCTAAATCTATCTATTATCCTATTTAATAATGAATTTAAATAGGGATGTTAATACTAATGTTTTTTATTTTGCAAGTTCGCCTTCCATTACAATGGGACAAAGATTTTTTCTGAATTAAGGTTCAACTCCTTTGGAAAGCACTATGTTTTTTATTAGGTGCTTTTTGAATGAATGTTTTTGGATTGAGTAGATATGGGGTGTATAGAATGGCAACATTCTCAAAAACAACCTTCAAACCCATACATGCACAATAAAAGGGCTCAAATAACAATGACATGTCCAAATTTTAACATTAAGCATCTTGTTGTAGGTGAATGACATGCTCCAAATTACCATGTGAATCATCTTTAAGAATCTCTATAGCTATGAATGTACACAAAACCCTTCCACTTTTCATGTAACTTTTGTGTGTGATTGTCATGTAAAAACTTAAGAAATGCAGTTAGTGAAATTTTGATGTTGAAAAGTTTGGTGGACAAGTTGAAATGCAACCCAAAAAGTGTCTAGTCTCTAGTGCAATGCAAGTTATATGAGATTGCCTTTTACCTTGTTTTTTTTTTGGAAAGAGTCTTCACAAAAAAAAATTATATTTGGACTATGCCACTCTAATTTTAAATTGTGTCATGTCATTGTTGTCTAAGCCTTTTCATTGTGCATGTATGGCTCCCTTACACCTTGTTAGATTCCTACAAAGATGTTTGGCTAGCTCAAGTGACATAGAATTATGAATTTCTTTTTAGGGATCACTCAAGATTACTTTGTAAAACCATTTCAAGCAAGTAAACCTTGATTTAGCCTTTTAAAAAACTTTTAGTCCTCATGGATGCATTGACATAGTTGAATTCACATCATTTGGTCACTTGGAAATTAATTTTTATTTTGGGATTGGTCATTGGTGTAGTTTCTAAAATGTTAGGTTGTTACTATAATCCCTTTCTTAAATCCTTTCCTACATATATGGGGTGTACATTGTTCAATGTTATGATGATTTATTTCAATGGCCATATACATGGTGTCATTGGTTTCTAAAGTTCCTAAAGATTTTGTGGTAATTGGTATTTTCCATATTTGTAGTTCATTGTTTTTTAACCATTGCATCACAAAGTTCATGATGGGCCACGATTTGGCAATAATAGTTGTGTGAATTTTTTTTTTCATGGGTTCATATGGAATAGACACACATATCATTTATCTACTTGTATTTTTTGAACATCGACTTCAAGCGCATTGTTTAGACATGACTGTCATATGCATATTTGTATCATTTAAACATGAATGATGTATGTCTATTTGTGTTGTTTACATAAGAAAGTCATGCACACAATTTTCATGTTTAAACAATATGAAATAATAAATTTCACATAGATTGGAATGAAGCTAGGAAACATGTAAATTTGTGGCATGTGGACATTGTAGGTTCGAGCAACCATGTTTTTATTAATTTCTTGATGAATTGTGAAATTCAAGAGTTATCATTTATGCATAGTGCTATTGCCAAATTGTTCCCCAATACAATGAAAGTTCACCAAATTGTTAAAGGCTCATGCTTCCCCCACAATAAAATGAAAGTTCACCAAATTGTTAAAGGCCCATGCTTCCCTCACAATACAATGAAAGTTCACCAAATTGTTAAAGGCTCATGCTTCCCTCACAACCTTGCATTTTCCCCTAACAAATCCATGTCACCACATAGTTTAAACATTAAATTAAAGTTATTGCCATCATTATACAAGAAAAAAAGATACAACCATATGAACAATATTTGCACTTGGTTCTTGCCACTTCAATCCACCCAACCTAAAAGATAAGGGCCAATTAAGCAACAATGAAAAATGGAAAAAAATCATTGATCTAGATATGATTTATTACGATTATAATGTTATTATTTATGATGTGGAAATATAATAATAATAATAATAATAATAATATTTAGTTTTTAAAAATTGAAATATAACAAAATGACATGTGAGAAAATGAAAGAGCAATTTTTTTTAATTGTAAATTTATTACAATTAAAAACATAAATAATGTACATGTGAAACTTGTATTGATGTTTTTCAATTTGAGATTAAAATAATTAAATATATAAAATTAAATACACGTGAATTTTAATTATATAATTTAAAAAATGAATTTCATTTCCTTATGAGATCTTTTAAAATAAATAAAATTATTATTAAAGATTTTATACTTGAAATTTTGTGCAAATAAAAATATAAAATTAATGTAATGTTCAAACATTTGGATGTTTAAAGATTAAAGAACTCGATTAATTATTATTAAAGATATTTGAAACTAAGTTGATACATTTTACATTTTGAAATTTAAAAAGTTAAAAGTTTAATGTATTTATGAAACTAAAAATGAATTAAATCAAATAATGATATTAAAGATGTACACATGTAATCAATTTCATTATGGAATTATCTAATTATGTAATAAAAGAATGATGTGCAATATTAAAAGATGTGTGTGTTTACATATTTTGCAATAACAACTTTTGGCACCAATTGAGGTTGTGACTGGATGATAAAGGCCTTGATGCTAAGGAGGTGAAGGTTCAAAGATCACATTGGACATGTCATGATCATGACATCATCACCATAATGTGTTGTGGGTTCAACAAACTATCAATAGTTAATTAACTTTTGTTTGGGCATTGGAATCATGGGTCCAATGTGATTGTGTTTTGGATTCATCCATAATTTAATCCCCAAAAGTTGAAAATAATTAAAGATATTATTATTATTATGATTAAAATCACTATTGCTAGATCAACTAATAGTTTCAATCATTTTTTACATTTAGGACAATCATTGTTAATTATTTTAGTTGAACAAATTTATTTGTATTTTTGTTTAAAATAACTAGTTTGTTTTGAATAAGGATATTTTTGTTCACTATTTGTTACAACTTCAATTTTAGTCATATAAACCAATATAGAAACCCTATTGTGTAATATTTTATAGGTACCACATATGCCACATGCAGATGGTAGTATTTAATATGACTAAAATGGGAAATGTACCTAGTCATGTCAAACATACCTAGTTCGGGGGTCGGGAGATAGATTTAAAGAAAAACCCCTTATGGACAATTTGGACAAATAGTTTTATCACATTAATCATTGTAATAATAATGCTAGATGTAAAATACATTTGTTTTGCAATAGTGACACTATTTCATTGTAGATTTATTTTATAGATTTTTGGTCATAAAAAAAATGACCTTTTATGAAGTTCATATCATTTTGAAAAAAAATAAAATGTTAAATTTGTGCACACATGTACAAAATAATGATCTCTAGGTGGGCTTGAACATACCCTACCATGTGATCAAATTTGCTAGACAATAATTAAAGATTCAAATGTTGAAGGTTTTCAAATTTTCCAAGGGCAAATGTTGAAAGTGCAAAAACTTCCAAAATAACATTGCTTAATTTGTTGAAAATTCATGTGAAAACAAGAATTGTTGTATCCATACATGTTTTGAACTAAGAACACACAAAACTTATAATCATATGCAATTTCAAAAAAAATAAAAAAAGTGATTTGACAAATATTATATATACATAAATATATATACACATGAAATTCCAAAAACTACAATCTTGAAATAACACAAAGCTTCAAGGCACAACATACATGGCCATTAATCCTACAATTTCATCTTAGTTGAAAAACACCTTTAAGTCTTGGTCTTCAATTTTTTTTTTTGACAAGCCATTGGTCATCACCAAAAACTTAAAATTATTTCAATTCAACATTTGGTTGTCAAATCAACCATAAGCTAAGGTAAATGAAACAAAACTACTTGGAATGCATGGATTGTAATTACATATTCACCCCCATATAACTCAATTTTTTTAATAAAGGCATTAGATTTTATGGGATTGTGTTTTTCACCCCCTTTTTTTTTTCCATTCCACCTTGCTTTGACCCATCTACATAATTGAGTAAAGGAGGTGGGGAGGTGTTCAAGTATCTTTTCAAACCAAACCAACTCCACAAGCCTAGATGGATTCATAAAATTCACCATAACCCAGATCCGTAAAGGGGGCATTATTCCTCTTGTAGTCTATTTTATAGCTTCCCATTGAAGTGGCATCGAGATTGAATTTTCCTTACATTCCCAAAAGTGAGAATCTTGAAATTGCCAAGGTTTGAGTCTTGTCATTTGAAATGTCATGTTTAAAAAAGAAAAAAAGAGTAGGACAATTTAAAGTTTTATTTTATAGCCCTAATTTATTTTTTTCCAAATTTGTACCAACATTTTCATTTGAACATCATTTGATCTTCAAACAACGTTTTGAATGAATGAGAATCAAATTTCCTCAAATAATTATTATTCTTCAAATGACCATAGCTTTTAATCATTAAATTTGTTTTGACAATGTGAACTGACCACATTATAGCTCACATTGAATCCTTTTCAAGGATCCAAAAATCACTTGATTCATACAATGTTTGATCCTTTAAACCTTGCCCTAAAAGATCTTAAGAATTTATAAGAATTTCAACTCTCCAAGTGGAACTGCACTTGGAAATTCTAAGAGTTTTTCCCTTTCACTCACCTTGAAGTGTGTTTAACCCATGTTGTGCCTTGACTTCTTTCTTAGCACATTCCCTTTGTTTTGCCTCAACTTTTGTTGTGAGCCCAAGGTTAGAGTTGTGACACGGAGCTTGAGTGTGAGGTGTAAAACTTGGGTGAAAAATTGGGTCGCCCTAGACGCGTTTCATTGGATTTCATGCTAGATGTGATTAGGTTATAGTGACTCATATAACCCTTCCTAGCCTTTCCACTTCACTAAGGACCAAATGGAGACATGTGGGGACCTTGAATACCTTATGCTACTTGGGGGATAAGTGCACAAGGGTAGTGGACTTAGAATTTTTTAAAAATTGGGGCATGGGAAAAATATATGTATTTTTTTGGTATTCTCTTCAAGTCCCCAATGTATTCCCAAGTTTCCACATATTAGAATTAAAAGTACATTATTGTAATGAATGGAACCACAAAGTTTATCTCAACAGATGTGTCATGAACAAAGTCCTATGAAAACCCCCAAACAAAAGCCCTATTTCATTAATTTTAGTGTTGTGCACAACAATTAATTGGACCATGATTGATAACAAAAGTGTTGCCCACAAGCCTAGAAATCAAAAGGATGCTCTTCTTATTACCTATACTACACAATCATCAGCTCTTGAGTCTCTTTAGGCATTTGGAAAGTTAAGATTCGCCCCCTTAATCTCTTTGGTAGATGTGCATTTTTATCTTGCACATAATTATTTATCTCCTTTTTCTTTTTTTTGGGGGGGGGGGCGCATTTCTTTTGTTAAGTTTTCAGTTTGTATTTTAAGTTTCATGGTGTCTTGTCCTCGAGTTGCCATAATAATAAGGCTTGCTTTAGACTAGGAGTCGGTGTCAAAAAAAAAAATCTCGAGGCCAATAATGGGAAATTTGAGCATTTCTTGACTCATTGTTTGGCCCCAAGTTATTAATAAAATATTATTTCCTTGGGGTCAATGAGTGAGTGAGTTCATTTTTTCTTTCTCGGTATCATTTAATTTAATTTTTTTCATTACTTCTTTTCTTAAACTAAACCCTAAAAGTCAGATCACCATGAAAAAGCAAAGATTGCATCCTAAGATTTTTTTTTCTTTCACTCCTAGTGTAAAGCCCTTGGGGATGATTTCGATGATTACACCAATAGGAATGCTCGATTTGAGTTCAACCTTGGCCTTGACTCTTAAGGTAAAGTGGGCATTCTTCATTTTCTTCCTAAGTAAGTCACACATCATTTTTTAATAATTGTAATGGCTCCCTCCCAATCTACCTTGGTAGTCCATAGAGAAAGTCATTTTGTCTTTTGAAGATCACATGACATGCTAAATGCACCATCAACCCTACTCACTTGCAATCAAACTTCAAATCATTAAACTAAATTTGATAGTGAAATTCCAAATCTCCCCCTCTTCTCAAGTTGCTTAAAATGTAATGACCTTTAATGACCTTGACCCTTCTTCTCATAATTGGAATTAGAAGGAATTGTTCACTTATAAGCCTTGACCTCTTTCTTCTCATAATTGGAATTAGAAGGAATTGTTTACTTATAAGCCTTGACCTCTTTCTTCATCATCAAGTGCAATTTCTAAAAGATGCGAGCCGTGCTTCATCTCCTTTGTTGATCACTATTGTTGCAATTGTCCAAGCTTCCAACCTCCTTTTCACTAATCTCTTTGGTTCAAGTTGGCAAAAGAGAGAAAGAGAGGAAAAAATAAAAATAAATAGAAAAGCTTTTTATGAGAAGTTGGCAAAAGAGAGAAAGAGAGGAAAAAATAAAAATAAATAGAAAAGCTTTTTATGAGTACCTTTTTAGTGATTATGTAAAGGAAGGTACCTACCAATTGCTACATTAAACTAGTATGGCCTTTGTTGTTGAGCACATATTATAATATTGAATGAATTTGGAAACGACAAATGATACACCTTCTTTACCCTATGTTTGAAATTCAAATTTCATTAAGATTTTAACATTTTTTTTTCATTGATAAAATTTACTCAAAATTTCAATCACTCCTACACTTTAGGCCTAAATAAATATGAACTCACTTTCCATGCAACCCCACTCATTGAGGGCTTTCCAAAAATACACAAAAATGTGCTTCAATTTTCATATTGTTTTAAAATTTTGATTTGATTGTTGTTTTGGTGATAAAATTATTAAAAATTCAATGATAATTCTTACATCATTGGTCTAAACATTATGAAATCACCTTGATGCACCCTTACCCATTGAGGGTTTTGTAAGAGTACAAACAAATGGTGAAGGGCATTGTGATTTGGGAGATCTCAACACGATATGACCAAAACAAACAAACAAACGAGCTTTGTTAATAGATGGATTCCAGTCCTCATGGCACTTGACAAAGCCTTCTCATTACCTTCTGTCTCTCTTAGCCCTAGTGCTACCCCTACACCATGCAAGGTAAACCCCCCAAATGTAAAGCAAAGGCAAAAAAATTTCTAGTGTATGGCTACTCTTTTCTGCATAAGGCCAATGTAGCCCATAACCCAAAAACTCACAACCTTAATTCTAACCCTATTATTGTCTAACATATGTAACACCTTGACTTCCCTCCTTATGGTGCATTCACACTTGATGTTAAGTTAATGTTAAATGAAAATCTAGGTGGCATCCTAGGTGGCACCCAATGTTAAATGGGTGATAGCTTAATGTTAAATGAATATTTACATAAATGAATATTAACTTATGTAAAATGTTCATGGTGCATAGGTGTAAGTCCTAAATGACTAACATGGTGTTAGGGGACTCAACACTAGTGTTCTCAACACCAAGTGTGAATGCACTTTTAGCCTCAAGATTTGTTGAGCATATTTTTTAGGTCAACAAGTGAGGATGTGTATTAACAAACAAGAATGCTTGCCATTCACATTCACAAATATATATGCCCTAATTGAATAATACTTGCCATTCACATTCACAAATATATGTCCTAATTGAATAATACTTGCCCTTCATTTCAATGTAACAATCAATTGTGGGGGGGGGGGGGGGGGTTTCTAAATTTACCCCTCCAATGTTTTAATCTTACTTGTTGGAAATGAAAAAAAATTTTTTTGTCT
>Ga0116229_10006753_pt1 | contig 18381 bp, 6 predicted proteins | sample S1TSphgellanicum_3_FD_87313 | JGI IMG/M metagenome (GOLD analysis project Ga0116229, IMG submission 87313) | Host-associated microbial communities from peat moss isolated from Minnesota, USA - S1T2_Fc - Sphagnum magellanicum MG | ecosystem: Host-associated > Plants > Peat moss > Unclassified... | reverse complement strand
ATCAATGGAGGCAAGTAGATGTGAAAAAATTCTTCGTTTGGGAGAAACTGAGGTCATTTTCTTTATTTGGGGATGGGCCTAAAACCTTTAAATCCAAATACCTTCTCCCATTTGCCATAGCCCTACACATAAAACCAAAACATGAATCATGAAATTTTGGATTCATGCTTCCAATATTATATTTAGTAAACCAATCATGAACCATAATCAAACTTTTGTACATATTTCACGAAGAAAGAACACATAAACAGAAATGGAATATGCATTTGTAACTTGGGTATGTGGTATTGTGGTCATTTTCCCACAAAAACTTGAAGTTTAAAACAAAATGGGGGCATTACACTTTCCATTGCAATGGAAGAACCTTATGGTTTGCAAAAAAAATGAGGGTATTGCATAGGTCCCCCTTATCATTAATGATTGTGAGATTTTAAACAAGGCAAGACCATGATGAAATCATGTGAAAAGTGACAAGGAATAATACTAACTTAAAACAAGCTTATGAATCAATGAAGCTTGCAACAATGCTAAAAATAAGCAAAATGAACATAACATTGCCACCTACATTTACAAAAAAATGTAAACAAAGAAGTGCAACACAAAGATTTCACCTTAAACCCTATTATGCAAGACCACAATGAATGGAATCACAAGACAACCATGACAAAAAAAACATGCAAATTGATAAAAAAGTAAGGAATAAATTGTTAAAAGGTTCACCTAAAGTACATTATTGATGATCAGCTAATTGTAACAACGCTAAAAATTGCAAAATACCCATAACACCACCTACACTTGCAAAAAATAAAATGAAATGAAACAATATGAAGGGTTTCACCTTAAACCCTAAACCTTATTGTTCAAAACTACAATAAAGGGAGTTACAAGACAACCACAAGAAAAGAGAGTGCAAAATGACAAAAAACGTAACTTGTGTACAACATTTAAAAACCTCAATTGAAACAAGTTGTTCTTGGAACTTACAACAATGCAAAAAGTTAGAAGATGACAATAAGTCGCCAATTACACTTATAAACAACTATGACAAAAGCAAACAACATGGGGAAGCTTACAAAACCATAATGAACAAGAGTATTGCAAGATATCATTCCTCCACAATTAGTTATTTCTTCTCTCATACGTCCTTCCTTTTTTTTTTTTCATGCTTACCATTTTCCCTTATTTCTTTGTTGAACCAACTCCACTTCCATTTCCACTATCTTCTCTCCTACCTACTTCCCTTTGTCTTCTTCATGCTTGTCATTTGCTCCTTTCCCACAAACTTTTCCTTCATTTTTTGTTGAATTAACCCCATTTCCACAATTGTCATCTTGAATCCTGAAGAGATGGAAGAAAAAAAGGAACTGAAATATGCATATCTTTTGTGTATTATGTTCCCATTATGTTGTTTGTTAATTTGTCATTCTCCCACAAAAGATTAGGGTTCATAACAAAATGATGGTATTGCATTTGCCAAGATCATTGTCAATTATGGTTTTTTTGGAAAAATGGAGCTGTTATATTGTTACATAGATTTACATGATGAAAAAAATATACATGGCAATGTGCAAATGTGCAAATTAGAAATATAGGCACACCCCATAAAAATATGTGTAAATAAAAAAATTGTGTTGAATAGGAAATGTAAGTGTAAAAACTTGGTGCATGTGTAAATGTAAATGATTTACACCGAAATGGCTTTACACATTGTGTAAATCATCCATTTAGACTTACACATACAACACTAGTTCTAACCCTTGATTAATAGCATCAAAAAACCTAAACTAGAGGTTATTTTATTATGAAATTCTATAGAATCAAAATTGAGTGCTTTGTATTTTGATTTTTTTGAAAAGTTGAAAATAAAGGTTCTTTGAATTTTAATTTTCTTGAAAGACTATAACCAAAAATCATAAAAATCAAAGAACCAACACTAATAATTAGCAATTGTTGTATTAATATATGTATTTTCAATATTATATTGGTCTTGGTATGAAGGATTTAACCCTTTATTCATGTACCAAGCTTGTATGTCTTGTTTAAGTATCACTTGGTAAAATACAAAAGGTGAAAACACATTACAATGTAGAAACTTTTAAGGAAAACTGGGATTACATATACTATAAAAAGTAGTAACATGTAAGATTTCATTCACTTTGAATTTTTTAGAGATCACATGTAATTAATTTGAGTTTCAAACATAAAATAAGTTATTAAACCCATCAATATGAAATTGATTGGTAGTTGTATCATTGTCTAAAATTACACTAATAATTTTATAAACATTGGTTTAGAACCCCTATTTTACAGCAGATTACCCATTTTAATTAATTTTGAAAAACCATTTTTAAAATTTAAAATGGTAAAAAAAACACTTAACCCGTTTACATCTTCAATGGAAGAACATTTTACAACTTTAAAATATTAAAAATTTCATTATTACAACATCATAATGTATTAACAAATGTTTTTAAAACATTTGGTATGAACTTCACAACTTGAAAGGAAATTGAGAATTTTAGAGAGGAGGATTTTACTTCATGGTTGTTTTTTTACAGGTGAAAAATTTCATGGATAAACTACAATTAAATCTAGTCCTTCGTATTCCTTTTGTACAATTGCAACATTGTGACAAGTTGTTACAAAATGGAAATGTATTCCAATTACTAATTAATTTGTTCACGTTTGCTCCAATTTCATGATACAATGATATATTAAGATGTAAACCACCATTAATTGAAAATTTTATTTACAAATGTTTTTCCAAACATTCACCATAATATATCAAAGTTCCACAAGTATCAAAAACTATCAAACTATGACAAATTTTTGTTTACACCATAGTGTGCTTTCACCCCAAAGAAGGTATGAATACTTGTGAAATGGTTTGTATATGAATACAATATTAGTATTGAAATTTTATAATTCATGTTGATAATCTATAAACATAGGTATGGTATTTTATTGCATTTCATACCAAATCGTATATATTTCATACACAACCTTTTCATGTAGATTGAGAATGACATAAAACAAAAAAAAAGTCTCAACTTTCCATAGGTTATTGTACTTCCAACATGACCTCAATAATTTCTATAATGATCACAATATCACCTATTTCATCATCAATGCAAGCTTGAAAATCTAAGAACAAAATGGCTCCCATAGATTTCACAATTGAAAGATCCCAAAAACTAAAAAACCCATTTGAAGAAAACCCCAAAACTATGGGACAAACCACACTTCAAACATAATATTTTGTGCTTTAAATTGTAAACTTATAAAGTTATGAATTATCAATGGCAATGCAAAGGAAATGCCATAAGAAGAATATAATTTGCTAAAAACCTTGAATGCTTCATTCAAAGTTGAATCAAAACTAGTTGGGCAAATAGATTGTAACAATTTGGCACAACCACAAATATCTCATTGAAGAGAAGAAAAAGTTATGTGTTGTGGGTGCTCCTTGCACCTTAAAAATCATACCCCCTAACTAGCTCCATCCAATGCCTACAACCCAAAATATTGGTACTACAAACAACATGGCAATGAACAAAAATTACATAGTATGATATGGTATTTGAACCCCAACTTCATACCTAGCTACCCTAGTAAGTATATTGCTTAGGTATGCATGAACTTCCATACAAATTAGGTGTGTTTTTCCATTACATTACACATACAAATACGTTATATTTAGGTTGGACCATAAGTATGTACAACACTAATAATTAATAATTATCCTATTGTTAACAAAACCTTGGTTCTAGTTAAGGTACAACTTTTTTTTTAACAAATGGAAAAATCCATGCAAAGAAGAAAACATACAACATTGGTTGAAGGACACCTTATAGCACACCATATAATTTCAAAAGGTTAGTCTATCATTTAATCAAATTAAATAATTGCAAATTCTAGTTAATCCCTTGGTGGTCTATAACACAAATCAGAAAGTGAAAACTTAACTTTCAAAGCTCCCCATAATTAATTCCTTACAATGACTATATATCTATTTAATTTTTTTTTCCCATTTTAATCTACCATATACAATAAAGTCATCCATAAAATCATTTAGCCCAATTTGTGACTCAAGAAATTTTGTCAAAATTAATATCTTTTCACTCCTATCTATCCTTATAAACTAGGCAACCATTTTTTTTTGGAGTGACCAAATAGGTGTAAAGGGCTAAGGCTTTATAGTATCAAGGAAGTTTTTTGTTTAAATATGCATTGTTGAATGTCTAACATTTTCATGCTTCCCTAAGTACCATTAGTGGGTGCTTGAGCTAATAAATTTTCACATAGTTGTGCACTTAAGCACTCATGGAACCTATGTACCAAAGTTTTAGGTGCCATTAAATCACACATGTGGGGTAGTTGATTTCAATATCCTTACACAATTGAACTTTTTAGTAATTGACATGAGTTATGGCCTTGTAATATAATGGTTTAGAGGAAAATAGGGCCCTTCGCTATATTTTTTATCCAAATTTCATTCTATTTTATTTATAGGTTAGGGGTAGGACATTAGGCCACTTCAATAGGATTTTATGAAATAATTCAAGTCTTCATTATTTAAGAGCTTCCAACCTTTCTTGATTAATTATATATTTGATCAATGAAGCCTCGTCTACCCAACTCCATTGATGGGTGAAAGCATGGTTAGGTGGCTCAAAAGTGGCATTTGAGAGTTCATAATCTAACACTAGCAAATTTTTTTGCAATTTTAATAATTATCAAACCATAAATACTATAATTATCCCCTATTCCTTTAATCATAAATATTAATAAGCCAACCTATGAATATCCCCAAATATGTGATTAATAAAAGAATCCATGCAAAAGATTAATTTTTAAAATGTAAACTAATGGACTTTCAAATATAAAAATTTACAACAATCACGTCATTTAAAATTTTTAAAAATTAGATATATATAAGGAAAGTTTCAATGCACTTCATTCATAAATTCTTCATTTGATGATGTTTTATTTTTTAATTTTAATTTTGACATTATTTTAACATATGTTTTGAGTCCACATTTTTAATTTTTCTGGTGTGAAAGACATAGTGTTGTCATTTCAAAAGTCCATTATGAGTCCATAATCTTCTTAGAATTCATCCAAACATTATATGATGATTCCCATTAAAGTCTATGAAAATAAGAATATTTTGGGAATTGATAATGTTAATTTTGAATATGGCTTTAAATTTTACATTTGTATGTAATTAAAACAAATTATAAGTGTGACAGTCCAAACTATCCCCCTATTCATGCTTTCACTTTAATTTGGGTCAAAGTTCATGTTTCCATCCTTCGAAATAAAAGGTGAAACTGTGTTATGTTCAAGTTTTTATTTATTGTGGCAATGCACACCTTTTAAACTTTAATAAGTTTTCTTTTCAATTTTTTCAACATGAATGAAAGTGTTCAAGTTTTCTTTCAGGTTGAAGATTTGAAGCTCTTAAATAGGATGACATGATCTTTGTTGATGTTAACACACTAGGTAAGAACTTCAAAAAAGTGCAAACCACCAATTTGGGGAATTCATTGGAATTTTTTTTGTGTAGAGCCATTGTTTCTTCATCGATGATTATTTCACACATGTGGGAATGAACCTTGGATTTCCAACTTTTAGGCACCTTATCAATCAATGTTTCCTAGATGTGTCACTCATTTTCTTCCAATTAGTAAGCATGCTTAGCCTTTCCCCAACTTTTGAATTGGGTGTATTCATAGTGTAATGAGGCATTCAAGACAATATTAATGATTTAGGGATCATTGTCCATTTGAGTACTTCAAAAATATGTCTCACACAAAGTTTTTAAATTAAAATACTATATAAAGCAATGTTAAATATATGTTAATGAAAAATTAAAATTAAAATCTTGTAGTATGGAACAAACACATAAAAAAAATGTTGAAATATTTCCATGCATATGAATATAACTAATATTTTTGTAAATATTATATGAACACCAAATTCTTGTCCTGCAAAAGGAAAAACCTTTCACATGTATACCATTGTTATAATCTAACCATTTCTTTATGAAATAATTATTCAAATATGTGATTGAGTTTATGATTAATATTCTAGTCATAAAAAACAAAAATGATTAATAACCTTAATGTCACTATGGATGAGTTGTTTAGAACAATAGTAATTTAGGACATGATGTGGCATAATGATGTGGCATATATCATCCATTAGTCATAAAAGACATATGTGAAGTCATTAATGATAGTTTAGTCATTGTTTAATTGTTTTTTATTATTACAAATTGGACAAAAAACTTGGGGAATATTATTTTTAAAAATTTTAAATTTATTGTAATAGATTTATGATATGTAATATATATATATATATTTCAATTATATTTAATTTCATTATTTTTTGTCACGTGTCACCACTGAAATTAGGTGAAAAACCTAATGTAGGTGGGTAAGTAAAGCACCTAATTTACATACTTAAGTTCATTTAGGTAAACACCTAACCTAAATCATTTATGTAGGTACGGAATATTCAATCAATATTTCAATGTTGACCACAATGAATGTCATTTGTGAAGTTTGATCCTTAAACCCCAAGGATGGAGTTCAACTCCTTCACCATTAAGCCATTCCACTTGTGTAAATAATTTAGTGTAAATAATTATTCTATTTAGACCATACTTCATTTAAAGATTGCACAAAACCTCAAATTTGATAATTCATATCTTATTGATAATTTGTCCAAATGAAAAAACTGAAAATTTATTCATAAATTTCCTTCAATACTGTACATTATAATATAATTTATTTTTAAAAACTATAAATTCGATTCAAAAAAGTAAATTTGAATTTTGTTATTGAATAACATTTCAATGATGATACTTTGGAAAAATTAAATTCAAACACATGATTTGTAAATGGAAAAACCTTTATGGTTAATACATGAATGAATAAAATATGTCTTTCATATCTTAAACCTTCATGTGATTTAGGAATTTATATTATACAATTTAACTTCCAATATATCATAATGTTAATAATAATTTTTAATTTAAATGTATGAATCCATATAATTTATCTACATAAAATAATTATGAATGGATCATAAATTATATATATAAGTCATATTAAATATGAAGTATACATTTAATCTAAATATTTTAATTTAAATTGAATAATAATAATAATAATAATAATAATATGCACTAATTTTCTGAAATTATTAAATTTATTCATTTTCACACATATAATCTAATATAATTGTGTAATAATATATCATAATTTAAGATTAAAATTTATTTTAATGTATAATATCATTTAGTTTATCCACATTGATATTTAAAATGGATTATGTATTAAGTATACTATTTAAAAATGTAATAAAGGTTTTTATATTACCTGTAATATAATATTAATCAAAATCAATTCCTTACATGTTGTAGTTTATTATGTTTGTTTATACTCACATTAAATTATTAATAGTCATTTTTGAATCATTGTAAAATAATTGTATGACCACATTGTTTATATAATGACACATCATTTGCATAGTTATGTTTAGTCATATTTGAAGTGATTTTATCTTAGTCATGTTTTGAAATGATATTTTAGACATTCATGTCATTTTGTCATTAATCATAGATGCCACATGGATGAAAACTTGCAAATAAATAACGATGTCATTATTCTTATTATCACGTTATCATTTACTAGTCAAATGCACCACTTATATAAGACTACAATTTTTTTCACATAGGATTTGAAGTAATATCATATGACTACAATTAATTGTGTAGTCATTTAAAACATCTAGTCGTTAATTTCTTGGTTGCAAAGGACATAATTCCTTCTAGTGATTGTAATTTGATATTTATGCATTATATGCATTTTTTGAGTACCTTGTCGGCCCAATTACATGTATTGATGGGCCCTTAAGATGTTAAAGATGTGTTTAAAACTTACATTTTTTGTCCACATAACCAAATATTTTGATTTTTGTGTGAATGGGGGGCAATCACCTTCTAATGTATTTAGTTTGATGTATTCAACTAGTGCCTTTATCTATTTTTGTGTTTGAAATTAGTCTTTTTAAAATCAATACGATTTATAAATGGGTCTCATATTTATAAATCACTAAAAAAAAATTGCTTATTTTCACCAAATATAAAAATCATTATTAGTATATTTGAACCCAAAATGGGCACAATAATGCCACACGTCATATGGTTTGAATGCTTGAAGATTTTGATACAAAGGAAATTATGCAATTCCTATGTTTAGGGGGAAGGTTGGTAGAAATGGTTTAAAATGTTTTAATGTTTAAAAATACCAAAAGATTGCAATATCATATCAAAAGTCCATTCAAGCAAAACACGACCCTATGTCCTAAAATAATCTTAAAATATAAAATATTCTATAAAACATCCTTAAAACCATGATTTACAAATAAACACAATGATTTTAATTCCTATGAACCAAAAAGATTTTGCATTATACTACCATGTGTAAAGGTGAATTCAAAAAAATTCCCATAAAAAATATCTTTTTCAAATCATTTACAAAAATTTTTAATCAACAAAAAACATTTGTTACAATGTTTTAAAAGTCCTTTTGGGTATTCCATATTCATTAGATTCATTTCAAATTTAATTAGATTCTCTCTTAATACATTACAAATATTGTCATACAAGTTCATGCAAAATTTTCAACATCAACTTAAGTAATTTTTTTACCACAACAAAAATAAAGTAATGGTTATGGTCAAATGTCGCTCAATATATTATGAATGCACCCAATTGTTGTGCTTGGGTGATCCAAAAGGCTTCTACAAACTATAAATCATTTTGCTGAATTGAATTGTTTCGAATTTTCCATTAATATTCCAAAATATTTCCTTTGAAAGCTAATCGCCCACCACACATTCACCTTCTTTAGAGTGGCAACAAGCCTAAGAAGACTAAGTTGTATAAACTTATTCATGAACTTAGATGTTTTGCTTATTTGGTCCTAGGTTTTTGTACCTTTAAATATTTGATACCCTTGAACAAACATCCAATGCAAATGAAGAAGCATTGTTTTGTTTGGATGGGTGCATTTTATTTATGCAATGTTTGAAAATAAACAAGTGAGGTTTGAGTTTCTAAGTTGATGTGCTAAAAAGGTTCATTTGCTTAAGAAAACATTCAAAACCTAAACATATAGGTCTATAAAGTTTTTGCCTTCCTATTCATGCAATAGTCAGCCTAGCTAACCTTGGTTTTTATGTTATATTCTTACCACACCATAAGTAGTTTTTGAAGATAGATTTGCATCTATTGTTTGTGTTAACCTTGCCCAAGTTCTCATGAAAAACCACAATGTAGAGCTTAAAACCACTTTTAAAAATGATTCTTTCACATTAGCAAGTCATGAGATGGATAGTATTATAATATTTTAGGTTTTTCTTGATTTGTCAATAAGGAAGGAGTCCACATCCTTGACCTCTAGGTTAAACGCCATATCCAATAGCTCCATAGCCCATTTCCACCTATGTTTTTAAACAACTACTTAGGTATAAAATGTCTAATTTTATGCTAATAGGCCATAATTTTTGTCAAATTGAATTCCAATCCTAAGATTTGTAAGAAACAATTGAACTAGTTCATTATCTATCAACATTAACTTTGTCCCCTAGTAGCAATAGTTTGGTAGATCATTATGAATTGGGATTTTTTTTTCTTGCCCTGAACATCACAATCCCTTTTATTTCTCCATTAGCCATAGCTTGTTTGATCATGAATTATAACCTTCTTGTATTATTAGAAAAAGGTAGGGGGGTAAATGGGCAACCATGCCTCACTCCCTTCCTTATTTGAAATGATGGCAAGATTTTACAATTGAAATATATGGTAGAATTAGCTTCTTGGAAAAATAAATTAACCATATAACGAAATTTTCAGTCATGAATTTAAATTTTTCCATTGTAAGGGATAAAAAATCCCATTATACTTCATAAAATGCCATTGTGAAGTCTACTTGGAAAGCTTCCCCCAATTGATGATGTTTCATGAGTAAACAACACATTATTTAGGATATAAATTAAAGTTAAAAAGGTAGTTTGACTACTATCTATGACATTCATGAACATTGGTTGTGCAAACAAAGCTAGAGAACTTTTGCATAAATTTTATAAGCCATGTTTTGAAGAAAGATACGGGACACCAATTTCCCAAGTTTTTTTTGTCACCAACTTTGAACATCTCATATCAATCATGATTAACTCCCCTTAAGAATAATTTTTCTATGGAGTTTATAATAATGTTGAGGTAGTTTTGCTATGATTTGCTAGAACCATATGGAAAAATACCCTACAATTCAATTTGGTCTCAGTGCTTTACCTTTTGCCATAGCCTTCTAGGCACAACTCTATAGAGTTTTGATGTAGTAATTAGTGTTGTCAACTCTTTATTCAAATCTTCAATGACCTTTGTTAATATCGCCTTCTAGGGCCCTCAAATATCGACAACCAAAAGAACTTGTTGGGAAAACAAGGTCCAATGGAAAGAAATGGAATTTTTTAAAAAAAATACATGGAGATAGAAGTTTCAACATAAAAACATTATAAGAAATCATGTCCATACCAACCCATGTGTTTGTGACTTGTCCAAATGAACCATTTTGTGATTGCCGATGTGACTATCTTTCGTGGCACCATCTGAAAATTACTTGACGTCGCATATGCAACTACAAAATGGTTTGAGTTGCTTATATGACTATGACTTATAACTATGACTTGTGACTATTGTTAGTTTGAACAAAAGTGAAAAATGTAGTCATATCATTCAACAACTAGTGCCATCCAATGAAAGATGAAAATTTAATTGTTTGTGCAACTAGTAATGTGATTCATAGGTGACTAGACACCATAATGTGGTTTCTTATTCAACTCGAATTGTGACTATAGATTATAATTGCAAATGTACATGTGTTTAAGTGTGAAGAAAATATGTTATGGTTAATGAAATAACTAGATTTAGTGGTTTTAGTTTTTTTCTTAGCTATCTTAAGTGAACAAATAATTAAATGTATAATAAAGTTTAATATGTTTGTGAAAATTTCAAAGAACTAATGGAAAGGGTAAAAAAGAACCACCATTTTCAATTTTCAACATAATAGGGTTGAATAGATCATGTGTAGGGCATGTGAATGTTTTTTTCCCAAGAAAATGCGATTGCTAAATTTAATGGTTTAAATTTGTGTTTTGAATTATTTAAAGTGAAACATCATTTCAATGTAATAGTTATTTACATATAAGATTTTTACACATTACAATTTGTGCACTTTAGTTTTTTGTAGATTTAGTGTTGTTTCCAAAATATAACAACCTAGGTTAAAATAACTTAAAATAATCAAAAATATTTTAAGGTGGAATAACCTAAAATAATTAAAAATAACCAAAACTAAACTTAAGTTGGAACAAAATAAAATAAATATAAATACTTAGGGTGAAATATCCTAGATTATTTTAAGGTGGCCTAAAGTAAATAACCTAAAATAGCTTAGGGTGGAATAACCTAAAATAATAGAAAATAATTTAAAGTAAAATAACTTAAAATAACATAAGGTGAAATAACTTAAAATAATGGGAATATTTTAAGGTAGAATAATTTTAAATAACTTAAGGTGGAATAACTTAAAATAGTCAAAAATGGCATAAGGTGGAATAGTTTAAAATAGTCAAAAATAATGGTTGAGGAATAGCCTATTATAGCTTAAAATAATTGAAAATAACCAAAAAAGGTTGATAATAGCCTATTTGGTAGAAAATCAATTAATGAATTAAGTACGTTAGGTAATAGGTAATAAATAAGATAGATAATACAAATAACATGTAGATTTGTTAAATAATAAGTAGTTTATTGTGTTGATATGTTACAATGTTTTTGTGCATGAGACAAAGGATGTGATAGTGTTACATAATGTTGTAGTGTTTTTCTTTCATTAAAATTTATCCCATATTCTTTGTCTACAAATTGAATTTTATAAAATATATAATTACATGTAAAAGAAAGGACTATTCATGGTATGCATTATAAATGTTCAAAGTGTAAATGCCATTTGGGATGAACCAATCAAGAAGGTTTGTGACCATGAACAAAAAAAGTTTAGGATCCTACCTACCTAAGCTTATAATTTACATCAATTTACATATCCTAACCTAACCTACCTACCTAAACCAATAACCTACACCCACTTACCTGTCCTAAACCCATTTACCTATCCTAAACCTACCTATCTACCTATCTAAATTTATAACCTACATGTACCCACCTACTTATCCTAAGCCTACCTACCTAGCCTATGTTAAGTTGTTTATTATAGCTTAGCCTAGGATTGTTGAATAGATTATTACCATAATTCACATGGATACATTATAGTTGACTATGAAACACCTCATGCGATTACACTTCTTAGTCATAAACCTAATCAGAAATAACCATGCCACATCACCCGTCGGGGGGGGGGGCATTAGTAAAAAAAAGTGAAAAATATGTGAGTAAAAATATAGGGTGCCATATATTGGTTGTTGGGTAAAAATTATAAGTTTATCAATTTAAAAATAGGGTACATTTTATTCAAATAATTAATTTAACTATAATATAAGGTATGTAATAATCTATACGTTTCCCCTCCTTTAAATATCATAGTCTTCTCACCTTCCCTTTTTTACAAATTAGTTAAACTCCCCAAATAAGCCTTTTTCTAGTGGTAACTAGTTAGCCAACTAACTAATGAATACTAGTTGGTTGATTTTCTACCTACCACCTTCTAAAACCTAACTAGAAATATGGTCCAATTCACTACAAGTTTTATCCTCTAAATTGATAAAAGATGAGTGGCATGTTAGTTGCCACCAAGTCCTCTAAAACTAGCCAAATTTAATAGTTTCACTACCTAGGTAATTAAAAAGTTATAATGCCTTCACCTACCATTAATAAGGAGTTACTAGGATACCATCTAAACCTTAATTAATCATAGAAATTAACTTGTTCATTCATAACCTTTATGGGCAATGAGGTCTTGACATACCTCCATTTGGTTTCTTAAGTTGGGTGATGGTTGCTTGCATCTGTTTTTTGCATCCACACCCTTGAAAAACTCTTTTAAATGGGTCCAAATTCTTTAAGGTGACTAAAATCATAACATAACGTTATCTTTTTTTTCTATTTTTTACTTAGTTTTTTCTACCATGTAAAGACACATTTTCTGGATGATTATGATGGAATTTTAAATTGTAGTGGTCTAAATTATGGTATTTATGAAATTAATACTTTTTGAGTCATTAGTTTTGATGGGGATCAAAATATAAAGGAAAAAAGGATTGTTGTAAAAACTAGGCCCTTTTCGTCCTTTGTGGCACACCATAAGAATTTTCATGCAAACACCAAGTTCCCTTGTCCATTTTAAAGCACATGTAAATGCCTTTTATCTTTATATCATCCATTAATTTCACTTGGTCATTGACATTATCCATAACTTGTTGCAAGTGTATGTCCTATGCATTGCTAACATGTAATATAACCTATGTTTGTTCAAGTTCTTATTTTGTTGATTCTTTAACCTTCTTGAATTTTGTCACCTTTTTGTTGTACAATTTTCTATAAATCTAATCATTATGTGTAGATTTACAAAAAAAGGTACATTTTTACTACCTTCTTGCCATATTTGGGGGATTTGATCATCTATTTGATAAAAAAACCTTGTATTCATTTCCCAATATGACCTTTGTAATGGATGGCATAATACCATTTTAATAGTTAGATTTTGCATGCATCATCCCTTCTAATCAAGTACCTACAATCTTTGAAAGTGGTTTTGGTTTCATGCGTAACACTTAACTATGTTTAATTTAAATGTGTTAAGCAATGTTTAAACCTTTTCTTGGGTTAACCCATGAGAATTTTAGGTTTCTCATTGAACATGTAGGCTCTTCAATGTTTAAGATTTTTTTAATGCTTCCCATGCCATTTTTTCTAAAATTTAGGCAACAAGCTTAATCCACATGCATTTGATTTATTAGGTGGTCCTTCCATTGTGTTGAAGTCTTCACATAACAACCATTTTTAGTCATTTGGTAAAACTTCTTTGAAGTGAACCCATAATTGATAGTGGTTAGGGGATTTGTTGGGTGCATAGATGTTTAAAATGATAATATTTCTTCTAGGATAAGCCTTTAGGTTGCAACCATTAAGCTTTGTTGTTAAAACCAATGCGATAATGCACTACTAGTTAGGTTGGCTTACTTGCTATCCGTGAGGATGTAGATCCCTTTTTGACTAGCCCTTTGATCATTATGGTGGTTCCAGTACCCACAAGAAACCTTTGTGAACTCGCAAGTTGCCCTTTTCAAAGCCTTTTACCTAAATTGCCTCTTTTAAGCTTGTGTTGCAAAAGAACAATGTCCACATGCAGTGTAAGTTTGTGGATAAAAGATTTAATTTCATGAATCCACATTTGGTTGAAGAGGTGATTTTTTCCTAAACCTTTCATCTTGAATTCCTAGGACGTTCTTTTTGAAACCCCACACATCATAAAATGATTGATTTGAACATTTGGTTCTACTTTCACTAGGGATGGAATTTGATGGCCTTGGCAATTGTTTTGGCGTTGCATAGGTTAATTTTTTTATTAACAAAAAGATGCATTAATACAAAAATATGGTGTAGTTCACTGGCCTAAATCACCATGGGACCTTAAAATAAAATACATTCATTGCACTTTAGTGATTTCACCATGGTTAAAGTTATTTCACTAAAGGATCATTATGTAAACATCATGTTTCACTACTAGTTGACATAATTCATTATTATAATTTATTATGGTAAAAAAATTTATTATTATTATTTTAAAAAATACCTTAAGCTAATATAGGTTATACCGTATGTTATTTTAGGCTACTTTAGGTTGTTATAAGTTGTACCCTAGATCACTTTAAACTATTACATGTTATTCAACCTTAATGTATCATAGGTTATATCCAAACTTATTATAGGCTTTCTATTTTAGGTTATTTTAAACTAAACTATTTAACTAACCCTAGTTTATACCTTGGATTATTTTACTTTAAGCTATTATATGTTATTTAAAGTTATACTTTAAACTAATTCAAGGTCATTCTATTCAATGTTATTATAGGCTATTTTATCCTAAGGTATAATAAAAAAGGTAAAATAACATATTTAAAAAATACATATAATGATTTAAGGTGGAATAACCCAAGGTAGAATAATTTAAAATAACCAATAATAGCATTAGTAAAACAACCTAAAATAGTAAAAAGCAACTTAGGGTAAAATAATGTAAAATATTTAACAATAGGTAATGATAAAATAACAAAAAATAACTTAGGATAAAATAACTTATAATAGTCAACAATAACCTATGATTGAATAACCAATAATAATTTAGGGTAAAATAACACAAAATAACCAGCAATAACTTACAATAAAAATAACAAATAATATTTTATGATAAAATAACCAATAATAGCTTACAAAGAAATAGCCAATAATAGCCTATGATAGAACAACCAACAATTGTCAAGATTAACTTATGATAACTAACCTAGAATAACTTATAATAGCCTATGATCGAATAACTAAAAATAGATTATGATAAAATAGCCTAAAATAACAAAAAAAAACCAACAATAACCTTTAGTAAAATAACCAATAATAACATATGGTAAAACAATTTGAAATAACCAACAATATTTATAATAAAGTAACCAATAATAACCTATGCTAAAATAATGTAAAATAACCAACAATAGCTTATGATAGTATAACTTATAATAGCTTATGGTAAAATAATAAAAAATAGATAAGAATTGCCTAAAGTAAAAAAAAAAGTACACAATAATATGAGATGACAAAAAAATATTATTCATTTAAATAATGTTTCAATGGTTAAACATTCGTTCATTAAACATGGAGGTGAGAGAATGCGAAGGGTTCAAAACCTTCACACTTGCACCTTAAATTGGTGGGTTAGGTTCTTATCTTAAGTTAGATAGACTTAAGAAGGTTTCTAAGTGCTAATTAACTTAGGTTTATAATCAACTATTAATGAATTTATTATTGATGATTTAATTATTAATGAATTCATTTGTCTATAACAATTGGTCCTTGTTTACTAAAGGATTGAACACTTTCACCATGGTAAATTTGTTCAATTTCACTCAAAATCTAGTGAACTTGAACACATATTGCTGTAATGAAGGTTCCTAGATGTAACATTTTATATTATATATATATATATAAAATCATGTGTCATCTTTTATAATATATTTATCTTTTGTGGTCATCTCTAGATCAAAGCCTTCCTTTAGTTTGCTATTAAAATCCTTGAGGATTTGATTTTTATTACCTGGATTTCATGTAATGGGTGAAGGTTGACTTGCTGGTAGACTTGTCTAGTAATTTTGCAAGTTGTTTTATTGGTTGCATACTAGTTGCATCCTTAATCTACTCACCATATTTTAACAAACCTATGACCTAAAGGATTTGAAGCCTAATTGTCTTTGTAACTATCATTGGGATGACTACTTGTGTTGTAGAGATTAGATATTCTTGGGTTTGTGCCTTTATTGTTTCTTAAAAAATAATATGAAAGATTATTTGTTTGTTGTTTTTTTCATTCTTATATTTATAGTGCACATTTCTTAATATGGATGATGATGTGGGGTATCTTGGCTACATTTGTGAATCAAGAATTACTTCCCTTCTTTATTTGCCACCATTAAAATCTCCAATTTCAACTATTCCTTTTTAAAACCCATTGATTTTCATTAGTGAACATTCTAGCTTGTTAATCAAAGATGGTTGAACAACGATTAATTAATTTAGGCCTTACAAAGTTTCTTGTTTCTTGGTCTTGGTGTTGCATTAATGTTTCAACTTTTGCAAGGTGATGTTTCTTCCATTTTTATTTAGGGATGTGTACTTCCAAGTGAATTGAATGGATGGTTTTCTTTCAATTTTTTTATATTGAACATTGTTGGTGCATGATGATGCTTAAGAGCAAACCTCATATTATGTGTTGTTTGGTCTTTATAGATATGGATGTTTGGTATCTTGAGTTTGCTTACACCCTTACTATACTTTTCATTGTCTTTGTAGGGACCTTTGCCAAAATAGTAGCAATTTTGGCTTGGCGTTTTTGTGGTTGTAAATGTCTGGGTGTCTATAGTAATGACTAGCCACCTTTGACATCTCTCTTGCCCTAGTGTGACCATAATCATGAACCATGTGATCAAGGCTACTATAAAATCTATATCAAATTGGGAATTAAGTATAATCAATACAAACTTGCACCTTAACATCTTCTCCCATGCTTTCAATGCAAACTTCAACTATACATCATTTTCTAGGATTTAAGGTGATGTACAACTTGGGATCCTACCTAGATGCATTGGAGGCATCATAACCAAGAACTACATCAATTTGAATTGCCATTACAACTTTTATTGGTCACTACTCCAATGGCATGTAGTGAAGAATGATCCACATGGGTAGTCCTAGATCTTTAGGGGTATCGAAATCAAATATGGGTGTCCATGTGGAAAATCATAGTGCATCATTGAAACTTTGGGGGGTACAACATGAGAATTCATTTGGTGGATTGTGTGCTTGGTGAAGATATAAAATAAAAACCCCTTCCAACATCTATTTTGCAATGTGAAGTTCAACTATTTTGTTTCCTAGAGAGTTGACTATTATTGTGTGATCTATGTGATATGCAATTTCATTTTTGACAATTGACATGTCCAACTTGATGGTTGCATGGATGGGGCTTTAGTTTTTCAAAAGCAATCCCTTATGGTTCCTATTAACACCTTTGAAAACCACTTTGTTTGACTAGGGTTACAAAGATGAATCTTGGTTTGATCAGCCTTGTGATAATTAGATTCTTCAACAATGTTTAGCTATCATGTAACTTGAAGGTGAGTCCTTATAATCGACACTCCCTTTTGCCAAGGAGGAAGGACATCCTGGGAAGATTGAATTGCATTTTCATACGATTACTTGGCCAGATCTTCAAAGTCTATTCATGCTCATGTTAAAAGGAATCATTGACATCTTATTGCTCACCATGTGGCATTACAATGATAGTGTAAAAACACAATGCTTGAACAATGCTTAAATATATTTTTATGCTACTTCATTCTATTTTCTAAACACAAAAATCAAGGTTACAAGTTTAAAAATGTGCTTCAAAAATTAAAAACTATTAATTTTTAATAGTCTAGATTAAATGTTAGACTATTAAAGAGGTCCTTGTACAAATACAACACACAATTTTAACATCATTTTAATTTATGAGCCTTGCAATCATGTAAAAAAAACCTTGT